>OFGN01000283.1_pt1 | contig 60253 bp, 50 predicted proteins | sample 1521821 | NCBI WGS metagenome assembly OFGN01 (sample SAMEA3504094, study PRJEB24116) | mouse gut metagenome | biome: mouse gut; feature: mouse-associated habitat; material: faeces | place: Denmark | collected 2011
GGCTTGTAGGAAGAGAAAAGAACAGGTATAGTAAAGAAGGTCAATCAGTCTGACCAGATCAAGGGACTATTCTGTCTATCCTATTCCTACAATAAACTTACGCTATCCGTTACATTTGAATGATTGACACCTCGCCATGAAAAACGTATAATTGACAAAATGGCATTTTTAGCACAGCTGGTGCAAGTATATAGGCCCGGCTGTGCAATTACATATTTTACCATATTTGATAATACACAAACGAGGTGATTCATTGGACAATGGATTATTTAAGATAAAAAAATCAGGAAAGCACAAGTACATTTTTCTTTCTCTTTTTCTGTTAATGATATTTCTGCTAATCCCATGTTTTGATTCAGATGAGAAATTGGCATTTTCCCTGGAGTCTGGGTACTATGAGGAGCCGATTTACCTGGAAATACAAGGCGCGGACAGGTACAGTATTTATTATACCCTAGATGGAACGGAGCCTACACAGAATTCCATTCCTTATGACGGGGAGTTTTATTTGGAAGATGCTTCCCTTCATAGCAATGTGTATTCGGAGCGGACGGATACTTCTGCAGGATTTTATCAGGAACTGGTGGAAGAGTATTCCTCCGAATTCCCGGGATATATCGTGCCGGCTGGCCCGGTGGATAAATGCAATATTGTAAGGGCGGCGGCTTTTGACAGGAGCGGAAATTGCGTGGATTCTATTACGGGCTCCTATTTTATCGGATTTGACCAAAAGATATTATATCAGAACATGTGGATGGTTTCGCTCATTACAGACCCGAAGAATTTATTCGATTATGAGACGGGGATTTATGTGACCGGCAAGGTCTTTGATGAATATGCCCAATTGCTGCCGGATGAAAATACCCCCAATAGGGGCACTTGGTGGTGGTGGGATGCCAATTACAGAATCAGGGGCAAGGAGTCCGAGCGACCGGCCCATGTGGAGATTTTTAACCCGGAAAGGCAGAGAGTGCTGTCCGATGACTGCGGAATCCGGATTCAGGGGCGCGGAAGCAGGGGGAAGAATCCAAAGAGTTTGAGCGTATATGCCCGCAGGGAATATTCGGGGAGCGAAGAGTTTTCGGAGGATATTTTTGGAATAGGGGGAAATTCCCATAAGTTTGTCATATTTTCAGGGGCGGACGATTCCGCTTATAAAATAAAGGACTATCTGGCACATACGCTGGAAGCGGAACTGAATTTCAGCACGATGCAATTTCGTCCGGCGATGCTGTTTCTGGACGGTGAATACTGGGGGATGTATTATATAACGGAAAGCTATAATGCGGATTTTATCTCAGATCATTATGACGTACCTCAGGAAGAGGTTATCTTTGTAAAAGAAGAGGTGCTGGAAGAGGGGATGGAAAAGGAAATCGAATTATTCCAGGAAATGAGGACTTTTATATCAGAGAATGATATGTCGGTAGAAGAAAACTATGAAAAAGCGAAGAGCCTGATTGATATGGATAGCTATATTGATTATTATGCGGCGCAGATTTTTATCGGAAGGTACGGCGACTGGCCGGTGAAGAACGAGGCGGCATGGCGAACTAGGAATGTGCTTTCGGATAACGAATACGGGGATGGCCGCTGGCGCTGGATGCTTTTTGATGTGAATTCGGGGAGTCTGGCCACAAGCCAATTGGAAGTAGACACGCTGAGCAATGTAATGTGGGGGGACAGTGTATTTGGCTCTCTGTTCAAAAGCCCGGCATTCAGGGAACGGTTTGTGGAACGGATGGTTTACATTGCGGAGGAGGTATATGCGGATGAGAAGGTGGACCAATTTGTGGATGCTTATCTGGAAGAGATGATAGAGCCTATATGCAGCAATAATGTGAGGTTTATTGCAATTGAACTGCGGGATGAAGGAATCGCGAACATTGAGGACACGCGTACTTTTTTGAAGCAGAGAAGGGATTTTATTTACCAGATGATGGGGCAGTATGTGGGAGCGGAATATGTGCAGGCGGCGGTTGAGAGGATGAAAAATGCCAGCACGCCATTCGGCAAGTGATGCGTGTAGTTATTTGCAGAACGATATGTTATATATAGTCCGGTTTATTACGAATCGACAGTTATAAACCGGCAAAAAAAATATGCTCGCATACAAAAAGATGTGCAGAAATGGGGGAAACGATGGTATATAGACACGAACTGAAATTCCAGGTTTCTTTGATGGAATTGGAGAAAATCAAGTACCGCCTGGAGTCTGTTTTAACTTATGACAGCCATCAGCCCGGAGAGTTTTATACGGTGAGAAGCCTGTATTTTGATGATATGTATGATTCCTGCCTTTTCGAAAATGAGTCCGGGATTGGCAAACGGGCGAAGTATAGAATCCGGACATACAATGGGAACATGGATTGGATTCATCTGGAAAAGAAGTATAAAGAGCGGGAACTGACCGGAAAACAGAGGGAAGAAATTTCCCTGGAGGAATGTCAGGCATTGATTCGGGAAGAGGAAATGGACGGGCAAGGCGCTTTAATGGAAGAATTTTTCTATAAAAGGCAGTCCAAGGGCATGCGGCCCAAATGTATCGTAGAATATGACAGGTGCGCTATGGTAAGCGAGGTGGGGAATGTAAGAATTACCTTCGATATGAATATCAGGGGATGTTCCAGGCCAGAACTTTTTCCAGGCGGCTCATCGGACTATTTTGACGATGCCATGCCGCCGGGTATTCATATTCTGGAAGTGAAGTATGATGAATTGCTTCCCCGGTACATCTTACAGGCGGTAGATTTAAATACCTTGCAGAGGCAGGCAGTTTCGAAATATTGTCTGGTGAGAGAAAATGGTTGTTTTTGAATAATCCCGGGCAGCAGTGAGAGCAAAGCAGTATAAATCTTAGCAATACATAAAAGGTTCAGGACTCGGAAAGGAGTACATAAAAAATGAGTTACAGCGATATTATTAAAAAATCGGTTTTAGAAGGCTTTTCGTATGCGGATTTTTCCACAACGAAGATGGCAGTAACTTTGGGGTTAACTTTCCTGATAGCGGTGTATATCTTTTTTGTATACCGGTTTATCACAAGGAGCACTTTTTACAACAAAAATTTTAATATCACGATGGCAATCATTTCAGTGGTTACTGCAGGAATCGTTATCGCCATGCAGTCAAATTTTGTAATATCCCTGGGTATGGTGGGCGCGTTGTCCATCGTTCGTTTCAGGACAGCTATTAAAGAACCCATGGATTTGCTGTTTTTATTCTGGTCCATTGGAACAGGGATTATGTGTGGGGCCGGTTTGTATGAACTGGCAATTGTGATTGCTTTGGTGGTAACTTTTGGCCTTTTGGTGCTGCAGCTGGTGCCGGTGATGGCAAGCCCTATGCTGTTAGTCATTAAATTGAACAATATAGATAAGGAAGAAACGGTGCTGTCCACAGTGAAAAAATCCACTCAGAAATATAAAATAGATTCCAAAAGCATTACCAATGGCAGGGAGAACCTGATTATGGAAATCAGGGTTAAGGATTATAGCAGCCTGACCAATGAAATTTCCAAGATAGAAGGGGTGGTCAGCGTGACCTTGATGCACCACGAAGGGGAAGTGAAGAACTAGTCCGTTTTTGGGGCTAAGAGTAAAAGCAGCATGAAAACCGAACGCTGTGTAGGCGCGCCTTACCGGAAACTATACCGCCCGTCCTCTCGGATACGCTGCCCGCTGCATCTGTAAGGACTGAACCAATGTCATTAAGCCTGAACTGTTACGATTTCCGTGACTAAAGGCTTTTTCAAGAAACAAAATTTATGGACAGACAAGTCACTTTACGGTGGACTATTACTGATAATTATTTTAGTACATCTAATTATTCTAATCAAAAATCTGTAGGTAATCTAAAAGGTTTTAGGCATTATATGAAGCGGTTTTAGAAAAATTTTTGTATACTCACCAGGAAACTTTATAAACATTAATGGTGTTGATGCACATGTCAGTTTACATGTGGTATAATCCCGTCTTTGGCAGTTGTTTAAAGAAAAAATCGCTGTATCCCTTGAATTTATTGGGTATCAGCGATTTTTAGCGTTGTCACGGACTTTAGTATTTTATTTTCGTCCTTTGCTTTCTTTTTGAATTGTTTTTATTTTGCTTTTGGTTATGAATTGATAATCCGTTCGAAACCCAAAAACTTCATGAAGAGCATCTGTGATAGATTCGCGTTTGTATGTTGGGATAAAACCTTGCTCTTTAACTTCTGCGAAGTTCATTGATTTTAATGTAACTAATAATTCTTCACAGGTATATTTGGAATCCAGCTTTTTCTCAAGGCAGCGATAAATTGTCAGCGCGAGAAAACAGATTAGGAAATGTGCCTTGATACGGTTTTCGTCTTGACAGATACTTGTGGATGACAGCAGCTTCCCCGTCTTTTGTGGCAGCTATAGTCCCGATAAATCTGGCGGGATCATTTGGATTCTTACGGTTCTTTTTTGTATTGCCGGATTCCAGCATCTTTTGCGCACGTTCCACCTGTTTTTCACGGATTGTCTTTTGATAAAGTGCGTATTTAGGTGAATACGTGACGAGCAGCCTCTGGTGCAACTTTTTGGTCATATAAGGTTCCTCTTTATAGTAAAGCACTTTATCGTCTTCCGGGAGTTTTGAGATATCAACCGTCGCATGGTCAGAAACACGGCGGAATCCCTGTGGATTCAGGGTCCATTCTTTTTCTTCTTTTTTTAGCTGATAAGAAATTTCATATTTCGATGTGCCATAAGATATTTTAAAATGGTATTTCCTAATAAAACCTTAATTTATCAAGAAAATCGTCACCTTGCAACAAATTATTAGAAAATGTTGCATGAGAAAAAGACATAGTTTGACAAGGATGTAAGAAAAAAACAAGGAGGTTTTTCTATGCTGAATTTTACAATTAAACAAGGAGAGTATTTTATGGTAGGAAAAGATATTCGGATCGTATTTTTAGGAGGCACAGCGCATAATTACCGCGTGATGATAGAAGCGCCGAAACAGTATAACATTGTCAGAGGAAAGGCGTTAGAAAAATATGCCAAGAATACAGAAGAAAGAGAAAAGTTAAAACAATATTATCCAGAACCAGATATTCCTAAAGAAGAAATGAGAAAAATTATGGCAAAACAAAAGGCAGAAAAAAAGAATGGTAATAATCTATGAGTTAACCTAGGGACTTATAGTTATTATAGAAAAAAAGCGAAAGGAATCGCAAAAAAACAAACACGGAGGTAGAAAATATGATTATTCAACACAATATGCAGGCGGCAAACGCAAACAGAATGTTAGGAACAGTGGTAACAAGTCAGGCAAAGTCAACGGAGAAATTATCTTCTGGCTATCGGATTAATCGAGCAGCAGATGATGCAGCAGGATTATCCATCTCAGAAAAAATGAGAGGACAGATTCGAGGATTAAATCAGGCATCAACAAATGCACAAGATGGAATATCCTTAATACAGACGGCAGAAGGTGCATTGACAGAAACACATTCTATTTTACAGAGAATGAGAGAACTCGCAGTACAGGCAGCAACCGATACAAATGTGGATAAAGACCGAGAAGCCATTCAAAGTGAAATAGATGAGCTGACAAGCGAAATCAACCGTATCTCCAAAACCACACAATACAATAAAATGGAATTATTAGATGGATCGAGATCGGAAAATGCAAAAGTAGAGGGTGCGAAAGTAGAAATAGTAGAAACTATTAAAGGGGGAAAAATAACTCCTAAATCTTCTACAGGAATAACACAGACAGGTACTGCGGGTACAGAATTAAAAAATACAACTATTTCTGTTTCATTTGAGTAAGAATTTATTGGTCGTGGTTTTGCCATTGATTGTATATCGTGTAATTATTACAGAAGATGCCGCTTTGTCAATAGGTATTGTGGTAGGTTTTGAAAGATTCCCTGAAAACAATATATTTCCATGTAAATCGACAACAGCCAGGTTGACCGTCTCAGAAGTATCTATGACTAAATCCTTGTCTAAAACCTTTATGCTGAACAAACCAGAAACAGGACTTTCAACAGATGCTTGGTTTAATAATAGGTCTAAGTCATCCTTATCAATATAGGAATTGACACAATGAACCTTAGAATACATCCGGGTGTCATTATCATATAAGAAACAGATTTTGAAATATACCCCCCAGCTGATGTTTTCTAGTGAGAGATTTACTTTCCTATCTGCACCAATTTCCCATTCACTCACAATGCCAAAAAACAACCTGTCACCCTCAACAAGATGCATTCTAGTACGGTACAAGAGAACCCTCTGAACGTCAGACGGTACAGTTACTGTGAACTTCAGTGTGCCGGTGCAATCCATCCTGTCTCTGTCAGAGAACATGCTGTAATCGTATTCCACATTCTGAATTTCGATGCTGCTTTCATCGTCTGTGGATAATGTCTGATTTATCGGATTTGGTTTTGCCAAAGTAGAGAATGCAACAAACATGGCAAGACAGATAAAAATAGCTTTCATAGGATAACAGTTTTTGAGGAATGAACTGTATGATGCAACTAGGAGAGAAAATCAAACTCTCCATAAAATTCGGCGCCATATTTGGTCTCTAGGCAACATAACGCAGAACCATTAATAGCACTCTGCTATGTTTCCATAGCAGAATACTGCTTTTATTAATATTATTTCGCAAATATAATGTCAATTCAGGTTAAATGCAAATTTTACAGTCTGTTTTTAACCTTGCACATACGATTACAACATGCCGTTAAACACCCAATTATAACCTGATATATTTGTTGAATCTTGCAAAGGTCGTTATATCACTCGAAAACGATGGTTTTTGAGATTGTTGCACAATATGATGTATAAAGGGACAAATACAACCGACAAAAGGGGATAAAAAAAGAATGAGTAACATTAAGCCGAAGCTTAAAAATTACTCATTCTCCTCTCTCTCCTGCGGTATGGACGGGACTCGAACCCGCGACCCCCTGCGTGACAGGCAGGTATTCTAACCAGCTGAACTACCACACCAGGATTTGAAACTCCGGGGAAACATCTTCGCGGTGTGCTTTCTCTCAAGCTCCTCTGCGCCTTGATTGGCGTCCTGTTCCCTGTCGTTTGCGTGTGCAAAGTTACAACGCATTTTTGATTCCACCAAATTTTTCTGCAAAAAAATTCAGAAAAAGTACATTTTTTATTTCCACGAGGTCAAAATGCCCCTAAAACGCCCTCAAGCCACCCTGAAAACGGGAATATCCCCACCCCTATAAGCCACCGACTTTTACAGACGGTTTATGGAAATATCTGCAATTATCCCGAAATATTTTTCGACAGCCTGTCAATCTTCCGCCGGATTGACCAGCAATTTTATCAGCTCAAGACGGTTGGCCGATTTTTCCACCACTTCGAGACGGAAGCTGTCAAGCTCCACCACTTCCCCTTTGGCCGGAATCTGCCCGGTTTTGCACAGTATGTAACCCGCCAAAGTCTGATATTCGTCATCTTCAGGTATATCAAGGTGGTATTTTTCGTTGATATATTCGATTTCCGTGCGGCCTGAAAACTCGTATAACCCCGGCGCCAGCTCCCTTTCCACAAGCTGCACATTGTCGTGCTCATCCTGGATGTCACCGAAAATCTCTTCAACAAGGTCCTCAAGCGTGACCATGCCGGCTGTGCCTCCGAACTCGTCGATAATAATCGCAATAGAGCGTTTTTCGGCCAGCAGGCGCCGCATCATTTTATTTGCCATCAAGGTTTCAGGGGCAAAGACCACAGGCTTGAGACATTCCCTCCATTCACAACCGGGGGTGAACAGCTCACTGACATGGATATAGCCGAGAACGTTGTCGATATCCTCCCGGTAGACAATGATTTTTGAACGCCCTGATTCGGTAAACAGCTCGCTAAGATGCCCGGTAGTGGTGTCGTCGATGTCAACCGCCACAATCTCGTTGCGCGGCGTCATGCAATCGCGCAGATGGGTGGTGGAAAAATCGAGTGCGTTATGGAATATCTTCACCTCGTTTTCAACCTCGGCCTGCTCGTCGGCCTGCTCGTCGATGGTCTGCTCTATATAGTCGTTGAGATCGCCAAGCGATATGGCCCCTAGCTGGGGAGTGCGGTTCGGAACCCCGAACATGCGCATCAGCAAGCCTGAAAGCCAGGTTGTGAAAAGCGACACGGGGTACAGGATATAGTAAATCACCGCCATCATAGGGGCGAAGAATTTCAGCGACCTGTTAGGGTTGATGCGGAAAACCGATTTCGGGAAAAACTCGCCGGTGAGCAATATCACCCCTGTTGAAACCAGGGTCTGTGCAATCAGCACGAAAGCCTGGTTGGGACATACGGTGATGAGCCACGGCTCAAGCATTTTTGCCGCGCCCATACCGTAGATTACAAGCATTATGTTGTTACCCACAAGGATTGTGGAAATGAAAAATTCCGAACGGGAATAGAACGTGTTAAGCACACGCCCCACGAATCCCCCTTTCTGCACATCGAGTTCGACCCGCACACGGTCGGAGGTTACAAAAGCTATTTCAATTCCGGAAAAGAGCGCCGAAAACGCAAGAGAAATCAATGTTATGATCAGCCAGGAGGTATCCACTGCCGGGTGTTGTGATTTTGTTAGTTATAATGAAATGGTGGTTGGCAATAATCGAATTCCAGACATTCCACAGGCATTATGGCCACGCATGGAGGCAAAGCCTTGTAAAAACGCCTTCAAAAGCGGTCAATGTGTCGTAACCGGTTTCAGCATGGTGCCGCCGGGCGCAGGGGCTGCCGCTGGCGACACGGTTGCCGTAGGCACAGTGTCATTGGCAGGTGCACCGCCCCGTTTCCCGCCGCCGTCTGACACAAAATCGCCGGTCGGGAAGATTCCCGAAGGGTTCTTAATCGTATAGGAGGTCATGGTTTCGTTCGAAACAAACCCGTAACCCTCGATAATGCGGTCGGCACGCTCTATGTGTATAAAGGAATCGGAATATACTTTGTGTGTGTTCTGGTCCCAGAAAAGCTGCTGGGTAAGGAACCTGTCGCCGTCGATGTTCCGCATCCTTACATTGCGGTCAAACTGCCACAGTTTTTTTGCGCTGTAGTAGGTGGCCGTGTCAGATGTAAATGTGCCGGTCTCCTGCAAGCTGTCGTTGAACTGCACTATGAACATCCCGTCGGGAAAGCTCCAATGCGGCTCGCGCGCCTCCTCGAACATCAGCCACAACGGTGTTGTGATATGATAACGTGTATAACCCGAATCGGAAATCAGGGTCGACACGTTGATGGTGCGCATCGTAGGGAATGTCTCGGGGTCGGCCGAGATGGCTATAGTCTCCCTCTTGTCGTCGGCGCAGGCACAGGCCAAAGCCGCGACAACGGTTGCCGCAATCATAAACGGCAAGAACCGCATTCCCGATACACGTTTGATATTCCTCACCTGCCTAGGGGTCTATTCGCATCCACATTGTCGAACTGACTGCCGCCGCCGTTATCAACGCAGCTTGTTGGTATAGAACCAAAGCTGGTTGAAATTCAAGCCGAGGGTCACCACGAAATAGTTTTCCTTGACCAGCGGTTGCGGGCTGGCCTGGCGGTTACGGTATTCCAAACTGAGGTTTACCATGGTTTTCGCAGCCGGTGCCGGAAGGCCGAAACCGATGCTTACGCCCTTTTCGCGCACGCTGTTGTCGCCTACCTTTATATAATCGTTGCAATAGAAGGCACCGAGACGGTAATTGATGCGCTGCGCCCAGCTGCCTCGCGGGCGGTTTACGAATTCCAGGCCGAGCCCTACACGCCAGCGGTCGTTGAAACGGTTTTGATTGTCAAAACCTTCGATGGTTGCGAATTTCGCATTTTTCCAAGGCTGGTAGGTGAAATCCACTTCGGCCATAAGGCGGTTCTGCCATTTATAGGAGATACCCGCGCCCCATGTTTCAGGCATTTCGGCATTCCCTTTGAGGCTTATGTTGGCAATGGTGTCGGGTTCCTGGTCGGCACTGACATCATATTTCACGCCATACGTATGGCCTCGGAACGATTTTTTCGGCGAATACACCGCACCGATTGTCAGCTCATGGTCGGGGGTCAGCTTCCGGCCATACTGCAAGCCGAAACGCAGGTTATAGTCACGCACCTCTATCACACGCTCGAAAAGCGCCGTCGATGACGACGAGGTGTAGACATATGTGTCGTTGATAAGCGTGCCGAACAGGTAGCTTACGTTGAAACCGAGAGTGAACCCGTTGAAAGGCTTGGCACCGAAACCTACATAAAGCTGGTTAAGGCCGCCGGAACCGGTGCGGGAGTTGGTGCCGTTCACAATTTCGTCGCCGAAGCTGTAGCCCACTTCCGAATACGGCATCAAGCCTGCCGACGCCCCGAGCCATTTGGTCAGCGGCACCTGCATGGTGATATAGTCAAGGCCGCCCGTAAAATTCGTGCCGCCCGATTCGCCTTCGGTGGTTCTCAACGTTTTAAGATTGACAGCCATATCGAAAAGGAAGGTCAGTGAATCGATGGCGGCATAACTGGCGGGGTTCATGAAATTGATCTGGCGCCCTGAACGCATGGCATATCCCACCCCGCCCATGCCTCGCTGCATGGCGTTCGACTGCTCCGAGAGCATGCCATAACCGAATCGGGAATAAGGTGTAACTGTAGAGTTCTGCGCCCAAATGGCCGGGACGGTTGCCACCAACATGAGCAACCCGGTAATCAGTTTATTTATTTTCATTATAAAGTAAGATGCTTAACAGCCCTTTTGTGACCAGGCATTTTTCAACGGTCACAGGGAAATCAAGGAATTTGCTGACATGGTGGGCCCACCCGCCGGTAAGCACGACTTGGGAATGCTCCGGCAACATCGAGCGGTAATATGCAATTTCCGCCACTACACCGCGCACCGCACCGGCACGCATCGCCGTTGCCGTGTCGAACCCGATCAGCGGCGTTTCACCATATCCCCCCACCTGCGGCAGGCGTGCAGTGAAACTGTTGAGCGAACGGAGCCGCATCCCGATGCCGGGGGCGATGTTACCCCCACGGAAATGCCCGTCGGCACTTACCATGTCGTAGGTTACGGCGGTACCCATATCGACAACCAGCGACGCCTCGCCGGGGAAAAGGCTCCACGCCCCCACTGCGGCGGCAATGCGGTCCTCACCAAGCGTTTGCGGCGTGGCATAGTCGATAACCAGCGGCAGGGGCATCTCGAAGTTCACCTCGCGGGCATCGACACCCTGCGTAACAAGCCATTGTGCCATACGGCGGCCGTTGCCGGTCACTGAACAGCATAGGGCACGTTCCGGATGGAAACGCCCCACCATTTTCACCAGATGCTGGCGGGTAAGCTCCTTCATCGTTTCCTGTTCGACGAGGTTGCCACCCTCCCATATGGCAATCTTGGCCGAGCTGTTACCCTGGTCGATGGTTAAATTCAAGCCCATAATCGGGGCAAAATTACAAAAACCTACTAAATAATCGCTTACGCGCTTACATAAAATTTTCTAAATCCCACCGGGGCGTATGTCAGGCAGGATAATCCAGGTTGCCTGGGGCCGGGCACCGAAGAACCTCGTCAAGATAGCGGGCTGCCTCACGGCGTGCACCGGCAAGATCCATAAACGAGTAATTCCCGCAATCACGCGGCGTGGCACCGGGCACCTCACCGTCAAATCCGGCAACAAAACCCATCATGTCGCGCAACAGCGGCAGGATGTCGGCAGGCTCGAGCCTGCCCGACAGGATGAGGTAATTGCCCGTGCAGCAACCCATAGGCCCCCAGTAAACCACGCGGTCCTTCCAGTCGGGACGGTTACGCAGATAGGTGGCGGCCAGATGCTCCATGGCATGGAGTGTTTCGGGAGTCAGAGCCTCCTGGCGGTTAGGCTCGGTCATGCGGATATCGAAAGTCGTTATAATATCGCCCGAAGGGGTGACATCGCGACGGCTCACATAAACCCCGCGGAGCAACCGCAGGTGGTCGACTTGAAAACTTGCAATTTTTTCCATAATGGCTGGTGATAACGATGACGTCAAAACGCGGGAAGCTTTATGCCGACAGCAACCGGCGAAGCACACCGAATGTAGATTTCGGGGCAAGCGACCAAAAGTCGCCATACTGCTGGAGATGGTTCTCGACGCCGGGGGTGTCGCTAACCACACGTATAGCAAGGAACGGAACATTCCTGAGATGGCACACCTGGGCAATCGCACCTGATTCCATATCGACGGCCACAGCCTCAGGCTGCACCCGCAACACGGCTTCAAGGTCGCCGGGGGTGGAAACGAACTTGTCGCCTGAAGCAATAAGACCTATCTTGACGTTTGGATCGGCACACAGCGACCGTATATCGAACAGCGCTGTCGCCCCTTCATAACGCTCGGGGTGCCCCTGCACCTGGCCGGGTGCATTGCCGGGGCCGCACCACACATCGTGATAGGCCACTTCACGGCCTATCACCACGTCAAGCACTCCGGCACCACCTCCGGTGCCTCCGGCTATACCGGTGTTAATCACCGCGTCGGGGTGAAAATTCTCAATCAGGGTCAACGCTCCTACGGCGGCGTTCACCTTGCCTATGCCACACTGCATGGCCACCACCTCGGTGTCACCGATCCGGCCTGTATGGTATTCCGTCCCGTTTAACGTGGCATGCCCTACTTCTGTCATTTCGCGCAGCAGCATGTCTAGCTCGACCTGCATCGCCACTATAATTCCGTATTTCATAACTTGCGGCAAAGTTAAGCATTATCCATGCATATTTCTACCATCGGAACTCAACAATTTGTTAATTTTGCACATTAATATATAGACAGGAAAGAACCCATGCACAACGCAAAGACGATTCATTCCCGGGATAAGGGGTATTCACTTAAATGTTCAAAACCAAAACCTCTAGTTATGTCAAACAAAGGTAACGCTCTGATTTCTATTTTAATCCTCGCATTGGGGGCCGTGTTCATATGGCTCTACGACCGCGACACGCTGCCACGGAGCATAGTGCTCCTGTGCGGCCTGGCATTCGTGGTGCCTGCCGTAATCAGCCTGATTTCGATGTTCATATCCCGCCGCTCCGACACGACATCGGCCGGACTCCGTTTCATCCAGCTGGTATGCGGCGTAGGCGGCCTCGGGCTTGGCCTGAGCATCATATTGCTGCCCGACATTTTCCGCCCATTGCTGATTTACCCGTTTTCAGCCCTCATGATTGTGGGTGGTGCGTTCCAGGTGTTCCAGATTTCGCACAAATACCGCCCGGTCGATTACCCGGCCTGGATGTACATCGCCCCAATCCTTATCCTTGTGGCAGGGGTGGTAGCATTATGCGTCCCGTCGCTCCACGCGCCTGAATATGAGAAATGGATAGTGCTGGCCACCGGGATTGCAGGCGTGCTTTTCGGAGCTAACGGCCTGTGCATATCCGTCCTGTCACATCGCCTGCCCCCGTTGCGCGAAGGGCATATAATTCCGCCTGTCCCCGCGCCTGTAGCAACCACACACAGCGCCGACCCCGTTCCCGACGCCGCCACAGTCACCACCATATCAGGGGAGAGTGCCGGCACGCACAATTTCACATATGGGGATGCCGAAGGGCAGAATGAAAACCCGGCCTCAACGACGAACCGGCTCGATGCCGAACCGTAACCGGATATACGCCGCAATCAGATCGCAGATATCATCCATCGGCATCAATGACGAGTCAAACGTCAGGTCGTAGGTAGCGGCGTCACCCCACTTTTTGTCAGTGTAGAAATTATAATATGCGGCACGTAATTTGTCGGTTTTCTCGGCAAGTGAACGTGCCGCTTTTTCATGCTCTTTGTCGGCACGCCCAACGATGCGCTTTATCCTCTCATCCATCGGGGCATGCACGAAAAGGCTTACCTTCGGCGACGGGTGATCGCGCAGCACATAATCGGCAGAACGGCCCACGATGACACAGGGGCGGGTGTCGGCCAGGCCGGTAATAACATCGGTAAGGGAGTTATATATGGAATCGGTCATCATGGCCGTGCCGTTATACCATGGCAACTGCCCGTAGCCCATGGTGAATGTCAGGGAGCTGCCCATAAGGTTGGGCATACGCTCGTCATTCCGCTCGAACACCTCCTGCGACATCCCGGCACGCCGTGCGGCCTCCCCCAGGAGCTTCTTGTCATAATACTCGATTCCGAAGCGCCCGGCAATCATCTGGCCAAGCTCCCGGCCCCCGCTCCCGAACTGGCGGCCGATGGTTATAACGTAATTGCCTGTCTTATCCAATTCTCTGTTTCCCATGACATTGACTATTTATTGTTTTTTTTGAAAAAACGGGGTATCCTACAGGGCATCCGATGACGACACAGCATGCTCACACCTCGAACCCATGGCTGCGGAACAGTTCGAAATCCTCGTCCATGCCGTTGCCGATTGTTGTCAGCATATCGCCGACCAATGCACCGTTCATGCCACCCCTGAGGATGCGCGATGTGGATTCTTTGCTCAGACGCGCCCGGCCACCGGCAAACCTCAGGGTAAGCCCGGGAGCGACAAACCTCATCAGGGCAACAGTCAGGATAACGTCCGGCTCGCTTATAAGGGGGGTATGCTCCAACGGGGTGCCTGCAATGGGGTTCAGAAGGTTTATGGGAATCGACACAGCCCCGGCCTCGCGGGCCTCCTCGGCCATTTCAAGGCGTTGCCTCAGGGTTTCCCCCATCCCGATAATCCCCCCTGAGCACACCTCCATGCCCACCTCGCGTGCCAGGCGGATGGTGCGCAGCTTATCCTCGCGGGTATGGCTTGTGCAGAGCGACGGGAAATAGGAAGCCGCAGTCTCAAGGTTGCAATGATAGCGCCTTATCCCTGCATCATAAAGAGCCTGTAACTCTTCACGGTTCAACAGTCCCATCGAGGCGCATAAGGAAATATCCGAGCGCTCTCGTGTCTTTTTATAAAGCTCGCAGAACCGGCGTATATCGTTCATGGCCACTTTCCGGCCGGAGCAAACTATCGACAGCCGTTTCACACCCCTGGCACTGTTGCGGTCGACCATGTCAAAATACTCCTGTTCATCGATGAAATCATATTCACGGCACCCTGTATGGTGGGAAGCCGCCTGCGAACACCACTTGCAATTCTCGGTGCAACGCCCCGAACGGCCGTTGACAATCGAACATGTGTCGATGGTATCCCCCTCCAAGGCACGACGCACCTCGTCGGCTGCATCGCAAATCGCATCAAGGTTCCGCTGGGCTTCGGCATCAAGGAATTCGCCGTTATTCAAAGGCACGCATCCGGCAAGGCGGATGCAGTCGTCAACCGATGCCGGAATCCCTTTAATGGCGTCGGATTTTATTTTTTCAAGCAATGTTATTGACATCGGATATATTTTTCTAATACTGGAAGTGCAACATCTTTCAAAAGATGAGCGAGTTCACAGCAAATTTAAAACATTTTCCCGAAAAGAATCCCAAATAAGGCATAGAAGTGATATAATCTCAAGAAAATACCTTTATGACGCGTAAATTTCGTGAATCGTTTTGCCGGTTCGGGAAAAAGCACTACCTTTGTGGCCGGGTAAGTCCTACACGGCCAGCTCCCCCTGAACTCCGCCAGGTCTTGATCGAAGCAACGGTAGGGGGTCGTAGCGGCGCGATGTAGTCAGCTTACCCTTTTTTCATACCCCTGCGCAAACATGCCGGTACATTCCCGGCCATCAAATAACGGCGCTATGTCAAAAATTGCTTTGACATAGCGCCAGTTCAATATTATATACGTGTATCAGGCCGTAATCAGGGGATATGCAGCAGGTCCCGGTAAATATCGAGTGCTGCGGCCATATCCTCGTCGGCCACCGGGGTGTTTACGGCAATGTCGCCGTAATCACGCAGAAGCGTGCAGTTTATCTCATCGACCGAGGCATTTTTCTTGTCATGATGCATGAATGACAGCAGGCGTTTATAATCGTCGCAGCTTATGTCAAAAGCCCCGTAATGGTGCGACACATAGGCCGCATAACGATGCAGCTCACCAGAGGGGAATCCGCATTTCATGTGAGAAAGCACCAATGCCGCCACCATTCCGAAGGCAACCGCATAGCCATGCGACAACGGGGAATGACGTTCAAGTGCCAACGCCTCGAACGCATGCGCAACGGTATGGCCGAAATTCAACGCACGTCTCACCCCTTTATCCTCCATATCGCGGTTTACAAAGCTGCATTTCACCGCAACGCTTTCCTGCAACAGGGCAAGCAATGAATCAGGGTCATAGGCCGTGACATCGTAACCCAGCAGCCGGTCGGTCATCTCTTTAGAAGTGAGAACGGCATGCTTAATCATTTCGGCATAACCGGCAAGCAGTTCCTGCGAGGTCAGCGTACGGAAAAACGTTGTGGAAATAACCACCAGTTCCGACTGCCTGAACAACCCCACCTCGTTTTTCAACGAATTGAAATTGATGCCTGTTTTGCCACCTACGGCGGCATCAACCGCACCCAAAAGCGTCGTAGGGATATTTATGAACGGGATGCCGCGTTTAAACGTGGATGCGGCAAAAGCCCCCATATCGGTAACAACACCGCCACCGAGATTTATTACAACCGATTTGCCGGTAGCACCCCCGTCGCCGAGCTGCTTCCATATCATTGCCAGCGTGTCAATATTCTTGAACATTTCCCCGGCCTTGGTCATAATCACCTTCGCACCACCTATCGCCTTTGACTCGCTCTGCAGGCGTGGAAGCACAAACGAGGCGGTGTTGACATCCGCAATCACGAAAACCGAGGTGGGTGCCATCCGTTCGACTGCCTCGTCGACTGCCTGGGCCACATGGTTGGTAAAAATTATAGTTTCTCCCGAACCGGCATCTGTCACACCGGCCTGGGGCTTAGAAGCAGCTTGGGATTCAATGGCTTTCATAATAATAAGCAGTATTTTTAAGTAAATCGTAAAAATATGTATGTGGAACACGGCACGGAGAGCCTCAGCGGCGTCCTGCCAACTCCGGCAATATGTCGGCCACAGCCTCCATGGAGGGTAGCACGATGTGGGCCCCGGCCGTCCACATCTCCTCTTCAGGTATAGGCCCCGTAGTGACTGCAATGGTGAACGCTCCGGCATCAGAAGCCGATTTCACCCCGAGCGGGGCATTTTCAAGTGCCAACGACTCGAAAGGCCGGACACCGGCAAGATTCATCGCTTTCAAATATGGTTCGGGGTGTGGTTTGCAAAAAGTGACGTCATGCGATGTTATCCGCAACGTATCCGAAAAACCTCCGGGAAAGTCGGTCGCGAGCCGCTCAAGGCTTGACAACTGGCCGGACCCGGTCACAAGCACCCTCGTTATCCCATATTCAATCAGCATCCTTATAACACGGTCGGCACCGGCTACAATCCCGACACGGGGCAATTCGTTAAAATAACGAGTTTTCCGGGCATAAAGTTCGGTTTTCTCATCAGCAGTCGCCTCCCTCCCGAACGACCGCTTGAACAGCATGTTGATTGTCTCGGCTCCCGTCATCCCTTCGTAAAGGTAAAACTCGTCGCGGGTGCATGGAATCCCGATTTCCGACACCATCCTCTGCCATGCAAGCGTGTGCCCTTTCATGGAGTCAAGCAAAGTGCCGTCCATATCTATCAAGGCTGCCTTAGGGGCAAAGCTGCCGAAACCGTTGCGGGAGAGATAGCCGTCTACGGCCTCATCGATTGTCATTTTCATCATCTTTTAAGGGAATATGCAATTCATTGTCTTTAAGCTTTCGCCGCGACGGGGAATAACGCTCCCCCTTGATGCGGTAGAGGGTTTCCTTGGACAGGCCGAGAAACGATGCCACCTGCGTGGTGGTTGCACATTCCGACAGACGCGGGTACCGCTTCATAACCCATCGGTAACGCTCGTCGGCACTGAGCGACTGCATCACGTCGACACGCTCCTCTAAAAACTGTTTATAATGAAGCAGGGCAACGTTAAGAAACAGTAATCCCTCTGTGTCGGTCACGGCATCGTAATCATCCAAAAGGTTTTTCACTTTCAGATGAGGCACGAATATCACATGCGTCGGTTCCAGGAAATGGATTGCCACCGTGTCGGGATGCGCTATGGCCACATGCCGCGAAAGCATCACGAACTCCCCTGCAAATGCAAACGAGAAAGTATGCTCCTTGCCTCCGGCAGTATAAAACAAACGCGCAGCCCCTTTGGTAAGGAAATAGGCGTATGAGGAGAGGTCTTTTACCCCTTGCACAACATCACCTTTGGCAAACACATGCTCCCTCATCACCTTGCGCAGGTTGGCCTCCAAGGCCGGGGTGAGCTTTGCGAATTTACGGATGTGGTCGATAGGATGCATGGCGTTCAATAAGTATGCGGATGCCCCGGCTGACTTATCAGCGTGCGAATATCAGCGTATCGGGCGAGATGGAAACGTTATATGGGATAGCCGACACCCTCGGACGGGGCGAACGGATATAATAAAATGCAAACTGGCGGTCCCATGTGGGGAAGTCAAGGCGGCGGGTCTCCCCCGGCGGTATGCCCGCATAAAGATTTTTACGGACTTTATGTAACTGCCTGCCCTGCGCGTCGAAATATGTGATATGGAAAATCACACGGTCAAGCTCCCTGCCGGAAAGATTGGTCAGGAACACGGTTTCACGTGTTGACCGCAAGGTTTTCTCATAGCCCGAGAAGCGAACCTCGGTTCCCGTAGCCGCCACCGTGTCCAAAAGCCCGGAATCACGGGCAGCCACCAAGGCGCCCTTGTCGGCCTTAAGCCCTTTACGTATGGAACTCTGCCTCTGCGCCCAAAACGGGATCGCACATAACAAAAGCAACATGAAGGCAACCGGACGCATAATCGTTCTAGCGGATTAATGTAAATGGATGTTGGGGATTATGGGTTACAGGTAGCGCGGTTTAAGCGGCTCCCCCAGCCCGGCAGGCCAAATGCGCAGAAGCCCGTCAAGCTCGCGGGCACGGTCGTGACGCTCCCGCAGCAGCGAGCGGAACATATATGGCAATATCCGCCAAGGCACGAATTCCAATCCTTCGTGCACCTCCGTCATCGACAGACGCGCATCATCTGTAAGGTGGAGGGTGAAACGCCTGGGCGATGACAAATCCACACCGTCACAACGGGTGAATATGCGGCTGTCGTAATATCCCTTCCTTGCCGACGGCGAACACCACCCCATCACGGTTCCCGGCACAATGCCGGCACGCGGCGAATCCAAAATAACAAGCAGATACCCGTTGCCGGAATGTTTCGGGGATCCGGGAGGCATACCGGGGATTATGGCTATGCGGGCGCCATCGGCAGTGGCGCTCCATATACCCTCCACCGCATCCGACGGGTGTGCCGTCAGCATTTCCCTGACGGCGGCATCGTCAATACCCTTCTCCACCCACGACGAGGCTGGGATGGGGTTATGCCCGGCAGCGACCGCCGAAAATGAGAGCACCAATGCGCAGGCCATGGAGAGAATACGGCTCATGAACGCGAGAACCGGTAAGAGAACCCTATAGAAAGAATTTCCTTGAATTGCCACTTATGCCATGATGTATCCTCCATCGGAAGGGCATCTGACTGATAACGCAGATGGGCAAAAATCTTCGTGGAAAGGAACTTGTTGATATTGAATGTTATAGTGTTCTCCCAGTCGCCCTGCACATATTCATAATCGGTAAACATGAACAGGCGGGAGAAATACTCTATATTATAGGCCAGTTTCCAGCGTAAGGTCAGTTCCGCACTCGAACCGTACTGGCTTATCGACTGATGCCCCTCCTCGATGCCGAATGCCGTAGGGTTCAGGCGTGAATTCGTGCAGGTTTTCAAATTATAGGAAAGCGGCGATATGGCAGCCGTGAAATTGAGGGTCTTTTTCGGATTCTCATAATTGTAGGTCATACCGACACCGAGGTTAAGTTCGGAAGGTGACAAAAACGCTGCTATAAGGTCTTCGCTGTTGGTGCGGTAGCTGTTGAGCAACTGTGTCTTGAACTGTGCAGTAACCGAATAATACCACCGCTTTGCCGCTTTCAGACCGAACTTGGTGTTAACCTGGAAAAGGTCTTCGGAAATATTATATGCGTGCAATGTATCCTCAGGGGCGTTGTTAAGGCCGAGTTTGTATTGCACAGAGGTCTCGAAAATCAGGTTCGGATGGAACGCCTGGTTCAACTTTATGTCATAAAACAGGTTGAGGATGGCGTTGAGGTTGGATTTACCACCCTGGTACCAGTTCGGCGATATATAAGCCTGTGAAAACTGCAGCGACCCGTCGAAATTATGAAGCCAGTTTATGCGGCCGAGGTCTACGGGCTTGGCAACGCCTACCATCTCGTTTACGTCGCGCGTGAATTCCGTCACGGTAATTTTGGCCTGCGACGGGTCGGCTTCCATATGGAACTCTTTCGGCGGACGCGGCATAGAGGCAAGATTATATCGTACCAGCTCTGGGTGCTCGACCATGAATTTCTGCATAAACACCCGGTTACGGTTGTCGCGATAAACGGCACGTTCCGCCCAGTTAAGTTCAACCGGGGCGGGAGCGTCGGGATTGAGTGCGTCAGGTTCCGTTTCAGGCAATTGCATTGAATAGGTGCTGAAAACCAAAGGCAGGAAGGAACGTTCGGCCAACAGCATGTCGTCGACCACGAGTGTGGAGTCGATAACCAGTTCGCGTGCACCGAACATTTCAGGATCCAACGGGTTGCCTTCCGCATCGGTCAGATCCCATAACGACGGCTCGGCATTGCGGCTTTTCAACGCACGGCGGGGACGCTTGGCTTTGGCTGGCCGAACCGCCGGGGCAGCCTGGGTAGCGGCAACAACCGTGTCGGTGCTTACCGTCTCACCGTCGATAAGCATCTCGTCAAACAACGACTGGGCCGATGCCGGCACACCGGCAGACATGAAGGCAACAAATAGTGAAAATGCGACAAATATCCTATTGGTTTTCATAACGCAAAGATACTCACTTTCCGGCAAAATCCAAAACAGGCGCCCCACACAGGCCACCAGGTCCCGACGCCAGCACATCAGGCCGCAGACGGCACCTCCCTGCCAAGGACGGACGCAGGGGGGGTGATTCAGAAAAATTGACACGTAAATGGTTGGAGGGGAATACGGAAATTTTTGTAACTTTGCCGTTTGAACGGAGGAAGGCACCATGTTCCAAGGAGTTGTCTGAAAATTTTTCCAACAGATTTTTAGAGAGGTGGATAGCGGGATTTACGGGGTTTGAGAAGTGAGCGATGCGCCGCATCGATAGCTGCCAGAAACCGGTTCGTCGATAAAAACCGCCTAAAAATCAGCAGACAATCCCATCGAAGGATTTTTACACAACCTCTAAAACAACGAATCAAACGATGAATATATCTTACAACTGGCTTAAGGATTATCTCGACATCGAGATGACACCGCGACAAGTGACCGAGGCCCTGACTTCCATCGGCCTCGAAACCGACGGGCTCGAAGAGGTCGAATCAATCAAAGGCGGCCTTAAGGGGCTTGTAATAGGCAAGGTGCTCACATGCGTGGAGCATCCCGACAGCGACCACCTGCACATAACCACCGTAGACCTCGGCAACGGCGAACCGACACAGATTGTGTGCGGTGCACCGAATGTTGCGGCAGGCCAGACCGTAGTGGTGGCAACAGTAGGCACAACGCTCTACGACGGCGACAAGGAATTCCAGATAAAACGCTCGAAAATCCGAGGCGTTGAATCGCTAGGCATGATATGCGCCGAGGATGAAATCGGAGTCGGCCAAAGCCACGACGGCATCATCGTGATTCCCGAAGAAGGCGCCCCTGCGCCCGGCACCCCCGCAGCTGAATTCTACAACCTTCAGAGCGACTGGGTGATGGAGGTCGACCTGACCCCCAACCGCATCGACGCCGCCTCGCACTACGGCGTGGCACGCGACCTTGCTGCCTACACCGACTGCCACCTCGGCCATGCATCACTCCGCCGTCCGGGTGTAGAGGCATTCGCATCCGACCGCCCCGACGGTGCCATAGAGGTGGAAGTGGCCGACCTTCAAGGCGCCCCGCGCTATAGCGGCCTCACCATCCGCAATGTCACAGTGAAAGAAAGCCCCGAATGGCTGCGTCAACGCCTTGAAGCCATCGGTGTGCGCTCAATCAACAATATCGTCGACATAACGAACTATATACTCCACGGCATCGGGCAGCCGCTCCACTGCTTCGACCTGAACACAATCGAAGGCAACCGCATCGTGGTGCGCACCTGCCCGGCAGGCTCACCGTTCACAACCCTCGACGGGGTGGAACGCAAGCTCGACGAAGCCGACCTCATGATTTGCGACGCGGTAAAACCGCTGTGTATCGCAGGGGTGTTCGGCGGACTTGATTCAGGTGTCACGGAAAAAACCACCGACATCTTCCTGGAAAGCGCCTATTTCAACCCCACACGGGTGCGCCGCACAGCACGCCGCCACGGATTGTCAACCGACGCCTCGTTCCGCTACGAGCGCGGTCTCGACCCCAATGCCACGATGTATGCGCTGAAACTTGCCGCACTTATGGTAAAAGAACTTGCCGGGGGCGAAATCTGCGGCGAACCGGTCGACATATACCCCGAAAAGGTAGAACCGTTCCGTGTAACCCTGGGCTACCAATACCTCAACGGACTTATCGGCAAGGAAATCCCGCAAGATACGGTAGATGCCATACTCCGCTCGCTCGAAATGGAGATTGCCGAACGGCGCGAAGGTGAGGTCGACCTGCTTGTGCCGACCTACAGGGTCGATGTGCAGCGCCCGTGCGACGTTGTAGAGGATGTGTTGCGCATCTACGGCTATAACAACGTCGAGATTTCAACCACCGTACATTCCTCATTGCAGCTCAAATCAATCACCGACGAGGCCGACGACCTGCAACGCCTCATCTCCGAGCAACTGACCGCATGCGGGTTCAACGAAATCCTCAACAACTCGCTGACAGCCGAGGCTTACTATACCGGCCTTACGACCTACCCCGCAGCAAACTGCGTGAAACTGCTCAACCCGCTCAGCAACGACCTATGCGTTATGCGCCAGACCCTGCTGTTCGGCGGACTTGAATCAATAGCCCATAACGTCAACCGAAAAGCCAACGACCTGGCATTCTACGAATTCGGGAACGTGTACTTTTTCAACCCCGAAGCCGGACAGACCGACGGGAACACGCTCGCACCATTCAGCGAGGGCGCCCGCCTGGCACTGTGGATGACCGGGAACTCACGCACAGGCAACTGGGCACGCCCGGCAGAAGAGGCCACCTTCTTCGACCTCAAGGCAATGGTCGCCAACATTTTCGCACGGCTCGGCATCACCGAGAAAGAGCTTTCATGGGAAAAACTTACAGGTAACGACATCTTCTCGGCAGCACTCGAAATCAGGACACGTTCAGGCAAAACACTCGGGGAAGCCGGGCTTATTGCCAAAACAATGCTGGCCAAATGCGACATCAAGCAACCTGTGGCCTACGCCCAGCTCGACTGGGACGCACTGGTGAAACTTGCCGTGAAGAAAAAGGTGCAGTTCACACCGCTGCCCAAAACACAGGCCGTGAAACGCGACCTCGCCCTGTTAATCGACAAAACAGTGACAATGGCACAAATCGAGGCCATTGTCAGGGAAAGCGAACGCAAACTGCTCCGCGAGGTGACGCTGTTCGACGTATATGAAGGGAAAAGCCTGCCCGAAGGAAAGAAATCATATGCAATCTCTATGACGCTCCAGGATGACGAAAAAACCTTGCAGGACAAACAGATTGACGCCGCAATGGCCAAAATCATCAAGAACCTCCAGGCCAAAGCCGGGGCAGAGCTGAGATAACGGGCTGCCTCAAACAAAAACTCATGACAATAATCATAAAACGAACTATAACATTACAATATGGGACGCGCATTTGAATATCGCAAAGCCAGAAAAATGAAACGCTGGGGTAATATGTCGAGAACATTCACCCGCATCGGTAAGGAAATCACTATCGCCGTGAAAGCAGGCGGCCCCGACCCCACTACCAACCCCCGCCTCCGAGCGCTGATGCAGAACGCCAAGGCTGAAAACATGCCAAAGGACACCGTTGAACGCGCAATCAAAAAAGCAACCGACAAGGACGCAAAGGATTACAAGGAAATCACCTACGAGGGATACGGCCCCTTCGGCATCGCGATTTTCGTAGAAGCCGCTACCGACAACAACACACGCACCGTGGCCAACGTGCGCTCATATTTCACCAAACATGGCGGTTCGCTCGGCACACAGGGTTCGCTCACCTTCCTGTTCGACCACAAGGTGATGCTGAAAATCCAGCCCAAGCCCGAAATGTCGCTCGAAGACCTCGAACTGGAACTCATCGACTACGGTGTTGACGAACTGGAAGCCGACGAAGATGCAATCGTGCTCTACGGCCCCTTCGAGGAATACTCCAACATCCAGCAATATCTTGAAGGTAACGGCTTCGAAATCCTTTCAACGGAATTCGTCCGTATCCCCAACGACGTAAAAGAGGTGACCGACGAACAGCGCGAGACCCTCGACAAACTCCTCGAAAAGCTCGAAGAGGACGAGGATGTGCAGAACGTATTCCACAACATCGCCGAATAATTGCGAAACAACCCTCACCCAGTAGAGACGGGATAGCATCCCGTCTCTATTAGCATCCCGTCTCTATTAGCGTCATCTCTCTATCATTATCTATTATTATCCTCTCTATTCCAATCCCTCTCTATCAACCCCCTCCTCTATCCCCACTTCTCTCTTCTCACCCACCCTCTCTTTCCATCCATCCCTCTCATCCACAAACATCTCCCCTTTTTATCCCACCTAATCTCTGACAAGTAATGTTCTCAGGAATCGTAGAAGAGGCCGCCACCGTAGTGCGTGTGACCAAAGACGGCGGCAACGTCCACCTCACCATCCGTGCAAGCTTCGTCGATGAGCTAAAAATCGACCAGTCGGTAGCACACAACGGCGTGTGCCTCACCGTTGTCGCCCTCCCCGGCGACGGCACCTACACAGTCACCGCCATCGAGGAAACCCTGCGCCGCAGCAACCTCGGCCTCCTATGCGAAGGGGACAGGGTGAACCTTGAACGCTGCATGATTATGAACGGACGCCTCGACGGCCACATCGTGCAAGGCCACGTTGACTGCACCGCCCGGTGCGTCGACATTGAGGAAGTGGAAGGGAGCCGTTATTTCAAATTCCGCTACGAAGTAGCCCCCGGACTACTCCGCAAAGGCTATCTCACCGTGGAGAAAGGCTCAGTGACCGTAAACGGTGTAAGCCTCACTGTATGCGATTCCGAACCCGACAGCTTCCGCGTTGCCATAATCCCCTACACCTTCGAACACACCAACTTCGGCGACATCCGCGTAGGCACCACCGTAAACCTCGAGTTCGACATCATCGGCAAATACATCGCCCGCATCGCCGAACTATCCCCTGCCGAATAAACAGCTCTTTCCCGCAATCAGTCACCGCTTAACGCGCCATACCCCACTTATAGGTATATGTGCGCCAAAACATCCCTTAAAATCCATTCAGTAGGCGCTGTATCATCATGCAGACACAGCGCCTTTTAGTATCCGTATGGGAGGGTGCTGTCAGAATGGTTCAGATGGTAGGAGCTTGGAGGTGAGGCTGATGGGAGCAATCTAAGGATTGTGACCGAGGCCGAACCCTTCAAGCGACGACATATCTGAGCCATTATGACACATCCCCCCTCATTTATAGGTAAATTGCAATCAACCTATTGCAACTGCCCCGCCAATCCTCTATCTTTGCATCAACAATAACAGATATTCAGTATCAATGAGATAATTATGTTGTTAACCACAGATTGATTTTCAGGTAATACAAAACCGGCAAAATCACGTAAGCCAACAGAAAAAGCCCCCGCGCGAGCAGGGGCCTTTCTATTTACGGGTTATAAAGAGTTCTATATGGCATGGCTATGAGACACCGTTCATTCCGTGCGTCTCGGCAAAACGATTTTAACAGGAAATGATTCCACAGGCGTTCCATAATTACGGATAGTGCTAAAACAAATTGTCATCATGTAGCAACATCATTCTGCGTTACCATACAAAAGAGTCCCACTCACAGCACCTAAAAAAACATAAAAATTTGGGGGAACGGGGCGGTTGGCGTAATTTTGCAAGTTGGAGGAGGGTGGAATTCCACGTGGATCTCAATTTACACGGTGGGACGGGATTTACACAATATGCATGCAATGAAAAGATACAGACTGATTAACGATGTGTTGGGATGGGTATGCTTCCTGGTGGCGGCTGTGACCTACCTGCTTACGGTGGAACCGACGGCAAGCTTCTGGGACTGCCCCGAGTTTATAGCACAGGGAACGAAACTCGAGGTCGGTCACCCGCCGGGCAACCCGATTTTCATGCTCGCTGCGCGTTTCTTCGTTAATTTCGCCTGGGGCGACATGTCGAAGGCGGCACTGATGGTCAACTCCATGTCGGCACTGCTGTCGGCAGGCACCATATTGTTGCTTTTCTGGACTATAACCCACCTTGTGAAGCGCCTTATCGTAAAAGACGATGCCGGCGAGGTAAGCCTTACTCAGATGCTGGTTATCTTCGGTTCCGGCCTTTGCGGGGCGCTTATGTATGCCTGGAGCGACACATTCTGGTTTTCGGCCGTCGAGGGTGAGGTCTATGCATTCTCGTCGTTCTGCACGGCGCTGGTGTTCTGGCTGATTCTGAAATGGGAAAACCGCGCCGACGAGCCCCATTCCGACCGTTACCTGGTGCTGATAGCCTATATCATCGGTGTGTCGATTGCCGTGCACCTGCTCAACCTGCTATGCATCCCCGCCATCGTGCTGGTCATCTACTACCGCAAGTTTAAAAACACCACAGCCTCGGGGTCGCTGGCAGCACTCGGGGTATCGGCAGTTATCGTGGCGCTGATTCTCTACGGGTTGGTACCGGGATTTATCGAAATCGCACAGTATTTCGAGCTGTTCTTTGTCAACACCTGCGGTCTCAGCTACAATATGGGCGTACTCATCTACGCCATGCTTTTCGTGGCCGTGATGCTATGGTGCATAAAAGCCCTGTATAAGCAGGATAACACCACCACAATACGCGTGTCGTTCCTGCTGGCGATGATTCTTTCGGGCATACCCTTCATAGGCAGCTCGATGTGGATACCCGCCGTAATCATCGCCGCACTTGCAGTGTATCTTTTCGCGGCGAAAAAACTCCCTGTGCGCATCCTCACACTCTGCGCACTCAGCGTGCTGGTAATCTTCGTAGGTTATTCGAGCTATGCGCTGCTGCTTATCCGCTCGCATGCCAACCCGCCGATGAACCAGAACGCCCCCGACAACGTGTTCTCACTCAGCTCCTACCTCAACCGCGAGCAATACGGCGACACACCCCTGTTCTACGGGCCTTCGTTCAAATCGACCGTGCTCTACCAGGTCGACAACACCGGCAATTACAACTTCATGAAAAAGCCGGCAACCACCGTCTACGAAAAGCGTGTGAAAGATGCCCCTGGCGATGCCGACCGTTACGACAGCTTCGAACGCGACACCCGTTATGTGATGACCCCCAACATGCTGTTCCCACGCATGTACAGCTCGGCACCAAACCATCCGACCGGCTATCTGGAATGGACCAACCTGCGAGAAAGCGACCTGCCGCTTAAGGAAGCGCCGGTGCTTGTCGATGCCGACGGCAACACATTGCAGACGGCACAGCTCCCAGCACCGTCGTTCGCGCAAAACATGCGCTACTTCTTCAACTACCAGGTCAACTACATGTACTGGCGCTATTTCCTGTGGAATTTCGCAGGACGTCAAAACGACATGGCCGGTAACGGCGAAGCCAACCGTGGAAACTGGATTTCGGGCATACCGTTTATCGACAATTTCCGCCTCGGCGACCAAAGCCTTCTCCCCGATGATTTCGGAAAAGGGAACAAAGGGCACAACGTGTTCTTCATGCTCCCGTTGCTGATGGGTATCATCGGCCTGAGCTGGCAGGCATTCCACTCAAAACGAGGCATCGAGCAGTTCTGGGTGATATTCTTCTTTTTCTTCATGACCGGGCTTGCCATCGTGCTCTACCTCAACCAGCCCCCGTTGCAGCCACGCGAACGCGACTATGCTTTCGCAGGCTCGTTCTATGCCTTCGCCATATGGGTCGGCATGGGCGTTGCCGGGCTGTGGGCGCTCGTCAACAGCATCATGAACAACCCGCGAGGGGAGAAAGAGCCGCGCAAGGCAATGGCAGTTGCCTGCGCCACACTTGCCGTCGGCCTCCTGGTGCCGCTACAGGTAGTCAGCCAGACATGGAACGACCACGACCGCTCCGGGCGCTACACCACCCGCGATTTCGGCATGAATTACCTCGCGAGCCTCGATGACAACGCCATAATTTTCACAAATGGCGACAATGACACATTCCCCCTGTGGTACGCCCAGGAGGTGGAAGGCTTCCGCACCGACGTGCGCGTTGTCAACCTCTCCTATCTTACCACCGACTGGTATGCCAACCAGATGCGTGTGGCAACCGACGGGGGCGCCGCCATCGATGTGAGCGCACGCCCGGCCGACTATGCATTCGACCGCATGCAATATAACTACTTCGACCCGGAGAACATGAAAACCGAGCGCGTCAACGCCCTGACCGCCCTCGAAGACCTCTATCATAACCCGGAAGCCACATGGAAGGGGGCACGCATATGGCGCTACCCCTACATGTTCATCCCTGCCAATCCCGACGCGGCAGCCAAGGCCGGGGTAATAGCGCAATCCGAAGCCCCTGCAGCCGAGGAAGCAATCGAAGTAAGCCTGTATAAAGACCCCAAGAATCCGGCAAGCGGCGCCACCCTAAGCCAGGCACTGAGCCTTGACATGATTGCCACAAGCGCCAAAAACGGATGGAACCGCCCGGCCTACTTCGCAATGACCGTGCCCGACGAATATTACCTGTCGCTTTCACCCTATATGCGCAACACCGGCCTGGCCTACCAGGTAACCCCGTTGCGCAACCCCGACGGGGAAAACGCCACCTGGACCGATACCGACAAGATGTATCGCAACGTGACGGAGAAATTCCGCTGGGGCGGTCTCGACCAGCTGGGAGAAAACGGCAATATATATCTTGACGAAACCGTGCGCCGCATGGTTACCACCCACCGCAGCGCCATGGTCGACCTGGCCTACGCCCTTTTGGTAGAAGGATATAATGCCGCGCACCCTGTTACCGACAGCATAACCGGCGTGACCCACGAAGCCGATACGGTTTATGCCGCCGACCGCTACGGCAAAGCCGCCCGTGTGCTCGACCTTATCGAAGAAAAGCTCCCGGCAAAGCACTCACCCTACAGCATACAGATAGGCTATCAGATTGCCGACGTCTACCTGCGCCTTGCCGCTGAGACAGGTGATAAAAAGCTGCATGAAAAAGGGATGAAAATCCTTGAGGATGAACTGCTACGCTACGGGGCCTACATACCCTATTTCATGGAGCTGCGCCGTTCGCTCCCCGCAAGCGGTTTCCAGGCGCTCTCCCCGGCCGACCGATATGTGCCGACCTATGTCTACATCATGTTGCAGACATTTGCCGACGAAGGTGGCGACACCGATGCGCTCTCGAAAAAAATGCATGAACGCAACATCAATATCGCCGACCTGGAATATTTCATCGCCAACAAATAGAACCGGCACAGCATGTGGATAGAACAGCCCCCTCTCTTCTACCGCCTCCTTTTTCCAGAGGCCATATGGCGGATAAAGAAGCATAAGGAAAAGGTGGTGTTCCTTACTTTCGACGACGGGCCTGTACCCGAGGTAACCCCTTGGGTGCTCGACCTTCTCGACAGCTACGGCATCAAAGCCACATTCTTCATGGTCGGCGACAATGTGGCACGCAACCCGGAACTGTTCGAAGAGGTGCGCCGCCGCGGACACAGCTACGGCAACCACACAATGCACCACCTGCAGGGGATGAAGGTGACAACCTACCGCTACATGCACGACATAACCGAGGCCAACGACCTCATAGGGAGCGCTCTTTTCCGCCCCCCTCACGGGCTGTTGCGGTGGAAACAGGCACGTGCCATCAAAGATCACTACAACATAGTAATGTATGACCTTGTGACACGCGACTACAGCAAGAAGCTGAAACCCGAACAGGTGCTGGCCAATGTGCGGCGCTATGCCCGCAACGGCTCCATAATCGTGTTCCACGACTCCCTGAAAGCCGAAAAGAACATGAAAGCCGCCCTTCCACAGGCCATCGAGTGGCTTATGGCACGGGGCTACCGCTTTGAACAACTGCCTATGTAAGCCCATGCCTGCCACCGACCTTAAAAACCGCCTGATTGAAGCGGCAACACGTGCCGGTGCGCAAAAAACCGGGTTTGCGAAAGCCGGGCCGGTCGATGACGATATGACCGAACGGTTCGGTCAATGGCTGGAAGCCGGCAACCACGGCGAGATGCACTACATGGCCAATCATGCCGACCTGCGCCGCGACCCACGCCTGCTCTCGGAAAACACTGCCGGGGCCAACACGGTGATGGTGTGTGCGTTTTCCTACTTCCATCATGAAACACAGGCTCCCGGAGCCGCAAGGTTCGCCATGTATGCACATGGCGACGATTACCATGAGGTGTTGCGCAAAAGGCTCACCCCTGTTGCCGAACTGTTGCACCAGGAAGGATTTACATGCCGCATCTGCATAGATTCCGCCCCGGTTCACGAACGCTATTGGGCCGCAAAAAGCGGCATAGGGTTTATCGGGCGCAACAGCCAGCTCATAGTGCCGGGGATGGGTTCCTATTTTTTTCTTGCTGAAATCATCACATCGGCAGAGATAGCCCCTGACGCACCATGCCTGATGAGTTGCGGGAATTGCGGGAAATGCGTCAAGGCATGCCCCGCCGGGGCATTACGCGCCGACGGCGGTTTCGACGCCCGCCGCTGCCTCTCCTACCTTACAATCGAATACCGCGGGGCGCTCCCGACCCATACCGACACCGCCCTCCGAGGCTTACGCCCCACAGCCGAAGTGCTGGGCAACAGGGTTTACGGATGTGACGAATGCCAGCGTGTGTGCCCGCACAATGCCCACCCGCCGGAAACCGGGATAAGGGAATTCGGGTTACGCCCGGAATTACGCGGCATCACATGTGCCGACATCCTTGCCATGACACCCCGGCAATTTGCCGAAACATTCCGCCACAGCGCGGTTAAACGCGCAAAGCTCACCGGGCTTCAACGCAACGCGGCAGCAATCCTCCAGCCCGATGCGGTCAACCCTCCCGACCCGCGAAATGGTCGCGGATAACACGGGCCTTAGCAGGCCCGACAACATCGGCCAAAGCGTCGAGCGAAGCCTCACGGATGCGCTTAACACTTTTAAAATGCGACAACAACGCCTGCTCGGTGCCAGGCCCCACACCCTTTATCTGCGACAATTCACTCACGATTGCCGATTTCGAGCGCCGGTTACGGTGATGGGTTATGCCAAAACGGTGAGCCTCGTCGCGCAGCTGCTGCACCACCCTCAGCGACTCTGAATTCTTATCGATATAGAGAGGCACGCTGTCGCCCGGGAAAAAAATCTCTTCAAGCCGTTTTGCAATCCCGACCACGGCGATGGTGCCACGCAGTCCGATTTCATCAAGCGCCTCTACGGCGGCACTGAGCTGCCCTTTGCCACCGTCGACCACGATGAGTTGCGGCAAGTCGTCGGGCGCCTCCTCCATCAGCCTCGTATAGCGGCGTGTGAGCACCTCTTTCATCGAGGCGAAATCGTCGGGGCCCTCCACGGTCTTGATGTTGAAATGGCGATAATCCTTTTTCGAGGGCTTGGCGTCACGAAACACCACGCAGCTCGCCACCGGGTTGGTACCCTGTATGTTTGAATTGTCGAAACACTCGATGTGGCGTGGCAGCACATTCAACCTGAAATCCGCCTTCATCCGCTCCAAGGTGCGTCCCGTGCGTTTCTCCGGGTCGAGCCGCTCCATCTGCTTTAACACATCGAGCTTGCTTTGGCGGGCATTGCGTGTCGACACGTCGAGAAGCTTTGCCTTGTCGCCACGTTGCGGCACAGTGAATGTAGCGCCAGGAAATTCCGCATCAGGCTCCAACGGCACTATAACCTCGTCATAAGCCAGGCCGAAACGGCTGCGCACCTCGTCCATGGCATAGCTGAGAAGCTGGGCCTGGGTTTCCTCCATGCGCCGCTTGTATTGCAACGTCACGCTGCGCACCACGGCGCCACGGCGCACGTGCATGTAGTTGATATACACATCGGAATCGTCATCGTCCAGACCGAACACATCCACGCTGTCGAGCGTCTGGCTTACTATAACGCTTTTGGCACGATAACGCTCCACAAGCTGGTATTTCACTTTCAAATCCTGCGCCTCCTCGAAACGGAGCTCCGACGAGAGCCGCTCCATCTCGCCGCGCAGATAATCCATCAGTTCGCCGGTGTCGCCACGCAGAATAAGGCGTATATTCTCGATGTAACGTGCATAATCCTCATGTGAAATCTTCCCGACACAGCAACCCTTGCAACGCTTTAGATGATATTCGAGGCAGAGCCGCCCTTTGCCGCGTGCCAGGGTGTCGGGGGTGATTGGGATGCGGCATGCACGGATAGGGTAAAGCTCCCTGGCCAGCTCCAACACGGCACGCGCAGCACCGGCCTCGGTGTAAGGCCCGAAATACTTCGACCCGTCCTTAAGCCTCTGCCGCGTCATGAACACCCTGGGGAACAACTCCTTGGTTATGCATATCCACGGGTATGACTTGTCATCCTTGAGCAACACGTTATAGCGCGGCTTGTACTCCTTAATCATGGAGTTCTCAAGGTTGAGCGCATCCTGCTCGGTAGGGACCACGATATAGCTCATGTCGGCAATAGCCCTGACAAGCAGGTTAGTGCGCAACACATCGTGTGTGCGGTTGAAATATGACGACACACGCCTTTTGAGGTTTTTGGCCTTGCCGACATAAATCACCGTCCCCTCTGCGTCATAATACATATAGACACCCGGTGTTTCCGGCAATATGGCAATCTTCTGCTGCAACTCAGGCGACTTATTCTTTGAATGCTTACCCATAATCAATATCAAAATTAAGAAAAAATCCCCACAGGGGGGTGTTATCCCGACATTTTTATTAAATTTGCATGTTAGGATAAAACATAGGTTATCCCGATTCCGTTTTAACATTGCTGCCGGCACCGCCAACTGCGTGCCGGAGAATTGAAGAACAAATTAAAAGAATGGCAAAAGTTATCATTATCGGCGCCGGAGGCGTGGGCAGCGTGGTAGCCCACAAATGCGCCCAGAACCCCGAAGTGTTCACCGAAATCGTAATCGCATCGCGCCGTCAGGCCAAATGCGACGCCTTGGCACAGGCCATAGCAGAAGCCGCCGCAAAACGCGGGCAGGCCAACCTGCCTGTAATCTCCACCGACAGTGTGGATGCCGACAGCGTGGAACAGCTCTGCGAACTCTTCCGCCGCCACAAGCCCGAAATGGTAATCAACGTGGCACTCCCCTACCAGGATCTCACCATAATGGATGCCTGCCTGGAATGCGGGGTCAACTATCTCGACACGGCCAACTACGAGCCGCGCGACGTGGCCCATTTCGAGTATTCCTGGCAATGGGCCTACCGCGAACGCTTCGAGAAGGCCGGCCTGACGGCAATCCTCGGATGCGGCTTCGACCCCGGGGTATCAGGCGTGTTCACAGCCTATGCCGCCAAGCATTATTTCTCGGAAATGGAGACACTCGACATTGTGGACTGCAATGCCGGGAACCACGGAAAGGCTTTCGCAACCAACTTCAACCCCGAAATCAACATCCGCGAAATCACACAGAACGGCCGCTACTGGCTTAACGGCGAATGGGTGACCACCAAACCGCTTGAATTCCACAAGGAACTCAACTACCCCAACATAGGCCCGCGCGACAGCTACCTGCTCTATCACGAGGAGCTGGAATCGCTCGTACAGAATTTCCCCACCATCAAACGCGCCCGGTTCTGGATGACCTTCGGCCAGGAATACCTTACACACCTGCGCGTAATCCAGGGTATCGGCATGGCGCGCATCGACGAAGTGGAATACAACGGGCAGAAAATCGTGCCCCTGCAATTCCTCAAAGCCGTTCTTCCCGACCCGCAGGAACTTGGAGAGAACTACACAGGTGAAACCTCGATCGGCTGCCGCATCTCAGGCAAAGCCAAAGAAGGGGAACCCCTCACCTACTACATCTACAACAACTGCTCGCACCAGGAAGCCTACCGCGAAACCGGCATGCAGGCCGTAAGCTACACCACAGGTGTGCCCGCCATGATCGGCGCGATGATGTTCCTGACCGGGAAATGGAAAAAACCGGGTGTGCACAACGTAGAAGAATTCGACCCGGATCCGTTCATGGAGCAACTCATGGTGCAGGGTCTTCCCTGGCATGAAATCGTGAACGGCGACCTAGAGTTATAAATCCCGACTTTTAAGGGATTGCTTAAAACAACAGCCTGTCAGGCACAAATGTCAAAAACAAACAACATGACCCAGGATAAATACACGCAGGCAATTGCCGAATGCGGCGTCAGCACCGACGATGCCGGGGTAAAAGCCGCTGTCGACAAAATCCTTGCCGACCACCTGAAGGAAAACATGAACGAAGAGGTTTATAAATTCCTCTTCAACTGCATAGACCTAACCACACTGCGGTCGACCGACTCACCCCGCAGCGTGGCCGATTTCACCGAACGCGTCAACCAGTTCGACGCCGAGCATCCTGAAATGCCCAACGTAGCCGCCATATGCGTTTATCCCAACTTCGCGCAAGTGGTACGCTCCGTGCTCGAGGTAAGCTCGGTCGACATTGCCTGCGTGGCCGGATGCTTCCCCTCGTCGCAAAGCTTCATCGAAGTCAAAGTGGCGGAAACAGCCTTGGCTGTGGAAGGTGGTGCCGATGAAATCGACATCGTGCTGAACCTCGGCAATTTCCTCGACGGGGATTACGAGGAAGTGTGCGATGAGATTTCCGAGCTGAAACATTCCTGCCGTGAAGCCCGCCTGAAAGTAATCCTTGAAACCGGCGCGTTGAAAACCGCTGAAAACATCAAGGCAGCCTCGGTGCTGGCAATGTACAGCGGCGCCGACTTCATCAAAACCTCCACAGGTAAGGAATATCCCGGAGCAGGTCTTGAAGCAGCCTACACCATGTGCCGCTGCATCAAGGACTATTTCGACAAGACCGGAAGGATGGTCGGGTTCAAACCCGCAGGAGGCGTTCGCACCCCTGAAGATGCCGTAGGTTACTACTGCATCGTAAAAGAAATCCTCGGCGAGCAATGGCTCACCAACGAGTATTTCCGCATCGGGGCAAGCGGGCTGGCCAACAACCTGCTCTCCGCAATCTGGGGGACCGAGACACAATACTTCTAAACAACCAGGCCGAGGTGCCATGTCACAGCACCGGAACCCATCACAGAAAAGGCCACGTCATAATCACACAAGGCGAAGCAATGAAATACTGGATAATCATAGACGACCGGCATGCCGGCCCTTTCAGCGCCCAGCAGCTGCTTGACACCGGGCTGACAGCCGACACCCTCGTATGGTTCGAGGGCATCCCCGACTGGACCCGTGCAGCCAACGTGGCCGAACTCGCAGAGGCACTCCAACGCCGCGCAATGGCTGAAGCAGACGCCAGGGAACGCCTCCTGGCCGAAGCCGAACAACGCAGGATGGCTGCCGAAGAGGAAGCCAGGATGGAAGCCGAACGCCTGCGCCAAGCCCAACAGGAGGCAGCATCGGCATTCTCCCCTGCGCAACAGCCGCAGGAACCAGGATTGGATGCTGAAACAGAACCGGCGCAACCCGGTTCCGGGGCGGCATACCCCTCAGGATGGCAACAGCCCTGCCTACAGCAGCCTGCGGCAACACGTCCGATAATAACAGAACCGTGCCCTCCGGCATATATAGCATGGTCGATTATCGCCACGCTGTTATGCTGCACCATTGTCGGCATACCCGGCATCGTCTTCGCCTCCATGACCAAAAGCGCCTACTATAAAGGCGACATCGTGAAAGCGAAACGCTATTCCGAGCTGGCACAATGGTTCACAATAGCCTCCATAGTCCTCGGGGCGGTAAGCTGGCCGTTCCAGATTGCCATAATGGGAATGTTGCAATGAACCCCGCCTCAAGGCAACGTATAATCAGAGCCGTTGCGGCATTATCTGCCGCAACGGCTCTGATTATGTTATATCTCGCAGCAGTAAGGATTACAGGAATAATGCCGCGATGCCTTTTCAAACTTGCCACAGGGTGGTCGTGTCCGGGATGCGGAAGCCAGCGGGCTTTTAATGCCGTAATCCATGGCAACCTGCGTGATGCCTTCGAGGTCAACATGCTCCTACCGGTCGGCCTGGCATACCTATGCCTGCTGGGTGCAGGCTATATGCTGCCGGGCAACAAACGGATACAGGCAGTCTACACCCGTGCCACTTCCCCCAAAGCCCTCATTGCAGTTGCCGCAGTGATTGCAGGCTGGACTGTCATAAGGAATATACTTGGGATTTGAGACATCGTAACAACATAATGCAAAACGCCATTTATTCCAATATACTCCAACAATTGGAATATCCGACGTATTTTGAAGCCGCATTTTCACTAATTTTGCATCGCGTTTGATAACCGGCAGAAAATAAAACTTTTTTAATAACTCCCCGGTTATATTATGGAAGTAAGCAATCGAAGTCATCATGGCTTCCTCTTCACTCCCTCTTCCAAAACACGCGTTTGCAATCATTATAATCATTATTTATGAGAACAGCACCAGTCATATCCGGTATCGTAGCCATAACTTGCCTCGCCTGCTCCAACGCGAAGGCCGAGGTATATTCGCTCGACTCATGCCGACGCATGGCACTTGACAACAATAAGGAAATGATGATCAAGGCCGAAAAAGTGCGTCAAGCCGAATATGTGAAAAAAGAGGCTTTTGCAGCCTATCTCCCGGCGGTTGACTTCGCCGGAGGCTACACGTATAACCAAAAGGAGCTTTCGATTTTCGACAGCGACCAGCTCCTGCCCACAAAAAGCTTCAACCCGGTCACAAAGAGCTATGAATTCAACGTGGTTAAAAACCCGGTGACAGGCGAACCAGTGCCCGGCCCGAACGGGCAGCCTATTCCGTCGGAAGTGGCATTGATTCCGAAAGAAGCGATGGAATACGACATCCATAACGTGTTCTTCGGAGCCGTCACCCTCACACAGCCCATATTCATGGGCGGGAAGATAATAGCCCTCAACAAACTGGCCGACATCAACAGGGAAGCCTCGTCAGCCCTGCAACGCAACGAGGCCCAGAACGTTATCTATGCCGTTGATGCAGCCTACTGGACAGTGGTGTCGCTAAAGGCCAAACACGAGCTTGCCAAAAGCTATGTAAACCTTCTCGACACGCTCGACAGGAATGTAAAACTGATGCTCGACCAAGGGGTGGCCACACAGAGCGACCTTCTGAGTGTCGACGTCAAACTCAATGAAGCCAGTATCGACCTCCTCAAAGTGGAAAACGGGCTGTCGTTAAGCCGCATGGCCCTGGCCCAGATATGCGGGCTGCCGGTGCACACGCCCATAAACGTTGCCGACGAGGGATGCAGCACAATCAATCCACACGCCGAAATAGCAACCCGGTATGATATGGAACAGGTATATGCAAACCGTCCCGACTTCCGTGCCCTGGAACTGGCCGCAATGGCCGCCAGGCAGGAGAAACGTGTGGCTATGTCGGAAATGCTCCCCAATGTTGCCTTGATAGGCGCCTACTCATTCAGCAACCCCAACATGTTCGACGGCTTTAAAAAGCAATTCGACGGGGCTTTCTCCGTAGGTGTAATGGTCAAAATACCGCTGTGGCACTGGGGAGGCAATTACAACAAATACAAGGCTGCGGCATCAAACGAAACCATCATGAAACTGCGCCTGGCCGACACCCGTGAAAAAATCGACCTCCAGGTAAGCCAGGCCGCTTTCAAAGCCCAGGAAGCCGTAAAAACATATCTGATGACCGAAACCAACCTTGACAAAGCCAAGGAAAACCTTCGCACGGCAACCCTCGGCTTCCGTGAAGGAGTGCTCACCCCCGACGATGTGATGGCGGCACAGACAGCTTGGTTAAAAGCCCACTCCGAACATATCGACGCCATAATCGACGCGCAGTTATGCGATGTCTACCTGGCAAAGGTACTCGGCACGCTCGGCAACCAATAAGTTTACAACCGAACAATCACACCAGTCCGACCCGGATAACCACACAGACAACCTACTCAAAACTAAAAAACCAGCATAATCATGGCAAATCTCGAACCGCTCACTACCGAAGAGAAAAAGGAGAACCGCAAACTCCTCTCGGCCTTGGGCATCATAGTGGTAATCGTAGCCGCTATGGCAATCATAGGCTTCCTTTTTATCAACAAACCGGCTGAAATCATCGAGGGGCAGGCCGAAGCGACATCCGTCAGGGTGTCAGGAAAGCTCCCGGGACGTATCATGACATTCTATGTCCACGAAGGCGATATGGTGAAAGCCGGTGACACGTTGGTGCATATACACTCGTCGCTTGTGGAAGCAAAGCTGCAACAAGCCCGCAGCATGCAGCAAGCAGCACAGGCAATGAACCAAAAGGTCGATGCAGGCACACGCTCACAGATTATACAAAGCGCCTACGAAATGTGGCAACAGGCCAAGGCAGCCGTCGAAATCACCGGCAAAACCTACACGCGCCTCGAAAACCTCTATAAAGAGGGAGTGATGTCAGAGCAGAAACGCGACGAGGCCAAAGCCGCCTATGATGCAGCCGTTGCAGCAGCCTCGGCTGCGAAAAGCCAGTATGAGATGGCAAAACAGGGGGCACAGAAAGAGGATAAGGCCAGCGCACAGGCAATGGTAGGTGCAGCAACGGCAGGTGTGTCGGAGGTGGAAGCAATCCTCGAAGACCAATACCTCACAGCCCCATGCGATGGCCAGATAGACGTGATTTTCCCAAACGAAGGGGAATTGGTAGCCCTTGGCGCACCGATTATGAACGTGCTCAAAACCGACGACAAGTGGGTAACATTCAATGTGCGCGAAGAATTCCTGGCCGATATGACCATCGGGAAGGAGATAACAATCATGATTCCCGCCCTTGGACAAAAGGAAATCAAAGCAAAAATCTACTACGTGCGCGACCTTGGCAGCTATGCTACATGGCACGCCACCAAAACCACCGGCGACTGGGATTCGAAAACATTCGAGGTAAAAGCCCGACCTACCGAACAGCTTACCGACCTGCGTCCCGGCATGACGGTTATCTACAAGGAATAACTATGCTGCGGCATCTGCCTAAAGAATCCCGCGTGCCGTTTCAGGTCAACGTTTCTGTCTCCCACCTGTAACCCAAACCGTAAAACCTTTAACGTCAACCGTTAAACATCAGAATAAATTAAATGAGAATTTCCCAGGGTCTTTGGAACGTTATCAAGCGCGAGGTGCGACTGCTCACCTCCAGGCCGATATACCTTGTCGGGATGACCCTCGTGCCATTGCTCATGGCGGTTTTCTTCGTGTCGCTACTCGGCGAGGGGCTTCCCAAGAAAGTGCCTGCGGCGGTGGTCGACCTCGACCATTCGCAAATGTCGCGACAGCTTACACGGTCGCTCGACGCAATGGAGCTTATAAATATCACCCAACGTGAAAATTCCTATAACGAGGCCATAGCAGCCGTTCAACGCGGGGAGGTATTCGGGTTCTTCGTCATTCCAGAGGATTTCGAACGCGAAGCCGTGGCCGGACGCGCCCCAACGCTGACGTTCTACTCCAACCTGACATTCTATGTTCCCGGCACGCTGGTATTCAAGGGGTTCAAAACCATGGCGGTTACCACATCCGGACGCCTGGTCCAGACCGACCTGGTTGCAAAAGGCGCCCCTTCGCAGATAGCGGAAACAATCCTGCAACCGATGACGGTGCAGAACCACCCGTTGAACAACCCCTGGCTCAATTATTCCTACTACCTGTCGACCTCGTTCCTGCCCGGACTGCTGGAACTGATGATATTCCTTATGACGGTCTATGCCGTTGCCCATGAGCTTAAAACCGGCAAATCAGCGGAATGGCTCCGAACAGCCAATGGCGACATATGGACTGCGATTATCGGAAAGCTCGCACCGCAGACACTGATATTCACCGTAATAGGATTCGGCATGAACGCCTTGATGTTCGGATGGCTTCATTTCCCGATGAACGGCAGCATGGCCGACTTGCTGCTGGGGATGTTCCTGTTCGTAATCGCCTGTCAGAGCTTCGCGGTGTTCGTATGCTCGGTGCTGCCCAACCTGCGCCTGGCTCTCTCCATCTGCTCGCTGACCGGCATCCTGGCCTTCTCCCTCGCAGCATTTTCATTCCCCGAGCAGGCCATGTACGGAGGAATTGCCATATTCTCCTACATACTGCCGGTACGCTGGTATTTCCTGATCTATATCGACCAGGCTCTCAACGGCATCCCGCTTTACTTCTCACGCCTCTATTATGTGGCGTTGCTCGTGTTCCCGATTCTGGCCGCACTTGCGGCGCCGTTACTGCGCAGGGCTGTCCGCAAACCTGTCTATGTGCCTTGACCACAGGCCACAGTCGGCATCAATCGAACAATCAATCCCAAACAAATTAAACAAGCAACAATGAAGGGTGTCCTCAACGACATAAAGGAATGGTTTTTGGAAACGGCGAAGGTATTCCGCCGTGAATTCGGCATGGTGTTCAGGGACGCCGGGGTGATGCTGTTCTTTTTTGCCCTGCCATTGGCCTACCCTATCGTGTATGCCGCCATCTACAACCCCGAAGTCACACGCGAAATGCCTGTGGCGGTCGTCGATAACAGCCGGACCGCCGAAAGCCGTGAGTTTGTGCGGCATGCCGACGCGACACAGGCGATAAAAATCTGCGGTTACGCCTCCGACCTGGCACAGGCCCGCAGATGGTGGGAGGAGAAAAAATGCTTTGCCGTAATCGAGATTCCGAAAGATTTCTCGCAGAAAATCGGCCGTGGGGAGCAAGGGGTGGTTCAATTCTACAGCGATGTCAGCCTGCTGTTGCGCTACCGCACATTCCTGGAATCGATAACCGAATTGCAGATGGCCACTGACACACAGCTACGTGAACGCGCCCTCAACACATTGGGAGTTTCCCAGGCAGGTGAAGGCTCAGGCATACAGACCGAAGCCTATTTCCTCGGCGACCCGCAACAGGGGTTTGCCTCGTTCATTCTTCCCGGCATCGTGGTGCTCATTCTCCAACAAAGCCTGATACTGGGCGTTACAATGCTGGGCGGCACGTCGAACGACCGACGCCGACGCAATGGCGGCACCGACCCGTTGGCAATAACAGCCTCCCCGTCGGCCACCATAATCGGGAAAACACTCTGTTATGTGACACTCTATCTGCCACTGACCATCTATATACTGCATTACATCCCGCTGATATTCGCGTTTCCCCATATCGGGGAAATACAGGATTATTTCCTGTTCATGCTCCCTATGCTCATATCATCGGCACTGCTGGGGCTGACATTGCAGTTCATGGTGTCGGAACGCGAAAGCGCGTTTATCGTGGTGGTGTTCACCTCGGTGGCATTCCTGTTCCTGTCGGGACTGACATGGCCGCGCTATGCCATGCAGCCACTATGGAAAATGCTGGGCGACATAATACCCGCGACATGGGGTATCGAAGGGTTTATCCGCATCAACAACAACGGCGCCCCATTGGCGTTGGAATCCACCCCTTACCGATGGTTGTGGTGGCTGTCGGCGGCATATTTCATCACCGCCTATCTCGTCACACGGTATAAGACCCGTCACGGTTAGGCGCCGGGACTTATATCGGCGTTCCGTATCAGCCGCATACAAATAATAGTTTGTAGCCAACATGGCATCACGGGATTGATACCTCAAAAAAACATCGCGGGTTCTGTTGACGTAATAGCAACAGAACCCGCGATTTTTACGCCAAAATGTTAAATCGAGTTAAGCGCACGAAAATTCTTGCCCGAAAACTATGTTGTAAAACATAAAACCTATACCTTTGCATCAGTTTTTCATGGTATTAGATTTAAGGTAAGAAGATTATTCGTCGGGATGACGAGTAATTTTTTTTTGTACCTTCCCGAAGGCATAATCGACATAAGATTGATGTCAATATTCAGAGAATAATGAAGGTTTGATTACGATGCCGATTCTGAACTGCGACACGTGCTGTTTATAGGCCAGCAACCCTTCCCCATAACCGTTGTAATATTGCGCAAAAAGATACTGGTTTGACTGGGTGGAGAACCTGTAGGCACCTTCGAGGATAATATTGTAATGGCTGAACGGGTTCCATGTACCCGCACGCCTTATGAGGTTCACCGATGCCGATACCTTCCTGTTTGGCGACTGGATAGTCCATCCCACCTGGTAGATACCGCAATACTTCAGTATATCCCGGTTATTTACCCCATCGATTATAGGAATCCAGAACTTTCCGTAAACCACGAAATTAGGGTCGACCATGATGCTGCCCCCAAGGGTAACCTTGTTCCACGACCTTGACTCCTCGCCGTCGCGACCGTTGCTCTCATGCTCGAGCTGCAATGACAGCTTGCCTACGAAACGGTTCTTTATGAACAGGGGCTTTGCCAGCCCGACCCCCGGATTGAAATTGAGGTCGGTCATAGGCATGGAATTCTCCAACACGTTCCAAAACACTTTCTGGGTGTAGTAAAGATAAAGATACGTACCCCATGGCAAGGTGCTTTTCGTAAGCTTCTGCGCAATCGAAATCTGGAACTTTATATTGGTGTTCTGCCTGTCGGGCTTATGGCCTATCGGGGGTCCGAAAATGAAATAGTTGTCTTTATAAAGTCCGAAATAATAGTGTGTATCGGCAAATGCACGTTTGAGCGAATCAACATTAACATGCTCTCCGGGCAGATTTACAATCTGCGCCTTCGCAGGGGAGAAGCCACAACAAAAGGCCAATACGGCAAGCAACAGCATTAACTGCGATTTCATCGAAGAAAGTGAGGATTGGAAGTCATTCCGACTTCAAGTTGTACATCAACGTAAATATTCATGCAAAGATAGATATTCTCTGCCTAACACACCGCCTTTGCAACCGCTATTTCATGCAAGTTTGGATGAAAAGATGGCATAAAATGCCTCAAAAAACGTAACTTTGCCGTTAATGACGCAATGAAGTGATTTAAACAACAGCGTCTTGGTTGATTTTCCCTTACCTATGGCTTCAGCAAATCATATGACAATCAGTGGCCGGATAAAGGCTTTTTCAATGATGCTATGCATGGCCGCCGTCATGGCCGCCCTTTCATCGTGCGGCAACGACGGCACATTCCGCATCAACGGGCAGATAGAAAATTACGGCACCGGCAACCTGCGAGTGGTGTATTACACCAACGGGGCGGTGCAGTCGGTGGTGGCTCCGGCCATCGACGGCAAATTCTCCATGACGGGACGGCTCGACCGCCCTACCCTTGCCCGCATCTACACCGGTAACGGGGCCGTTGTGGGGAGGTTTACAGTCAAACCGGGTGAGACAATAGAGGCCGGATTCGATATAACCGACCCTACGGTGATGAAATTCAACGGTAACGACGATGCCGAACGGCTGGCAAAATTCATAACCGAAAACGCCGAATCCATCAAAAACGGCGATATGGGAAGCCTTAACGACGCCATCGGGAAATATGTGCGCGATAATCCCAAACGCCTTGTGTCAGGCGCGCTTATGGCCGATTATTTCAACTTCCGGGGCAACGAACCTATCGCTACGGAACTAATCGGGCTGTTATCTGACGAAGTGGTCACGGCAACATCACTTCACGGGGTGCTTGACCTTACACGCCCCCTATCCGTCCCACTCGATTCACTGGCACTCGAGCCCTTCACGCTCTTCAGCACTGCCGACTCGCTGGCCGAAATCAACACGAAGTCAAAACCTCGCACATTGCTGATGTTTCTCGACTCCCAGGCCAGGAAATCAGACTCCGTGAAGGCTGCCGTTTCAGCCCTGCTACCCCTTTCAAAAAACGGGCGGCTGATGATTGCCGACATATCCTGCGACCCCGATACCGCATCATGGCATAAAAGCATAAAGGAAAAAATTCCGGCTGATTCACTGAAGCAGGACGTCGGCAAACACATCGGGCGGTATTGGGCCCCGGCCCCGTTCAACATCAAAGGGTTGGAAAAGCTTCCCATAGCGGCAGTGCCATGGTTTATAGCAGCCGATTCCTCAAGCCGCGTACTTTATTGCGGCCCGTCAGTCACCACGGCACGCAACGCCGTGAAATAACCTTCCACCATCATGCTCGTAAAAGCCTGCGGCGCAGCCCTGCAAGGGATTGACGCCATACCAATCACCATCGAAGTCCTTGCCGGAAACGGCATACAGTTCATCATGGTCGGGCTGCCCGACACGGCAGTGAAAGAGAGCGCCGAACGCGTTATCTCGGCTATAGGCCAAAGCGGGTATGAATTCCCACGTAAAAAAGTGGTGGTCAACATGGCGCCTGCCGATGTCCGTAAGGAAGGCTCGGCCTACGACCTCCCTATAGCGCTGGGTGTGCTCGCGGCCGACGGGCAGATCAACGCCCCGCACCTGGGCGAATACCTTATAATGGGGGAATTGTCGCTCGACGGCACGCTGCTGCCCGTCAAAGGTGTGCTCCCTATGGCGATAATGGCGCGTGCCATGCACATGAAAGGGATGATTGTTCCTGAGGCCAACGCAACCGAAGGAGCGGTGGTCAACAATCTCGACGTCTATGGCATGCGCTCGCTCCGCGAAGTAACCGGGTTCCTCCAAGGGGCATCCACAGCCAGCCCCACTGTTGTAAACACCCGCGAGGAATTCGGGAAAGCCTGCCAGGTATCCGATTTCGATTTTGCCGATGTAAAAGGGCAGGAAAGCGTGAAACGGGCGTTCGAGGTGGCATGTGCCGGTGGGCATAACATACTGCTTGCAGGCCCTCCCGGCTCGGGCAAATCCATGATGGCAAAACGGCTGCCGTCGATACTCCCACCCCTGTCGCTCGGCGAGGCTCTCGAAACCACCAAAATCCACTCCGTTGCCGGAAAGCTTAAAAGCGGGTCTACACTGATGACGACCCGCCCGTTCAGGGCGCCACACCACACCATTTCGCCGGTAGCCCTCGTAGGGGGAGGCGCCAACCCCATGCCGGGTGAAATATCGCTGGCTCACAACGGGGTGCTGTTTCTCGACGAATTCCCGGAATTTTCCCGTTCGGTGCTTGAAGTGATGCGCCAGCCGTTAGAGGACAGGCATATCAACATATCGCGTGCGAAATATTCAATCGACTACCCCGCAGGTTTCATGCTCGTAGCCTCGATGAATCCCTGCCCATGCGGCTTCTACAACCACCCCACCAAGGAATGCACCTGCTCCCAAATCCAGGTGCAACGCTATCTCAGCCGCATCTCAGGCCCGCTGCTCGACCGTATCGACCTACAGGTAGAAATCATGCCGGTGCCATTCAAGGAATTGCAAACCATGCAACCCGGCGAGACATCAGCCGCTATCCGCGCACGCGTGATGCGTGCCCGCGAAATCCAGGCCATGCGCTTCAGCGATGAAAACCACATCCACTGCAACGCACAGATGACCCCACGCATGCTCTCACGCTGGGCGCGCCCCACACCCGAAGCGATGGGCATTCTCGAACATGCAATGCTGAAATTCGACATGAGCGCACGCGCCTACGACCGCATCCTCAAAGTTGCCCGCACCATAGCCGACCTCGACGAATCAGCCACCATCGGCGCCCCCCACATCAGCGAGGCAGTTTCCTACCGCACCCTCGACCGCTCCTCCTGGGGTCTTAAATAATCCCCGGCCGGTTAAAACCGACAGGACGCGACTTCGGATTATGCGAGTCAGGGCGCCTGCTGTTGCTGGCACCATGGCCGGATAATTCAAGCCGCTTAACAATGAACCGGGCTACTGCACTGACCCTCAACCGACTGGCAAACGATATAGCCGCAGGCCGGACGGATAACGCGGTTATTTTACCGGGACGGCATCGGTGAAGCCGAGTTCGTGACGGAGGGGATAGTTGTTGCGGAGCTGTTCGAAAACAGCGGGGTTAAAGGTTGATTTAAGGAGGTCGGAATCCACCAGAGGGTTATAGGAGGCAAGGATGGAACCGGGGGTGAGAACGGTATTTTGGTCATACTGCCCGATAACCTGACACTCGGCAGCGGGAGAAACAGATTCCGGGGAACCATTGTGGAAGAAATGGCGGAGTGCTGCCGAAACCACTGCGGCGGTGGCGCGGCGCTTCCCTTCCACCGAGTAGCCAGCTATATGCGGGGTGGCAATATCGGCAAGGCGCAATAGCTCGCGATTTATGGCCGGTTCCCCCTCCCAGCAGTCAATCACGCATGCGGATAGCTGCCGTGCGCTGATGGCGCTTAAAACCGCCTCTGTGTCGACGATAGGCCCACGCGCGGCATTAATGAAAACAGGCTTACGCTTCAACGAGCTGAAAAAATGCCTGTCGGCAAGATGATGCGTGGCATCGCGGCCGGTTTTGGTGTGCGGCGTGTGTATGGTGATTATATCGCATTTTTCCGCTATATCGGAAAGGGTTACAAACGGCTCGCTGCCGCTTGCGAATGGCTCGGCAGGATTCCACCCGCCATCCCTGCGCTGACGCGGAGGGTCGCATGCCAGCACTTTCACCCCAAGCCTGCGTGCCCAGTCGGCAACTATCGAGCCTACATGCCCCAGCCCTACTATTCCCAGGGTCAGCCCCTGCCAGTCATCCCGCCTGAGGGTGAAAACCGAAGCCCACACATATTGCGCCACCGCCGGGGCATTGCATCCGGGGGCTGAAACCACCTCGATACCATTATCGCGGCAATATCCGAGGTCGATATGGTCGGTGCCGATAGTGGCCGTGGCAACGAAACGCACCCGCGACCCATCCAACAGCGCGGCATCACAACGTGTGCGTGTGCGCACAATCAATGCATCGGCATCACGCACAGCTTCAGGGGTTATCCCTTCTGGGGGGAGGAAAGTCGTGTCGGCAACCCCGGCAAAAGCATTGCCTACATAGGGGATATGCGATTCGATTACAATCTTCGGCATGACGATAAATAAATTGAGACCGGGCTATGCCGCTCATGCCACCGCCCATGCATACAACCCGGCATAGCACCCGATAAGGAGAACAATGGCTATATAGCTGCGGCGATGACGGCGATAGGTGAAGAAATGCCCCACCTGATAGGCCGCCAGGCAGTTGAGCAACGGGATATAGAACGTGAAATTATTGAAATCAAGCAAGGTGAATGCTGCCGTGGCTATGAATGCCGTGGTCAGGAAGCCGTTATAGGCGCGCACGCGCGAATTGTAACTGAGGATTTTCAGAATATTCGCAATAGTGAAGCATACACCTACAAGGATTGTAAAGCCGGTGGTGGCAAAAGCCTGTACCGCCTCACGGGTATCGAACACCGACCAGGCCACAACCATTTCAGGCCACTGGAGGTTTTCTGGACGCACCAACCCCGACCCGAACAGAATCCAGGCAGGCGTAATCATCCCCAACAGGGCTGCCAGGCATGTGCGCAGTGTGAATATCCTCATCTGCATGCATCCCAGCAGCAATACAGGGATATAGAAAAGATAACCTGTCTGGGTGAAAGCGCATGCACCGGCCAGGACAAATACAAGGAACACACGCCGCTGCCCGTTCTCATTACCGAACTCCGAAAACAGGAGCATGGTGCAGAACAGTATGACCAGCAAAAGCAACGTGCCGCCGTAGAACTGCCCCAAAGTGGTAGGCGAGGCAATCTGCATGGCCATAAACATTGTGGCCACAAGCGCCGTAAGGCTGCGCAACACGTTAAACGCCCGGTTGATATAAACGGTCAATAACGCTGCAAACACATTGGCCGACAGGTTCACTACAGCCGACACCCAGTTGAAATCCAGCCACATATTGGCCGATGGCAATCCCAGGCCGAGATTGCCGTCGATATGCGCCACAGCCCCCTTCTCCCAGGCTATAGCACAACTTACACAGGCCAAGAAGGTAATCAGTATGGTTGAACCCTTCGTATGCAGAAAAGCCGTTATGTGGCGGTCACGCAGCATGGTCTATCTACCGGCAATTATTTAGAACCCAGATATAGCGCCGGTATCAGCCAAGAAGGTCACGGCCGATGTCGCGGCGGAAATATTTGCCTTCGAACCCTACGGCAAGGGCTGAACGGAAACTGCGTTCGAGCGCCGACGGTATATCTTCACCATACGAGCTGGCAGCAATCACACGGCCTCCCGAAGTGACAAGCTCACCATCCTTCCGCGCCGTACCGGCATGGAACAGGATGGATTCCGTAACGGTTTCAGCGCCTGTTATAACTTTCCCTTTGGGATAGGAACCGGGATATCCACCCGATACCAACATCACGGTAACTGCAGTGCGAGGGTCGATTTCCAAAGGCAGCTCACCGAGGTCGCCCTTGGCCGAGGCCACAAGCAACGGCACCAGGTCGGAAGCTATGCGGAGCATAACCACTTCTGTTTCAGGGTCGCCCATACGCACATTGTATTCTATCACCATCGGTTCCCCCCCGACATTGATAAGGCCGAGGAAAATAAAGCCGCGATAGTCAATGCCACGGCGCAAAAGCCCGTCGACAGTGGGACGCACTATGCGCTCCTCAACCTTCGCCATAAAGGCAGCATCGGCAAACGGCACGGGGCTTACAGCACCCATACCGCCGGTATTAAGCCCGGTGTCGCCTTCGCCTATACGCTTGTAATCCTTTGCAACGGGAAGGATGCGGTAGCCCCCGTGCCCGTCGGTAAGCACGAACACAGAGCACTCTATCCCTTTCAGGAACTCTTCAATCACCACTGTGGCCGAAGAAGCGCCGAACATGCCCGAAAGCATCTCCTTCAGTTCATGGCGCGCCTCATCCAAAGTGTCGAGAATCAGGACACCCTTCCCGGCGGCAAGTCCGTCGGCCTTGAGGACATAAGGGGGATTCAATGCCTCAAGGAAACGGTATCCCTCATCAAGGGTCTCAAGGGTGAAACTGCGGTAGCGGGCGGTGGGGATATTGTTATCCACCATAAACTGTTTTGCAAAATCCTTGCTCCCTTCAAGCATGGCACCGGCCTTTTCCGGCCCTACCACAAGCAATGCGGGGTTGTTGGCCCTGAAATAATCGGTGACACCGGCAACCAACGGATCCTCGTTGCCGACAACGAGCAGTTCCACATGGTTCTCGGCTACGAATTTTTCAATGGCGGGGAAATCGAGCGGCGAAAGCCCTACGTTTTCACCATAAGCATCAGTGCCGCCGTTGCCCGGGGCAATAAAGAGTTTGTCAGTTAGAGGGCTTTGCGACATTTTCCAGGCCAGTGCCGATTCGCGGCCACCCGAGCCTAACAGAAGGATATTCATTGCAGGAATTTAATAATTGAAAAGTCAGGTATTGTTACAGTGGGAACTCAGCGTGGAAGGCGCGACCGTTAATCTTCCCTTTTTTTGCGAGTACGCATCGACGGCAGGAGCGACGGCTGCTTGCCGGTAATCATTTTCAATGCATCCTCGTTGCGACGCAGTGCCAAGGGGTTTTCAGATGGCTGCGGACGCGCATCGGGATTATTCCCGCTCCGGGATGCAAATGACTTACCGGCACCTGGACGCCCGGGACGGAAGTCATCCGACATTGCACGTCGGCGGTCGTCGGGCTGACGGCGGTCGCCACGGTCACCTCCGGGGCGGTAGCGCTCCTCAAGTTTGTTCCGTGCAGGCCATGCCTTGCTTTCACGGCGCTCACGACGCTTGTCGGCAAAAGCCCGTTCGTCCGACCTGCCGTCGCGGAAACGCGGGCGGTCGCCACGACCTTCACGTGATTCGTCGTCACGGTCGGATTTACGGTCAAACCGGCGGTCGGATTTGAAATCCGGCTTCCTGCCGAATTTGCGGTCATCCTTGCCGAAACGTTTGCCGTCCCTGCGGCCGAACCGGCCTTCCTTACGGTCACCGCGCTCGAATCTGTCACCACGTTCAAACTTGTCGCCACGGCTGAAACGGCCTTCGCGACGGTTATCGCGGTCGCGACGCGGTTTGGCGTCACTACGTTCAGGCTCGTCATCATTCTGCTCGCGCAGACGCCCCCCTTCCCTGCGGAACGATTTATAATCACCCTCGAAGATAATGTACTCGCGCAACTCGCATTCGAGCGACCCGTTGAGAATAGGAATCTTGACCGAAGGCGCAAGCCCGATTTTGGCTATATATTCGTTTTTGGCGGCGATAATCCAGGCATGATAACCAAGGAACACCTTTTTGAGTTTCTGCCCTATCAGGCTGTAAAGGCCGTCCATATCCTCGGCGCTGATACGTTCGCCATACGGAGGGTTGGTTATGAGCACCCCGTTCTCAGGGGCTTCAGTCCAGGCCGAAAGCGGACGGGTCTGCAAATCGATCATACGCCCCACTCCGGCGCTCTTTATGTTGCGTTCGGCAATTTCAACGGCTTTGGGCGATATGTCGGAGCCATATATCTTGAAATCGAACTCACGCTCACCCGAATCATCGTTATAGATGCGGTCGAACAGTTCGTGGTCGAAGTCTTTCCAGTTTTCAAAAGAGAAATGCCTGCGATATACACCGGGGTTGATATTCGCCGCAATCAGGGCAGCCTCGATAAGGAATGTCCCCGAACCGCACATAGGGTCGACCAGCGGGCAGTCGCCGCGCCAGCCGCTGCGCAGGATTATACCGGCGGCAAGCACCTCGTTGATGGGAGCCTCGGTCTGGGCAACCCGGTAGCCGCGTTTATGCAGCGACTCGCCTGAGGAGTCAAGCGAAAGGGTCACATCCTCGCCTGAAATATGCACGTTAATCATAACGTCGGCATCCTGCAAACGCACACCGGGACGTTTGTCATCGCCATAGCGGTCCTTAAACCAGTCCACAATAGCATCCTTGACCCTGTAGGTAACGAAACGTGAATGGGTGAATTCGTCGCTGAATGCCACAGTGTCGATGGAGAATGTGCCGCCTACCGACATCAAAGTCCCCCAATCGAATTCTTTGGCATGCTCGTAAAGGTCGTCGGTGTTGCGGGCCTTGAATTTATGTATCGGTTTGAGAATGCGCAACGCCGTGCGGCAACACAGGTTCGCCTTATAAAGCATTTCCAGGTCGCCTTCAAATGACACCATCCGGCGTCCCGGCTCAACATTTTCGGCACCAAGGCCACGCAGCTCCTCGGCCAGCACATCTTCCAGACCCTGGAAGGTTTTAGCCACCATTTCAAATTGTTCTTTCATCGTCGGGGACAGTAAAGTTGCCGCAAAGTTACGAAAAAGAAACTGAAGAAGCAGAACGCAAGCAGCAATAAGTCAGAAGTAAGGGTGAACAAACCTTGCAATTTCACATCAAAGCCCCGATTACCTCACACTTATGGCTGCAAATCCCCGTAGGAAGCCTCTGCCGCATTGAGGTGCTGTTGGTTACGTGATGCGATGGTTTCGACAGGCACAGGAAGCCGCACCCACAGGCTGTTGGGAATCAGGCGCCATAATCCCACCAGGATGTTCCACCGCCAGTCAACAACCGAAACCCGCCTCCGGCGGCGAATTGCGCGTATAATTCTCGGCACGGCATAAGGAAGCTGCATAATCATTGGATAATTCCGGTCATCGTCAAGCAAAGGCGTACGAATCCAGCCGGGACGGATGTCGGTGAATTTTATATGCAGCTTCTGGATTGTGGCAAGTTGGTTGAGCGCCCGCAGGTAGGTTTGCTGGAAACGTTTCGAGGCACTGTAGGCTGCAAGATGCCCCAATCCGTTAGTACCGGCAACGGAGGTTATGGCCGCAATCTGGCCGAATCCGGCACGCTCGTCGCGGAAATAGCGGAAAGCGGTGTCGACCATACGTGTGAACCCCACAACGTTGGTCTGCATGGTCGCTACCTCCTTATCGACCTCCAATTCGTCGTTGCCGTAACCGATTCCGGCGATATGGAAGTACACATCCATGCCACCCATGCGGCGGATAAGGTGACGCAGATGCTCGGATGCTTTCTCGTCTGTTACATCAATCCGGGAATAGAAAACGCGGCCCGGATATTTTTTCTGAAGCTCCTTCATCACTTCGACCTTGCGCCCGGCTATGCCTACAAGCATTCCGTCGGCGGCAAGCCGTTCGGCCACATTCAGCCCGATTCCCGATGTCGCCCCCACGATAACCACTTTCTTCATAACACTCCGGATTTAAAAGATTAGAACCATAGTGATTCATTATGAAGCAGGTAGGGAGAAATACCCGCCGCCTCAAAGAAAAAAACGCAACATCCGAATCGGATGTTGCGTTTAATCAAATTAAAAAACCCAAACGTATTTTATATTCACAGTTTCTTCATAAAGCGGAGCACACGGCTGGAGCCGTCGGCAGTAACCACTTCGGCAATGCATGCCCCGGCAGGGAGATCTGCAATCGACACCGTTGCCGCCCCGTTAAGATTATGGGTGGCATGCAGCACACCGTCGACAGAGAACAGGCGCAACGTATAATCCCCTTCGGCCCCAAGAATGGTGAGGCAGTCGCGCGCCGATAACCTGACACGGATTTCGGACGCCGCACCTGAAACGCCGTCGAGGGCCGACGACGGGTCGTACGCCCCCAGCTGGTCAAAACAGGCATAACCCGGCACAAAATCCTTCTGCGTGCTCTCATAGTCGAGCTTCAAAGTGTTTACCGCACCAAGCTGCGAGAGGTCAAACCATTTCCAGTCGGAAAGCACATATCCCCCGGCCTCGCCATATTCGCCACGGAAATCGGCAAGCACGGCATCGACAACACCGGTCTCTTTTCCTTCGGCATCGTAGCCGTAGATTTTCAACGTCATGTAGTCGCCGTTTTCAGCCGTGAATTTAGGGCACCACGTGTCGCCTAACAGAATTTTCTCGGCAGTGACGGCAGCATTGGTGATATACACACCGGGGATTACAAGCCCTTTGTCGGAAGCCGACACATTGATACGCGTGTCGGCATACATCATATATGCCACCCCGTAGTTGTCAGTCTTGGCGGCACCACCACCTACCACATTGCGGAACTGGTTTGTGTAATCATCGTTGAACTCGGTTGCGGTTTCATTTGCATAACCATATCCGCACCATGCCCCGTATTGCACCATCGGGAAGTTGCCGAAGCGGAAAGAACCGCTGAAGAACGCATCTGAAACCGTTTCGGCTGTCGCATCGGGATCGAACATCCAGTTGCTTTCAGATTCAAGGAAAAGGTCATCGAATGTGGCTACACTAAGGGTCGGGGCAATCACCGGCACAAGGGCTTTAGTCCGTGCGGTCTGGCCGTCGGCCGATGTAATCTCCAAACGATAAGTCTGGTTCACGGACGCCTCACAGGTAAACAGATCGGATGAACCTACAGGTTCATTCATCTGGTCGACCCACTGATATGTATAAGGCTCTTTACCACCTACTGCATATGCTTGCAGCACAATGCTTTCGCCTGCGGCAACAGGCTCCTCATCCCAATCAATCACAGCCATAAGCGGCTCAATAGTCTCGGTGGTCGAGAACAGCGGGGAGGCAACGATTTGCGACTCTTCGCCCAATGCGCTGACCATCAGGAAATAAGCCTTATACTCCGTAAGCTGGTCGAGGAAGTTGAATGTGTAGGGGGTTTCAACGTCGGCATCACATGCCACAGGACGGGTGCGCATCAGCTCGTCACGCGAGGGAGCGTCGGACGAAGCTTTCACCGCCTTGGCATAAAGGGAGCCGCCTACTGTCCAACGGGTGTTGACCGTTGCCGAAACATCCTTTACCGTCCCCAATGCCGGATACCCGTCCATGATTTCAGGTGCCACAGCCACCACCGGCGCATATTCATAAGCCCCGGCGGTTGTTTTCTCCGGGCGTTCCGTGCCTTCGGCATCGTGCGTCACAGCTTCAAGACGCGGCATCGCCATAGCCTCACCGGCTGAACGGAGGTGAAGGTCTGAATCGCTGAAAAATTCGGCCTGCATCCACACGGAGCTGTTATCGCCTGTCGCTTCCTGATATTCGGCAAATGTCTTCCCGTCGCCGTCCATCACTTCCGCCCCGCCGTAATAAACGTTTCCCGAGAATTTAAGGTTGCCGTAGTGAGAGGCATCCCACGGGCGGAGCGGCCCGGACGCAGTGGAGTTCTGAAGGATATTGTTGCAGACCATGGCGGCGCCATTGGCCGGTGCCGTACTGGAAAAAGCAAGCGCGAACACCGACTTGAGTGTCGAAGCCCCTTTGACATTTACGGAATTGTGCGCCACAATAACATTCTGAATCGAGGCATCCTGCATTATGCCGTAAGTATAGGCTGACGCGGCATTGGGGATGACCACGATATTATTGGCAACCAAAGCCGGGTTTGCCTGGTCTGACAGGCCACCTCCGGTGCGGAGGTAGATGCCTGTGCCGTCGGTCGACTGGAGCATCGACACCTTGTTGCCTGTTACACGGTAGGCACCGTGCGGGCGGTAAATGTCGATTGCATTATAGCTCTTACGGGCGGTTTCGGAAGTAATGCTATTTCCGGCCACGGTGAAATCCTGGCAATCGTTCACATAAATACCCTTGAAATAAGGATTGGAAAAAACATTGCCGGTAACGGAAATCCCTTTTACCTTAGGCAGAGCCACAAAACCGGCCCCCGACGCATACATGGCAATATAACCGCCGTCGAAATAGCTATCCTTAACGGTGAGGTAATCGCAGTTGGTATTCTCCACATTGCCTCCGTCGGCCACCCTTACCAACGATGTTTCCGCACCGCCGGTCACATCCGCACGGATAATGCAGTTCTCAATGGAACAATGGCGGCTGCCGTTCCTGAAAAGGATTGCCGAATAAGATTCGTCGGAAGTTTCGGATTTCGGTACGGACACAGTAAGGTTGCGGAAGTGCACATATGAGGAATTGTCGACTGTCACCACCCCTCGGTCGGCAAGCACCCCGGCACCCGAAATCACCACTTTGTCGCGGTTGCCCGAGAGCGACGAGAACACAACGGGATGAGTAGCCGTGCCACCCTGGATGTCGGCAACGGTTATATTTTCCTTATATTCCCCGTCTTCCAGCATGAACAGGACTGATGCCTCCACACCTGCCGCAAGGGCATCCACCGCTTCTGCCAGTGAATGATAAACGGCATCGTCCGACGCACCTACACGGAATGTGCCACCAAGCCCGGCCTTAACCTTTACCGTGGCGGCATTCTCTGCCGGCACTGTCACAGCCTCGCCGGTTGTAGACACCGAAGTCACAGCTGCCGTCAGGCTGTTGCCTGCAACCGCCTGCCCCGAAATATCGGCGGCAACCCACAGATGGTAAACCCCGGCTGCGTCAAATTCCACAGGACGGTTGAACACCAGCTCCGCTTTCCCGGCATCGAAACGTGTAACGGCGTCACACACCGGGGTTACAGGGGCGAACACCCCGTTGGTGCCCGTATAGAAAACCTTTGCACCCTGGATGTCGGCAATATCCGACGAACCGCTGAAATCAACGCCCACGCCTGAAACGGCAACCTTCCCGGAATTACCGGAAACAGTCACCTCAAGGTGGACTACCGGCACATCACCCGAACCACGCACCACATCACCGGCTACACCGGGAGAAACAGAAATCCCCCCGACATCCATTTTCACGGCATCAAGCGATGTTACCGACATCACCCAGCCTTTCAACGTCGAGGCTGTGGCATGAGCCTTGAAGTCGACCGTCAGCGACCCGTCGGCAGCTTTCGAAAGCACGTTTGACGGGCCGGTTGTGGTGGAATAACCTGTGCCTTTCCCAACCACTGCGGCAGCATCCACATCATGGCCGCTGTAAACATACATTTTGCCCCCGCCGATGCTGAATTCCTCGGCATTCAACATCAGCACCTTCCCTTCATGGGCCGGTATGAATGTCACGGTTCCGGCAAAACCGGGGGTAATATTGGCATCCGCCCCGCCGTCATCATAGAACGTGAGCGGGGAATCCACCGTCACGGTATGCCCTGTTCCCGGTTCCAATACATAGGTCTGCATGGCATCGGATGCATAAGCCCTGGCAAAGCCTCCGCTTAGGAGGGATGCCAAAACCAAAAATGTAGAAATGTGTCTCATGTAAAAATTTTAATGATTATGTTTATTTAGTCAGTTTCAACATGGCGGCCAGCCGCCCCACCCGCAGCAGGCAAGAAACACGGGGGCTTCTTTTGCAACCGGCTTTACCGTAGGTTGCATGCCTTGTCCCGTTAGGGAAAAGCATGCGTAACAACACGACAAAACCGCAGGCAGCAGAAGCCACACGCGGGGGAATTGTAACTCATAAAAAGCGCAACGTAAGCAGCGCGATTGTAATGGGAACAAGATTAGCCATGGTCTCAATCCTCGAAGACGTGTTGTTAAAACGGCTGTTGCATGCAGACGGCTTTATCCGGAACCGGCAACACAGAGTCGCACAATTGCAGCATAAGACGCACTACATGCAGATAGGACACACAGGCAGGTCTTCTGACTCGCTTCTTCCCGGATCCGTCGCCTTGCCTTCCCACGGTTCTTTCAGATGAACCGCAGTGGCAACCCCATCTCGGTTGTGGCGACAACGAGGGGCAAATCCCGGCTTTCGCCTGTAAGGACGGCTCTCCGCCCTACCCTTAGGATTCGCCCGAAGCACACAGCAGCGGGACTGTCAAGGATTCTCACCCTGTTCCCTTTTAAACGTCCGGCAGGGAAACTCCCTGTCATCGGTCACCTGTTGTCGGGTCTGCAAAGGTATGCAGATAACTTCGATTATGCAAAAAAGAAGTTGAGAAGTTAAGAAATTGGAGGTGTTGGAAGAGATTGTTGGATGCACTATTACTGATAAGCCGGGGCCGGGAAGAGAATTTTTTGTATTCTCTTCCCGGCCCCGGCTTATCAGTGAGTCCCGTTTTTATATTATATTGTCTCCCTCTTGTCTGACATCAAAACAGGCGCAGTGCAGATTCGGAACGTCAATACTTGATTAGTGATGTCACCTCGGCATCGGCAGGAAGATTGGCACGGCCATTGAGGGCACCCAACTCGATGATGAAGTTGATATAGATTTTCTTGGGGTTCATACGCTTCACAAGCTCATAGGCTGCGGCCATAGTGCCACCGGTGGCAAGCACATCATCATGCAACACCACTACATCATCCTCGGTTATCGCATCACGATGGATTTCGATTGTATCCTTGCCATATTCCTTGTCATATGAAGCCGTGAGGGTATCGGCAGGAAGTTTGCCAGGCTTACGCACCGGCACGAAACCGGCGCCAAGCTCGAAGGCTAGAATCGACCCTCCGATAAAACCACGCGATTCTATACCGACAACCTTGGTCACACCTTTGTCGCGATAAAGCTGGGAAAGGTCCCAACCAATAATATGAAGAGCACGCGGATCTTTAAACGCAGTGGTAAGATCTTTAAACACCACCCCCTTTTGAGGGAAATCCAAAACGTCGCGAACTTTTGATTTAACGTATTCCATGATATGGTTTTTATTTATTTGTTTTCTTATAATTATTTCGTATAAACAGCTGGCGATGCGGAGGTTTCGAATGTTCCACGTGAAACAATCACACCTATGTCACCGCCCGGAAAGCAGGAGCAGGATATTGATGTCGGCCGGTGAGACACCCGGGATACGCGATGCCTGGGCAACCGTTGCAGGGCGGATTTTCTGGAGCTTCTGACGGGCCTCCGTAGAAATCGACGATATGGCGGAATAATCGAAACGGTCGCCAAGCGGGATTGATTCGAGCCTACGGATTTTGTCGGCTATCATCTGTTCGCGTTTGATATATCCGTCATATTTCAATAATATTTCCGCAGCTTCAACAACCTCCTGCCTCATATCCTCGGGAAGCGCCGAAACCACCTCCTCAAGTGCCGGCACAATAAGGCAAAGATGCATCACCGACAGTTGCGGACGGAGCAGCAATGCCTTAAGCTTACACCCTTCGCGCAACATGGTAAGTTCCGAAGGCGTGCCTTTAAGAGCCAATTCTTCATTAAGCCGTTCCAACCCCCTGTTTATCTCGGCAGCCTTTACCGAATGGTTTGATATGAATTCTATCAGTCCGTCGCGAAGATGCTGTTTTGAAAGCATCGTATCGTAACGTTCCTGCGAAACCAATCCGGCTTTATAAGCCTTCGGCGTAAGACGCATGTCGGCATCATCCTGACGGAGCAGGATACGGTATTCCGCCCTCGAAGTAAACATGCGGTAAGGTTCGTCGACCCCCTTTGTCACAAGGTCGTCGATAAGCACCCCGATGTAAGCCTCGTCACGAGCCAGTGTAAAAGGCGGCACAACCCTGTCGGAACCTTCAGGCAATGCCGAGTTCAACGCATTGATTGCGGCATTCGCACCGGCAACCAGACCTTGCCCCGCCGCTTCCTCATAGCCCGTAGTCCCGTTAATCTGACCTGCGAAAAACAGGTTCCCGACAAGCTTCGTTTCGAGCGTATGCTTAAGCTGCGTCGGGTCGAAAAAGTCATATTCGATAGCATAGCCGGGACGGTAAATCTGCACATCAGCAAAAGCGGGTATGGTCTTTAAAGCCCGAAGCTGTATATCCATCGGCAACGACGACGAGAAGCCGTTAAGATAAAATTCCTGGGTCTCCTCCCCTTCCGGTTCAAGAAACAGCTGGTGTTCGGTCTTATCGGCGAATGTGACAATCTTTGTCTCTATCGAAGGGCAGTAACGCGGGCCTATACTTTGAATCTGGCCGTTGTAAAGGGGCGAATCAGGCAGCCCCTCCCTAAGGATGTCGTGCGTAGTGCTATTGGTATATACCGTGAAACAACGGCGTTGTCTCAGTTCGCGTCTAACCAAAGGCAGATAGGAAAATTTGTGGAAATCCTCCTCCAGTTCCTGAGGCTCGGTCAACTCCCATTTTACGGAACGTCCGTCGATACGCACCGGTGTGCCGGTTTTCATCCGTTCCGACTTGAAACCCATCCCCACAAGCTGCTCTGTGATGCCGCGCGAAGCCGGTTCGGCACAGCGCCCGCCTTCAACCATGGTGCGCCCCACATGCATAAGCCCGTTAAGGAATGTGCCGTTGGTAAGCACCACCGACCTGGCATTAAACACAGCCCCTAACGCGGTTTTAACGCCCGTCACGACACGGCGCCCACCCCCGGCGGATGCTTCCCCGTCCGTCCCGCAGGCGTCGGAGAAAACCAATTCTACAACGTCGTCCTGCCAAAGATACAGGCCGGGGGTGTTTTCCAGTATATGGCGCCACATTTCCGAGAAACGCATGCGGTCAGACTGCGCGCGCGGACTCCACATAGCAGGCCCTTTGGAGCGGTTCAACATGCGGAACTGTATTGCCGTTCGGTCTGTGACTATACCCATCATCCCCCCCATGGCATCAACTTCCCTGACAATCTGCCCCTTGGCAATACCGCCTACGGCAGGATTGCAGCTCATCTGGGCAATCTTGTTGAGATCCATGGTTATAAGCAACGTCCGCGCGCCCATACGCGCCGACGCCGAGGCAGCCTCACAGCCGGCGTGGCCTGCCCCGACCACTATAACATCGTAGTCAAATTTCATAAAGCGTTGTTTAACAATGCAAGGGCCTTATCCTCATTGGCTTCCATAACCTCCCGTTCCCCCGGGCCTTTATCGTTGATGCCGCAAAGGTGAAGAACCCCGTGAATGATTACACGCAGCAACTCTCGCTCATAGGTCGCCCCGACCAGTTCCGCATTGGTGCGCACCGTGTCGAGCGATATAAACATATCCCCCCGGAGCAGCCTGCCACGGCAATCGTCAAATGTAATTATATCCGTATAATAATCGTGATTCAGAAACTGCCGGTTAACCTCCAGGATACGCTCGTCATTACAGAAAACATATGACAGACAGCCCGGGATGCGCCCATGCGATTCGGCAACCGCCGTTATCCATTCGCGCAATACGGCAAAATCAAGCCGGGGCATTTCAACCCCCTCGGCAAACCATTGAAACCTTTCGTCCATCCAGTTGATATTAAGAGATTGTCTAAAAAATTTTTCAAATGGATTGTCTGCTGATTTTTAGGCTCTTTTTGGTAAATTTTTAGCT
>OFGN01000284.1_pt1 | contig 60226 bp, 56 predicted proteins | sample 1521821 | NCBI WGS metagenome assembly OFGN01 (sample SAMEA3504094, study PRJEB24116) | mouse gut metagenome | biome: mouse gut; feature: mouse-associated habitat; material: faeces | place: Denmark | collected 2011
GGTTAGTGAGCGTTTGCCGGGATATATAATCCGCGTCCTGACGCTCGCTAAAGCAGTTTCTCGGTTTCGTCGGCGCGGCGGTAGCGCTCTTTTATCCGGGCGGCTTCTGCTTCACGTCTTCGCCGCTCCTCCGCCTGTCGCTGAGCTTCGCGCTCGCGGCGCTGACGTTCTTGTTCTTCTTTTATGCTGTTTTCAGATACAAGGTCGGTATATATGATGGCTACGCCCCTCTCTCTATCATACCTGACTTCGATTGAAGTGTTTTTAAACATCCAAAAATTATTTCGTGCCGGTCCGTATTTGTTGATAAACATACTCTGTACTACGGCAAACCGCCCGTTTGGCATAATAACTTGAAGTTTATAGACCTTTCCATTATATGTCTGATGATATTCGTTCACCTGATAATCTTCCACCGAACCCCGCTCGTTGACGAAAGAAAGCCGTAAACCGGTCTGACGTGCGAATTTGCGGTAAGCCTCAAGGAAGCTGTTGACATCCATCGGGAGCGTTATTCCACCTAAAATCGGCCAATCGAAATCCTGCTCAGCCCTGCGGGATATAGCTTCCTGCAGGGCCTTGTCGCTTGCACCCTGTTTGTCAAGCGGTTCTTCTGCTGGCTTCCGTTTTTGGGATATCCGTTTGTCTATTCCTAAAGCCGAAATTCCGACAACGACAAAGATGATAACCCCGATGATCTCCGTAAATTCCATCTATAAGTATCACTTAAAAAATCCGTTATCCTCCTTCTCGGCAGCTTTGGGTGCTGAGGCAGAGGCGGCTGATACGTCGATAGGCAGCCATACGGCCATATTGCCCTCGCCGCGGTGTGCCCATGCGTAGTAGGGGATAAGTGTCAGGGTGGTGTTGTTGACGCTCAGTCGGCCGTTGGCGTCGTAGCTCAAGGCCTGCGCGTCGGTGCTTATCTTGTTGATACCGCCGAGCTCGCTTACGTGCTCACCGAGCTTGAACTGAGGCCTTTGGTTGAGAAGCACTGTATGGATATCAGCCTCATTGTCGGGCCACTCGGCGCAATATACTATCGGCCCGCGCTCTACGGCCACACATCCGCGGTCGGCGGCTACCTTGTCGTTGGCTTTTACGGTGCGCACGGGCATGTCAAAAGCGATATCCACCTTGTCGCCCTTGCGCCATTTGCGGTTGATGGTCACATATCCGTTGTCGAGCTCGCCGCTTACAGCCTCGCCGTTTACAGCCACGCTGTAGGTCGGTGCCTCGCCGTCGATATAGCTGTATAGATCGCCCGGCACAACCTCATTTCTCACCCAGCCCGGTATGCGTATTTTCATCGCCATGTCGCCGCTGCCTTTGTCTACAGTCACGGTGATATTACCGTCCCAAGGATAAGAAGTAGCCTGCGAGAGCGTAAACTTGCGGCCGCCTACATTTACCTCGGCCGTATTTGGCATAAAGAGGTTCACATAGAGTGATTTATCTTTTACAGCATAGATATAGCCCGGCAAAGACGGGATGAAGCGGCTGATGTTGCTCGGGCAGCATGCGCAGCCAAACCAAGGCTTGCGGCTGTAGTCGCCCGTCGAGGCCAAGGGGTTGGGATAGAAGAAGCTGCCGCCGTCAATCGACACGCCGGAGATAAGGCCGTTGTAGAGTGTGCGTTCGAGAACATCGTAGTATTTCGAGTCGCCATGAAGCAGGAAGAGCCTGTAGTTTGTATACACGTTGCCTATCGCAGCGCAAGTCTCGTTATATGCCGTGGCGTTGGGCAGCTCATAGTTGTTGCCGAATGCCTCCCCCTGATGTCGTGCGCCAATGCCGCCGGTGATATAGAGCTTCTTGTTTACGATATTATCCCATATCTTGTCGATGGCGCGGGTATAGGAAGTATCGCCCGACACTGCAGCAACATCGGCCATGCCGGCGTACATGTATGTTGCCCGCACGGCGTGCCCTACGGCCTCGTCCTGCTCAAGCACCGGCTTGTGCGACTGCGAATATTCTTTCTTTCTCGGAGTAGTGCCGCGCGCGTCGAGGAAAAACTTGGCGAGGTCGAAATAACGTTTCTCGCCGGTTACGTTATAAAGCCTCACGAGCGCCATCTCGGCTATCTGATGGCCGGGCACAAGGCGCAGTTTGCCCTCGCCCTCGCCGATATTGCGGTCAACGCAGTCGGCATAGCGGCATGCGATGTCGAGGAATTTGCGCTTGCCCGTTGCCTGATAATAAGCCACGGCGCCTTCTATCATGTGGCCGAGGTTGTAGAACTCATGGCTGAGATTCTCCACCGATGTCCAGCGCTCCTTGCCGGCCCAAGCATGGGGGTGCGTCGGATTCTGTGTGCGGGCCGTATAGAGATAGCCGTCAGGCTCCTGTGCGGCTGCCATGATATCGACAATGCTGTCGATATAGGCTTCGAGTTTCTTGTCGGGATAGTTGTGGAGGCGGTAGGCCGCGCCCTCGATAGTCTTGTAGACGTCGGTGTCGTCGAAAGAGAATCCCTCTACCTTGTATTCCTCGCTCGGGTGTGCGGCACGCACGAAGTTGGCATAGCGCTCGTTTTCCTCGCACTTGGCGAAAGCCAAGGGTATGGTGACATTTCGGCTCGCCTCAAGGCGCGCACCCCAGAAAGGCCCCGACACATGCACCGAAGTGAACGGCACCGGTGTGATGGGATATCCCGGATAAGAAGTTTCGGCTGTGGCGCCCAAGGCTACGGCGCCGGCTATTATCGCTGCAAGTATCTTTTTCATTTCCATTCGAGTATATAGACAGGTTGGGGTGGAGTAGTGGTCACACGTTCGCCATCGCCCTGCGATGTGGTCTGAACGTATATATTGAGTTCTTTTTTATTGCGCCAGAGGTCATTGTCGAGCGACGGCTCCCATGCGTCGACACTGAAGTCGGTGAGGTCGCGCACTTTCCATTTGCTCTTGCCGTAGCTGCGTGTTGCCGCCGACACCTTGCTGCCGCGCTCTACATCGCGGAAAATATAGATTAGCTGTTTTCCGTCGCTCACCACGCGCGGGCGTGCAATAGGTATCATCTTTGTGCCGCCACCGGCGAGGGTGAAAGGAGTGCGACGCTCGCCTACAGTCTCCATTGACCATCGGCTGCCGTCGTGGCTCACGAGGCGGTATTGCGGTATAGAGTCATTTGCGTCGCGCCAATATGTGGCTATCAGCGGATTACCGGCAGGGTCGGCAGTCATCGAAGTCTGGTTTATAAGCTCCGACTTCTGCGGTATGCGCCATGCTATCTCGGCGGTCGCCTCGGTGATAGGCAGAGTGTATGCTGTCCCGTCGCTGCGCTGCCAAGTTTTGCCGCCGTCGGTAGATTTGGCATAGCATAGGTCATGGTTGGTTTCCACAAGCCATGTCTCGCGCCATACCCATGAGAGGTGTATGGTGCCCTTGCTGTCGGTGCACATCTGCCAGTAGGCGTTGCGCTTGCCTTCGCCGTCGATAAGCACATCGTGAACGCGGCTCCAGCGCTTGGTGGCGACGTCGTAGCGGTTCATCACCATATTGCCGCGCCCCGAAGCGCCCGAGCGGTATACGAAGAGCAGGTCGCCCGACGGCAGGGTGTGAAATTCAGGGTAGGTGACATCCTCCTCGCCCTCACCGGTCATGGTCTCCATCTCGCCGAGGGTGAGAGCTCCGGGAGCGGTGCCGCGTGCATAGCGCAGCGGGTGGCCGTGGTGGTCAAATGAGGCGTGAAGTATGCCGTCGCCGTCAATGGCGATGGAGATGACGTTGTGGCCGTCTGTAACCTTGCCCTTGTATTGTGTGCGGTTTACAGTCCACTTGTCGCTGCCGAGGCTGCGCTTGGCAAGCGTGAGATAGCCATCGGGGTCGTAGTATGAGGCATACTGCGTATTGCCGTGTGTCACAACCGAGTTGGCTCTGAAAACTGCCGTATTCACAGATGTGGCGCTATAGCCTTCGCCAATCCGCGACAGATGAGGCTTCGCGGCTTGGAGGCCAAAAGCAATCGCTGTCAGAGATATAAAAGCAAGAAATCGTAGATTCATGGTATTTCAGTATTCAAGACACAAAGATACGAATAAGCGAGCGCAATGCCAAATTTATTTGAGCATTGCCGAGCGGAAGTATCGGAAGTATCTAAGAGCGCAGCTCAAAGATACGAATAAGCACGCGCACTGCAAAATTAATTTTGCAGTGCGCGTTGTATTTGTGCGCGTCTTTTTTTTCGTCGATGGCGCGGGCGCAGCCCGTGCGGTGTTTTTATCTAAGAGCAGTGGCAATCGCCCTTGCCGACATGATACCGTCGATGGCCGCCGATACTATTCCTCCGGCATATCCGGCGCCTTCGCCGCAGGGGTAGAGGCCGGCGAGGCCGATATGGGCGAGGCTCTCGCGGTCGCGCGGTATACGCACGGGCGATGATGTGCGCGTCTCGTCGCCGATAAGTACGGCGTCGGGGCAAAGGAAACCCCGCTGCTTGCTGTCGAAAACCTTGAAACCTTCGCGCAGACGGCGGGCTATAGGCTCGGGCAAGAGTTGGTCGATACGGCGGCAGAGCAGGCCCGGAGGATACGACGAGCGCGGCAGGTCTTTGGAGTCGCGCCCGGCCACGAAGTCGGTCATGCGCTGTGCCGGCGCCTTTTGTGTGCGGTCTGCGGCCTCGAAAAAGCGGCTCTCTATTTCCTCTTGGAAGCGCATCATCTTCAGCGGCGCTTCCGAAGCGTCTTCCGGGTCGGCGATATCTTCGGGCAATACTTCCACCACCATGCCCGAGTTTGCCCAGCGGGTGCCGCGGTTTGCCGGCGACATGCCATTGACTACGAGTTGTCCCGGTGCGCTCGCCGCAGGGATGATGTAGCCGCCCGGGCACATGCAGAATGAGTATACCGCGCGGTCGTCAATGCGGGTGAGCATGGAGTATTCGGCCGCCGGAAGATATTTGCCGCGTCCTTGCGGTGAATGATATTGCAGTTGGTCTATGAGCTGCTGCGGATGTTCGAGTCGCACGCCTACGGCTATGCCCTTGGCCTCAATCTCGACCCCCTGATCTTTAAGGAAGTGATACACATCGCGCGCCGAGTGGCCGGTGGCAAGCAATACCGGGCCGTGCCATTCTTTGCCGTCGTGTGTGCGTACACCTGTGACTGCAGACTTGTCGCCGTTGAAAATCAGCCCCTCGACACGAGTGCCGAAATGCACCTCGCCGCCCGAGGCGATGATGGTCTCGCGCATGGCTTTTATCACCGAGGGAAGCTTGTCGGTGCCGATATGCGGGTGGGCGTCGACGAGTATATCTTTCTGCGCGCCATGCTGATGGAATATCTGAAGCACTTTCTCTACCGGCCCGCGCTTTTTGCTGCGGGTATAGAGTTTGCCGTCGGAGTAAGCGCCGGCACCGCCCTCGCCGAAGCAATAGTTGGAGTCGGGGTCTACGATTCCCTCGCGGTTGATAGCTGTCATGTCGCGTCGGCGACTGTCTACATCCTTGCCGCGTTCGAGTACTATAGGCTTGAGACCGAGCTCGATAAGTTCAAGAGCCGCGAACAGGCCTGCCGGACCGGCTCCGACAATAATCACCTGTGGTGCGTCGGCCACATTGCCATATTCTATTGGGGTGATGGCTACGGCCGCTTCATCGATTTGGTCGATATGCACGGTAACGGAGAGGTTTACAGCCACGCGCCGCTGACGGGCGTCGATTGAGCGTCGGGTGATGTCTACCCGCTTTATACGTTCGTTCTTTATGCGGAGCTGACGCGCACATTCGGCGCTCAGCCGGTCGGGCAGGGCGGCAGTGGCCGGGTCTGTCCGCAAGGTGAGTTTTTCAATCATGGGGTCTGAGAGAGTTTAGTTTTCGGGCAATGCGGCGGTTCATCACTATTGCGGTGCCTACAGCCACAGCAAAGGCGATAAAGTCGCTCGAACACATGGCAATCCACACGCCGTCAACACCATAGTGCGGCGGCAGAAGCCACAGCAGCGGAAGAAGGAAGATGAGCTGACGCGTAAGCGACAGAAAAATCGACAGCTTAGGCTTGCCTATCGACTGGAAGTAGTTCTGTATCACAATCTGCGCACCTACCACGGGGTAGAAAAGGAAGAAAATCCTGAAGCCGTCGCGGGCGATGGCTATCATGGAGGCGTCTGTGGTGAACATCTTGCTCACGAGGTCGGGGAATATCTCAGTGATAAGCCATCCTACAAGCGATACTATCGAGGCTATGACGATACCTTTGGTGAGTGTCTCTTTTATTCTGGGCCAGCTTGCTGCGCCGTAGTTATAGCCAAGTATGGGCTGCATGCCCTGCGTGATACCGAAGATTATCATTACAAAGAACATCGACGTGCGGTTGATGATACCGTAGGCACCCACAGCGAGGTTGCCGTCGGCTCCGGCGCTGTCGAGAAGTGCCTTGTTGATAAACACCACCACGAGGCAGGCGCAGCAGTTCATCAGGAAGGGCGACAGGCCGATGGCATACACCTTGCGGATTATCGACCAGTCGATATGCCATGAGCGGCGCGTGAAGTGGATGTCGCTCTTGTGCGATATGAAGTGCGCCAGCACCCATATAAAAGCGGCTACCTGTCCTAAAATGGTTGCCGAGGCCGCACCGGCTATGCCCCATTTGAATACGAATATAAAGAGCGGGGCCGCCACAACATTGACAGCCACCGACAGCAGTGCCGACACCATCGCCTTGCGTGGGTATCCTGTGGCGCGCATGAGGTTGTTGAGTCCGAGGAAAACGTAGGTGATCGGAGTGCCGGCAAGTATGATATACATAAACTCGCGCGCATACTCAACTGTCTCGGCCGTTGCTCCGAAGAAGTAGAGGATAGGGTCGAGGAAGCTTATTCCCAAGGTCATAATGATGATGGCATGGATTATACAGAGTATCGTCACATTGCCAACCACCATCGAGGCCTTGGCCTGATTGCGCTGTCCCAAAAAGATTGAAGATATGGTGGCGCCGCCGACTGCCACGAGAACGCAGAATGCTACGACAAGGTTCATCAGCGGGAAGGTGATTGCCAAGCCTGTGATTGCCATGGCGCCTACTCCGCGGCCGATGAATATACTGTCGACGATATTGTAGAGCGAAGTGGCAAGGCTGGCGATAATGGCCGGAAGTGAATATTGCCACAATAGCTGACCGATGGTGCGCTTACCTAATATGTCGGTAGGCGTGCTTTGTTGACTCTCTTGTACGGACATAATCTGTATAATTACAAATGAAAAAACCGTCGCGAAAACATCACGACGGTCTCTTTGTTGCGGAGGCAGGACTCGAACCTACGACCTTTGGGTTATGAGCCCAACGAGCTACCACTGCTCCACTCCGCGCTGTTTTGATGTTGCAAAATTAGTAACTATATTGCAACTATGCAAGCGTGTTAACACTATTTAACTCAATATTCTCGCCCGCTTCGCCTGCTCCGAATAGCGCAAAATCGTATATTACAGGGTCTTGTGCATTGAATTTGCACAAATTGTCGTTGAGCTCAATCACGGCTTTTCTGTCGTTTTGCTTGCGCGATAGGAGTCCGAGAGCGCGTGCGGTGTTGCCCGAATGGACGTCGAGGGGTATGAAGAGCTGACTCGGCTTGAGCAGTTTCCAACATCCGATATCTACAATTCCGTCGTCTCTCACAAGCCAGCGGAGCGCCATATTGAGGCGTTTGAGAGCGGAAGAGTCGACTTTGTCGGGCAGGCAGCGTGTGGGGCCGTCGAGAGGGTCGGGGCACGCGCAATTGACTTCGGCGCTGATTTTGTTGATGGCCTCGGCAAGAGCCCATGCCGGAGCTTCGTTGCGGTCAATGCCGAGCGAGGCCCCGAAATTTTCCATAGAGCCGTAGCCGCGGTAGATGGCGCGCAGTCCGCGCAGGGCATAGCGCAGATGTCGGCCGAAAAAGGTGCGGTGTACGTTCTCTTCGCCGATGGAGTCGATGTTGCCCTCCATCACAAAGCGGTATGGTTGGTTGCCTAAGGTCTGGAGCATGCGCTCGGCGTCGCGGAGTATCATGCTGCGTTTGCCCCATGAGATTATCGACACGAGGTATGCCGCGATTTCAATGTCGCGCAGGTCGTCGTAGCGCTTCGGAAATTGTACGGGGTCGTTGGCGATGAAGCTCTCTACATTATATTTGGCGGCGAGGCTGTCGAGATATTCTTTAAGTTCCACGTTGTGAAATGTGATATTTAATGGAAAGCCCCCGGAGGGACTTTCCACAATATTGTCAGATACGGTCGAGTACGGTGGCCACGAGGTCTTTGATACCCGATTTGTAGTTGGGGTTGGCTTCGGTGTTGAAGCGGTTGGCAATGATTGAGCATACTGTCATGCAGCGGTGACCCATCAGGCGGCCCATGCCGGCCAGCGGTGCGCTCTCCATCTCATAGTTGGTGATACGGCGTCCGTTGTGCTCGAACTGCTCGATAAGACGGTTGAGGTCAGGGTTGGCGAGTGCGAGGCGCACCTCTCGTCCCTGAGGACCGTAGAAACCGACTGCCGAGATAGTGTTGCCGCGTACCATATCGTCGCCGCCAATGCGGTTTACGAGTTCTTCGTCGGCGTCTACCACGTAGGGTCGTGCCCACAGAGGATTCCAGTTGGTGTCAAGGCAGAGAGCGGCCTCAAAGTCGAGGTCGGCCACTTCGTTGCGGCCGGCGTAATAGTTGAGCACGCCGTCGAAGCCTATTGATTTCTCGGCGATGACCGGAGTGCCGAGGCTGAGTTCGGGCTGCAAGGCCCCGGATGTGCCTATGCGCACCATGGTGAGGCGGCGCAGCTTGTCGCGCACCTCGCGGGTTTTGAAGTCGACATTGGCGAGTGCGTCGAGTTCGGTGATAACGATGTCGATGTTATCCGGGCCTATGCCGTGGCTGATACACATGATGGGCTTGCCCTTGTATGTGCCGCCTATGGTGTGGAACTCGCGGGCAGATACTTCAAAAGTCTTAGTATCGAAAAACGACGCCACCATGTCTACTCGGCCGGGGTCGCCTACGAGTATGATGTTGTCGGTGAGTTGTTCGGGATGAAGGTGTATATGGAATACCGTACCGTCGGGGTTGATGATGAGTTCGGATTCAGGGATGATTTTGTTTGCCATGGTCGTATGGGTTTTGATGTTAGTATAATGTTATAACAATCATTGTCGGCACAACGTTTTCAGCGCGGTGCCACAACGGGTGCATATCTCCCTCCGGGGAGCGACACTATCATATCGTCCATCTCCATTTCGAAGAGAACGTTGGTGAGATGTTGCACCGGCATACCTGTGCTGAGGCAAAGGTCGTTGATGGTAGCGAGAGGATTGTCGGTGATTATTGCGATTATCTGTGATTGCAGCGGAGTCATAAGCGGCAGTTGCTGCTGCGTGCCTTCTGCCGGCTTTGCTTTCCAGCCCATGAGCTCTATGAGGTCATCGGCGTCGCGTATTATCGAGGCTTCGCGCCGTGCTATCAAGGCATTGCAGCCGCGGCTGTATTGGTCGGAGGCTCGCCCGGGTGCGGCCATCACCTCGCGGTTGTATGCTCCGGCTATACGTGCTGTAGACATTGCCCCGCCCTTGAGGTCGCTCTCAACCACCACCGTCACATCTGCCAGTCCGGCCACGATTCTGTTGCGTGCGAGGAAGTTGCCGCGGTGTATGGCGGCCGAGCTCGGGTATTCAGTGGCTAAAAAGCCGCCTTCGCCCACAATGCGCCGTGCCTCGTTGCGATGGTCGGCAGGGTAGAGGGTGTTGAGCCCGTGGGCGAGCACGGCTCCGGTAGGTAAGCCGGCCTGCATGGCCGCGCGATGGGCGCAGATGTCAATGCCGTAGGCCAAGCCGCTTATTATTGCGATGTCATCAAGCTTGTCGCCGAGGTCTTTCACGAGTCTTGCAGTGAAGTCGGCTCCATAGTTTGTGCAGTGCCGGGTGCCGACTACAGCCACCGTATGGGCTGCCTGTGACTCAGCTTTGCCAAGGGTGAAGAGCACAGCCGGCGCGTCGTCGCAATCTTCAAGGCGTGCCGGATAGCCTTCATCTCCGGCAAACAGCGGCCTGATATTGTTGGCAGTCACAAAGTCGGCCTCGCGGCGAGCGCTTTCCAAGGCTGCAGCGCGTCGGCTGTTGTCGAAGAAACTGTCGCGCAAGCCGGTTATGGCGGCCAAGGCACGTGCGTCGCGCTCAAAAAAATCGCGCGCGCCGATACCGAGGTCGGCAAAACGCCGGGCCGTGCCTACCGTGATGTTACGGTAGGTGGCAAAGGCTATCTTACAGGCAAGTTCTTCGCTGTAGTCCATTATTCAAGATATTTGGCAAAAGCTTGTGCGAGCATTTCTCCGCGCGACAAACGTCCGTTTTCAAACGAGGCTATCTCAACTACGGCACGCACCACCGGAGTCCCGTCGGGTTTGAAGATATCCTGATGAAAAACAAACACCGGGCCGCGGCGCGACAGCCACAGTTTGCTCACCATCGATTCACCCAAACCTAAGGGCGTGAGATACTTCACCTCTATGCGCGACACCACAGGGTCGAAGCCTCGGGCGTGCATTTCCCTGAAGCTGAGCCCGGCCTCCTCGCAGAATTCATGACGGGTGTGCTCAAGGTAATGAAGATAATTGGCATTGTTGACAATGCCCTCGGCGTCAACCTCATAGTCGCGCACCTTGATCGGGAGTTCGTAGATATATGGAGATGTCATGCCTTTATCATTTCAAGGAATTGGTTTTCATCAATTATAGGAATGCCGAGTTTTTGGGCTTTCTCGAGCTTTGCCGGGCCCATGTTTTCGCCGGCAAGTATATAGTCGGTCTTCTTCGATATGGAGCCTACGTTTTTACCGCCGTGGGCCTCTATCATGGCCTTGTATTCGTCGCGTGAATGTCGGGCGAACACGCCGCTGATTACAAAGGCTTTGCCGGCGAGGACGTCGGAAACCGGTTCGGCTGCTATGTCTTCGGCAACAGCCATCGTCACGCCGGCTGCGCGCAGACGCTCCACCATGCGGCGGTTGTCGGCGTCGGCGAAGAAACTCTCGATGGTGGCGGCGATACGCGGGCCTACATCTTCAATGGCTGCCAATTGTGCGGCGTCCATTGCCATGAGGGTGTCGATATCCTTGGCGGCGCGGGCGACTTTCTTGGCTGTCGTCTCGCCCACATAAGGTATCGACAGCGCGAAAACCACGCGTTCAAACGGCACTTCGCGGCTGGCGGCAATGCCGTCGACCACGCGCCGTGCGCTGCGCTCGCCGAAGCCGTCGAGCTTCATCAGGTCGTCTACGGTGAGGTCGTAGAGGTCGGCCGGGCTTGTGGCGAGCCCGTGGGCAAAGAGAGCGGCGGCGGTTTCCTCGCCGATACCGTCGATATTCATCATGCGGCGGCCAACGAAATGCTCAATGCGCCCCACAATCTGAGGCACGCAGCCGTATTTGTTGGGGCATACCCATGCGGCCTCGCCCTCCACGCGTATGAGCTGTGTGCCGCATGCCGGGCAGTGGCTCACAAACCTTACCGGCGGGTTGCCGGCGATACGCTCGGAGAGCTCTACACCGGTGATTTTTGGGATGATCTCGCCGCCTTTTTCCACGTAGAGCATATCGTGCTCGTGGATGTCGAGGGTGCGCATGATATCCTCGTTGTGCATGGAGGCACGTTTTACGACAGTGCCCGAGAGCAACACCGGCTCCAGATTGGCAACGGGGGTGATGATACCCATGCGGCCGACGTCGAACGACACGAAGCGCAGGCGCGTCAGCGCACGCTCGGCGGCGAATTTATATGCCACGGCCCAGCGCGGCGACTTGGCGGTGAAGCCGAGGTTGAGCTGCTTCTGCAGGGAGTTGACCTTGAACACGAGGCCGTCGGTGGCTACGGGCAGTTCCTTGCGTGCCTTGTCCCAGTAGTTTATGAAGCGGTCAACCTCTTCAATCGACTCAAGGCGCGTCATGGCGTCAGACACTTTGAAGCCCCATGAGCGGGCGGCCATCATATTGTCGTAGTGATTGTCGAAAGGCAGCTCGGGGCCGAGCAGATAGTAGAGATACGCGTCAAGTCCGCGTCGGCCTACCTCTGCAGGGTTGAGCAGTTTGAGTGTGCCGGCAGCCGCATTGCGCGGGTTGGCGAAAAGAGGCTCGCCGGCAGCCTCGCGCTCTGAGTTGAGGCGCTCGAAAGCAGCCCACGGCAGCACTATCTCGCCGCGGATCTCGAAGAAATCAGGCCATCCGCTGCCCTGCAGTTTGAGCGGTATCGACTTGATGGTGCGCACATTGTCGGTGACGATGTCGCCTTTCTCGCCGTCGCCTCGGGTGACGGCGCGCACAAGGCGTCCGTGCTCATAGATAAGCGAAATGCCTGTGCCGTCGAATTTCATCTCACCTACCATGGTGGCTTTCTGACCCATCAAAGCCTCTTCGGTGCGCTTTGCCCACGCGTCGACATCGTCGATAGAGTAGGTGTTGGCCAGAGATAGCATAGGGTAGATGTGTGCGGCCTGCTCGAAGCCGCTGCTTATATCGCTGCCTACGCGCCGGGTGGGCGAGTCGGGGTCGAAATGCTCGGGATGTGCGGCCTCGAGAGCTTCGAGTTCCTTCATGAGCATATCGAAGTCGCGGTCGCTTATCTCAGGTGCGTTGAGCACATAGTAGTTGTAATTATGTCGGTTGAGTTCGTCGCGCAAGGCGTCGATACGTTCGATATCTGTCATATTCCTGATACTTTGTCGGGGTGATGTGCAATATAATCTTTCCACGATTTTGCGCCTTTTGCCACAGCCGGCTTCTGCGACTCGTAAAAGTGGCACAGGGCAGCGGCTAAGGCGTCGGTGGCGTCGAGTTTGGGCAAGAGGCTGTCGCGCGGAATGCTTAACATGCGCACCAACATCTCGCACACCTGCTCTTTGGAGGCGGCTCCGTTTCCGGTGATGGCCATCTTGATTTTGCGCGGCTCATATTCGGTGATTGGCACCTGCCGGCCCAAGGCTGCAGCCATAGCCACACCTTGTGCACGGCCCAATTTGAGCATAGACTGCACGTTCTTGCCGAAAAACGGCGCCTCTATTGCCATTTCATCCGGGCAATATTGGTCAACGAGCATGCTCACCCGCTCATAAATGCGGCCAAGGCGCATGTAGTGGTCGCCGATTTTGCTTAGTTCTATCAGACCCATGGCAATCATGGCCGGTTTGCGCCCATAAATGCCGAGGATACCGTAACCCATTACATTGGTGCCCGGGTCTATGCCTATTATTATGCGGTCGGCCGATTTAATCTGCTCGTCCATCGGCTTTGCTGTGGTCATATACAACATCGAGCTTCGACTCGAACATGCAGACGCTCATGCCCCATGACTCTCCTATCACATGATAGAGATTCGGTAGCACGTCGGTATGGAAATCATCGAGCACTTTTTGCGACGGAGCTCTCATCTGCAGCGCAAAAGTGCGCACAGGTTGTCCCGAGAGGCTGTTGGTGCTGTCCTCGCCGTGCATTTCTGTGAGCAGAATGTCGTAAAGCTGCGACATGGCAGCCATCGGTATGTAGGTGTCGCGTATAAAATCGATAAATTCGGCGGCGCGGTTGGCGTCGACGGCAAAGGTGGTATTGAATAGTATCATTGCATTTTCTTTCTTTTCCAAGCGCGCACTGCAAACGACAGGTGGCGCAGGAGGGTTGGAAAAAAGCCGTAATAATAGCTCATGATTTTGAATCGCTCAATCAGCGACGCACGGTGGTTGCGGGTTGTGAGACCTTCGCTGAGATAGTCGATGAGCACTGAGTCGGTGAGCCCTACGTTTTTGCGTGAATGTTGCAGACAGCGTATGCACCATTCGTAGTCGGCCGAGAAGCGATATTTCATGTTGTAGAAACCTACAATCCGGCGCAGAGCTATAAAAGCCTGATGGCACACCAGCATACCGTCGGCGAATGATTTGAGCGTGAGCTCTTCGGGAGCGGTGAGATGTCGGGGACCGATATATGCGCCGCTGTCGTCTACGATATCCGTCTGGCCGTAGACAATGCCCGGGCTGTCATTGCCTTTGATTGCTTCGGCTATCAGTCTGAGAGTGTCGGGGCTGTGGAACTTGTCGCCGGCATTGAGGAAAATCAGGTACTGACCTGTGGTATTGCCGATACCCTTGTTCATGGCGTCGTAGAGCCCGCGGTCGCGCTCCGATATCACTCGCCGCCGCTCCGATGGATGGCGGTTGACGATGTCGAGAGTATCGTCGGCCGACAGGCCGTCGACAATCAGATGTTCGTAGTCGCCGAAGGTCTGGCTGTCGACGCTCGCCAAGGTCCGCTCAATGGTAGAGCCTGCATTGTAGGTCGCTGTTATTATGGCAAAGAGGGGAGGGGTCATAGTGCTGTCGGGGAGCAGAGTTTGAATACTTCGTTGAACTTATAGTCGCGCTGGTCGCCGTCCTCACGTACTCGCATTGTGAAACCGAAGCGCTTGGATCCCATCTTGTCGCTGAGGCAGTCGCTGAATTTGCCTATGGCGGCGCTGTCGACTATATCGTATGCCACGGTGTGGTCGATGGGTGCGTCGTGGAAACGGCGCGGGGCACTGTTGAGATGTCCTTGCTCTATGGCCGACAGGCGGGTGACGCGGCGCCACGTAGAGCCGGTTGAGTCGGCGGCAATGCACAGAAGGGCGTCGTCGCGTCCGGCAATGGCGGCGAAGAGCAGAGGCTCGTCGCTGTAGCGCTTCATCGGGTTGTTCTCGCCTCGGGCATAAATCTCGCTCAGCGGTATCTTCACGGCTTTCTCGTCGGCATAGCCTAACACGAGATAGCCCTCGGCAAGCTCGAGGGGTATGGTGAGGGCGAGGCGGCAGTCTTCGTCGCCGTCGAGCCAAAGGTCGTTGTGCGAGAAGAGCAGCTGGTCTTCACCGTTGAAATAGAGGTAGCCAGAGGGCTCTACATAGCCGCTCTCATGGTCATGGAGCAGGTTGGGGCGCCAGTGCGAGGTGTCGATAGTGGGTTTGGCAGGGGTTTCTTCGATTTGAGGAATCGGCTCAGCCTGCCGAGGCACGCTGATTTCGGTCTCGGGCTTTTCTTCTTCGGCAGCCTTTTCTTCCTCATAAAGAGCGAGGCGCATGCGATGTTCGGCCCGAAGCTCCTCGCGCTCGTGCTTGAAGTCTTCGATAGCCTCGCCGTGATACTCGCGGGTAGACTGGCCGCTCTGACGTACATAGAGGCGTCCGTCGAAGAACACCGGCTCAAGCGACTGCTCAACAGTAATGCAGATTACGCCTTTCTCGGCCTCCTCATCGACGCTTACCTCGATTTTGCGGCCAATGCGCTCGCCGAACGCCTGATTCACAAGGTCTTCGATAAATACGCAGAGGTTGTCGGTATTGGCTATGCGGTGGCGGTGTGTGCCTGCCATAGCACCGTTGTGGCGCTGGTAGTATTTGAAGTCATCGTGCATGCCCACCTCGTAGCCGTCGTTGTTGACGCCGATATAGAGCTGTCCGCCGTTGGCGTTGAGCAGACCGGCTATGCGGCTGAGGATGTGCTTCTGCTGCTCTTCGGGAGCCTCGCGCATGATTTCGCCGGGAGCTGTGGCCGGATACACGAGTGAGGTCTTGAACTCGAGGTATTTCGATTCAGAGCCGTAGTATTTGCCGCGGCGCGTCTCGTTGTTGACATTGAGTTTCTCCTTGATTTTCTCCTTGATGTCAGAGGTTATGCTGTTGGCGTTGCCGTCGGAGAGGTGTACCATGTTGTAGGCAAGCACCATACGCGCAATCACGCCCTCGAGTTCGTTGGAGGGCGCTCCTACGGTGGCGTAGAGCTCGGCATTGCGCGAGGGGTCTTCGAGCCACGACACCATCTCGAGGCGGTGGTATACTGTCTTGAGGAAGGGGTCGGCCTGTGCGATTGTTGACAGTTCTACGAGCTTGTCGGCGTCTACACGGCTGTTGGTGGCATAGAACTGATGTAGTGTGAGCAGCGAGGCATGGGTGAGAATCTTCTCCGCCAAAGCCTCGTCGGCGATGGCAAGAGCAAGCAGGCGGCCGAAGCGCAGATAGTCGTAAGCTTTTATCAAGTCGCTCTCGGCGATGGCTTTGAAGCGTATGATCTCGATAATCTCGCGGATATTGTCGATTGAGAGAATCTCGTCCATGTCGCGGAAGACAGCCTCTTCCACCTCGCGCATTTCATTATCGCTGTTGTCAACCTCGCCTATGCCTTCGATGAGATTCTGGAATGCCTCGTTTTTGCCAAAGGCTATATCTGGGTCGTCGGGATAGCCGGTGATATACGCCTTGAGCTGTCCCTGCTGGCCGATGTTCATGAACCTCACGGCTACAATGTCGCCCACGCGGCAATCGGTGCCGTCGGTTGGCCGCTCTACATAAAGGCCTATGCCATTGTAGGATATGGCAGAATAGTCGCGGTCGGAATTACCGGTGATTACAGCAAGATACTCGTCGTCGAAATTATAGGTGTTCTCGATGTAGTGGTCTACCGTGTCGCGCAGCGAGAAAATATATGAGCCGTCGGCATTGATGTCGACTACAGAGGCAAGGAAGCCACGGACAGCGCCCTCGGGAGTGCGGAACACGTGCATGGGAGGATTCTTGAGGTTGTATCCCACGATTTCGTCGCGGCGCAAGGTGCCTGTGCCTCCGTCGTATTCGGCGTCGTCGATGTGGCAGGTAAAAGTCGGGTTGATGTTGTAGGGGTCTTTCACGCCGTCGATTACGATATACACTTCATCTCCGGGGGCGGCATGGCGGCGCGGCAGCTCGTTGACCGGAGCCACAGAGGGAGCTTCCGTGTCGAAGAGGCTCATCTCTATATCGTGCCACCACTGGTTGTGTTCACCGAGTTTGCGCAGGCGTGTTCCGCTCAGACTCCGTATGCCGTTGACCATCACCTGCGGTTTGAGCCAAGGCATAAGACCGTCGGGAATCGCACGCTCAGTGATGTCGTGGCGTCCTTCGGGACGGAGTTCGAGGCCGTTGGCAGAAATTGTGATTTCCAAGCCTCCACCCACGAAGCGGTGGGTGCCTTCGAGGCGGTTGAATATGTCGCCTGCCGGCATGATGGTGGCCTGCGTCATCATCATTGTGGGTTGCTTGAGCTGCTCGTAGGCTATGCGTGTGCTCACGTCGGCTCCAAGAAGCGAGAGAAACGACTTTGTGAGCAGAGCCTCGACATTGAGAGGCCTCATCAGCGACACGTAGCGGTAGAAAAGATTCCATGAGCGGCTGTGGTCGGCATTGTTTTCGGAAAGCAGAATCTGCAGGGCGATGGCTGTGAGGATAGTCTCGACTTTCGATTTCTGCTCACGCGTCTCGGCGACAGGCATGGCGTCGATTTCGAGTCGCGCCTGACGCACATAGATCTCAAACTGCTCTACGAATGCCTTGCGGAATGGCTCGCGCTTCCAGTTTTCGAGGTCGCGGTTGAATATACTCTCGAAAATACGGCTCAGATAATTGGCTACCTTGTCGGGGAAGAGCCGGAATATAAGCATGAGCACAGCAAAGCGGCGTGCCGGGTGGTAGAGATAGCCCGAGCGCTGGAGTTTGTCGAGAAGCCGCTCCACGAAGCCGTTTTGCTCTTCTTTGTCGATTATCTCAAGGGTGTCGCGGTAGGGCTCTATGCTGTCGACAAGGTCGGTGAGCTGTTGCTGGAGTGCCCGGCGCTGCTCCGATTGGAGAGCATTGAGGAAACTTGACCCTTCAAGAAGGAATAGCAGGCTCTCGCGCAGGGCGTCGAGCAAGACAGTATATGTGCGGTTCTGCACTCGCAGGTCGGCCTGAAGAAACCATTCCGGCAACTGGCGCATGATGGCTCGGGCAGCTGTCACCACCCACAGGCCATTGCCCGCAGCAAGCTCTGCACGCGCTGTCGCCAACTCCGGCAGGCGCTCTACGAGAGTGCGGATAATGCGCCGTAGAGGTATATGGATAAAAGCACCGTCAAGTAGCGCGTCGAGATCGTAGAATTGAACACGCGCTCCCTCATCAATGCGCGAGATGGTGAAAAACTGGGGGGTGAGTCTTAAAAATTTGCAGCGCAGTCGCTGACCTTTGCTTATTAAACCTTCAGATTCGTAAATGCGGAAAAAAATGCCGTTGCGGTCAATCGCATAATATGGTTCTTCGGCCGGACGGTCGGGCACCGCCGTTACCGTACATTCAAAAGATTCGCCTCTGGTGTAAGCCTTGTTGTAAAGTTCATAAACATATCGTGCTATATTAGGAGTCAGAGTAGGCATGCCGGCTATATCCACACCCTTTACACGGCAATACAGCACTGCCGGAGCTGCTTTTTCTCTTTGAAAAGGCAACTTTTTCATCGGTACTTGTGTCGGGCCGAGCGGGCCGTCAACTTCAATCAAAAACTCTTTTTCGGCAGGATCTGTCCCCCCGACAACTTTGAATTCATAACTTTTGTCTACTTCGTATGCCATGGCATAATGTGTTTTAATTAGTTTTACTTGCTTTATTATGCAAAAGTAATGAAAAAACAGCAGAAATACACCTCTTAATAAAGGAATTTCCAATATTTAACTTATATGCAGCCCTAAAATGATTGAAAAGGCTCTTCCGCAATAGAATATTTTTTCTTATCTTTGCACCAAGAAACAAAACACAGACAGATATGAAAAACGTTGCTCACTTACTGGCAGAGAAACTTTTAAAAATCAACGCATTGAAATTGCAGCCCGCCAACCCCTTCGTATGGGCTTCGGGTTGGAATTCACCGATATATACCGACAACCGTCGCACACTGTCGTATCCCGACGTCCGCTCGTTTATCAAAATCGAGCTTACCCGCATGATCATGGAGAACTTCCCCGAGGCCGAGGCTATCGCCGGTGTGGCTACAGGTGCCATCGCCCAAGGCGCGCTCGTGGCCGACATGCTCAATCTTCCATACGTCTATGTGCGCTCGTCGCCCAAAGACCACGGTCTTGAGAACCTGATTGAAGGTGATCTCCGTCAAGGTCAGAAGGTTGTCGTGGTTGAAGACCTCGTGTCTACCGGAAAAAGTTCGCTCAAGGCCGTAGAGGCTGTGCGCAATGCCGGAAGCGAAGTAGTAGGTATGGTGGCTCTCTTTACCTACGGTTTCCCCGTGGCTGAGAAAAACTTTGAGGAAGCAGGTGTGAAACTCCTCACCCTCAGCAACTACAATACAATGCTTGAGGTCGCTCTCAAAACCAATTATATCACCGAGGGCGATATCGAGACCCTGCAGAGCTGGCGCAACGACCCCGCCTCTTGGGTGCCCGAACGATAAGTTACTGAAGTTTCGCTTGCGAAACTCGTTTATTTTGAGTTTAAAAAGTTTAATGAGTTTAGATATACCTCGGTAAAAGTAAACTATTTAAACTTTATAAACTGCGCGGAAAGCGCTCTAAACCTCAAGTTTTCAAGTTGCGAGGCAACTTGCGAAATTTGAATTGAATAAGTTAAAAATCAGATATGGCAACATATACTTCCAAACCGGCTGTTGTGGCTCTCGACGCCGCCACGCTGGCACAGAAATTCAGTGATTTCCGAGGCCTTCAGGCTCGCCTCGACGAAATGCCCGAGGCTGACCGTCAGCGCATTGGCGATGTGAAATTCACAGAAGACTCTATAGTAATCAATACACCTCAGGTGGGCGCTATCACCATGCGTGCCACCGAGCGCACACCCGAAAAAGTGGTGCTCACGGCCGAAGGTTCGCCGGTGCCCATGAATATCATAGTGGAGCTCAATCCGCTTGGCGACCATGAGACCGAAGTCGTAGGCAAGATGGATGTGGAGATACCGGCTATGCTCCGTCCGCTTGTTGGCCCGGCTCTCCAGAAGGCTGTTGACCAGTTCGGCAGTCTGTTCGCACAGTTGGCTTGAGATGTACCGGATGAAGAAATCGGCAGCGGGAGCTTTGCTCCTCGCTGCCATTGTCGGCTTTATAAGCCCTGCTTGCCACACTGTCGACGACGACCGCATACCGGTAATGCCCGTCAACATAGTGTTTTACACCGTAGCAGACTGGAACATCTATGGCGTGGCGGGAGCCTTGGACTACAAATATTTTATCCGCGAGCAGCGCAAGCCTGCCAACTTCCCCTATACGGCCATGACCTACACCGGCTTCGGCGGAATTCTTTTGCTCAGCGACGTGATGGGCAATGCTCAGGCTTACGACCTCTCATGCCCTGTAGAGGCCGACAAGAATGTGCGTGTAAGTATCGACGACGAAATGCTCGCCCATTGCCCCAAATGCGGCAGCACCTACGACGTATTTTCTCTGCAGGGCAACCCTGTCAGCGGGCGTGCCGCAGAGCTCGGCTATGGCATGCGCCACTATCATGTTGCGCCCGGCCGCGACGGAGCTGCATATATGGTGGTGTCGTATTGAAAATTCAAGTTTCGGGTGCGAAACTTGAGGTTTAAAGCGCTTTCAGCGCAGTTTATGTAGTTTAAAAAAGTTTAGTTTTTCGAAGGCTTGTCTAAACTTGTTAAACCTTTTAAACCCAAATAAACAAGTTTCGTTTTCGAAACTTAAATTATGAAAAGGCATTATATCGAATTATGGGCGCTTTTGGCTCTTGCTTTCGTCATCTTTGCGGTGGCGTCGGCTTTCGATATGCCTTTTAAATCGGCCGGTATTGTCGATACCTTGATGGCCAAGCATGAAGAGCCTGACAGCGCCCTCGATATTATCGCCGACCCTGAGCCGGAAGTGTTGATAAACCCTTGCGATACAACAGCTCAGACTATTCTTCTTATCGGCGATTCAATGCTCGAAGGCCTTGGTCCCCGCCTTGCAGCATACGCCGCCCATAACGGCCACACACTTTACTCTGTGATATGGTATAGCTCGACTTCTGAGATATGGGGGCGCTCCGATAAACTGCGCCGATATATCGACCGACTCAAGCCGACATATATATTCATCTGCCTCGGAGCCAATGAATTGTTTGTGAGAGATATAGCTTCGCACCGTCGAAAATATGTTGAGGCTATCCTGCGCGATGTAGGTGATATTCCATATCTATGGATTGGCCCGCCAAACTGGGCCGACGATACAGGTATCAACGACTTGATAGCCTCAGCAACGCCCCAAGGAGCATATTTCCGCAGCAAGGGTATGCAATTCGAGCGAGGAGCCGACGGAGCACATCCTACTCCGGCGTCGGCGGCAGCATGGCTCGACAGCGTGGTGCGATGGATGCCGGCTCATGCCCTGCGCCCCATACGTCTTGACATTCCTGAGGAGGCTACAGCGCGGCCGAGCCGTACTTTTGTTCATCAACCGTCGGAGCGTTGACCATGGAGCAATGTTGGGATAACATCTGCGGTCTGTTGGCCTACGACAGCAAGAGCCCAATGCTTTTTTCATCGGGGCTCTTTTGGGCGTTGTTCCTGATATTCATGCCGCTCTACGGCATGCTCAAGCGGCGGTGGTGGCAGATGGCGCTCTTCGTGCTCGCTTTCAGTTTCTTTTTCTATTATAAGAGCAGCGGATTTTTCGTACTTCTGCTTGCATTTACCTCGTTGGTTGACTGGCTCTTGTCAATCATTATGACGCAGCCTGAGGCAACACGTGCGCAACGGCGTGCGTGCGTGGCGCTGTCGCTGATGACTTCGCTCGGCATACTTGTATATTTCAAATATGCCGATTTCTTTATGTGGAATCTCAATGCCATGATAGGGTCGAATTTCCAGCCTCTCGAGCTTGCGCTTCCGGTGGGGGTATCGTTCTATACTTTTCAGTCCGTCAGCTATATAGTAGATGTTTACAAAGGCAAGGTGGCGCCGGCGCGCACATGGCTCGAATATGCCTTTTTCCTTTCGTTCTTTCCGGCCTTGGTGGCGGGCCCTATAGTCAGAGCTGAGTATTTCTTGCCTCAGATACGCCAAAACCGCCATGCCGACCGTGCCGAAGTATATACAGGTCTGTGGCTCGTTATCGTCGGGGTAATAAAGAAAGCTGTCGTGGCCGACTATATAGCGCAATACAACGACCTGATATTCAATTCTCCCGGTGCGTATTCAGGCTTTGAAACGCTGATGGGAGTAATCGGCTACGCCATGCAGATTTATTGCGACTTCTCCGGCTACTCCGATATGGCAATAGGCATAGCGTTGATAATGGGCTTTCATCTTGCTCCCAACTTTAATTTTCCATATAAATCACTCAACATCACCGAGTTCTGGCACAGGTGGCATATATCCCTGTCAACGTGGCTGCGCGATTATATCTATATCCCCCTCGGCGGTAACCGCAAAAGCCGGCGACGCACGTATGCAAACAGCCTCATTACCATGCTTATAGGCGGTTTGTGGCATGGTGCGGCGTGGAAATTTGTGTTCTGGGGAGGCATGCACGGTGTCGGACTGGCTGTCCACAAAGCCGCCACGCCTATGCTTGGGCGAATGGCCGACACACGCGTGGTGAGAGCTCTTTCATGGCTCGTTACCATGGCTTTCGTCGCATTGCTATGGGTGTTTTTCCGTGCCGACAGTTTCGGTGATTCGGTGACTATTATACGCAGTCTTAGGGGTGATTATGGCTTGGACAGGATTCTTGCCTTCGGCTCGGCGCGTATGATATGGTTAATTCTCATGATATTTATAATAGCAGCTCATGCAATGCCGTCGAGAGTACATGATGTTGTGGTGAAGCGCTTTATCACCTCTCCTTGGATAGTGAAACTGCTCGTTTTCATAGTAGTGGTGCAGCTTGTCCTCGAACTGCAGACAGCCACTGTGACTCCCTTCATTTACTTCCGTTTCTGAGGGGTTTGTGGTTTGTGGTTGGTGGGCAGTGGGCAGCGAATTAGAAAGGGTTGGTGGTTGGTAGGTTGTGGGCAGCGGATTGGCTTTTAAGGGTAGCACTAAGTAACTCGCTGCCCACAGCCTACCAACCACCAACCGCGAAGCCAACCACCAACACCACAAACTTAATTTGTGATTGTCGCTATTTTTTTCTAATTTTGTAGCTATGAAAACCGGGCGAGTAATATTATTTCCGTCGCTTTTGGCGCCGGTAGCACCCTGCGATGTGCTTCCGGCCACTAACATTGCACTTATCCGCGAGGTCAAGTACTTCGTGGTGGAGGAGTTACGCACAGCCCGTCGCTTCCTTAAAGCCTGCGATAAGAGTATAGATATCGACAGCCTGCAATTCTCTGTTCTCAACGAGCATACATCGCCCGGCGAGGTGGAGGCTATGCTCGGCCCGGCTCTCGAAGGATTCGACATAGGCATAATCAGCGAGGCCGGTTGCCCTGCCGTGGCCGATCCGGGTGCCGACCTTGTAGCCGCAGCACAGCGAAAAGGCGTAGAGGTAGTTCCCTTGGTGGGGCCGTCGAGCATATTGCTTGCATTGATGGCTTCGGGCTTCAACGGCCAGAGTTTCACCTTCGAAGGCTACCTGCCCATCGACGCAGGCCGTCGCAGCGAGGCTCTCAACCGCATTATCGCCGGAGCCCGCCGCCATCATACACATATATTTATCGAGACTCCATACCGCAACAATAAGCTGGTGAGTGAGTTGGCGACTAAACTGCCGGCAGAAATGCTGATGTGTGTCGCCGCAGACATTACCGGCCCTACGCAGAGCATACGCACCATGCCTGCCCGCGAATGGCGCAAAGCGGAGTATAATTTCGACAAACGACCGGCGATTTTCCTTGTGGGGTCGTCGTATATACGCGATAAGAAACGATGAGCCGCCGCCGTCAGAAACTACGCCAACAAGCCTACTGGAGCGAGCAGCCCGGCCTCTTCGACCTGCCCGCCGAAGGCGAGGGCAGCGAAAAGCTCGAGGCTCCGCGCGAGCTTGACCGCAGCGACGAGCGCCTCCGCTTCATATCTTTCGGTAGCGGAAGCAGCGGCAACTGCGCCTATATCGGCACGCCCTCGTGCGGTCTGCTAATCGACGCCGGCGTGGATAACAATTATGTCACCGCCCAACTTGCCGCCAACAGCATAGACCGTTCCTCCATCCGCGGCATACTCCTCACCCACGACCACAGCGACCATGTGCGCTATGCCTACGCAATCTTGCGCTATAACCGCCACATGAAGCTCTATGCCACGCCTAAAGCTCTCAACGGTCTTCTGCGCCGCCACAGCATAAGCCGCCGTATAAGCGACTATCACCAGCCTATCTACAAGGAATTTCCCTTCGAGGTGGGACCGCTTACCGTGACAGCTTTCGAGACAAGCCACGATGGCAGCGACAATGTAGGCTTCGCCATAGACTTCGGCGACACCCACTTCGTGGTAACCACCGATACCGGCACAATCACCTCGCGCAGCGACCATTATATGCGTCTTGCCCAATATCTGATGATAGAAAGCGACTACGACGCCACCATGCTGCGCAACGGGCCTTATCCGGCACATCTCAAAGCCCGTATCGCCGGCACGTCGGGACATCTCGATAATGCCGATACCGGACGCTACATCGCTTCGCTCGCTTCAGCAGGCCTGCTCAGAAGAGTATTCCTCTGCCATCTGAGCGACACCAACAATACTCCCAACATAGCCCTCGGCACCGTTCACCGCATACTTGAAGAAGCCGGCATATCATTCTGCCGCGACCGTCAGCCCGGACCGACAGATACGCGCCTGCATATCGGTGTGTTGCCGCGCAGCGAGGCTTCGCCTCTTGTCACCTTAGGTATATAATCTTAATATTGATCTGATGAAAATGAGTATCTTGCGTCGAATGACGGCAATCCTTGCCATCGCAGCTCTCGCGATATCGGCTGCGGCACTCGACCTGCCAACCAAGACTCTTAACGGCACTAAATATTACTACTATAAAGTAAAGAAAAACGAGACTGTCTACGGCGTGTCAAAGAAACTCGGACTGACGCGCGAGGAAATTGTAGCCCACAACCCTGCCGCGGACGACGGTATCAAGAAGGGGATGATACTCTATTTCCCATACGATGACTATTCGCCCGAACAACAACAGCAGTTGGCCATAGAAGTGGAGCCTGAAGAACCGGAAGAGGAAGTGCTTGCGCCCAAGCAGGCGTCGATTGCCGTGCTGCTGCCTTTCGGCCTCACAAATGAAGAACCCTCGCGCAGCAACCGCCTTGCCCTCGACTTCTATAAAGGATTCCTTATGGCTGCCGACACTCTGGCGTCGCGGTCGGGTGCTCTCACGATTACGGCGATAGATACCGATGTCCCTGCAGCTGAGCTTGATACCGCTCTCGTGCAAGCTGCTGTCAGGGAGGCTGCGGTGATAGTGGCGCCTGACAATGAGGCCGTTTACAACCGCCTTGCCGCGTCAGCACGCGACAACGGCAACTATGTGCTTAACGTCTTTATTGTAGCCGATTCGCTTTATGCGGTCAATCCGCAGGTACTGCAGGCAAATATCCCCCAACGCGACATGTACCGCCTCGCTGTAGACGCCTTTGAGCAGGATTTCGACGGTTACACTCCCGTGATTCTGCGCAACCGCAGCGGTAGGAATGAGAAGGAAGCCTTTGTAAACTATCTTATCGGCCGTTGCTCGCAGCGTGGAGTGACGCCTGTGGAAATAAGCTACGACGGCAATCTCGTGGCGGCCGACCTTGATGTCCTGCCGGCAGACGCCGGGCAGAAATACGTCATGGTGCCATCGTCGGGTTCTCTTGCCGAGTTCCATAAATTTGCCTATGTGGTGAAGGCTATGCGCGACCGCCTTGCAGCCTCTGCCGAGGGTGCAGCGATAGAAGTGTTCGGCTATCCTGACTGGACGGCTTTCAGAGGCGATAATCTTGATACTCTCAATAAACTTGAGGCCACGGTCTACTCACGCTTCTTCGATAATTTCGACAGCTTTGACAGCAAATGCCTTCAGGGCGAGTTCCGCCGCTGGTATGGCAGCGAGATTATAGAAAGCATACCGTCGCAGGCTGTCTTGGGCTACGACACCGGCTGCTTCCTTATCAAGAACCTTCGTGCCAACGACGGTGCTTTCAATCCTCTATCGCCGCGTACATACAATGGCATGCAGTCGACATTCGACTTCGATAAATCCGATGAAGGCTATTTCAACTCGAGCCTTTACATCATCAAGTTCAATTCTAACGGCACAATGATCTCTCGTGTGATATGAAGCGCTGTTGGTTGATATTGATTTTCGCAGTGCTCAGCCTTGCCGCCATGGCTGAGACGCACTATAAGCCTCATGTGAGCATTGGCGGCCGTGCAGGTGTGTCTATGGGCATGATGTCGTTCTCTCCGTCGGTGAAGCAGAAATGGAACATGGGCACTACCGGTGCTGTGACGTTCAGATATACCGAGGAGAAACTATTCGGTCTTATCGCCGAGGTCGGATGGGTGCAGCGGGGATGGAAAGAGAATTACGAAGAATACCCGTTCGACTATTCCCGCACTCTCACATATCTCAATATCCCTCTGCTGACCCATATCTATTTCGGCACACGTCGCTTCAAGGCTTTTTTTAATCTCGGGCCGCAGGTGGCTATTCTGATAGGCTCTTCGACAAAGGCCAACTTTGATTATCTCAATCCCGGCTCTGTAGCCGATTATCCGCGCAACAGGCAGACCGAACAGCTATGGGCTGAGGTGAAGAATAAATTCGACTATGGTATCTGCGCCTCGTTCGGCATGGAGTTTTTCGTGCAGCCCCGCCACTCCTTGCTTGTGGAGGCAAGATATTACTATGGACTGGGCAACATATTCCCTGCAGCCAAGGCCGACACTTTCAGCGCCTCGCGCAACATGTCGATAGAGGTGTCCTTGGGCTACTTTTTCCGCTTCAAATAGCGCCGCATGATGTCAGCAGCGCCCGATAGTATTCGGCTTTCTTTTCGAGAGCCAAAGGGTAGGCGCGGCTTGTAGAAGGCATGCGCCATATTGCCAATCCGTCGGCGGAGAGTACATGCTCGCCCATTTTCGGCAATTCGGTATCAGTCAATTGTGCCACAACTCCGGCTGCCTTTTCTCCGGTTGTGGCTATAGTGTGGCATGAAGGCATATCGGCGAGTATACCGCGGAGATCTATTGGCTCGATTATCTCAAGAAATTTATCGGAGGCATTGCCTTTGAGCCGTCGTATCATATAGCCGGTATCGCCAAGGGCTATTCCATGTTCTGAGAGAAGCTGTTTTATATCTTCGAGCCTGAAGCGGCGCGAGGCTGCGTCGTAGAGAGCGTTTTTGTCGCCGAAATAGAGCAGTCCCATTATGCGCCAGAAATCGTTGGTAGGGTTAGGGTAAAAGAAGTCCATGCTCCAGCGGTGTGCTCCCGGAGGAAATGTACCCATTATAAATACTTTGGCGTTGGCAGGGATGAATGGTTGCCAAGGGTGTGTCTCGATATCTGTTGTTGTCATTATCAGCTTGAAAAATGGGGCTTGAATGGTGCAAATCCATCCAAACCCCGATATAGAAAAGTACTGCTTTTTACTTAAGTTTCGCAGGCGAAACCGGTTTGTTATTGGTTTAACAGTTTCAGGAGTTTAGGATTAAACTTTTTAAACTGTATAAACTGCGCTGAAAGCGCTTTAAACCATTTATTATTACATCATTGTCTTGGCGAAGTCAGCCACGGCTGTCGCCAGAGCGGTTGCCTTGTCGGCGTCCTGAGCCTCGGCATAGATACGCACGATAGGCTCGGTGTTCGATTTGCGCAGGTGTACCCAGCCGTCGGCGAAGTCGATTTTCACGCCGTCGATATCGGTGATCTGCTCGTTGCTGTAGCGCTCTTTTACGGCGGCGAGGATAGCGTCGACGTCGGTCGAAGGCTCGAGAACGAGTTTCATCTTCACGATTTCGTAGGGGGGATATGTGGCGCGGAGCTCGCTCACTTTCTTGCCCGATTTGGCAAGGAGGGTGAGGAAGAGGGCAACACCCACGAGAGCGTCGCGGCCATAGTGGAGTTCGGGATAGATGACACCGCCGTTGCCTTCGCCGCCGATTACAGCTCCGGTCTCTTTCATTTTGGTGGTGACATTTACCTCGCCTACGGCTGCGGCATTGTATTGGCCGCCGCGGGCTACGGTGACGTCGCGGAGAGCGCGGCTGGAGCTGAGGTTGCTCACGGTGTTGCCGGGAGTGTGCTGAAGCACATAGTCGGCTACCGACACAAGTGTATATTCCTCGCCGAACATCTTGCCGTTCTCGTCGACAATGGCAAGGCGGTCAACATCGGGGTCAACCACGAAAGCCACATCAGCCACGCCGGTGGCCATAAGGTCGGCAATGCCGGTGAGATTTTCAGGGATAGGTTCGGGGGTATGGGCGAAGTCGCCGGTGGCGGTGCAGTTGAGCTCGATAACTTTTTCTACACCCAATGCCTTGAGCAGCTGAGGTATGATGATACCGCCTACAGAGTTTACGGCGTCAACGGCAACGGTGAAGTGCGCGTTGCGGATAGCCTCGGTATCGACAAGAGGGAGAGCCATGACGGCGTCGATATGGCGGCGGTTGTAGGTAGTGTTGACGTATACTTTGCCAAGTTCGTCGACAGTAGCGAAGTCGAAGTCAAGTTCTTCGGCCAGACGCAGCACAGCCTTGCCTTCCTTGTCGCTGAGGAATTCGCCGTGCTCGTTGAGAAGCTTGAGGGCGTTCCACTGGCGGGGGTTGTGTGAGGCAGTGAGGATAAGGCCGCCGCAAGCGTTTTCCCATACCACAGCAAGCTCGGTGGTGGGAGTAGAGGCAAGGTCGATGTCGACAACGTCGAATCCCATGCCCATAAGGGTGCCGGTGACAAGACGGTCAACCATCGCTCCTGAGAGGCGTGCGTCGCGGCCTACGACGATGGTGCGCGATGTCTTGGTAGTGCTCGTTGCTATGAATTTGGCAAAGGCAGCTGTGAATTTGACGATGTCGATGGGGCTCAGGCCATCGCCTGCCGGGCCGCCGATGGTACCGCGGATACCGGATATTGATTTAATCAAACTCATCGTTATATAGAATTTATGGTTGTATGTCGGTGATTATCACTCGCGTCGCTGGTAGGTGATGTGCCACAGATAGGGCTGCACATTGGCAGTCTCGTCAGAGAGGCCCATCTGCGATTTGATGACGATATTGACCTCGCAGTCGACCGGCAGGTAATGGAGCGGCATTTGCACGCCTTGTCCCCATTGGTATGAGGTCTGGAGCTGGAAGTTGTTGAACCTGAACCAAGCCGGGCTAATAGTGATCATGTTGCCCTCGCCGGACGGAAGAGTGCCGTTGGAGTAGAGCGCGAGAGGAAAGCGCATATAGCGGAAATATATCTGCTCGTCGTCGGCCACGCGGTTGCCTTTCGTGCCGGCGTTGATAACCTGCATATAGAGCATACCGTCTTCGTCGAGGCGGTAGAACGGAGCTTTGGATCCAACTTCCGCTACTGTCTGAAATACAGTATCCTCGGGTATCGACAGTTCTACATAGTGGTCGGCGAGGTAGTTGTTGGTATACATATCCTCTTCGTTGAGCAGCTGCGCATACGATTTGCCATCGTTACATGAACTTGCAAACATAGCAGCCACGGCGAGAGCTACAGCGCCAAGGGCGTGGAGTTTTTTCATTTTATTTTTGTATAAATCGTTTGCGAATTTCTGGAAGTTTCTCCTTGAAGTGCGCCACAGCGTCGTCGAGAGAACCGTAGTATTCTCCGCCGGCGGCATTGAGGTGTCCGCCACCGCCGAAATAATCGGAGCAGAGTATATTTACGGGGAAGTCGCCGCGGCTGCGCATGGATACGCGTATGCAGTCGCTTTCCTGACGCATGAATACGCTGAATTCAACTCCGGGAATAGCGAGCGGACGGTTTACGAGTCCCTCTGTGTCGCCGCGGGTATAGTGGAAGCGGTTGAGCTCGTCGCGGCTGAGCACTATGAGCGAGCCGTGAACGTCGGGTAGCAGCTCCATCTTGCGCAATATGGCGTAGGAGTTGAGGCGCAGGCAGTTGGCCGAGAATGTGCCGAAGAGCATGATGTTGAGTTTCTCCTTGTCGGCTCCTTTCTTCACCAGTTCTGCCACTACGATGTAGAGCTCGGGATCGTTGCAATTGTAGGAGAAATTGCCGGTGTCGGTCATCATGCCGGCAAGTATACATTCTGCCGCAGCTTTGTCGATGAAGTTGAAAAGCTCAAGTCGGCAAAGGAATCTGAAAAGCAGATATGCTGTGGCCGGCATGTCGGGGTGCGATATGATCACATCAGCCTCTATGTCGGGGTTGAGATGGTGGTCGATGAGAATCTTCGGGGCTTTGGCTGCCGTGAGCACGTCGGCGAGGCGCCCTGTGCGGCGAGGCTCGTTGAAGTCGAGGCAAAGTATAAGGTCGGCTTCATTGAGGAGCTTAGACGCAAAGTCGAAATATTTTGCCGCGTCTACAATCTCTTTTGCTCCGGGGAGGCCTGCGAGGTTGGCCATGAAGGAGTCGGGCACAACCACCTTGGCGTCTTTGCCCAATGCAGTGAGTACATGGGCGGCTGCAAGCGAAGAGCCGACGGCATCGCCGTCAGGGCCTGTGTGGCATATAATTGCGATACGCTCGGCCCGGTCGATTAGAGCCTTTGCGCGGTCGATATTTTTCTGATCTATCTTACGTGATATCATGAGTCGGTATTATCGTGCAAATTTACGCAAAAACATTCAAACGGCAATCTCACCGTATGTTAAATATCATCAAGTATTGCTTGTCTATGGTTAGTGGGATTAAGGTTGGTGGTTGGTGGTGTGTGGGATTAAGGTTGGTGGTTGGTGGGCTGTGGGCAGCGAGTTACTACTGCTATCCCTCCGAAACTAATCTACCACCCCTTCCCCACTCCTCGCTCCCCTCCGAAACTAATCTACCACCCACTGCCCTCCAACCACCAACCTTAATCCCGCCAGGCAATAAAAAACAGCCCTGCATGTGGCAGGGCTGAATGGAGTGTGATGATGCTATTCCTCGGATTGTGGTTGTGAGTCGCTCTTTGGGCGAGGTCTGCGCCTGCGTCGGCGTCGGGCTTTAGCCTTTGCTTCTGCTTCGGGGTTTGCTCCGGGAGTTTCCTGTGTGGCCGACGAAGGATTCTCGTCTGCACTTGGGCTTGACTCCGGTTGCGCAGGCTCTACATGCGCGGGAAGCAATAATTCGGGCTTCGAAGAACTGTCTGCCTCAAGCTTTGGCTCCGGTGCAGTCTCCGGTTTTGTTGCCGGCTTTGGCTCCGGTTTGGCTTGGGGTTTGGGCTCCGGTTTAGCCTCAGGTTTTGCTTCAGTCTTGGAAGTCGGCTTCTGTGCCGGCTTCTGTGCGGTCTTGTCGGCTGCTTGAGCTTCGTTTTTTTCGGTCTGCTGCTTTTGCTGTTTTACGGCCGGCTGCTGTTTGACCTGTTTCGCTTGCTTTTTGGCTTGTTCGGCAGGGCGTTCGTCTTCGTCGTTTTCGCCTCCGCGTTTGCGTGCCTTGGTGTCCTTCTTGGTCTTTGAGCTTTCGCCGTTGTCCTTTTCTTCAATCAGGTTAAGCTCGTTTCGGTCTTTGTCTACAACACGGTATTGCAGATAGGCGAGCGACTCATCGGGCAGAATCTTGAAGCTGCGGCCGAGTGCGCGGCGCCATTTGCCATAGAGATTCGTGAGGAACCCTTTCTTGATATATGCGTCTACGTAGGGGTGGACATACATTATGAAGTCTCTCAGGCCGAGTGTTTCCACGAGATATTCGAGTTTCTCGCGCAGAGTGTCGGTAAAGAGAATCGAAGGCTGTACCTCGCCTTTTCCCAAGCATGAGGGGCATTTCTCTGCCACATGGATGTCGAGAACCGGGCGGACGCGCTGGCGGGTAATCTGCATGAGCCCGAATTTGCTCAGAGGCAAGATGTTGTGACGGGCTCGGTCGTTGGCCATAATCTCGCGCATGTGGTCGTAAAGCTGCTGGCGGTGTTCGTTCTTGGCCATGTCGATGAAGTCGACAACAATAATGCCGCCCATGTCGCGCAGACGCAGCTGGCGGGCAATCTCGTCGGCCGCTCTGAGGTTCACTTCAAGAGCGTTGCTTTCCTGATCGCTTCCGGCCTTTGTGCGGTTGCCTGAGTTGACGTCAATCACATGCAGAGCCTCGGTGTGCTCGATGATGATGTAGGCTCCTGACTTGAAAGATACCGTCTTGCCAAACGAGGACTTGATCTGTCGCGAAATGCTGAAATGGTCGAAGATCGGAATATCTTTTGTGTAGAGCTTTACAATTTCCTTGCGGTCGGGCGCTATGAGGGTGACGTATTTAAGAATCTGCTGGTATATGTCGGGGTCATTGACATATATCGACTCGAACGACGGGCTGAAAATATCGCGGAGGATACCTACCACGCGGTTTTCTTCTTCGAATACGAGCGCCGGAGCTGTAGATCGCTGAGCTTTCGCGCAGGCGTCTTCAAACGACTGCAGCAGAGCTTTAAGCTCGCTGTCGAGCTCGGCACTTTTTTTGCCTTCAGCCGATGTGCGGACGATGACGCCGAAATTGCGCGGTTTGATAAATTCGATAAGCTGGCGCAGACGTGATTTTTCTTCTGCCGACTTGATTTTTTGCGAAATTGAAATCTTGTCGCAGAATGGTGTCAGCACCAGATATCTTCCGGTAAAGGAAATCTCGGTGGTAAGCCGCGGGCCTTTTGAAGAAATGGGCTCTTTCACAATCTGCACGAGCAACTCCTGACCCGGATTGAGCACCTGAGCGACAGAGCCGTGCTTGTCGATATCGGGCAGAATCTTCATCTTGGGCAGCTGTGGAATATGTTTTTTGTCATCCATGAGCTGCGTGAGGAAGTCGCTGTAGGTTGCGAAGTGCGGACCTAAATCGAGATAATGGAGGAATGCGTCTTTTTCATACCCCACGTTGACAAAAGCGGCGTTGAGGCCGGGCATGAGCTTCTTTACCTTAGCGAGGTAAATATCGCCCACGGCGTATGCGATGTTTCTCGCTTCTTTCTGAAGAGAGACAAGGCGTCCATCTTCAAGAAGAGCTATCGAGAAATCGCCGGCTTGAACGTCGACAATCAATTCACTTTTCATCAAAGTCGGGATTTTTGAAAAACATAAAAGACAAAGAACAAATCTTCCCGTCTGCGGGGCCTTACAACTCCGCAGCGGTGAAGTTTGCTCTTGTTGGGATTTTTGGTCACGAGAGTGAAACGAAAGAAGTGCCTTGCCGCAAATGTGGTGGAAAGTTGCTTTTCCATTCTCCGGTCTTGGCAAGGCTCAAACCTCGCTGGTGAGGCTTATTTCTTCTTGTGACGGTTCTTTCTCAGACGTTTTTTACGCTTGTGCGTAGCCATCTTGTGGCCTTTTCTCTTTTTTCCGCTGGGCATTGTGGTAACGCTTTATGGGGTTAATAATGTTGTTGGTTCTACGGGTTGTTGTTGTAAGTGGGCGGTAATAGCTTATTCAGCGTTTTTTACCTCATCCATGAACACGCGTGCGGGTTTGAACGCGGGGATTTTGTGTTCGGGGATTATGATTGTGGTTTTCTTGCTGATGTTGCGTGCAGTCTTCTCGCTGCGGGTTTTGATAATAAAGCTTCCGAAGCCACGGAGGTATACGTTCTCGCCGTTAGAAAGAGAATCCTTTACTACTTCCATGAAGCGTTCTACGGTGGTCAGCACGAGTGCTTTGTCGAGGCCGGTGCTCTTTGCAATCTCGTTGACGATGTCGGCTTTAGTCATTGTGAGGTTTATTTTTTTTACGATTGGTAATGTATGTTTTTTACGGACAGGAGAGGAGCCCTTTGGGGGCGTGTTCCGTTTTGCGGTGCAAATATCGTGATTTTTCTCGAAACTAACACAATAATCGGGCTCAAAAACGCAATTTTTTTGTCATATTCTTGTGAAAATGTGGCAATTTCGCGTTTTTGGGCCCGTTTTCCGGGGTCTGCGGCCGATTATTTTTCGTTCTCGGTGCTGTCGGCAGCTATGGCCTCGGCCTGACGGCTCTTTTTCAGCAATGTGTGGTTTGCCTTGCCGATGAGCGACCCCTCGACGATGGTCATCACACCGAAGAAAGAGAAGGCTAGGCCGAGGAATGTCATGTCGGTGATTTCGCCGGTGGTGTCGGGTTTGCGCATGAAAATGTAGACTGCCGCCCCGACAAGCACCGTGGGCACGATAAAGAAGAGGTTAGACAATTTGTGCGGACGGGCTCCGAATATGAGCAGGAACATCTGGAACAATGCCGCGAAAAGAAGCAGTATGGCAAACATGAAGCCCGTGAGCGCCACGAAAGCTTTTGGAAAAATCAGCATTGCCAAGCCCAATACCACTGCCGCAGCGCTTGCAATCCATCCGAAAGCCGTGCCTATCGCACCCATGCGCGCGCGTCCTTCTTTATCTCTTGACCCGAGGAAAACGGTCATATTCAGTAAGCCGGCTCCGACAAAGAGAGCCCCGGCGGCGAATACTATGCCTCCGTTGGCAAGCTGAACACGGAAGATCAGCATCAGCACGCCCACTATAAGGGCGATGACTCCGGCGAAAATCAGATTTTTACCTTTCATAATGTGTGTATTGTTTTTATAAGTTGACGATATGAAACTTAAATTATAACTAATGATGGCTTGTGGTTGGTGGTGTGGGGTGGTATAATAGTTATGGTAACTTGCATACCGCTTGCCGCAAACCATCGGCTTTGACTTGGATAAACTTGTCAATATCAAGTTTCGCATGCGAAACTTAAAATATAACAATTAAAAAGTGTAAATTGGCTCGGCATAGCGAAAAATTTTTTAATTTTGCAAGATAAAATACCAATCATGCCCATGCCGACAACACATCCTACCCATCCGCCCCGGGCCATTACCGCCCGTGCGGCCGAGAACGGCCTGATACTCAGCGGCTGCATTTGCGCGCTGCTGCTGTTCTGTGGCTTGGCTTCGGTGTTTGCTCCTGCGAGCCTGCTGCTGTGGGCCGGCAGTCTGGCCATGCCGGTGGTGATATACAAGATTCTGTCGCGCAGCTACCGCGAGGCTCAATGCTCGCTCAATTTCGCCGAGATATGGGCCGAGGGTATAGCCTCGTTTTTCTTGGGCAGCCTTGTGCCGGCTGTGATCGCATATCTTCTGCTGCGCTTTGCTTTTCCTGATTTCATAGCCCATCAGATCGACAGCACCATAGTGGCGTTCAAGCAACTCGGCACTCCCGAGGGTGACCAATGGGCGCAGACACTCACCGATATCCGGGCCAACACACCCATGCCAACGGCTGCCGACATAGCCGCCAATCTGATATCTTTCAATATCGTCGCCGGTACATTGCTCTCGCTCCTCGTCACCCCGCTTGTGAAGTTGCGCAACCGCGCCAAACAGCTTTCCGGCAATAACAACAATAACTGATTATGGACATCTCAGTAGTCATCCCTCTATATAATGAAGAAGAATCGCTCCCGGAGCTGTATGCGTGGATAGCACGTGTGATGAAGGAGCATGATTTCAGCTATGAGGTGATTTTTGTCGACGACGGCTCTACAGACTCGTCTTGGAAAGTCGTGCAGCAGCTTTCGGCTTCTGACCCGGCTCATGTGCGCGGCGCTTCTTTCCGCCGCAACTATGGCAAATCGCCGGCTCTCAACATCGGCTTCAATATGGCCCGGGGCGAGGTTGTGATCACAATGGACGCCGACCTGCAGGACAGCCCCGACGAGATCCCCGAGCTTTACCGCATGATAAGAGAGGATGGCTACGACCTTGTGTCGGGATATAAGAAAAAACGCTACGACCCTCTGTCGAAAACTTTGCCTACAAAGCTCTTCAACGCTACGGCTCGTAAAGTGAGCGGCATACATAATCTCCATGACTTCAACTGCGGCCTGAAGGCATACCGCAACAAGGTTGTCAAACATATAGAGGTCTACGGCGACATGCACCGCTACATACCTTATCTGGCCAAACAGGCCGGTTTTGACAAGATAGGCGAGAAAGTGGTGCACCATCAGGCCCGCAAATACGGTAAGACCAAGTTTGGTCTCGACCGCTTTGTCAACGGCTATCTTGACCTCGCCACGCTTTGGTTTACAGGCAAGTTCGGCAAGAAGCCCATGCATTTCTTCGGCCTGCTGGGAAGCCTGATGTTTTTCCTTGGCTTTGTCGCCGTGGTGATAGTTGGTGCTGTCAAGCTCTACAACCTCCACACCGGCGCGCACTATATTCTCGTCACCGACTCTCCGTATTTCTACATATCATTGGTGCTGATGATACTCGGCTGCCAGCTCTTCCTTGCCGGCTTTGTGGGCGAGCTTGTGGTGCGTAATTCGCCGCAACGCAACGACTACGAGATAGAAGACGAAATAGACACGATAAACTCCTGATACAATGCAACTCCTTACCCATCAAAGATATTCATGCCGCAGCTACAGCGAGGCAATCCCCTCAGCCGATGAAATCCGTCAGGTGCTCGACGACGCACATCTGGCGCCCTCGGCATGCAACCGCCAGCCTTGGCGCATAATGGTGATAAGCCCCGACGACGCAGAGGGCCGCAAGGCTGTCTGTGATTCGTATAACCGCCCTTGGATTGCCGAAGCTCCTTATTATATAATAGTATGTGGAGTGGAAGCGGAGGCTTGGGTGCGCCCCTGCGACAATAAATCTCACCTCGATGTGGATGTCGCTATCCTCACCGAGCATGTGTGCCTGTGCGCCACTGCCGCAGGGCTCGCCTCCTGCTGGGTGTGCAATTTTGACCCCGCTGTGCTATCTGCCGGAATCGAATTTCCTCAGGGTGTCACCCCTATGGTCATTCTTCCGATGGGCTATGCCAAGACCGACAATGTGCCGGCCAAGGTGCGCAAGAATCTCGATGATATACTTATCTGACAAGCGGTGGATTGCAGCGCGTTGAAATATCTCGTGCCGTTGATGGCGGTGGCTGTCGCAATGGCCGGCTGTAATACAAGCGGATGTCTCGACAACCAGAGTGCACTGCCCAAGGCTGCCCTGTATTCGTCGGCGACAGGCTCGGCCATATCGCTCAATAATCTCGAAATCAGCGGTGTCGACGCACCCGGCGACTCTGTGCTTGTAGAAGCAGGCACAGCTGTCAGCGAGGTATATCTGCCCATGCGCGCCACCAAGCAGTCTACATCTTGGCGCTTCAGCTATGCGCAGGAAGGCCTCGAGGGCATGGACGATATAGTGACTTTCGACTATGATTCCGAGCCTTATTTTGCCTCAGCTGAGTGTGGAGCGATGTACTACTACCGTATCAACCGTTGCACTACGACCTATAATCTCATTGACTCGGTGGTGGTGGCGGATTCGCTCATCACCAACGTTGATATGGTGAGAATTAAAATCTATTTCCGCACAGCCGAAACACCCGATACTCCCGATGAAGAAGGCTAAGCTGGTGATATTATCTGTGGTGGCTCTGCTTGTCATGGCCACGGCCTCGGGGCGCAATCCGCGCCGCGTCAGCCCGGTGACCACGCAGGCTGCCCAGACTCAGGCTATCAACGAGACCGCCAACGATACATCGCGAATCAATGCCAAGCGTCGTGCGGCTGCCGGCATGAGCTATGTCAACGACAATGGCTTCACGGTCTATGTCGACACTATCACGGGCGATGAATGGATAGATTCAACCGTGATGTCGCGGGTACCGAAGATGGAGTTTCCGCTCTACGACGCTCTGAGCGTGGGTGTGAATGTGTGGGATCCGCTTATGCGGGCTTTCGGTCAGCGCTACGGTATTGCCGACGCATGGGTCGAATTGTCGCTGCATAACCGCTACAAACCGATTGTCGAGGTCGGACTCGGCACCGCCAACAGCACCCCTTCGGGCATGAACTTCACATACCGCTCGCCAATGAGCGTATATTTCCGGCTCGGTGCCAACTATAATTTCTTTTTCAATTCCGATCCCTCTTATTCCCTTTTCGCCGGCTTGCGCTACGGCTTCTCCCCGTTCAGCTACAGTGTGGATAATGTGACGGTAAATTCGCCGTATTGGGATGAGACTGCCACTTTCAATATCCCCTCTCAGCGGGCGACGGCAGGATGGTTTGAGGTGGTGCTCGGACTGAGGGTGAAGATCTGGGGCCCGATATCTGCCGGATGGACTGTGCGCTATAAGCAGATCTTGCATGAGAGCAAGGCTCAATATGGTTCGCCGTGGTATATTCCCGGCTATGGCACACGCTCGCCGATAAGCGGCTCATTCTCGGTGTCGTATACTTTGTCGCTGTCTCATCTGAACAAGAAAAAGGACGATGTTGTTGTAGATATGGACGCCGACCTGTTGCCGGCGCCGGAAGTATCACAAACATCAGTCATCGACCAATGAAAAAGATTATCATCATAGGCGCCTCGTCGGGCATGGGTATGCGTATCGCTACCGATTTTGCCCGGCTGGGATGGCGTGTGGGTATTGCAGCCCGCCGAGAAGACCGCCTCAAAGAAGTAAAAGACCTTTATCCTGACCGCGTGGAGTATATGACTATCGACGTCACAGCTCCCGACGCGGTTGACCGCTTCTATAAACTCATCGAACTTATCGACGGCATGGACTATCTGCTCTTCGCCGCAGGCTGCGGATGGCAGAATCCGGGGCTTGACGACGCACGCGACCGCCGCACGCTCGATGTCAACGTAGTTGGTTTCACGCGCATAATCAATGCAGCCTATAAATATTATAAAGACACTGCCAATCTCCACCGTGGGCACATCGCCGCAATCACATCAGTCGCGGGCACTAAAGGTATTGGCATTTCGGCCACATACAGCGCCTCGAAACGCTATCAATGGACCTATCTGCAGGCTCTCGACCAACTTGCCCATCAGCAGCATGTAAATGTGGCTATCACCGACATCCGCCCCGGCTTTGTAGATACGCCGCTCCTCAATGGCGACACTGACTATCCAATGCTCATGAGTATCGACTATGTCGCTCCGCGCATAGAGCGCGCCATGCTGCGCGGTAAGCGTATTGCTGTGATCGACAGCCGCTGGGCCGTTGTGACAGCTCTATGGCGTATGATTCCCGACCCGCTCTGGCGCCGTATCAGTCTGGAGCTTTAGGGTTTGTGGGGTTAGGGTTGGTGGTTGGTGGGTTGTGGGGTTAGGGTTGGTGGTTGGTGGGCTGTGGGCAGCAAATTACTTAGTGCTACCCTTAAAAGCTAACTTGCTGCCCACAACCCACCAACCACAAACCTTAATCCCACCACCCCCCCCTCGCCAATTATGATTTTTTAGTAAAACTTTTCTGCTGTTGCAAATATGCTTGTTTACAGCCTGTTAGCGCTGTGATTTTATTCTGTTGAGGATTTGTTTACAATTTTTAGTGCGCTGTTGTTTGCTAAAGTTGTTAAAAATCAGTAACTTTGGACATCACAAATAAAAACCCCGCCTTAACGCGCTCACCATGGAGCAAACATTTATAATCCTCAAACCGTCGACCATCACCCGCGGCCTTGTTGGCGACGTACTCATGCGCTTTCAGCGCAAAGGCCTGCGTATCGCCGGCATGAAGATGATGCAGCTCGACGAAGCCATCCTCCGCGAGCACTATGCCCATCTTGCCGACCGAGACTTTTTCCCCGATCTGCTTCGCTCGATGATGGCTACGCCCGTTATCGTTGCCGTGCTTTGGGGCAAGGATGCCGTTGAGGTGGTGCGCGCGATGACCGGATCCACCAACTGCCGCAAGGCAGCTCCCGGCACTATCCGCGGTGACTTCGGCATGAGCGGTCAGGAGAATATCATCCACACCTCCGACTCTCGCGAAAACGCTGAAATAGAAATCAAACGTTTCTTCAAACCCGAAGAAATTTTCGACTACACTTTGCTCACTCTGCCGGCGACCTACGCCCCGGATGAGCTATAATTAATTTAATCGGACCAACCCTTTTTAAGCTTACACTATAAAGCGCAATCTTAATCACAGAAATTCTCTCCGATGAAAGGAATTTTAGCTACTATATTCGCCGCAATGCTTGCAACAGCAGGCCTGTCGGCTCAAAATTATCAACTCCCCGACCGCCACTCGGCGCGTCACGACAATCTTCTTGCAAACCAAGGCAACGCCGGTATCTCGGTAGAGAATACTACCCGCTACCTGCAGGAGATTTTTGAAGAAGAGGAAGAACCCGAATTTGACATCTATACCGAAGGATGGGACAGCAAACGCGTCAATTGCTATACCGGTGTGTCTGTTCCCCAAAAAGTAGATATCGATGTATCGAAGTTCTCAATGCCTCACCCCGGATACATCACCTCGCCCTACGGCTACCGCAAGCGTTTCCGCCGCATGCACAAGGGTGTTGACCTCAAGATCAACATGGGCGATACCATCCGTGCCGCTTTCGACGGACGTGTGAGAATCACAAACTATGAGCGTGCCGGCTACGGTTATTATGTGGTGGTACGTCATACCAACGATCTCGAGACCGTATATGGTCACTTGTCTGGTTTCATTGTTGAGGAAGGCCAGTATGTCAAGGCCGGCGACCCTATCGCCCTCGGCGGCAACACCGGACGCTCTACCGGTCCGCACCTTCACTTCGAAACCCGCTATATGGGCTATGCAATCAATCCCTGCGCGATTTTCGACTTCGCCAACCAGACGACACATACCGATACATATACTTTCGACAAAAATACATATCAGAATGCCCGCAACTACTCACCCGCAGCTAACAGCGAGTATGCAAAGCAATATCTGAAAGACAACCCCGTGAAGCCCTACGTGCGCTCGTCGTCGAACAGCAGCACCGCCCACGCCTCTTCTTCAACCTACCGCGTACGCAAGGGTGATACTCTGAGCAAGATTGCCTCGCGCAACGGCACAACGGTAGCGCGTCTCTGCCGTCTCAACGGCCTAACCACCACATCGAAACTCTCGATCGGACAGCGTATCAAGCTCAAGTAGTTTCAGTTTCGCAAGCGAAAACTTGTTTGTTTTGGGTTTAAGAGGTTTAAGGAGTTTAAGCGTACCTCGGTAAAATTAAACTTTTTAAACTTTATAAACTGCGCAAAATGCGCACTTAAACCTCAAGTTTCCATGTTGCAGGACAACTTGTGAAACTTGAATTAAGTAAATTTTCAGATTAGAAAAATTATAGCTAATTTTGCACAATAAAATGCCGCTCTGATGGCATTTTATTGTGTAAAATCGTTTAATAAGCTGAAATATAAGAATATATGGCACTTCAATGCGGCATCGTCGGCCTGCCTAACGTCGGCAAATCAACATTGTTCAACTGTCTGTCTAACGCCAAGGCTCAGTCGGCCAATTTCCCTTTCTGCACCATCGAGCCGAATGTCGGCGTGATCACCGTTCCCGACGACCGCCTCACCAAACTCGTTGAGATGTGTCAGCCCAAGTCGGTGGTTCCTGCCACTGTTGAGATTGTAGATATCGCCGGTCTTGTTAAAGGCGCCTCAAAAGGCGAGGGTCTCGGCAATAAATTCCTTGCCAACATCCGCGAGACAGACGCCATTATTCATGTGCTCCGTTGCTTCGACGATGATAACATCACCCATGTCGACGGCTCTGTCGACCCCGTGCGTGATAAGGAAATCATCGACATGGAGCTTGCTATCAAAGACCTCGAGACCGTAGACGCCCGTCTTGCAAAGACCCTAAAAGCAGCCCAGACCGGCGCCGACAAATCGGCAAAGGCTCAGGCCGCAGTGTTGCAGCAAATCAAGGAAGCCCTCGAAAAAGGCAAGCCCGCACGCTCGGTGTCTTTCGACTCTGACGAAGACGAGCGCTTCGCCCGCGAGCTCTTCCTGCTCACCGCCAAGCCTGTGCTCTATGTCTGCAACGTCGACGACGAGGCTGCCGCGGCAGGTAACAAATATGTAGAGGCAGTGCGCGAGGCCATCAAAGACGAAGGTGCAGGCCTCCTTATCGTGGCAGCCCGTACCGAAAGCGAGATTGCCGAGCTCGACACCTACGAGGAGCGTCAGGAATTCCTTGCAGAAATCGGCCTTGAGGAATCGGGCGTTTCGCGCCTTATCCGCGCAGCCTACGCCCTTCTCGACCTGCAGACATACTTCACCGCCGGTGCCGACGAGGTGCGTGCATGGACTTTCCGTCGCGGCTCAAAGGCTCCCAAATGCGCCGGTATCATCCACACCGACTTTGAGAAAGGCTTTATCCGCGCCGAGGTTATCAAATACGACGACTATGTGACCCTCGGCGGCGAGAGCGCCGTACGCGACGCCGGCAAGATGGCCGTAGAAGGCAAAGAATACATCGTGCAAGACGGCGACATCATGCACTTCCGCTTCAATGTGTAAGTTGTAGAGTACACAATAATACAAAATCGGGCACGGCGTTGGCTGTGCCCGATTTTGTTATTACAGCATGGCTGCGATATTGCGGATGGATGAGAGGCGCTTCATGAAAGAATCATCAGATTTGACTATCTGCATGTTGTAATCGTTCTGAAGATTCAGTAATAAATCTGCCGGAATATTTATAGCAGCTTCGAGTAGAAGAGCAATCTCTGTATTTACGCTTCGCTTACCTTTTATTATTTCATTGAGTAAGGAAGGCTTAACCCCAATGCTCTCTGCAAGTTTCGCTTGAGTAAGATTCATTGCCTCAAGTTCATCTTTGATTAATTCGCCGGGGTGAGTAGGCTCAAAAGGAGTCAGGTTGTTGGCTATCATATCCGATGCAATGCCTTGTACTTTAATCATTTCAATCGTAGTGGTTTGAGAGTTCAAACTTTTTATATCCTCACTCTGAATGTGGCGGAGAGGAGGCGGGGGAGGCCGCGTTGGGTGAAGGCGTTGCCCATCGATACGAAGTAGAAAGTGTTGTAGCGTGTGGCGGTGATGTTGTCGGCGCTGAGGCGCAGGCTCCACTTGTCGGCGTCGAAAGCTATCGAGAGCGACGGCAAGCAATAGAATGGCTGCGATACGGTATTTGCCTCATTCCAATATATCTTGCCGAGGCCACGGGCTGTAGCTGTCACCGACGGGGTAATGCCGCTGAATGTCAACGGGCTTATGCGCCAATTGACTTCGGCGAAGAGTGTGTTGGCGGGAGCGTAGGGCACTCGTTTGCCGCGGTAGTCGTTGCGGCCGTCGTTATAGCGGCGGAATGTGGCGTCCGTATAGCCGTACGACGCTCGCACGGTGAGGTCGTCATTTGCATGCCATGAGGCAGAAAGTTCGGCGCCCATGCTGCGGGTACGTCCGGCATTGGTCATCATGCGGCCTGTGGTCGTGCCCGGGGGAAACACGGTGAGCTGTTGGTTGCGGCAGTCGATATAGAAGAGTGCGGCGTCTAATTTCAGCCGGGCCGCAGGCAAGCGCCAATGCGCGCCGAGCTCATAATTGAGGCTCCATTCGGGTTTGTAGGAAACCACTTCATCGAAGCTGTAGAGCTCGCTGAGACCCATAATGCTCATCACTCGCTGCTGCAGCACGTCGCTGAACATCTGAGTGTTATATCCTCCGGCCTTATATCCTTTTGAGAAAGAGAAATAAGGCTCGAAGTCGCCGCTGTGCGATATTGTGAATTTGGGCAGCAACTCGATGTAGGTATGAGATATATCTCCGTGGTCGTCGATGTCGACAGGCGTATGGGAGTATACTTCCGTGCTTCCGTCGGGCACGCGGTGCAGGGTAGTGAAGCCTGTATTGGTGAAGCTGTGGTAGCTCAGCGAGGTTTTCTCTATGTCGAGTCGCAGGCCTGCCTCCAGTCGCCAGTCGTCAATGCTCACAGCACTTTCGTGATAGAGGGCGAAGCCGCCGCTGCGCAAGTCGAAGTCGCTGCCCAGCACAAAGCGGCGTTCATCCCAGCGGATAGGGTAGTCGGGGTTGATGGCGTTGCGGTGGGCCTCGATGAGCCGTTCGATACCGGTGTCTTTAAATGTCACCGGCGCCTGCATGTCGGTAGATTTGTAGAACGCATACACACCTCCGAGCCAGCTGTAAATGCCGCGCGAGCCGCGGGTGAAGAGGTCTTCGGTAAAAGCCCATTCGCGGCGTGACTGTTCGAGAGTGAAGTAGTCGAGCGAGGTGAAATCCTGATCAAGATTCATGCAGTCGTTGAGATACTGCAGCGATGTCACCGACGTTACAATCACTCGCTTGCCTGCCCACGCCACAGTGAGAGCGTCGGCAATCGATGTGCGGCGGTAAGCGCAGGTGTCGTTATAGTCGATGTTACCGGTCGACAGCAGTTGATATGGATATCCGGCCTGACGCCCGAAACTTGCCACTGCCGTGTTGCTTATCGAGAGGCGGCGGTGAGGCTGCCATGCTGTCTTCCATCGCAGCGAGCCGCTATTTTCACGGCCTGTCAGGCTGTTGTCGTATTCGTTGCGGTAGTAGCCGTCGGTGTGTTTGAATTGCGCAGCGAGGCTCATGCCGAGGGCTTCATTGAACTTACCGTAATATGAGGCTGAGGCCTTTACGGTATTTGCGGTGCCATACTCGGCCATTGCGCGCCAACCGCTTGCCGACAGTGGCGAAAGTGTGCGCACGTTGATCTGACCGCCCATTGTGTTGCGCCCGTTTAGCACAGATTGGGCGCCGCGAAGCACTTCTATTTCAGCGATATCGCACACATCGAAATCGTAGCTGTCCTTGTTGAGGTAGGGGATATTGTCAATAGTGAGTCCGACGACAGGCTGGTCGATACGCGCACCGAGACCACGCACATAAATCGACGAAGTCATGCGGGAGCCATAGTCGGGCATATAGAAATTCGGAGCCACAAGGCTGATATCTTTCGGCGCCTCAATGCCCAATCGCCGGGCCTCCGCTCCTGAAATCTTTGTCACCGCTTCTACGGCCACGCCGCCGTCGGCCATCTGCTTTACACCGAGGACCTCGATAGGTTTGAGCTCACGTGAGTGTATGCTGTCGCCAGCCGAGGCGCCGAGCGAAGTCAGCGCGGCCAATGCTATGACAAACTTTCTCATAGCTTCTCCGACAGTTCGAGCCAGCGCATTTCTTTTTCGTCAAGCAATGGGCCGAGCTCTGAATATCGCTGCGAGAGGCGGTTGAACTCGTCTCCGGCGATATCCGCTCCCGACGCGAACAGCTCTTCGAGTTCGGCTTTCTCTTTGTTGAGGGCGGCTATCTCGGCTTCGAGAGCCTCAAACTCCTTGCGCTCCTTGAACGACATCTTGGCCGGACGCTCGGCTCGCACGCGCGTGTCTTTCTTCTCCTCTGCGGCAGGTTTTTGTTGAGCCGGCTGCGAGTCGAGGTAAGCGCGGTAGTCGCTGTAGTTGCCGGGGAAGTCGCGTATCACGCCGTTGCCCTCCATCACGAAAAGATGGTCTACGATATTGTCAAGGAAGTAGCGGTCGTGGCTTATCACTATCACACATCCTGCAAAATCGGCCAGATACTCTTCAAGTATGCCGAGAGTGACGATGTCGAGATCGTTGGTGGGCTCGTCGAGAATGAGGAAGTTGGGGCGTCGCATAAGCACTGTGGCAAGGTGCAGACGGCAGCGCTCGCCTCCGCTCAGGGTATGGATATATTTCTGCTGGTCGGCAGGGCTGAAGAGGAAGCGCTGCAGATACTGCATGGGCGAGAGATGTATGCCCTCTTTGAGCTCGATGTCTTCGGCAAGCTCGGTGATGGCGTCCACTACCTTCTTGTCGCGGTTGAATTGAATGCCGTCCTGACTGTAGTAGCCGAATCGCAGGGTCTCGCCGAGCTCCCAGCGGCCGGAGTCGAGAGGAACTATACCTTGCAGCAGTTTTATGAAAGTAGATTTGCCGACACCGTTCACGCCCACTATGCCGAGCTTTTCGCCGCGGGCGAAAGTATATGTGAAATCATCGAGTATCACCTTGTCGCCGAAGCGCTTGCATACACCCTCAGCCTCGAAAATCTTCGACCCGATACGCGACGATCCGTTTTCGAGCCGCACATCTTTTTCAACGTGGCGGCGTTGGGCGCGCTCCTTGAGATCGTAGAAATTGTCGATACGGAATTTAGCCTTTCCCGCACGGGCCTGCGGCTGGCGGCTCATCCACTCCTGCTCCTTGCGCAGGGTGTTGCGGGCGCGTGCCACCTCGGCGGCCATAGCTTCTATGCGTTCAGAGCGGCGGCGCAGATACATGTCGAAGTTGCCATCTACGATATAGGCGTTGCAATCGTCGAGCTCGATAATCTTATTGCACACGCGGTCAAGGAAATAGCGGTCGTGGGTTACCATCATCAAGGTTGCTTTCGACCGCTTGAGATATCCTTCGAGCCACTCGATTGTGGCGATGTCGAGGTGGTTGGTGGGCTCGTCGAGGATAAGGAAATCGGGCTCTGCCATGACAAGACGGGTAATGGCGAGGCGCTTGCGCTGACCGCCCGAAAGCTTGGCCACGGGTGCGTCGAGGTCGGTGAACTCAAGGCGCGTGAGCAGCTGGCGCAGACGGTCTTCATAGTCCCATGCGCCGAGCTTTTCCATCTTGCTGAAGGCCTTGTGGGTGAGCTCCTCGTCGCCCGTGGCGAGAGCGTGGCGATATTCAAGTACGGCGGCGGCGCGAGGGTCGCAGTCGTTGTCGAGAGCGGCCTCGTAGACGGTGGCACCGTTGAATGTCGGTTCCTGCGGCAGATAGCCTACACGCAGGTCGTTGCGGAACACTACGTTGCCGCTGTCGGCGTCTTCCACACCGGCAAGTATGCGCAGCAATGTGGTCTTACCTGTGCCGTTGCGGGCCACGATACCGATTTTGTCGCCTTGTTCTACACCGAAAGTAAGGTCGCCGAAGAGAAGGCGGTCGCCATAGCTCTTGGTGAGGTTCTCTATATTGAGGACATTAGCCATAAAAAATCAAAATTACGCCCTTGGACGGCACATATACCACTGTACGGCTCCTACGAAGAGAGCGCCTCCGATAATATTACCGATGGTAGCGGGCAGCAGGTTGACTACAAAGAGGGTATAGAGGTCTACCGGCGCTCCCTGCATCATGGCCAGCGGTATGAAAAACATATTTGCCACGCAGTGCTCGAATCCGAGAGCCACGAAAGCGAAGACCGGAATCTCGCATGCGAGCAGTTTCTCGCCCAGACGTCGGCCGCTCAAAGCGAGCCATACTGCAAGACATACACACCAGTTGGCGCCTATGCCCTTGAGCAGCACCGCACCGAAGCCCATCGAAGTCTTTGCTGCCGCCAGTTTGGCTATAGCCTCGGGGTAGGGGCCTGTGGAGAGTGTGCCGGGCAGATATATCAGGAAATAAGCCACCGCCAATGCCCCGACGAAGTTGAAGCACCATACTGCTGTCCAGTTGGCTATCACATTGCCTGCCGAGAGTTTGCGCTCGAAAAGCGGAGGCATCAGCAAGGCGTTGTTGCCCGTGAAAAGGTCGGCACCGAGCACTACCACGAGCATGAGCCCGACGGGGAAAACGAGCCCGGAGAGCAACTTCTGAAGGCCCGGATTCTCGGCGGCTATACCCGGAAAACCGGAGCCTACGGCAAGCGACAGAGCACCGCCCAAAGCGATGTAGGCGCCTGCAAGAATACTACCTAATATCAAACGTGAAAAGCCGCTGCGTGAAGTTGCGGCAGCTTTGGTGCACCCTGCCGTTATGGCAGTCTGCAATGTTTCTGAGGGTGTGCGTACCGGCATGATTATCGTCGTCCTCGTTCGTCAATAGGTTGGTCGCGCTTCAGTTTGCGGTGCTCGCGGAGCAGGCGTTGTGTGAAGAGACGCTCTGCACTCTTGAGACGCAGCAACTGACGCGGAGTAAGAATCTGCTTGAATTTCTCGTAGTATTCCATCTCGATTTTGCCTTCTTTCTGTTTCTGGGCGAAAACAGCTTGCGAGGCAGCTTCGAGTTCGGTGTCGCTGGCGTCGGCGTTTTCAATAGCCTTGCGCTCAAGCTCGCGTGTCTCGTCGGCAACCTGACGGAGTTCGTCGTCCATCTTGTCATAAACAGGCATGAAATCGCGGGCTTGCTCTTTGCTGAGTTTCAGCTCCTTTGCAAGGAATTCATGTTGGTATGGGCGGAGCTGGGCGAGAAATTTATCGCGGTCGGGGCCTTGCTGCGGCTCCATAGTCTGGGCTATGGCCGATACAGAGGCAGCCAGCATTAGGAGGAAGAACAGAATTCGAAATAATCCGGTATGCATATATTTACTATTGCGGAAGAATTTGATTTGATTCAGTGTCGAAAGTCAGAGCTTCCGAGAAAGAGCTCATGTCAAAATCGTCGTCGATAAGGCCGTCGTCCATCATCTGGTCGACGACATCGCGTGCGCTCACCTCATCGCTCACATAATCATAAAGAAAATCGTCGGCCGACAGAGCGCTCGCCAACACCGGGTTGTGGTCCATAGGCATGAGCTCGGCCTTCCCGGAAATGGAGTGGAAGATATGAAGCATGCACCACACACCGGCAAACATTGCCGCCATATATACGTAGGGGCGAACTGCCGTCCAGAAACTGCGTTTCGGTGCCGGTGCTTCGGCGGCAAGCTCAGGACGCTCGGGCAGTCGTGCTGCCATACGGTCGGCAAACGCCTCGAAATATCCTTGCGGGGCATGCATGCCTCCGTCCGGACGGGCAAGACCGGCTTCGCGCGCGCGGTCGAGTATGTTTTCGTTGTTATTTGCCATTTGATGATACTTTTTTATTGTTTGACTTCCGGGAGTGCGAAAGGTTTAATCGTTGGCCTCAAAGAATTGTTCGATTTTTTTTGTCGCCAGATGATACGAGGCTTTCAATGCTCCGACACTTGTGCCGAGAATTTCGCTGATATCCTCATATTTCATGTCGTCGAAGTATTTCATATTGAACACGATACGCTGCTTCTCCGGTAGCGACGCCACAGCCTCCTGCAGCTTGCGGGCGAGCTCATTGCCGTCGAATTCGTGGTCGGAGGCAATCTGCGTCACCATCTCGGCCTCCTGATCGTCGAGCGACAGGTGGCGGCGCTTGCGTTCCCGCTCAAGGAAAGTGATACTCTCGTTGATGGCGATTTTGTAGAGCCATGTGCTGAGCTTTGCCTCGCCTCGGAAATTCTCTATCGACATCCATGCCTTCATGAAAGTATTCTGCAGGATGTCGTCGGCGTCGTCGTGATTCTGCACAAGACGTCTGATCTGCCAATAGAGAGGTTCGGCATATAGACGCATGACCTCGTCGAAAGCCGCACGCACGGTCTCCGGGCTACGCAGACGCGCAGTCAGTTCGGCATTTTCTTCGGGTTTGCGTGCTGTCATAAAGTCATTCTTGTGTTACCGCCTCAAAATTACAAAAAAATTTCCGTATATGAAAATGCAGAAAAATTGCTTTCCGCTTTGGAATATTAGAAAATTTGTTTAAATTTGCGTCAAGATGTGCTGAAAATCTGCAATATAAAGATAGTTTACATCCTCGTCAAAGCGAATCGGCAACCACTCAAAATAAATATAGTTATGAAGCAACGCATTTGTCTATTTCTCACATTGATTCTTCCTTTGTCGCTCTTTGCAGCCGATATAGAGAAAGAATACAAGAAAATAATTGAAAATTATGATGTGGCATACCCTGCCCGTTGCGTGGACCATGCTTCGCCATACACCTTTTTCAGCGAGGCTCTCTCCGGCGATCAGTCGCTCAAAAAATTTGACAAGGATATGCTCAAAAACCGCGGAGCCGAGAAAGAGGCTCTTGCTGATATCGCAGCTCTGCCTAAATTCTATCCGGAATTCGACGAGTCTATCATACGGAGCATGCAGGGTTACTGCGATACCTTGCTGATTGATATGGGTATAGCGGGCTTGCCTCTCGATTGCTCTCTGCATGTCATCTATTCCGATGATGTCAATGCTTTCACTGCCATTACCGAGAGCGGTTTTGCCATGTGCCTGACCTCGGCATTACTCGAAAAGAGAGGTGTCACGGATGATGTAATCAAGGGCTATGTCGCCAATCTGTTTGCCCACGGAGCACTCAAACATCATGTGAGGCGCTGTTATGCCGAGGCAAAGCAGCGGCGTAAAGACAAGAGGGCGTCGGCGGCGGAAACAGCTTTTGATATACTTGCTTTTTTGGCTCTTGACGAAGATTATTACGACAAGATACTGCAGCGGGAATACTACCTCGAACACCTTAAACGTCCCGAAATCAAGATCGAGCTGGAGCAGAAATTGCCGACTGCCTGGTATTCTTTCGCCTACTCTCCCGAGCAGATCTATGAGGCCGACCTGATGGCATTCCGCTTCCTTGAGAATATGGGCTGCGGCGAGGAATATATAAATGGCCTTAGGATTTTGACTACGGTTTACGACCAATTGGATGAAAGCGACCCTACGAAGCCGCTGATAGCGTCGAGAATCGAATTGCTGAGGTTCGCACAGCGCAATCCCGAGTTGGGAAATACGCAAAACGCTAAACTGATACGCAAGAGTCAGAAGCCAAGATGAGCCGGAGCCGCTTAGCCGGGGCATTGTTCATAAATTTTGAGTTATGGGGGATTTTTTGTAATTTTGCGCAATTAATAATTCAAGTTTAGAATATTACTACAATGTCGCAGACAGAACGTGAAGTGCGTGTGCGCTTCGCACCATCGCCCACAGGCCCGCTACATATCGGTGGCGTGCGTACAGCGTTATATAACTATCTTTTTGCCCGTCAGCATGGCGGCAAGATGATTCTTCGAATAGAAGACACCGACTCCCAGCGTTTTGTGCCGGGAGCCGAAGATTATATCAATGAGTCGCTCGCATGGCTCGGTATTGAAATAGACGAAGGCGTGCGCGAAGGCGGCCCTTACGGCCCCTACAAGCAGAGCGAGCGTCGCGATATCTACCGCGAGCACGTGAAAATGCTTCTCGACGCAGGTAAGGCATATATCGCTTTCGATACCCCCGAGGAGCTCGACGCAAAGCGCAAGGAAATCGCCAATTTCCAATATGACGCCTCTACACGCATGGGCATGCGCAACTCGCTCTCCATGCCTGCCGAGGAAGTGAAGGCTCTCATCGACGGCGGCACACAGTATGTGGTGCGCTTCCGTATCGAGCCCGGACGCGACGTCGAGGTCAACGACCTGCTGCGCGGCCGAGTGACTATCAAGAGTGATATCCTTGATGATAAAGTGCTCTACAAGAGCGTCGATGATCTGCCGACCTATCACCTCGCAAATATCGTCGACGACCATCTGATGAAAGTGTCGCATGTGATCCGCGGTGAGGAATGGCTGCCGTCGGCACCTCTGCATGTGCTTCTCTACGAGGCCTTCGGTTGGAGCGACACCGCCCCAAGCTTCGTTCACCTGCCCCTGCTGCTCAAACCCGACGGCAAGGGCAAACTGAGCAAGCGCGACGGCGACCGCCTCGGTTTCCCCGTGTTCCCCCTCGAATGGCACGACCCCTTCAGCGGCGACACAAGTCGCGGCTACCGCGAGAGCGGCTATCTGCCTGAGGCTGTAGTCAATTTCCTCGCGTTGCTCGGCTGGAATCCCGGCGACGACACTGAGGTGATGAGCATGGATGAGCTTATTGCCAAATTCTCATTCAGACATTGCTCACGCAGCGGCGCCAAGTTCGCTTTCGAAAAAGGCAAGTGGTTTAACCACACCTATCTGCAGGCAACCGACGACGCCGAGCTCGCTAAGCTCTTCCGTCCCGTGCTTGAGGCCCATGGCGTTGACGCCTCGGCTTTCAGCGACGATTATATCGCCCGCGCCGTAGGCATGGTGAAGAGCCGTATCAACTTTGTGAGCGACCTCTGGGACCATGCAGGCTTCTTCTTCAAGGCTCCCGAGGAATATGAGGCCAAATCGGTGCGCAAACGCTGGACTCCCGACATGCCCGCAAATATGGCAGCTCTCACCGAGCTCCTTGAGTCGCAGCCCGATTTCAGCGCCGCCGTCCTCGAACCCATCGTGCTCAAATGGATCGCTGACAATGGCATGCACCTCGGCAATGTGATGAATGCCTTCCGTCTCACCGTGGTAGGTGAGTGCAAAGGCCCTCACATGTTCGAGATCACCGAGCTCATGGGTAAAGACGAGACCATACGCCGCATACGTGTCGGTATCGAACGCATACAGCCGGCAGAATGAACGTCATCTACAATGCCGGCATAAATCTTTATCGTGGAGCCGCACACCTTGCCGGCCTCGGGTCGGCCAAGGTGCGCCACATGCTTCATGGCCAAGCAGAAACTCTCGAGCGCCTCAAGGCTTTCCGCCGCGAGCTCGCGCCCGAGGGTTTCGACTTGTGGATACATGCCGCATCGCTTGGTGAATTTGAGCAAGGGCGTCCTATCATCGACGCGCTTCTGGCCCATAATGCCGACACAAAGATATTGCTGTCGTTTTTCTCTCCGTCGGGCTACGAGGTCCGCTGTAACTACGACCCCCGGGTGGCGGTGGTGTATCTGCCTTTCGACCTACCCGGCAATGTAAAGGAATTTCTCGATATCGCTTCTCCAAAGATGTCGATATTCGTGAAATACGAGTTCTGGGGCAATTATCTGTCAGAGCTCAAGCGCCGCGCCATACCTACGTATATAGTGTCGGCGATTTTCCGGCCCGGCCAGATTTTCTTTCGCCCTTGGGGCGGACCGTTCCGCAAAATGCTCGGCTGCTTCAACCGGCTTTTTGTTCAAGACCGCCGTTCGCAAGAGCTGCTTGCCGGCGTAGATGTTGAGAATGTGACTGTTGCCGGCGACACACGCTTCGACCGCGTTACAGCCATACGTGCCAAACGCCGCGATATAGCGTCGGTAGAGCTTTTCAAATCAGCCCATCCCGACGCATATACCCTTGTGGTGGGCAGCAGCTGGGAGAAAGATGAGGATGTGTATGTGCCTGTGCTCAAAAAGCACGACAATGTATGTGCCATCATCGCCCCCCATGAGTTCGACAAGGACCGTCTGTCGGCCATGCGTCGCCGTCTGGGCAGCGACAGCACAATGCTTTTCAGCGACTTCGAGCGCCTTTATAAAGAAGACAGCAAGGCGGCCGCCAAGGTAGCCTCGGCTATCAGATATCTCATTATAGATTGCTATGGCCTGCTGAGCAGCCTCTACCGCTATGCCGATATCGCGTATGTGGGAGGCGGCTTCGGCGTGGGCATACATAATATCAACGAGGCCGCGGTATATGGTATTCCGGTGATATTCGGACCAAACTACGCCAAATTCAACGAGGCGGTAGAGCTCATCGCCCTCGAAGGCGCATTCAGCGTTGACGGTGGCGACGGCTTCGCCGTATTGTTCGACCGCTTGGTGTCGGACGACAGATTCCGTAGCGGCGCCGGAGCAAAAGCTGCCGGATATATAGAATCGAAAGTCGGTGCCACTCCCATAATCATTGAGTCGATTTTCGGCATTAAAACCTCTTAAACCTCTCAGAAACTATGATAAAAGTAGGTATTTATGGCAGCGGCAATCTTGTCGACCCGCTACGCAAACAACTGCTGCGCCTGTTGTTGCGCCATCCCGACGTAGATCTGCGCGCCGTGGCGTCGCCCGGAGGCAACACAGTGCCTATCGCCGAATTACATCCGGTGTATGCCGGTGAGACGGAGCTGACTCTCGAGCGTGTGCTTGATCTCAAGGGGCTCGATGTGCTGTTTGTTATCGACAGCGAGAACCTTACCGACGAGATTATGGAGAAATACCGCACTGACGAAAACTTCAGACTCATTGTGCTTGGTAATGCCGACGATATGCTTGATGATGACATGCGCGGGCTTGTATATGGCTTGCCGGAGTATTTCCGCAAAGATCTTGTGCGCGGTGCCCGCGGAGCTGTGTCGCCCCGCCCTGAGGCGATTGCCATTGAGCTTGCTTTGCTTCCTTTGGCTAAGAATGCCTTGCTCAACAGCGATATAGACCTTGCTATAGCCACATGGCGCCCGATCGACAAGGCTGCCGCCGAAGCCCGGAAAATGCTTGGCGGGGTGCAGCCCTCGCTGTCGGCTTCTTTCAATGCCGCCACAATGCCCGAGGCTCCATACCGCCGCATTGATCTGAAGGCTAACATCAAGACTCCGATAGCTCTCGAGGAAATCGAGCGTATATACCGCGATACCTACGACGACCATAATTTTGTATACCTCATTGCCGGTTCGGGCGGTGTGAATGAAGACCTTCGGGGAAGCAACAAATATCTTGTGCAGCTCTCGAAAGTCGGCGACACGCTTACCATAGAGACCTCGATGGACGCCATGACAAAAGGCTGCGCCGGAAATGCGGTGCATATCATGGATCTGCTTTTCGGTCTGCACGAACGCACCGGTTTGTCAATATAATAATTCAAGTTTCGCAAGTTGCCTTGCAACTTGAAAACTTGAGGTTTAAAGCGCTTTCAGCGAAGTTTATGCAGTTTAAAATGTTTAGTTTACCAATGTATACCTGAACTCCTTAAACCTATTAAACTCAAAATAAACCGGTTTCGCTTGCGAAACTTAAGTATAATAACCTCTGCCTCAATATGATACAGATACGTATAGCGCCGAACGAACGATATTCGGCAAGTGAAATGGGCCAGATGGCCGTAGAAGGCGGCTGCGGATGGATAGTTCTCTCTCTGCCCGGCGCCGAGCCCGGAGAATGGCGCGACATCGCCACCGACCTTGTGCCGCTGTGCCGCGAAGCCGGTGTGATTATGACGGTGGAAGATAATGTGGCCGCAGTGCGCGAACTTGAGGCTCATGGAGTCTATCTCCACATCGGAGCCAATGCAGCCGCCGTGCGCGAAGACCTCGGTCCGGAAGCTATAGTCGGCGCCGAGATAGGAGCTGCCGACGCTGCCGTGACCTTGGCCAAGGCAGATATCGACTATTTCACATTCTCCCCGCAGGTGACAGAGCCGGCGGCAATCATCGAAGCCGCCCGAAAGGGTGGGGTGGAAGTACCTTTTGTTGCCGTGTGCAGCGCTGCCGAGATTATTGAAAATGATAAAAAATACTTCGCCGACGGCTATGCCGGTTTCTATGTCACCTCAGGCGTGTTCGACACTGCCGACCCCGTGGCCATGGTGGAGCAACTCGTACGCAGATATAATGAATGAGCAGTGATCTGTCGAAAACACTCGGGCGCATAGTGCTGCCTCTGATACTCGGTGTCGGCGTGGCTGTATGGCTTTTCCACCGCGACATCGATGGAGAGACTCTGCGCTCAATCACTTTCGACAGCCGCACTGTAGTCGGGCTTGTACTGGCCTTTATCTTTGTGCTCGGCCGCGACTTCGGCCTTGCATGGCGCTTCCACACCATAGCCGCCGGCGACCTGACGTGGAAGCGCGCTTGGCGCACCGATATCATGTGTGCATTCACATCGGCGATAACGCCCTCGGTAGTAGGCGGAAGTGCCTTGGCGATATTCTATCTCAACCGCGAGGGAATAAAGCTCGGCCGCGCCACATCGCTAACTCTCACCACTTTGTTTCTCGATGAGCTGTTTTTCGTGGTTTTCTGCCCGGTGATACTGCTCATCTTGCCGTGGAACGACCTTTTCGGAAGCCCGGTGATGGAAGACTCGGGCAGCGAATTGTTTCTCGGCGGTGTTAAAATCGTGTTTTGGCTCGTATATGCCGGGATAGTTGTCTGGACAGCAATACTTTACTTTGCCATAATTGCCAAGCCGGAGGCGTCGCAGACTTTGCTCCACCGCATAGCCGGTTGGAAAATTCTCCGGCGTTGGCGGCGGTCGATTGTCAGCATGGCCGACAATATGGTGAGCACATCAGCTTGGGTGCGCGGACGGTCGCGGCGTTGGTGGGCGGAGGTGTTCGGCAGCACGGTATTGAGCTGGTTCTCACGCTACTTCGTTGTCAATGCCCTTTTCTGGGCATTTATACCAACAGCTTCGGCGCTGCTCGTGTTCGGCCGTCAGTTCGTTGTGTGGGTGGTGCTTATGGTTAGTCCGACCCCCGGCGGCAGCGGTATAAGCGAATGGCTCTTCGCAAATTATTACGGCGACCTCATCGGCGACCTCGGCATAGCTGCCGTCATAGCGCTGGTGTGGCGTCTGCTAAGCTATTATATTTATCTCATCGCCGGTGTGGCTTTGCTGCCCGGATACTTTGGCAAAAACGCCCGAAAACCGATATGAAACTCCTCAGAATCTTCATCACATTAGCCATAGCGGCGATGTCGCTTGCTGTGTCGGCACAGAAAGTATTTGTAGTACCCATCGAGACAGAAATCGACCAAAGCGCTTTCCACCATTTCAAGCAGGGAGAGCGCAAGGCTCATGAGGCCGGTGCCGACCTGCTCTTGGTGAAGCTCAATACCTACGGGGGCGCCCTCGACGCGGCCGACTCTATCCGCACGGCGCTGCTGCGCTGCACATTGCCGACGGTGGCATTTGTCGATGTCAATGCCGCCTCGGCCGGGGCCTTGATAGCCCTCGCCTGCGACAGCGTGTATATGGCTCCTGCGGCAAGCATGGGTTCGGCAACGGTAGTCAACGGCGCCGGCGAGCCCATGCCGGAGAAATATCAGTCGTATATGAGCACTATCATGCGCGCCACGGCAGAGCACCATGGCCGCAAACAGCAGGGCGACAGTATGGTATGGCGGCGTGACCCCGCCATAGCCGCCTCGATGGTGAATCCCGAGATATCTGTGTCGCTGACAGCCTCGCAGGCCGTCGAGTGTGCTTACGCCGACGGCGTTGCGCCGGATATCAATGCCGTGCTTGCCGACCTGCAGATGGCCGGCGCCGAGGTGATGTATTACGAGAGCAATCTCACCGACGATATCATGGGTTTCCTTGCCAATGCCGGTGTCCGAGCCGTGCTTGTAATGCTGATTCTCGGTGGTATCTACATGGAAATGCACACCCCCGGCCTCGGCTTCGCAGCCGCAGTGGCGGCAGTGGCCACTGTACTGTATTTTCTGCCTATGTTTGTCGGCGGGGCCATGCCGGCATGGGTTCTTCTGTGCTTTATTCTCGGCGTGGTGCTCATAGCGCTTGAGATATTCGTCATACCCGGCTTCGGTGTGACGGGAGCAGCCGGTATAATTGCCATCGTGGCCGCACTTGTGGGGGGTATGCTCAGCAACGACGCCGTCACCGGTTTCGACTTCGGCTCTCTCTGCCGCTCGCTCGTGGTGGTTGGCGCAGGATGTCTGCTGGCTGTCGTCGCTATTGTGTATCTTACTTCTTCCCGCGGCCCGAAGATATTGCGCAAGCACACCGAGCTTATGACCGAGCTGAAAGTGTCAGATGGTTTTGTCGGGGTCGATATGTCGCCTGCTCGCTATGTAGGGCAGATTGGAGAGACTATGACCGACATGCGTCCGGCAGGCAAAATCGAGATTGGCTCTACTATATTCGACGCCGTTTCGATAGGCCCGTTTATCGCCGCTCGCCGCAGTGTAAAAGTAATCAAATACGAAAATGCCCAGCTCTATGTGAGCGAATATGATATAAAAGACGAAAAATGAAATATATAGGAATAATACCGGCGCGGTATGCGTCGAGCCGCTTTCCGGGCAAGCCATTGGCCGACCTCGGAGGTAAACCGATGATTCAGAGGGTTTATGAACGGGTGCAGGATGTACTCGATGATGTCGCCGTAGCCACTGATGACCGCCGCATAGCCGAGGCTGTAGAAGCGTTTGGCGGCCGCGCTGTGATGACGTCGCCCGACCACCAGAGCGGCACCGACCGCGTGCGCGAGGCAGCCGCTATTCTCGGCACCGACGCTGATGTGGTAATCAACATTCAGGGCGACGAACCCTTTATAGCCAAGTCGCAGATTGAGGCTCTCAAGGCTTGTTTTGAGGATGATAAGGTTGATATAGCCTCGCTTGCGCGCCCGTTCGACCCAAATCTTGGCTTCGACGCGCTCTTTGACCCCAATTTGGTGAAAGTGGTGATGGGCGACCACGGCAACGCTCTCTATTTCTCACGTTCGATAATTCCATACGTGCGCTCTGTAGACTGGCACAAATGGCTTGAAAAGACCACATTCCACACTCATGTGGGAGTCTATGCCTACCGTAGGGATGTACTTGGCAAACTCGCCGACCTGCCGCGCTCGCCTCTTGAAATCGCAGAGTCGCTTGAGCAACTACGCTGGCTCGCAGCCGGTTATACCATCCGTATGGCCATAACCGACCAACCGACCATCGGTATTGACACCCCTGCCGATCTTGAGGCTGCTGTAGAATATCTCAACCAAAATCCGCAGCTGTGACGCCCGACAGAAGCAAAGCCCCCGAGGTGCTGCCTTTCGGGCTTATGGTAATGCCGGCAGAGACCGTGGAGCGGCTGCCCAACGGTATATTGTTTCACCGCTACAGGGGCGGCGACCAGCCTGTATGCCGTCTGACAGTACAGATCGCCGGTGGCACTGCTGAAATGGGAGAGGCCACGGCAAAACTCCTGCTTAGCCAACTCACGGAGGGTACGGCACACCACGACGCCGAAGAGATCGCCGAAGCGCTTGATTACAACGGCGCCCGTCTCGTCACACAAGCTCAGACGCATTTCAGCGTGATAGACCTGTCAATGCTCAGTGCGAGGGTTGGTGATACTTTGCCTGTCCTCGGCGAGATATTGATTGAGCCGGCATTTCCACAGGAGCGCTTGGAGGTATCGCAATTGAAATTCAAGAATGTGATACAGACCTCGCGTGTGAGCCCTGCGGCGATGGCTAATGAAGGTCTTTTGGCTCTTGTCTGGGGCGAGGGTAATCCCTACGCGCACTCCATGGATGAGGCCGCCATTGACTTGGTGACTGTAGAACGTCTGCGCCAATGCCACCGCCGCATGCTTGCTCCGGAGAAGATCAATGTTTACCTTTCGGGCCTTTTTGATGAAGATACTGTAGCGCATGTCCGCGATTTTCTCTCATCTATTCCCCGCCTTGGCGAGGGCTACGGCATGGATATCTACCCGGCGAATCCCGAGCCGGCCGGAACGGTAGCGACTGTAGATATGCCCTCGACATTGCAGTGCGGCATAGCTTGTGGCATACCCACAATCGGGCGCGACCACCCCGATTTCGCAGCCTTGCGATTTACGGTAATGGCATTGGGCGGTTACTTCGGAAGCCGCCTCATGAGCAATATACGTGAGGACAAGGGCTTGACCTATGGCATATCTGCGGCAGTCCTTTGCGGGCAAGACGGTGGCCATGTATATATCGGCACGCTCACCGACCGCAACAGCGCCGATATTGTGATAGCCGAGATACGCCGAGAACTCGCGGCGATGGCTGATAATCCACCCTCGGGTGCCGAACTCGAGCGTTTCCGCACCTACGCTATGACCGGTCTGGCAGAATTGCTTGATAATCCGGCATCGGTAATGCAATATTATGCCTCGCGCAACCTTGTAGGGTCGCCCGACGATTATTTCGAAGTGCAGCAGCGTGTGCTCCGAAGCCTTACTCCTGAGGAAATCGCAAGACTGAGCTCCACTTATCTGCAGCCCGAGGCTCTGAGGATTTCCTTGGCAAAGTGATTTGTTTGTGGCTGGTAGGGTGTGGGTATAAATCAGCAAAAGGTAAACCGCTACCCACCGCCCACTACCCACCAACCATAGACATAATGTTTAACTGAAATTTAAGATTATGATATCAAGCTTCACTATGCCTGCGAAGGAGCGGGTGAGCTCTTTTATATGGCAGCATTTGCTGCTTCTTGTCTCTCTCTTTCTTATGACCCTCGGCGTAGCCTTGTGCATACGCTCTCAATTGGGCAGCAGTGTCATATCCTCTCTCCCTCTTTCATTTTCTCTTGCCGGAAAAGACGGGCTGGCGCCTGCTCTTTCGGTCGGTGGCTACACCATCATCATGAATTTCGTGCTGGTGGCGCTCCAGATACTTGTGCTCCGACGTCGTTTCAACCCGCTACAGCTTTTTCAGCTTGCAGTAGGCTTTGTATTCGGTTGGCTTATAGATCTTAACATGTATCTGACATCGGCTCTCAGCTGTGACACCCTCACATGGCAGGCCTTGACCCAGTTTGCCGGCTGCACAGTAATGGGCGTCGGCATAGCTTTCGAGGTGCGCTGCGGTTCGGTGACTATGCCCGGCGAGGGCTTTCCGGTGGCCTTGAGCCAAGTGACGGGGCGCCCTTTCCCGAAGATGAAGATAATAGTCGATACGTCGCTTGTAATGCTTGCGGTAGTGAGCAGTTTTGTGTTTTTCGGCCGCTGGGAATTCAATATCGCCGGCCCCGGTACTCTTTTCGCAATGGTATATGTAGGCTATCTGATAAAACTTATAAACCCGCATATAGGATGGTTTGACCGCGTTCTGCACTACCGTCCCGGGTTCCGCCGCTATATTTTCGGCCTCGCCCGCTTCATTTACCGCAAGTGAAAAAACGGCAGAATGGAAAATAATTTTGCATAATTTACAGAAAATTAATATCTTTGCGCTTTAAAGTAACTATTCAGCCAAAGAACCGATATGCCGGAATGGCTCGCCTTTATCAGACGA
>OFGN01000287.1_pt1 | contig 59933 bp, 41 predicted proteins | sample 1521821 | NCBI WGS metagenome assembly OFGN01 (sample SAMEA3504094, study PRJEB24116) | mouse gut metagenome | biome: mouse gut; feature: mouse-associated habitat; material: faeces | place: Denmark | collected 2011
TATGATTATGCGTTCGAGGGTATTCTCAACAATTTACAACGGCGGTATAACGAAACCTCCGAAACCATGCGCGGGGAATACGAAGAATATATGACGAACATAGAATGTCCCGACTGCCACGGCAAGCGTCTGCGGCCGGAGGTGCTGGCGATAACAGTAGGCGGCAGGAATATTTCCGAGGTCACGGAGCTTTCCGTCGCGGAAATACAGCGGTTTTTTGCGGCTCTGAAGCTGTCAGGGCAGGAAGAAATGATTGCCGAGCGGATACTGAAAGAGCTGCACGCAAGAGTCGGTTTCCTGATGGATGTGGGGCTGGACTACCTGACGCTTTCGCGGACGGCCGGCACGCTTTCCGGCGGGGAGGCGCAGCGCGTGAAGCTTGCTACGGAACTTTCCAGAAAAAGTACGGGCAGGACCATCTATATTCTCGACGAACCTACTACCGGTCTCCACTTTGCGGATGTACACAAGCTGGTGGAAATCCTGCGGAGGCTGACAGAGGGCGGCAATACGGTTGTGGTGATCGAGCATAATCTGGACGTGATCAAAACAGCGGATTATATTATTGATATCGGTCCCGAGGGCGGAGACGGCGGCGGACAGATCATCGCCCTGGGAACACCGGAAAAAGTGGCAGAAAATCCCGATTCTTACACAGGACGGTATATCAGGAAAATGCTGGATAAAAAATGAATAAAAATATTAAAATTTATTGAAGAATACCTCATTTAACTTGTATTTGCGGAATGAATTTGTTATGCTGATAATATCTTATATGCGGCAGGACCTAAATGGAACATTTATTCCGGTTTTATGCGGATAAAGATGAAAGGAACCTTTGGGAGTCTGCGCTGTATGATATAACGAGCGTTAACGGGAAGAAAAAGCTTGCTTATTCGGCGAATGGCGGTCATATATATATCAATTGGTATGATAACAGCGCCGAGCGAAGCGGGTGTGCATCGCTAAGCATACCATGTCTGGAAGACATGATATAATCGGATGCAGAGCGCGACGGCTCGGTTTGCGGATAAAGAATGATCATTTCTGGATGGGAGGTTTATATGAGATTAAAAAAAGCAATGGCAGTGATAATGACTGCGGTGATGTCTTTGGGCGTATTTGCGGCGCCGGCATCAGAGCTGCAGGCAAACGCGGCGCCGGACTGGTCAAAAAACTGGAATGATGTCAGAGTATATACGGCAAACTATTCCAAAACCATTCCCAATATCAATATACAGACGCCTCAGACAACGGTAAAAATGTATGCGGGACTGAGTTGGGAGAGGCTGGAAGCCAATATCGGTGTGCGGCTGAATGTGCACGACAGTGAATGCGGAGCACAGGCAAGGAGTACCTTTAACAATATGGCGGCTTCTCTCGGGGCTTCCGTGGTGAATATTCTGGATATGGATATGGAGTATTATACGGAAGAGGGCTGGACACAGGATGTGGTAGGCATGACGAGCCCGATTAGGGTGGGCATGACGCTTCCGAAGGGGAGTGATCCGACAAGGGATTATGCGGTGATCAGCGTAAGGCAGGACGGAAGTTTGGAGATTTTGGGTGATCTTGATCCGGAGCCGACAACGCTGACGGTGGACAGTTCCTATTTTGATACCTTTGCGATCATTGCGGCTGCCCCCGGGACTTTTAACGCATACAGGATTGCAAGCCCTAATGCGCTGGACCAGGTTTGGATTTCTACTTATGTAAAGGATATCGCCAGCACGGTCAGTGCCGAGTCAAAAGGATACCAGATGTATGATATCGGTACGGTCACGGATGCGGCGACAGTGAAGGCGGCCGTAGGGGACCAGATCGTTTCCCTGGAAGTGTCCGCTTTTGAACCGGGACCATATTCCGCGGGACCGCTGCGCTATATAGCGTGGACCGCCGGGGCGAGAGGTGTTTCCTGTTATGAGATTGAACTGAAAAACGGAAAACAGGAGAGAGTTTACCAGACGAACCAGAAGATTCTCGTAACAATGACAGTACCCTTCCATTTCCCCGCCTATGCGGATTATGCGGTGGCAGTGCTGAATACGGACGGAACCGTAAGCATTATGAAGGATATGGATATAAACGATTCGACGGTGACGATCGCTACGGACCAGTTCAGGAGTTATGCGATCATGTGGGCGCCGAAAGGGGCATTTGCTTTACTGCCGTAAGAGAAATAAAATGAAATAAAAGATAAGCAGGGACGCGAAATAAGAAGATTGTCTTGTTTTGCGTCTCTTTTTAATAAAAATTTTATTAAAATGTCTTTGAAAATCTTTTCATGTGGTTTATAATGGCTTTGTATGTTTAAGATTGTGCCGGTTTATGTTTAAATGTGTGCTAAATGGAAAAATTAGAAATAAGGAATAACGCTTAACAGGTGCGATGGGAATAGAGAGAAACCACGGAAAGGGGCAAAATTCAGAATGCAGTATACGGATATAGGGATTGATTTGGGAACAGCCAGTATTCTGGTGTATATCAGAGGGAAGGGGGTTGTGTTGAAGGAACCCTCTGTTGTCGCGTTTGACAGAGACACGAATAAAATAAAAGCGATCGGTGAGGACGCGAGACTGATGCTGGGAAGGACACCGGGAAATATTGTGGCGGTGCGTCCGCTTCGTCAGGGTGTTATCTCGGATTATACCGTTACGGAAAAAATGATGAAATATTTTATCCAGAAGGCACTGGGAAAGCGGAGTATGCGTAAACCCAGAATTGCGGTCTGTGTGCCCAGCGGTGTAACCGAAGTGGAAAAAAAGGCGGTAGAGGATGCGACTTATCAGGCAGGGGCCAGAGAAGTGTCTGTGATTGAGGAGCCAATTGCGGCAGCAATCGGCGCGGGAATCGATATTTCCAAACCCTGCGGCAATATGATCGTGGATATCGGCGGCGGTACATCCGACGTGGCGGTGATTTCTCTTGGAGGTACCGTTGTGAGTGCTTCTATTAAGATCGCGGGAGATGATTTTGACGAGGCGATCGTTCGGTATATGAGGAAAAAGCATAATCTGCTAATCGGTGAAAGGACTGCGGAGGATATCAAAATTCGGATCGGTTCTGCGTTTCCGAGACCGGAACCGGATTTTATGGATGTGCGCGGACGAAATCTTGTATCCGGTTTGCCTAATACGATCCGGGTTTCTTCCGAAGAGACGGAAGATGCGTTGAAGGAAACAACATCTCAGATTGTGGAAGCGATTCACAGCGTATTGGAAAAGACACCGCCGGAGCTGGCGGCGGATATTGCGGACAGAGGCATAGTCTTAACAGGAGGCGGCAGCCTTCTGCGGGGACTGGAAGAGTTGATCTCCGACAAGACCGGCATCAACACGATGACTGCGGAAGATCCCATGACGGCGGTGGCGATTGGCACAGGACGTTATGTGGAATTTCTGGCGGGATACCGGGAAGACTGACCGGCCGGGAGCCGGCGGCGGTGAAGCGGATGATCGGGCTGCTGTAAAGATTTATGATATTATCAGAACAGGAAGGTATGGCGGACATATGGTTAAAGGGTTATATACGGCATATACGGGAATGCGGAATGAACAAAGGAGAATGGACATTCTGACGAATAATCTGGCAAATTCCGATACGACGGGATTTAAAAAAGAAGGGGTGACAAGCCAGTCTTTTGATGATCTGCTGGCGTTTCGTATCAAGGACTCCACGACGCCGGGGGTAGATGCAAAGCAGATCGGCAGTATGAATATGGGAGTGAAGATAGGAGAGGTATATACCGATTATACTCAGGGGCCGATGAAGGTGACGGATAATACGTTTGATATGGCGTTGGCGGGAGAGGGCTTTTTTACGGTTGATTTTACCAATAAGGCGGGAGAAAGTTTTACGCTTTATACAAGAGATGGTAATTTTAATATGACAAAAGAGGGCTATCTCGTAACACAGGACGGTGATTTTGTGGTGGGGACGAACGGCCAGCATATCCGTCTTTCCACAACCGCTGCGGAAACAAAGATTGACAGAGGCGGACGTATTTATCAGGACGGCAGGCTGCAGGCACAGCTTCAGATTACCGATTTTGAAAATTATGATTATCTGGAAAAATTCGGGGAAAACCTGTACCAGCCGGTGGATGGTGCAACGCAGCGGGATGCGGAAGCGGAGGTTTATCAGGGATATCTGGAGGCGGCAAATGTACAGACGGTTTATGAGATGGTGCAGATGATCGCTACCACAAGAGCCTATGAGACAAACCAGAAAGTGATCCAGGCACATAACGATACATTACAGATTGCGGCAAATCAGCTCGGGAAGATATAAAAAGGGGTTAAGAGAAGGATGATTTGAGCCGATATATATTCGTAAACAGTAAGTGGAATGTAAAATAGCCTGCTTTTCAATATGATCTGCGAGCAGTTATTTGGGAGGAATACGCAATGGTACGAAGCTTATGGTCCGCAGCGACCGGAATGATCGGACAACAGACTAACGTTGATACGATCGCAAATAATCTGGCAAATGTAAATACTACCGGGTATAAGACACAGGTGAATCAGTTTAAGAGTTTGCTGTATCAGGATATTCAGGCAAAGACAACTTCCGGCAACGGCGAGACAAAGCCGGTTGGGGCGCAGGTTGGACTGGGCGTTCGGAATGCGGCTATTACCAGCAGATTTAAGCAGGGTAACTTACTGGAATCCACCAGTACTACTGATTTTGCGATTGAAGGAGACGGGTTCTTTGCGGTAAGAGGCGAGGACAGAGAGACATATTATACAAGAAACGGTCATTTTATCTGGGCGATCAACAGCGGGGGCGGTGTGACGCTTACAAATTCCGATGGTTTGAAAGTGCTGGATTCCAAAGGGCAGACGATTGAACTCGGAAGCAATTATATTACGAGCAGGATTACGATAACTCAGGACGGACAGATCTGTTATCCGAACGCTAATGGTAATCCGACGCCTATCGGCAAAGCGATCGGTGCATTTCAGTTTAATAATCCGACCGGTCTGACCAAGGAAGGCGACAGCCTTTATGCCGTATCGGATGCAAGCGGTCCGGCGATCAATGAATCGACGAATAATCAGGTGAAGAAGAGCCGGTTTCTGCAGGGCTATCTGGAGGGTTCCAACGTACAGGTAGTGGATGAAATGGTAAATCTGATTGTGGCGCAGAGAGCTTATGAATTAAATTCAAAAGCAATTACCGCATCGGATCAGATGATGCAGCAGGCAAATCAGTTGAGACAGTAAAAATGTGAGAAAATATCGGAGAAAAAATAATGGATATCGGCGGATTAAATACGGATTATCAGAATTATATGTCCAGGTCTTCAGAGGCGTCAGCTAAAATGAATCAGATTCAGAAAACGGATTATGCGAATGCTACCGATGAAGAATTGATGAATGCCTGTAAACAGTTTGAGGAATACTTTGTGGAAATGACTTTGAAGGAAGTGTTCAAGACTGTGGATATGTTTGGAATGGGTGAGAGTACATCCGGTGCCATGTCTACCAGCAAGGATTTTATGAAGGACGCTATGGTGCAGAAATTTTCGGAGAAGATAACCGAGGAAGCAAATTTAGGGCTTGCGCAGCAGCTTTATGATTCCATGAAAAGAAATACGATTGATGTGTCCGAACTGCCGGATTAATACTTTATGGCGGGACGGAAAGTGTTCGGACGCAGATGGCAGGAATATAAAAAATTTGAAAAACAGCCGGGTACAGGATGCCCGGCTGTCTGAGTAATGAGGAAAAACGCTGACGTGGAGATACAAAGACAGGAAAACAGGAAATATTTATATATAGTGGTACTTTTGCTGGCGGGCGCGGCAGCATTTGGCATTCGGTGGGCAGGGATTGAACATATTACGGCGGATTTTGAGACCTGTCTGATGCCCTGGTCGGCGGCGATGAAGACAGGACAGGGACCGGGGATATTGCTGGAATATGACGGGGATTACAATATGCCTTATATTACGATTCTGTGGCTGTTGAATTACCTGCCGGGCAGAACCATCGTAAAGGTGAAATTATTTTCCGTGTTATTTGAATATCTTGGTGCGGTGGCGGCAGGACTGATCGTGGCTCACTTCTCGGAAAAATCCAAAAAAGAACTTATGTTTACGGCTGCCTGCGTGGCGGTATTATTATATCCTTCCGCAATACTGAATGGAGCATGGTGGGGGCAGTGTGATTTTATCTATGTCGCGTTTTTGCTGTTTATGATGCTGGCTTTGCTGAAAAGACGTTTTGGCGCGGCGATGATCCTGTTGGGCTGTGCTTTTTCCTTTAAACTGCAGGCTGTGCTGATTCTGCCGGTTCTGTTGATTTTCTGGTGGAAGAAGAGGAGTTTTTCCGGTCTGTATTTCCTGCTTGTGGCAGTCATGATGGAGGTACTTTGTATTCCCGCCATTTGGGGCGGATATTCTGTTTTTATCCCTTTTTCGGTTTATACAAGACAGCTTGGGCGTTATCCGTATATGTACGTGTTTTACCCGAATTTCTGGGCATTGTTTAGGGAAGCACCCTACTATATTTTTTCCAATGTGGCAATTTTAAGCATTCTGGCGGGGCTGGGAGTTTTTGCAGTTGCAGTCATACGGAAAAAGACAGAAATTTCAGAGAAACAATGGATGGAGTTTGGGGTTTGGAGCACATTTTTCATGATGTGTTTTTTGCCCTGTATGCATGAACGCTATGGTATGCTGGTTGAAATTCTGGCAATCATTTATGCTTTTTTGAACCGAAGAACATGGTGGAATGCTCTGATTATTGGGGCAGGCAGCTTTATAGCTTATTTGCAGGTGACGTTTGCCCAGGATATTTTGTCGGACAGGTGGATCGCTTTGGCATATCTTCTCTCCTTCGGCTTTTTCACCTGGGAGATGATAAAAAACTGGGATAAAGCGGGAGATAGTGGCGCTGATGATAAAAAGCCATATGAGACAAAATGGGCAGACAGTGCGGAAAGGGCTGGCGCCGAAAAGAGGCCAAGAGGGGTTTTCGCAGTGGAAGCCGGAGGAATGGACTTTATCAACAGGTATATTTTAGGGCTGGCTCTGATTGTATTGACGATATTGGCGGTAGTGGTCAGAAAGCCGATGATAGAATGTATCAGTGCAGATTACCTGCCCAATCTGATCGATGTGGAGGGCAATTATCATACGCCGCTGTATATGTTTCTTATGCATATTCTGAGTACTGTTAATGCTGCTTTTCTGCCGGAGAAAACGCTGTTCTTTCTGGTAAAACTGCTCTGTATCGGGGCTGATATCTTTGCGGCGGTGATGGCCGCGGTATGTATATGGGATTATGGTACGGGAAGAGGCAGGGCAGCTTTTGGAGGAGAAAAAAGAGGGGGAAAAGGCGATTGGAAGTTCAGAGCCGTTATGGTTTACGCGGCGATGCTCTTTTTGCCGGCGGTGCTTTTAAATTCTCCGTTCTGGGCTCATTTGGATGGTATTTCCATAGGGCTTATGGCGGCGGCATATCTTTTCTATGTGCACGGAAAAAAGATTCCGGCCGGAATCGCGGCAGGGCTTGCCTGCGGACTGTTAGCCCATTATGCGGTGATACTGTCGTTTATCATGAGTATCAGGCAGTTTGCGGTCAGAAAAGACGAGGCGGAAAAAAAGCGGCTGATTTCTTTTGGAAATATCTGTGTGGTGGTTATGGTGATCAGCAGTATGGTGGGTGTGTTCTGCGGCTATAATGGGCTGCAGTGTATTTATAAACTTCTGAATTTCTGGATGCATCCGGAGACATGGATGCTGTATCCGCTTTTGATTCTGGGGTTGCTTGGCTGCGTATGTGATGCAGGATGGATTCCGGCGTGGGTATTGTTTGAAATGGCGGTGATTCTGGATTGGGGAGAATTTTTATATGAACTGCCGGTGCTGCCCGGCACAGTACACGTGATACTCTATCTGGGAGCGGCGGTACTGGCGGCGGGAGTCTTTGTGCGGAATTTGGTACGTGTGAAAAATGCGGAAAGCAGTGCCGGGGTAAAGGATGGAGCATAGGATATCTTGGAAACGATAAAAGGTTATGTGGAGCATATTATTTATCAAAATGAGACAAATGGCTATACGGTGCTTGTGCTGACGGCGGAGAGTGAGGAAATTACCTGTGTCGGAATGCTCAGGGGGGTGGACGAAGGGGAAAGCCTGGAAGTACGGGGAGGCTTTACGGAGCATGCGCTCTACGGGAGACAGTTCAGGGCAGAGGCCTTTCGGGTGACACCGCCGGAGGACGTGATCGGCATGGAGCGGTATTTGGGTTCCGGAGCGATCAGGGGCGTAGGGGCGGCGCTGGCGGCTCGTATTATCAAAATGTTTGGAAAGGATACTTTTCGGATCATGGAAGAGGAGCCGGAACGCCTCGCGGAAGTAAAGGGGATCTCTGAGAGGATGGCCAGGGAGATCGGAGTGCAGGCGGAGGAGAAAAGGGAGCTGAGAGATGCCGTGCTCTTTCTGCAAAAATATGGTATTTCAGGGACATTTGCGGCAAGGATTCATGAGACATACGGGATGGGGCTCTATGGCATTTTAAGAGAGAATCCTTATAAACTGGCGGAGGATATCAGCGGCATCGGATTTAAAAAAGCGGATGAAATCGCGGCAAAGGCGGGAATCCGCATAGATTCGGAATACAGGATGCAAAGTGGGCTGTTCTATACGCTGAAAGAGGCGGCGGGAGAGGGACACTCCTATTTGCCGGAGGAAAAACTTCTGGAGAAGGCTGCGGAACTTTTGGGTGTGCAGGAAGAAGTGCTGGTTGGGCAGCTTGAAAATCTGGCAATAGAAAAAAAGATTATTCTGAAAAAAGAAGAGGGAAAAAAACTGGCATATGTGTCTTCGTTTTACTATGCTGAAATGCGCTGTGCGAGAATGCTGATTGATCTGAACCGGGCGATGGAGGCGGAGGGAAGTATTACTCCGGCGGAGGAGAATGCCAGGCTTGGGAAAATCCGGGCATTGGAGCAGATGCAGAAGATAGAGCTGGATGAGCTGCAGCGGCAGGCAATATTGGAAAGTCTGCGGCATGGCGTGCTGATCCTGTCGGGGGGACCGGGCACCGGAAAAACCACGACGATCAATGTTATGATACGTTATTTTGAGCAGGAGGGGCTGGATATTTTGCTTGCAGCACCTACGGGAAGAGCGGCAAAACGGATGACGGAGGCTACCGGCTATGAGGCAAAGACGATTCACAGGATGCTTGAGCTGAATGGGAGCATTTCGGAGGAGGCGGGCGGACGCGGCGCAAAATTTGAGAAGAATGAAGAAAATCCGTTAGAGGCGGATGTGGTCATTGTGGATGAGATGTCTATGGTGGACCTGTTTTTGTTGCAGGCGCTGCTGAGGGCGGTGATGCAGGGGACAAGGCTGATATTGATGGGAGATAAAGACCAGCTTCCAAGTGTCGGTCCCGGGCAGGTACTGCATGATCTGATCAAAAGTAATGCCTTTCCTACGATTATTCTGAAAAAGATATTTCGACAGGCCGGGGAGAGCGATATTGTTGTCAATGCGCATCGGATTCAGGAGGGAAAGAGCATTGCGCTTGATAATAAAAGTAAGGATTTCTTTTTTCTGGAAAGAAATGACGTTAATGTCATATATAAACATATTGTGCAGCTGGTACAGGATATGCTTCCGCGATATGTACAGGCATCTCCGGCGGATATACAGGTGCTGACGCCGATGAAGAAGGGAAGCCTGGGGGTGGAAGCGCTGAACCGGGCTTTGCAGCAATATCTGAATCCGCCCGAACCGGGGAAAAAAGAACACGCTGCCGGCAGCGGGAATGTGTTCCGGGTGGGAGATAAGGTTATGCAGATTAAAAATAATTATCAGTTGGAGTGGGAGATCGTATCGGAGTACAATATTGTCATCGATAAGGGGATCGGTATTTTCAACGGGGATATGGGAATCATACGGGAGATCGATGATTTTGCGTCTGCGCTGGTGGTGGAGTTTGATGAGCACAGGCGTGTGACTTATCCGTTTACAGGTCTGGAAGAGCTGGAACTGGCTTATGCTGTGACAATCCATAAATCCCAGGGGTCCGAATATCCGGCGGTGGTAATGCCGGTGCTGTCCGGTCCGAGACTGCTCCTGAATCGGAATCTTTTATATACGGCGGTCACAAGAGCGAGAAACTGCGTTACGATTCTCGGATCGTCGCGGACTTTACAGGAAATGATTGACAATTCGGGGGAAAATCGTCGATATACTTCTCTGAATAAGAGGATCTGTGAGGTGGCGGCAATATAAAAGGAATGGTATCTTTGCCCGGAGAGGGAAAGGTATGAATGAAGAGAACGCACAAATATCAAAAGAAGATTGAAAAATGTTGGGAAAGCGGATTGGATCTGGTGTTTCCGCCAAGGTGTCCGGCATGCGATAAACCGGTGCCGCCAACGGAACTGATATGTCCGGCATGCAGGGAGAAATTTGTGGAGGTAAAGGGGCCTTTGTGCCTGAAGTGCGGGAAGCAGATCCGGGACGAGAGGGAGGAGTATTGCAGAGGGTGCAGGCTGGTAATGCATGAGTTTGAGAGGGGGAGGGGATTATTTACCTACCGGTCCATGGCAGAGTCGATGTATCGGTTTAAATATGCCGGGAGAAGGGAATATGCCCGGTTTTACGGAGAACAGATCGTGAGAAGGCTGGGGAGAACGATTCGGGGATGGAAGCCGGATGCCCTTATCCCGGTGCCGGTTCATTCTTCGAGAAAGCGGGAGAGGGGGTACAATCAGGCGGAAGTGCTTGCTGAGGAGATCGGAAAGAAAATGGACATTCCGGTAGAGCGCCGTCTGTTAAAAAGAGTAAAGAAAACCATGCCTCAAAAGCTTTTGGATGACAAAGGACGCCAAAATAATTTGAAAAGGGCTTTTAAAATCGGCAGAAATGATGTAAAATTAAAGGTAATTGTGATGATTGACGATATATACACAACGGGAAGCACAATAGATGCCTGCGCGGCTGTACTGAAAAGTGCAGGGGTAGAAAAAGTATATTATATTACTGCAGCAATCGGAAAAGAACTGTTATAGCTGCAAAACAGGAGGTTTAAAGTGAACGTCAGAAATTGCAGAAAATGTGGGAAATTATTTAATCTTGTGATGGGAGTTCCCATCTGTCCGGCATGTAAAGAGGCTTTGGAAAAAAAATTCCAGGAAGTAAAGAAGTATGTGCAGGATAATAAGGGCGTTACGATTCATGATGTGGTTGAGAACTGTGACGTGGAAGCGCAGCAGGTACGTCAGTGGGTGAGAGAAGAACGGTTGGAATTCAGCAGTGAGGGAGTGACCGGGATTATCTGTGAAAAGTGCGGAACAACCATTGCCACAGGGAGATTTTGCGCAAAATGTAAGGCGGAAATGACCAACGATTTAAGCAGTGCGATACCAAAGAAAAAGCACGAAGCGCCGAAAAAATCGAAAGATCCGAGGGACAATCCGAAGATGCGTTTTCTCCAGTAAGATTGGGCGGAATATAATATGTATTTCCGGAATATTCGGAAAGGAGGGCTGCATATGATCCATGAGGAAAGAGTAATTCTGATGACCGGATTGCAGGCATATGAGAATGGCGAGGGAAAAAAGGATATTGCAGTCGCAAACTATTTCAGAGGTGACTATATCGGTGCCGAAATACTCAAAAGCGTCATTGCCATGACGATAGCGGCATCTGTTTTCTATGCCGGTTATGTTTTTTATAATCTGGAAAGTTTTATGAGAGATCTGTATCAGACAGACTGGATAGAGTATGCCAAAGTACTGCTCACCCGTTATCTGATACTTGTGGTGGTGTATGCGGTAATCACGTATCTGGTGTATGCATATCGCTATACTAAAGCAAAAAAGAATCTGAAGAAATATTATGGCAGGCTGAAGGAACTGAGCGCCATGTATCATGAAGAATCTTGAGAGGATATCCAATGACGCAGTTATTGTTAGCAAAAGAGACACTGAAGACGTTTGTCGGCAGATATGAAATATATTTGAAACCGCTGGGGAAGTTTTTGCTTGCCCTGCTTGCGCTGATCATGATCAATTCCTCCACAGGTTATATGGAGAAAATAAATAATGCTTCCGTTATGCTTGTGGTGGCGCTGATGAGCTCTTTTTTACCTATGAATTTTATTATCGTATGTGCCGCGGCATTTATCGTACTGCATCTGTATGCGCTGTCGATGGAATGTGCGGTGGTGGCGCTGATATTGTTTTTGATCATGGCACTGGTATATTTCCGGTTTTCACCGAAAGATGCGATCCTTGTATTACTCATGCCGATGTGCTTTTTTCTGAAGATACCGTATGTGGTGCCGGTCTGCGCAGGGCTTTTGGCGACGCCGGTTTCGGCGGTGGCGGTGGCCTGCGGCGTGATGGTTTACTATATGGTAAGCTATGTATCGGGAAATGTTTCCGGGCTGAGTGCGTTGGAAGCGGAAGATATGGCAGGACGGTTTCGGTATGTGGTGGACGGATTTCTGAAAAACAGGACTATGATGGTAGCGATAGCAGCTTTTGCGCTGACGGTGATCATAGTGTATGTGATCCGCAGGCTTTCCATAGACCATAGCTGGACAATTGCGATTATAGCGGGAACCATAGCACAGATGGTGGTACTCCTGTTAGGGGCGCTGCTGATGGATGCGGAGGTTTCCACAATCGGTATTATATTGGGCAGCATTGTCAGCGCGGGAATTGCCGGGATAGTGGAATTTATCATGTTCCAGATGGATTACAGCAGAACGGAAACGGTGCAGTTTGAGGATGATGAATATTATTATTATGTGAAAGCCGTTCCCAAGGTAATACTGACGAAACCCGAAAAGACAGTGAAGAAGATCAATACCCAGAGGAAAAAGAAAAAAAGCCATTAAAGTCCGCTTTCAAACTTTCTTCCCCTGAAACGCATCATAATGAAGGAAAGGCAGAAGGGAAGAACAAAGAAATGCATGAATTTTCGGCTACAATCAGCAGATATCTTGAAAACCTGTATATACCCTCATTAAATGCGGTTACGCGGACGGACATTGTTGAGATCATTATTATTACGGTTATGATCTATGCAATTCTCGTATGGGTAAAAGAAACTAGGGCGTGGGCGCTCCTTCGCGGAGTGCTGGTGATAGGCGCCTTTCTTTTGATTGCCTTTTTTATGGAGATGACAACGATCCTGTGGATAGCGGAAAGGCTGATTTCTCTGGCAGTGATTGCGGTGGTGGTGATTTTGCAGCCGGAACTGCGGAAAGCGCTGGAAAATCTGGGACAGAAAAATATACTTGCCGGCCTGTTTTCGCTGGATATGCTGAAAGCCTCCGTGAGCGCGAGATTTTCCGACCAGACGATCAACGAGATCGTGAAGGCATGTGTGGAGATGGGGAAGGTTAAGACCGGTGCGCTGATCGTGGTGGAACATAAGCAATCGCTGGCAGATTATGAGAAAACGGGCATAGATGTGGATGCGCTGGTATCCAATCAGCTTCTGATCAATATTTTTGAACACAATACGCCGCTTCATGACGGCGCTGTTATTGTACGCGGAGACAGAATCGTATCCGCGACCTGTTATCTGCCTCTTTCTGATAATATGTTGCTCAGCAAAGATCTGGGAACGAGGCACAGGGCGGGTGTCGGTATCTCGGAAGCAACGGATTCCATGACCGTTATTGTTTCCGAAGAGACAGGAAAGATCAGTGTGGCATACGGCGGAAGGCTCCACAGAGGGCTTACGGCGGATGAACTGAGGCAGTACCTTTCTGAGATTCAGGATAAAGTGGTGGAAGAGAAAAAACGCATTATCTGGAAAGGAAGGTCTAAAAATGAATAAAAAAGAGAAAGTAAAGTTCTCCAAAAGACTGACCAGAAATCTCGGTTTAAAGGTTATTTCTTTTCTGCTGGCGATGGGGCTCTGGCTTTTGGTTGTAAATATTGATGATCCGGTTGTGCGGTGGACGTTCCTTGATGTGCCGGTGACGATAAAGAATGCGGATGTGATCACCAATCAGGGGATGATCTACGAGGTACTTGACGGGACGGATGTGATCTCACGGGTGACGGTGTATGCGCCGAGGTCTGTGGGTGAGAATATTAATAAATCCGATATTGTGGCGACGGCGGATATGAATACGCTGAACAGCCTGAATATTTTGCAGGTGGATTTTTCTGTCCCCAAAGTGGGCAGTAAGGTCAGCGATATCCGCGGCAGCGCGGACAGTATGCGGATCAGCATTGAAAACAAGAAGAATGTTCAGAAGGTGTTAAAAACCAATGTGACGGGAGACGCGCCGGAAGGATATGTGGTTGGGAATGTGACGACGGATCAGAACCTTGTCAGGGTGGCGGGTGCCGAATCCATTGTGAACAGGGTGGACTCTGCGGTCATCAATATTGATATGAGTACACTTTCGGAATTTACCAGTGATATCACAACAAGCGTGCCGGTGCGGCTTTATGACGCGGAGGGCAATGAGGTAGAAGGAAGCACTCTGACAAAGAATCCGGAGAATGTAATGATTACGATTGAAATTCTTTCGACAAAGGATGTGCCTCTGCGCTTTGAGGTGGAGGGTAATCCGGCGGAAGGGTATGGGCTGACAGGCGTGGTGGTGAGCGATGTACAGACAGTCCGGATTGCAGGCAGGCGTTCGGTGCTGAACGGTATCAACGAGATCGAGATCCCGGCGGAAGCCATCGATGTTTCAGGGATAAACGAAGATACAACGATGGAAGTTGATGTATGTGATTATCTTCCTGAAAATGTGCAGATGGCGGATAAGAATACGAGTATGCCGGTCAATGTAACGGTAGGCGTGGAGCGGGAGACAACGGTGGAGTACACCCTGCCGGCGGAGGAAGTGAAAATCATTAACGTCCCTGCGGGACTGGAATGTGAACTGGAAGGACTGGAGGAAGATTATACGGTGCCGATCACCGGAATCCGTTCCGTTATGAGTGATCTTGATGAAAGAGATCTGGAGGCTTCGCTGGATGTGACGGCGTGGATGCAGGAACAGGGACTGCGGGAGTTGATGCCCGGCAGGTATTCGGTGACACTGCAGTTTAACAATCCGGAATATACGAGGCCTGACAGATATGTCACAGCCACTATGGTCATATCTGAAGCGGCAGGTGAAGATGTGGTGGAATAGAATATATTAAGCGTGCATGGGAAGGTGGGAACCTGAACTGTGAAAGCTTTTAAATATTGGAAAGGCGTTTGAGAAGATGGGAAGACTATTTGGAACAGATGGAGTGAGAGGCGTGGCAAATGAGGAACTGACACCGCTCCTTGCGATGCAGCTTGGTCAGGCAGGGGCATATGTTCTGACAAAAGAGACGGAGCATAAGCCGACGATCATGGTTGGGTGTGATACGAGAATTTCCGGCGATATGCTGGCAAATGCGCTGATGGCGGGTGCATGTTCCGTGGGGGCAAACTGTGTCTATGTGGGAGTGATTCCCACGCCGGCGGTGGCATACCTGACAAGAAAGTACAAAGTAGACGCCGGGGTAGTGATCTCAGCATCCCATAATCCGGTGGAGTTTAACGGCATCAAGTTCTTCAACGGAAGCGGCTACAAGCTGCCCGATGAACTGGAGGATGAGATCGAGGCGGTGATCCGCAGCGGTATGACCGGCATCAAGTTCCCGATCGGACCGGGTGTGGGCAAGATTAAATACCGTACCGATGCGAGAGAGGAATATATCAACCATGCGATCCAGTCTGTGGGTGTGGATCTGACGGGATTGAAGATAGTTGTGGACTGCGCGGAGGGAGCAGCTTTTTATACTTCCGTGGAAGCACTCCGGGAATTAGGAGCCAATGTGGTTCCGATCCATAATATGCCGGACGGTACAAATATCAATGCAAACTGCGGTTCCACCCATATGGGAGAGCTAAAAGCCCGCGTGGTATATGAAAAGGCGGATCTTGGCCTGGCTTTTGACGGAGATGCCGACAGGATGCTGGCGGTGGATGAAAACGGCAAGATCATCGACGGTGATGAGATCATGGCAATCATCGGCAACCATATGAAGAGCCAGGGAAAGCTGAAGCAGGATACGATCGTGGTAACGGTAATGTCCAATCTGGGTTTTACGCTGATGGCAAAAGAAAAAGGAATCCATATGGAGACAACAAAAGTCGGCGACAGATATGTGTTGGAGCGGATGCGTGAGATCCATGCAAGTCTGGGCGGTGAACAGTCGGGGCACATTATATTCCTGGATGAGAATACGACCGGCGACGGCCTGCTCAGTGCACTGCATTTACTGCAGGTGATAGTGGAGACCGGGAAGAGGCTTTCCGAACTGGCATCCGTTATGCAGGTACTGCCTCAGGCATTGGTGAATGCAAAAGTGGCAAACCACAAGAAGGAACATTATATGGAATATCCGGAGATATCTTCAGCCATTGCAAAGCTGGAAGAAAAATTTGCGGGTGAGGGAAGAGTCCTGATCAGGCCCAGCGGGACAGAGCCTCTCGTGCGGGTTATGATCGAAGGAAAAGATCAGGAGCAGATCAACAAAGAAGCAACTAAGCTGGCAAACCTGATCCAGGATATCATGTTTTGAATATATATTCATTTATGACTTGTGATAACAAATTTTAAATGGTATAATGAAGGAAAGCTGCGAAGCAGCTTTCCGCTACTTCATAATTTGCGAAGGAAATTATGAAGGAACCCGTGTTGCGAAGCGGTATTTAGCAGCTTTGTGATTGATAAGACGGGATATGAAATGGGGACATATACTGCTTAGATTATGGGGAAGGATGATCTTTGTGGTATAAATATATATTGGAGGTAAGTTACATGGTAAGCCAGAAGGTAGTTATCAAAAACCCGACAGGGCTGCATCTAAGACCGGCAGGCATCCTATGCAAGGAAGCAATGCAATTCAAATCTTTAATAACTTTTACATTTCGTGAGAATACGGCAAATGCGAAAAGTGTATTAAGTGTACTTGGAGCATGTGTAAAATGTGGTGATGAGATTGTTATGACCTGCGAAGGCGAAGATGAGAAAGAGGCGCTGGAAGCTTTGATCGGTGCCATCGAAAGCGGATTGGGAGAATAACAAAAGTCATATGCAGAAGCAGTTTAAGCCCGTGTATCTTGCACGGGCTTTTTTGTATCATGGGAAATTGCTCCTATGACACAAAAACGTATTACATGGATGCACAGTAAATGAATTTGTTTTGTGTGGTGTAAACAGATTACAGTAGTTATTTTATAAAAATGGAGTCGGAGGTGGAAAAATGTTAAATTACAAGCGTTATCAAAAAAATCCTGTGGTGGATTACCCGGAGAGAAAGTGGCCGAATCTTGAGATTGAAAAGGCACCGATCTGGTGTTCCGTGGATTTGAGGGACGGCAATCAGGCGCTGATTGATCCGATGATCGTATCGGAAAAGATCGAGATGTTTCAGTACCTCGTGAAAATGGGATTTAAGGAGATCGAGATTGGTTTTCCGGCGGCAAGCCAGATTGAGTACGATTTTTTGAGGCAGCTTGTGGACAGAAAACTGATACCGGACGATGTGCTGGTACAGGTACTGACACAGTGCCGTGAGGAACTGATCGATCGTACTTTTGAATCCATTCAGGGCTGCAAACAGGCTGTCGTGCATATTTATAATTCTACGTCCACGCTGCAGCGGGATGTGGTGTTTGGCATGGACAAAGAGCAGATCATAGATATTGCCGTAAAAGGAACGAAGATGGTGAAAGAGCGTGCGGAGAAGTTTCCCGGTAAGATCGTGCTGGAATATTCTCCGGAGAGTTTTACCGGAACCGAGCTGGAGTTTGCGCTGGAAATCTGTACGGCAGTACAGGAGGCGTGGGGAGCAACGAAAGAAAATCCGATGATCATCAACCTTCCCTCCACGGTGGAGATGACAACACCGAATGTTTTTGCCGACCGGATCGAGTGGATGAATACACATTTTAAAAACAGGGAGAGTATTATACTCAGCGTGCATCCTCACAATGACAGAGGAACCGGTGTGGCAAGCGCCGAACTGGCGGTGCTGGCGGGTGCGGAACGAGTGGAAGGCACACTGTTTGGTAATGGCGAACGGACCGGCAACGTGGATATCATGAATATTGCCTACAATATGTTTTCACAGGGAATCGATCCGCAATTGGAGATAGAGCACATCAATGAGATCATAGAACTCTATGAGCGCTGCTGTAAAATTCCGATCCATCCCCGTCATCCCTATGCGGGGAAGCTGGTATTTACCGCTTTTTCGGGTTCTCATCAGGATGCGATCAATAAAGGCGTGAAAGCGATGAAGGACAGAGGAAGCGAAATATGGCAGGTGCCCTATCTGCCGATTGATCCTGCAGATATCGGCAGAGAGTATGAGCCCATCGTGCGTATTAATTCTCAGTCCGGTAAGGGCGGTGTTGCTTTTGTCATGGATACCTATTTCGGGTTCAAGCTTCCGAAGGGAATGCAGAGGGAATTTGCAGATGTGATCCAGAAGATATCCGAACAGCAGGGAGAGGTTTCTCCGGATCAGGTGATGGAAAATTTCAGAGAAGAATATCTGAACAAAAAGGAGCCGCTCCACTTCCGGAAACTGCGTGTGGATGATCTGAGTGATACGATCGACAGTGAGTTTGATACCCATGTGAAAGTCATTTACACGGATCATGGTGTGGAACATAGCTTTGAGGCGGTTGGCAACGGTCCTATTGACGCGGTGAGAAGAGGGCTTGCGGAGCAGCTCAATGTGAATATTAAGGTGCTGGATTATGAGGAGCACGCACTGCAGAGCGGTTCTAACTCTCAGGCGGCGGCTTATATCCACCTGCTTGACGGGGAGACCGGGCATGTGACGTATGGCGTCGGAGTGAGTTCCAATATTACGAGGGCTTCCATCCGGGCGGTATTCTCAGCGATGAACAGGCTGGGGCTGGGGGAGCATTAGAGTTTTAAAAAGGCCATGTCCCATTATTTGCAATAGAGTTGCGAGTTATTTGGATTTCCCGAAATCTGAAAGGCGGATTTCGGGAAAATACATTATGGTGTAAATTGACAAAGGATAATGTGTATAGTATGATTATTAGTAATTTTTTTTATATTTCTTTGAAAGATAGAAGTACTGATTTAAAGGGGTGTACATAAATGTCAGATCAAAAGAGGAAAGTATCTTTTATAATCCCGGCTTATAATGAAGAGGAATCCTTAGAGGAACTTTATGCGTTAATTAAAAGTAATGTAGAAATATGCCGGAAAGAGAATCTTTTGTCAGATTATGAAGTGATATTTGTTGATGATGGTTCAACTGATTATACACAAAATGTAATTCGGGAGATGTCTGATAAAGATGGACATGTTAGATATATATTTTTTAGAAAAAATTTTGGAAAATCTATTGCCTTGCAGACAGCCTTTAAAAATGTGACCGGCGATATAATTATTACAATGGATGCGGATCTGCAGGACGATCCATGTGAACTAATAAATTTTTTGAAGAAAATTGATGAAGGCTATGATCTTGTATCAGGATGGAAGGTCAACAGACTTGATTCGGCAGAGAAGAGGCTGCCATCAAAGCTGTTCAATCGGGTTACAGCTAAAATGTCTGGTATTGATTTGCATGATTTTGACTGCGGATATAAGGCTTATAAGCGGGAGGTGACAGATTCCGTAGATATTTATGGGCAGCTTCATCGTTATATTCCGGTTTTGGCTTTTCGTAAGGGATTCCGGATTGCTGAGATTCCGGTGCATCATAATAAACGAAAACATGGGAAATCCAAATATGGTATGGAGCGGTATATGCAGGGATTGTTGGATTTTTTTACAGTTTCCTTTTTGACAAAATATCATGACAGACCAATGTATTTTTTTGGAAAGGCTGGACTTTTATCTCTGTTTGCCGGGGGGGCAATCTGCCTTTTTTTGACAGTAATATGGTGTATGGGCAATTCTATTGGGAAAAGGCCATTGCTACAATTGGGTATATTGCTGATCATTTTGGGGATACAATTGTTTTCTGTCGGCTTTATCGGAAATATGCTTTTGGATGTGACATTTAAAAATAACTATTCGGAAGCGCATGTGAAAGAGAAGAAATAAAATGAAATTAAAAGAGTGGATAGAAAAGATTTTTTCTGTAGAAATACTGCGCTATGGTATTGCTGGTGGTTGTGTCACATTCAGTAATGCATTATTCTATTTTCTGTTTTTACGAATGGGTATAGTTTATACTGTCGCAAATATTATCAGCCTGGTTTTATCTAAAGCGGTTGGTTATGCTATGAATAAATTTTGGGTATACAAGTCAAGATGTGCTTCTTTCAGGGAGGCTTTTTTTGAATTGCTTCGCTTTATAGGTGCCAGAGGATTTACCGGACTGGTAGATTTTTTGGGAGTTATATTATTTGTTGAGGTATTTGATTGTGGGGAACGGATATCCAAGATTATTCTAATGCTTCTGGTAATTGTATTAAATTATGTTTTAGGAAAAAGAGCTGTTTTTGTGAAAAGGGACACGGAGAATTATGAGAAAAATTAATATCACCAATGAAAAAAAGGGAAACATTCTTAGCTGGATAGTGATATTATATTTTGTTATATATTTTGCTGTAGGAACGGGTATTTATAAGGACTATGGATTTTCAACGGATGAATCTGCAGAATGGGAAGAAAGTATTGTTGCCTATAAGTATATAAACAGTAGTTTTTTTCAACGCGATGTCCCGGAGCTTATCGGCGTAACTGGTTTGGAGGAGTTTGATCATCGATATTACGGAACCGCAATGCAGATGCCTATGGTATTCATTGAGGATTTATTTGATTTTTCTTTGACAACGCAACAGATTTTTTATATGAGGCATTTGATTACTTATCTGGTCTGTTTTGTGGGATATATCTGTTTTTATTTTGCCTTGAAAAAGATTTTTCGAAATCAACTTCTGGCATTAACAGGAGTGTTGGTTATTTCTCTCTATCCCCGAATATTTGGCTACCAGTTTACAGATTTAAAAAATCTTATTTTCTTATCTTTAAATATGGTGGTATTGTTAACACTGGTTTATGTTATTGATAAAGAGAATGCATTGACTGTATTTTTATTCGGGTTTGTGGCTGCGTTGGCAACAAATCAAAGGATTATGGCGGTGGTATTTCCTGTGATTCTTGCAGGATATTGGTTTGTCAGAGATATAACAGATAAAATAGAGAAAAGTAATAAAAAAGACAGGATTATCTTATTCGGGAAATATCCTTTCATGGCAGCAGTCTATTTTGTAAGTTGGAGCTTGATGTCTCCAATTGCCTGGATGGAGGGAAATCCATTTCAGACATTTTTTAATACATTTCATAGCTTTTCACAATATGACTGGAATGGAACGATGGTTTTCATGGGTAAGCTGATTACATGTGAGGAACGCCCATGGTATTATTTGCCGGTCTGGTTTGCATTAACAATACCAATCATTTATCTGATGCTGTTTTTTGTTGGACATATTGCTTTGGGCAGTTATCTGAAAAGAGAGCAAAATGGCTGGGATGCCCTTATAGGAAAATACAAGTGGTTAGCCTGCAATATTTTATTGTTTTGGGGAATTGTCTTGGCAGTTATTATATTGGACAGCAGGATTTATGTGGGATGGCATCATTTGTATTTTGTTTTTATGCCGTTTACGGTTGTCGTGGTTTATGGTGTGCGTTTTATGTCGGAAAAAATCAGTGCAAAAATAGTGGGGGGAGTGCTTGCTTTTTATTTGATATGCTTGAGTGGATGGATGATTTTGAATCATCCCTTTCAGGTGGTATATTTTAATCCTGTCGGAAGACATTTTGCAGTGCTGTTTGACAGGGATGAACAGCGGGCTACCAGTAGTGTATTATTGGACTGGATATTGGATCATACGGAGGGCACTGTTTCGATATGTGGAGAGACAGACAGTTATTTACTGTTATCAGAGGAAGAAAAACAGAGGATTGATGTGAGAGGGATGGAAGAGGGAGAATATCTGATCGATATTTTCAGAAATGTAATAGGAAATGAAGTTCCACATGAAGGATATGAAGAAGTATATGCATCGTGGGTAAATGGATATAAAATTGGCGCAGTGTATCAAAGAATAGATTAAAATGAAGGGACATGGGATAAATGACAGGGCAAGGTCGCAACAGAAAGTACGATTGGGAACAGGTATGGAGATACTGTACTCTTTTGTATTTCATAATTTATTTTATAGCAGGACTATGTGTCTACAAGGACTATGGCTTTACTGTAGATGAAGAAAAACAGCGTGAGAGAAGTCTGGTATCTTATAAATATATGAATGAGGTATTACTGGACAGGGATATGCCAGGGTTGGAAGATATTCCTGAGATGGATGAAAAAAATCATGGCTATTATGGAACTGCAATGCAGATGCCTATGGCTTTTATGGAAGATATTCATGGATTTACAATGACCACAAGAGAAATATATTTGATGCGGCATTTGTATAATTTTATTGTCTGCTTTGTGGGTTATGTCTGTTTTTATTTTGTACTGCGGAAAATATTTCCTGAAGGCCGATTTTACGCTTTTGCGGGAACACTGATCGTTTCGCTTTATCCACGCTTTTTTGGATATCAATTTACTGATATAAAAAATCTTATTTTCGCGGCGCTTAATATGGTAGTCCTGCTTACACTTGTCTATGTTGTGGAAAAGGAAAACTGGCTGACAATAGTTTTATTTGGAATTACGGCAGCACTGGCAACAAATCAAAGAGTAATGGCAATTATTTATCCGGTTTTTTTATTGGGGTATTGGCTGCTCAGGGATTTAACAATATTGATAAAAGATAGAAAAATAGCTAAAAATAAAGCTTTATTTTTTATTAAATATCCTTTGGTAATTATTTCTTATTTTTTGTTTTGGGTTATAATTTCGCCGTTTGCCTGGATACATCCGGTTATTTCCTTTAAAAAAACTTTTAAAGCTTTTTCTCACTTTCAGGGATGGAATGGCTATATGGCATTTATGGGAGAGTTGATTACATCAACAGAGCTTCCCTGGTTTTATTTGTTTGTGTGGATGGGAATAACAATTCCTGTTTTGTATATGTTCCTGTTTTTCATGGGACATGTTGGACTGGTATTTTCTTTGAAAAAAGAGGGAAAAGGATGGTGGGAAAATGGCGTATTGGGAAAGGGAAAATGGTTTGCTTGCTGTATAGGAATGTTCTGGGGAATCGTCTGTGCGATCATTATGCTTCATTGCAAAATATACGAGAGTTGGTATCATGTATTTTTTGCATTTGTGCCATTTACGGTTGTGACGGTATATGGATTCAAATTTTGTGCTGAAATTATCAATAAAAAGATTGTTGGAATAGTGTTTGGCATTTGTATAGTATTGATTGCGGGGTGGAATATTCGTAATCATCCTTACCAGCAGGTGTATTTCAACATGATTGGAAGGCAGTATGCACATCTGTTTGAGAGAGATTCACAATATGCGGACAGTAGTGAACTGATGAGATGGATACTGGATCATACGGAAGGGGAAGTAAAGGTAAGCGGTTATACGCTTAGTACCCTGTTATTGTCGGAAGAGGAAAAGCTCCGGATTGTAAAAGATTATGAGGAGGGGGATTACCATATTGATATTTTTCTGAATGTGATAGGAAATGAGGCGGTTCATGAAGGGTATGAGGAAGTATACGCTGTCTGGGTGGATGGGTATAAGATCGGGGCGGTGTATCAGAAAATAAATCGATAATATAAAAAGAACCACTTCTTATTTGGAATAGAAGTGGTTCTTTTATATGAAACTATATCAACAAATTATTCAAATATCGGTTTTGTGCCGGCCTGTGCGACAGCGATGTAAGTTTTTCCTGTGTTAAGTACGATCTCATCACCGTTCATATCATAATACTTGGTCGGCGCGTAATCGGAAGTCTTTGTCCAGGTAATCGGGATCATCTTACCCTTTGTGCAGTAGTAGCCGGGTTTTCCGCTGTCAATCATTGTGAAATCCTGATAATCCTTGTCATCAAGTTTCTTGCAGTCTGTCATCTGTACGATAACGTTATCAAAAGTAAGCTGTTCACCAGTGAGCTGATCAATCTGTTTGTTTTTATGAAGTGTCTTATAATAGACGCCCTCTTCTTCATTATATTCCAGCGATGTCAGTGTTACAGGGAACACGCCGCTCAGATCAATATTGACAGCTCTCTTTGCGTCGCTGTAATCTTCCAGCGTATTGGGATTGGAAGCATTTGTAAACTTAAAGTGATCTGCAGTCCAGTACTGATCTCTGTGGTCTTTTTCGTATTTCTGCTTCTCAATGGCGCTGGTTAACTTTTCACCGGAAGTATAAGCATTGTGAGGTGCCTTCTTATCATTGGAACGGAAGAACGCCTCGGAGCCGGGTGCCACGTTGGTGTTGCCGGTATGTGTGCCGGTGATGTTATTAACATCGGGGCGTGTTACCCAGTTATCTGCATAGAAGGGACCGCCAAAATGTACGATAATGGAATCCCATTCAAGGCCCACCGGAACGTAATAATGACGGACGCTGCGGATATTTCCGATCTTTTCCATATCCTGCCATCCCTCGATAATCGCCATCTGACGGGAAATACTGCCTTCTTCCATGATTTCATATAAAACGCCGGCACTTCCTATACCATACTGAGGCTGAGCTGCCGTATCGGTAGGCATCATAACGGAAATCGGCCTGGAATTGGCAACTTCCTCTTTTACCCACAAGTTTGTCAGGGAACTTCTCACATAGCCCTCGCCGGGTGCTTCTTCATCATCGGTGATAACTTCCTCTTCGGGCTCAACGGGTTCTTCCTCTTCGGAAGTGCCCGGAAGATCTTCTGCTTCGACAGTTATATCCTGAATTTCCGTCGATGCAGGTTCATCTTCTTTTCCGCAGCCTGATATGCAAAGCGTGGCAGTAAGTGCTGCGATCAGAAGAATATGATGTTTCTTCATTACTATAGTACCTCTCTTCCTGTTTAATGATTGAGTTGTTGAAACTGTGAAAATGATATCATCAACTCGCAAACCCGCGCTTTCAGCGCTTCTAGTCCGATTTCATCGGACGTTTGCTCGTTAATGTCCGATGAAAAACAAATGTCCGCCCTGCAGTCGCTTGTTTTTCTTCTCTGGACATTATATCATAAATCATCATTTCAGTCATTAGAAAGTATTACAATTTCTGTGTTTTTATTGCCATATTATGTCTTTTTAATAATTGTTAGACAATTTATGCATCTATCTATCAGATGCGCAGGAATTAAAAAAGTTTAAAGCGGAAATACATAGACCAGATATTTTCCGCCGTTTGATACTGTAAAAGTATCTTCAGCATGTGCGGTTGTTTCAAGGCGCTCTTCCAGATAGTCGATAACCATGGCAGACTGCATTTCCATATCGGAAGAAGTGAGAAGGTATATGGAATCACAGCCGTCAAAATATTTTTTTTGATATTCATAAAGCACAGGCGCACCAGAATACCAGCATCCGGTAATCACACCGTTTCGCGGACCATAAATTTTTGTTTCAAAAGCGCTGCCGCGATAATAAATCAAAGTGCTGGCATCAATAAAGTAGCTTTTTTCAGGATGATTGTTGCAGTAGGTAATCATTTCCTGCATGCCTTTAAAGTAGATTGCTTCGTTGGTATTTTTTTCTTTTAAAAATAAATATTGGTTTTTAAATGTTTTGGCGCCAAACGGCAGCATTAGTATTACAAGAATAAATGGTAAATACTTTTTAATGACATAATTGTCATAATGAGGCCTTGACAGCGTTTTGAAAGTCTCTGAGGTGCAATGCTTGTCATCCTTTGAAACAGTGAGGAAGAAAAGGCAGAGCAGAAAGGAAATTTCACCTAAAAACAAAGGGACCATAACTCTGGGTGGAATCCTGCCTTCATAGAGCAAAAAAAGCCAGAGGACGCTTCTGCCAAGGAACAGCCCTGTGAGTGGGAACAGGAGGGATGGTTTTTTTTCAAAAATCAGAAGAAGGATGAGTGCTGCCCAGGCTGACAGAAGCAAAAGGTTTAAGTTCCAGTATTCCGGGGAGATATAGCTGTTCAGAAATTGTCTGAATACCTGGGAAAAAGCAGGGCGCATGTTCTGGGCATGGGCAATTTCCGCAATTTCCAGAAGGCAGTCTCCGGAAAGGTTTTCTTCGATCATGGCATACTGGAGGAATGCCTGGTACTGTTTTTGGGTGACATTATATTTTTTCAGGATATTACGTACTTCCGTATAGTCGGGAATGGCAGCGTAATCTGTGATCTCTGTGACGCCGTCATTGACTTTTTCGTATTCTTTCCAGCCGGGTGAGCTGTGAAAGGTCAGATAACTGCTCTTTCCGATGATCAGGATGGTGAGTAAGATGGCAGAGACATGAAACAGCGGTCGGTATTTTGTAAGATAATCCTTTTTAAAAGAAACAGGAAGCAGATAAAGCCTGTTTTCGGAAAAATAAAATCCAAAAAGGACTATAAAGCCCATGGGCTGGATCATGAGCATGGCGTTGCTGCGCAGCAGAAAAGAGAGAAGTTCCAGCAGGAAAAAAAGGGCGCAGCGGGATTTTCCTCCGGGATAGAGCAGAAAACACAAATAGCCGGTAATGGCAAGCATTGCGGCTGTGGAGGTGTATTGGATGCTTGCAATAATATACAATTCGGAAGCGAATATAAGCGCTATGAACACCAGGGCAAAAAAACGGTCTCTTTTATGATGGCAGCGGGAGAGAAAAGCATCTGTAATAAAAAAGCAGCATAAAAACTGAAACAGTACGAGCATGCCGCCGTACCAGGGAATGGCGGTGGTCATGTTATAGAGAGAGGAGAGAAGGAAGCCAAGTATATAATCCACATAGTAGGTATGCGCCTCGGGAGAACCGGTCATGGAACCGGAGAGGATTTCGGTGATGATACGGTCATCATTGGTCTCGAAGAAGATGCCGGTGAAATGGTATATTAGAAAGATCCAGAGGGCAGCCAGGCAGAGGGCGGCGGGTATACGGTACTTTTTGTTCATGGGAAACTCCTTGTTGTATTAATATTGCATACAAATAGTTATGATGTCCGGACCATGATATTTAAAATCCGGTATTAGCATGAAATTAAAAATTTCACGATCCTAATTTGAGTGCCTGCTGAAGCGGGCGAATGGGAGTTAGGGTGAAAATATTCAGGCCTTTTATACTCCATCTAATATGATAGCATAAAGCGTTCGTGCTGTATAGGAAGAATGATTGTATGGAAACAGTACGGGTTCTGGCTTTGGGAACTGCTGTTATCAGAATAATTTTAAGGGAAGGGAAAAGCTTGACAAAGTATGTTTTTTGCTGTAATTTAATATATAACGTTCATGAAAAGAAAAAAGGAGAATTATATGAACAAACAAGAACTCGATATTCTGCTTACATTGTCATTTGAAAATTACAGTAACCAACGCTGTTTATCAAATAAGACAGGGTATTCATTGGGGCTTGTCAATCGCTGCATAAAAAAGCTGTCTGAATCAGGTTATCTTGACGGGGAAGTGCGTTTAACTGAGAAGGCAGAAAAACTGTTTGCAAAAAGCCGTCCACAAAATGCAATCATACTTGCGGCAGGCTTTGGAATGAGAATGGTGCCAATCAATATGGAGACACCGAAGGCTTTGCTGGAGGTGAAAGGGGAGAGGCTGATTGAGAGGCTGATAAAGCAGCTCAATGAGGTGGGGATTGAAGAGATTTATGTTGTTGTAGGGTTTATGAAGGAAAGTTTTGAGTATCTGATCGATGAGTTTGGGGTGAAATTACTTGTAAATCCGGAATATACGGCTAAAAACAATCTGTATTCTTTATATCTTGCATCAGAGTATATTTCTAATACGTATATTTTGCCATGCGATCTGTGGTGTGCGGAAAATCCGTTCAGAGAGCGGGAACTTTATTCCTGGTATATGGTCAGCGAGGTATTGACGGAAGAGAGTGAGGTGCGGATTAACCGGAAAATGGAACTGGTAAAGATACCGGCAGATGTTCGGGGAAATGATATGGTGGGAATAAGCTGCATACTGGAAAAGGATGCGGCGGAGATTAAAAAGAGCCTGAAAGAACTCTCGCGGGATAAGAAGTATGATGGTTCCTTTTGGGAAGAGAGCCTGTATCAGAACGAGCGGATGGTGCTGCATCCCAGGCTTATGGAACCGGCCGGGATCGTGGAGATAGATACCTATGAACAACTCCGGGAATTGGACAGTGCTTCCAACCAGCTGAAATCAGATGCTATTTCTGTGGCTGCTGCTGCCTTAAAGGCAAAAGAGAATGAGATAACCGGAATTTCCAGTTTAAAAAAAGGGATGACAAATCATTCATTTTCTTTTGAGTGCAGAGGGAAAAGATATATTATGCGTATTCCCGGAGAGGGAACGGAGCATTTGATCAATCGAAAGGAAGAGGCTGAGACTTACAGAGAGATATGTAAACAGAATATCTGTGATGAGATTATTTGTTTTGATGAAGAGAATGGTTACAAAGTTACGGAATACATAGAAGGAGCAAGGGTATGTGATCCCTGTTTGGAAAGCGATATCAGAAAATGTATGGAGAGGCTGAGGGGATTTCATGAACTTGGCATTTCGGTTAAACATGAGTTTGATATCTGGAAGCAAATGGAATATTACGAGAAGCTTTGGGATGGGGAACCCTCCTGTTTTCATGATTATGATAAGACGAAGGAAAGGGTGCTGTCTCTGAAACCTTATATTGAAAAGAATGTTGAACGAAAAGTTTTAACCCATATCGATGCGGTGCCTGATAATTTCCTGTTTACATATGATGGGAATGGAAAAGAAGATATACGGATAATTGACTGGGAATATGCGGGCATGCAGGACCCTCATATTGATATTGCAATGTTCTGTATCTATTCTCTTTATGACAGGGCGCAGGTGGATCATTTGATTGATCTGTATTTTACGGAAGGATGCGAGAAGAGAGTACGCATTAAAATTTACTGCTATATTGCAGCCTGCGGCCTGCTCTGGAGCAACTGGTGTGAATATAAAAGAAAGCTTGGAGTGGAATTTGGTGAATATTCACTCCGTCAGTACCGGTATGCAAAGGATTATTACAAAATTGTTCAGAAGGAAGAGATGATATGCAGTACATGCATGAAACAGGAGAGTAAGTCAGATTTTTCAGAAGAGCAGTTTCATATTCTGTATTTTCTGTGGAGAAATAAGGGGGAAACAGAAGGGGAAGAAACTCTTTGCCAAAAGTGCGGAATTTCATCAGCCAGGATAAAGGAACTTCTCACGGAAATGATCGAAAAAAATCTTCTTACTGCTGATTGGCAGATCACCTCGGAAGGGATAAAGGCTCTTGAACCATACCGGGTGAAAAATGCTGTGATCATGGCGGCCGGGATGAGCACAAGATTTGCGCCGCTTTCTTATGAAAAGCCGAAGGCGCTGCTGAAGGTGAAAGGAGAACTGCTGATAGAGCGGGAGATTGAGCAGTTGAGGGATGCCGGAATTGAAGATATTGTTGTTGTGGTCGGCTATATGAAAGAAAAATTGTTTTATCTGGCAGATAAGTATCAGGTTGAGATAGTTGTCAATGAGGATTATTACCGTTACAACAATACATCGACATTGATGCCGGTTGCGGACAGATTGGATAATACATATGTTTGTTCGTCGGATAATTATTTTGTGGAAAATCCGTTTGAACCATATGTATACCGCTCTTATTATGCCGCCGTATATGCACAGGGAGAGACGGATGAATATTGTATTTTCTGTAACAAAGAAGGACGGATTGAGAATGTTACGATAGGCGGGAGGGATGCATGGTATATGCTGGGGCATGTATATTTTAATCATGTGTTCAGTGAAAGATTTGTCTCCATTTTAAAAAACGAGTACAAAAAACAGATTACAAAGGAGCATTTGTGGGAGGACTTGTATATCCGGTATATCAATGAACTGGACCTGTATATCAGGCGTTACGACAGTGAATTGATTAAAGAATTTGATTCTCTGGATGAACTGCGGCTTTTTGACAGGAATTATCTGGAAAATTCCAACTCCATGATATTCCATAATATCTGTCAGGTTTTAGGATGCATGGAGTCGGATATTATGGATATTTTTCCGATCAAAACAGGGTTGACGAATCTGTCGTTTTGCTTTTCCTGTTATGGAAAACGGTATGTTTACCGCCATCCGGGGGTTGGGACGGAAGAATATATCAACAGGGAGGCAGAGGCTGCAGTTATGGAGATAGCGCGGGAGTTGGGAGTGGATGACACCTATATTTATATCCATCCGACAGAAGGCTGGAAAATATCACATTATATTGAAAATGCGGAACTTCTGGATTATCACAATATCGGACAGGTAGAGAATGCTCTTGAGATTCTTTGGACCCTTCATAATAGTGGAAAGAATACGGGGTATTATTTCGATATCTGGCAGGAGATTGCCGGATTTAAGAAGAGACTGAAAGGATCTAACCGGACAGATTTTGAAGATATGCAGGAGATGGAGGAGAGGATAGAGACAATACAGGGCTATCTGAATCAGGACGGAGTAGAAAAAACAATATGCCATTGTGATAGTTACTCACCCAACTTCCTGATAGATCAGCAGGATAAGATGTATTTGATTGACTGGGAATATTCGGGTATGTCTGATCCGGGTGTTGATATCGGCACATTTATTGCCTGTTCGGACTATGATATGGAGAAAGCGGTGGAGATCATCGGGATATACCTGAAGCATGTACCGTCCACAAAAGAACTGCGCCATTATATAGGATATACAGCGGCAAGTTCATTTTATTGGTTTGTCTGGGCGCTTTATCAGGAGAGTGTCGGGAAAACGGTGGGTGAGTATCTTTATATCTGGTATCGTTATACAAAAAGATATAGTGCAAAAGCGTTGGAATTATTTGAGAGAGGAGAGAACGAATGAACATGAAAAATGATTCAATTATGGAAGAATTATATGCGGAAACAGAAAAAAGATTGGAGCAGATGCAGCAAAATGATTATGAATTTCCGGAAAAGATAGCTAATATAGATATAGCGGTTATTATTACAATGGTAGTTATCAGTGGGATTTTAATCACATTGTGTATGACAGGAGTGATCAGATGATGAGTAAAAATGCGGATTATATCAAACGTGAAACAATTACAGGCGTTGTGCCTATGCTAAAGGGAGACAGGCAGTATTCTTTTTGGGATCTGTTTTTATCAACAAGCGGTTTTGCAATAGCTACATGGTGTTATACACAAGGGGCTTATGTTGCGCAGTATCTGGGATTTAAACAGATGCTGATCAATATATTCTGTTTTAATATTATCTGGGTTTTTATTGAATGCATTCCCGTTTTATTTGCGGTTCGTTATGGTATTGATCTTTGGATATGGCTAAGGTCGGTTTTGGGTGGAAAAGGAGTGGCTGTGTTATCCACAGTCATAAGCCTCGCCAATTTTGGCTGGTATGCGGTAGCAGCGAATTTGTTTGCATCATCAATGATCAATCTGGCAGGAAATTTTGGATTGGTATTAAATACAGCTATCTGGAAACCTGTTTTGGGAACAGTTTGTGTGATACTGGGGACTTTGATTGCAGTGGGCGGACCTGAGGTGATTAAATGGACAAATCGTTTTCTGGTTACGGCATTGCTTGGTGTTGGAGCGATTATAGTAGTGCTTTGTTTTGTGGCTGTTCCGGTTACGGAAATTATTGCGGTACAACCTGTTCTGCCGGAGGGAATGACGCCTCTGGAAAGCTTTATGATCTCGGCGGAGGGTAATGTTGCATTTGCTTTTTCCTGGTCTACACAGGCTCTTGTTCTTCCAAGGCTGGCAAAGAGTGAGAGAAGTGGGTATTGGGGAACCTCTCTTGCGTATGGAGTTATCGCGCCTTTTTTTGTGGCCGCAGGTGGAGTAATGGCTCTTGCGATGTTTGTCCGTACAGGTATGTATGAGAGTGATCCTACAAAGATGCTTGCCACACTTTGTGGTTCCGGTTTCGCTCTTTTGAGCCTTTTGCTGGTAGCATTTGCGAATGTAGGAACGCAGGGGACAGGATCTTATGTAAATTGTATGATTGTAAAAAGTGGTATGCCAAAAGTGAGTTACAGATTACTGGTAATGATTGCGATGATTTATGTCAGCGCGTTGACGATATGGGGAGGAGTAGAAGAGCATTTTGGCGCATTTATTTCCATTGCAGCTTTTATTCAGGCGCCAATTATAGGGATGATCGTTGTGGATTATCTTATTGTCAGGAAACGCAGGTTGTCTTTGAAGGCGGCATATTATATGAAAGGACATGATGCATACCAGTATACGAAAGGATTTAACTGTGTGGGGCTGGCGTGTGTATTGATTGCCTGTGTTGTAACAATATTGGGTGTTTATAATCCTTTGACGGGGGAGATCAGAAGTAAAGTTTTTTTACTGACTACCGGAAGTGGATTTGATGCCATACTGGGGGGATTATTATATTGGGTGGCAAGCCTGACACCGTTAAAGAAATATATGCTGCGTGACAGAGAGGATCTGGAGATTATTTGATAAATGTAGATTATTTTAATAAGGACAGGGGTAAGTTTGTTTTGAAAAATGTGCCTGTAGTTGCTTATAGTAATAGGATTTGAGATAAATTGCAGAGGGATATAGAGGGATTATGAGAAATACTATAAAAGAAGATATGATATATGTGAAAACAGTTCTTTTGAAGACATTAGGGGAATCAGGGAGTGAAGAGATCGAAAGAATGGGAGGACTTACAAATCGTACATATAAGGTCAAACTTTCCAATGGGAGGGTATTTGTTGTTCGTATTCCGGGTGAGGGTACGGGGGAACTGATTGTACGACGGGACGAAAAGGTAAGTACGGAACTGGCATGTGAATTGGGAATTGATGCAAAGCTTTTATATTTTGGCGATGATGGGACAAAAGTGACCGAATTTATTCCTGATGCGGTTACCATGTCAGCGGAATCCATGAAATTTCCGGAACATATTCGACAGGCGGCTGATATATTCAGGAAGTTGCATTCCTGCGATATAGATACAGGTGTTCCTTTTGATGTATTTGATATGGCGAAAGGATACGAGGAGATCATATTTAAGAATGGGGTGGAGATGTATGATGATTATGAGAATGTAAAAGAAAAGGTTATGGGTATCAAAGAGGAAGTGGATGCTGTCTGCGATATTCGTAAAGTTCCATGCCATAACGACGCACTGTGCGAAAACTGGATCATGTCAGGAGATGGTAAAATGTATCTGGTCGACTGGGAATATGCGGGAATGAATGATGGAATTTGGGATCTGGCAGATGTTTCGATAGAGGCATCTTATGACAGTATGTTGGATGAAATGCTTTTGACGGAGTATTTGGGAAGAAAGCCTGTAGGAACTGACTGGAAACATTTTCTTGCAAATAAACTATATGTGGATTATCTTTGGACACTGTGGGCAAAAACCAGAGTGCCCTATGACGGGAAGCCAATGGAAGAGTGGGCGAATATGAGGTATGAACGTTTGAAAAATAATATTAAGGTGTTTGGAGCGGTATGAGAAAGGGAGAGATTTTCGCGGATCAGCCTGACGGCGAAATATGAATTGGAGGAGAGGTTGGGATAGAGATATGATATACGGAGTTCTGGCAGGTGTTACATGGGCTATGGAAACCATTATTTTAGGAAAGGCGTTGTCAATGACATCGTTTGTTTCTACGAAACAAGCAGTTTTTCTGGCGCCCTTCGTGAGTACGTTCCTGCATGATTTTTGCTCGGCTGTCTGGGCAATGCTCTATAATGGAGTACGAAAGAATTTGAAAAATGTCTGGAAAGCGTTTAGAACAAAAAGCGGAAAGTATGTCATACTTGCAGCGATCATTGGCGGACCGGTCGGTATGACGGGGTATGTTCTGGCGATTAATTATATGGGAGCATCCATTGGGGCAGTGGCAAGTGCGATCTTTCCGGCAATTGGTGCAATTCTGGCTTATTTTTTTCTGAAAGAGAAGATGCAGTGGTATCGCTGGGTATTGCTTATTATTACGTTGTTTGGTGTATATGGCCTCAGCTATTCACCGGAGTTGGATATCACAAATTTTTGGCTGGGCGTGGCAGGCGCCCTGATGTGTGCGTTCGGTTGGGGGATTGAAGCAGTGATTCTGGCAAAATGCCTGCAGGATCCGGAGGTAAAAGATGAGTATGCACTGCAGATAAGACAAACGACATCTATGCTGTTTTATGGTATTGTTATTTTACCATTACTGAAAGGCTGGGGATTTACTGCAGGACTTTTTACAGCAGGAACGGGGGGGTTATTGCCTGTCATTGCACTTGCCGCATTTTTTGCAACGATTTCCTATCTTTTTTATTATAAGGCAATTGCAAAGATAGGAGCATCGAAAGCGATGGCGCTCAATGTAAGCTATGCTGCGTGGGCTATTGTATTTACTGTCCTGATTTTGCATGACACCAGTATTTTAACGCCGGTTACAGTTTTATGTACGCTTATTGTTATTGTGTGCGGCATATTTGCGGCTGCTGATTTTAGAGAATTGATATTGAGGAAATAAATAGTTGTTTTTGAATAAATAAATATATTTATAAAAAGCAGGGATCACTGATATGATGTAAGGAAAAGTAGTCTCTGTTTTTTATATGTTGTTAAGAAGTTCTTGTGTTTTTAGGTATATAATTGTAAAATATAGTATTGTAATTGCTTATTGCAGGTGATCATATTTTTGTGATTTGCGGTGGTTAGAGTGTATTAGTGAAGAGGAAGGGATAGCAAGAAATGAATATTCTGTTATATATTGATCCGGGAACCGGAAGTATGCTTTTTGCAATTTTGATTGGGGTTATTGGAACGTTAAATTACTTGCTGAAAAACGGTATTGTGAAATTACGATTCGCACTGAGCAGTGGAAAGAAAGTGGAAACTAATGTGGATAAGATTCCGTTTGTAATATTTTCGGATGATAAAAGATATTGGAATGTATTTGAGCCAATTTGCCGGGAGTTAGACAGCCGGGGGGTAGATATTGTTTATATGACAGCATCTCCGGATGATCCTGTGCTTCGGAATCCTTATGAGCACATAAAAGGTGAGTTTATCGGAAAAGGTAACAAAGCTTTTGCACGAATGAATTTTCTGAATGCAGGAATAGTCCTATCTACAACGCCCGGACTTGATGTCTATCAGTGGAAACGTTCTAAAGATGTGTTGTGCTATGTGCATATACTTCACGCGGCGAATGAGGTAGCATGGTACCGCATGTTCGGAATAGATTATTATGATGTTATGATGTTGTCGGGAGAATATCAGGTGGAGGATGTCAGAAAGCTTGAAAAGCTTCGTAATCTTCCGGAAAAGGAGTTAGTAAAGATAGGCATTCCTTATATGGATGAAATGAGGAAGAGACTGCAGGAATCGCAGCAGGAAAAGTCGGGGGGGCGTACCGTTCTGGTGGCTCCATCCTGGGGGAAAAGTTCCATTTTTCAAAAGTATGGTGGAAAAATCATAGAGGTACTTTTAGAAACAGGATATTATATTATTATCAGGCCACACCCTCAATCTTTCACTTCTGAAAGAGAAATGATTGAGAAAATTATGGCTGAGTATCCGGCATCGGATCAGCTTGAGTGGAATAGGGACAACGATAACTTTGAAGTATTAAAACGCGCTGACATTTTGATATCGGATTTTTCCGGCGTTATCTTTGATTTTTCACTGGTATATGATAAACCTGTCATCTATGCGGATACGGAGTTCGATAATAGTCCTTATGATGCATGGTGGCTGGATACGCCGTATTGGACTTTTACGGCCCTTCCTCGTATCGGACAGAAGCTGACGATGGATAATCTGGGTGATTTAAAACAAATGATAGATGAGTGCATTCAGAATCCGAAGTATGCAAAGGGACGACAGGAAGCACGGGAGGAGACCTGGGAATATATGGGTGAAGGCACACAGCGTGCAGTAGATTATTTACTGAATAAATATGAAAGTTTAAAACAGGCGGCGGGGGGAAGATAGGATGTCTTTTCTGGAAATTTTGGATACATTATTTTTAAAGCCATTGTATTTGTTGTTTGAAGTTGTCTATGTAATGGCAAATAAAGTGGTCGGGAATCCGGGAGTATCGATTATTGTACTGAGCCTGTTTATGAATTTTCTGGTGTTGCCGTTATATATACGTGCTGACAAAATACAGGAAGAAGAACGCGCATTAGAAAGAAAACTTCAAAAAGGTGTAGATCATATTAAAAGGACTTTCAGCGGCGATGAGCGGATGATGATGTTCCAGACATATTACAGACAGAACCATTATAAACCTGTGTATGTTTTGCGCAGTGCTGTTTCGCTGTTTTTACAGATACCATTTTTTATTGCCGCTTATCGATTTCTTTCCGGGTTACAACTTTTGAGTGGAGTCTCGTTTGGGCCAATATCGGATCTTGGAAAACCGGATGGAATGTTACAAATTGCAGGAATGTCTATTAATGTTCTGCCGGTTATTATGACAATTATAAATCTGGTGTCCTGCGTGATATTTACGAAGGGGAGTCCACTGAAAGAGAAGATACAATTATATGTAATGGCGTTATTTTTTCTGGTGTTTTTGTATGCTTCTCCGGCAGGGTTGGTTTTTTACTGGACGTTAAATAATGTGTTTTCACTGGTGAAAACGATCTTTTATAAGTTGAAGAATCCGCAAAGGGGCATAGGAATCCTGTGCTCCGCAGCAGGCATTGCATTGGCTGTTTATGGAATTTTTTTTTACCAATACCTATATCCAAGTTTAAGGAGAAAGGTGATATTAGCGGGAATTGGAGTATTGATGCAAATGCCTTTTGTATATAGCATGTTTAGAAACAGGATAAAAATAAAGAGGAAGCAGAACACAGGAGATAAGAGGGTGTTTTTATTGGGCGCTTTATTTTTAGCTGTTTTGACAGGCGGGCTTATTCCGTCAGCAGTAATAAAGGCATCTCCACTGGAATTTGTAGACATTACTTATATTTATAATCCGTTATGGTTCATTTTCAGTTCTTTTTGTCTGGCATTGGGAATATTTTTGATCTGGACAGGTGTGTTTTACTTTTTGGCAAAACCATCAAAAAGAGTATATTTTGATAAGGCAGTTTGGCTTTTTTCAGGTGTGGCAATAATTGATTATATGTTTTTCGGAAAGAATCTGGGGACCTTAACTTCTCAATTAATATATGCATATGAATTAAGCTTTATGTGGAAGGAACAGATATTGAATGCTATTGTGGTTATTGCGGCTGTATCTGTGCTTTATTTTATTTATAGATATCGAAAAAAAATAGTGGTAGAACTTCTTGCAGTTGGTGCGCTGGCTCTATCCTGTATGACAATCATAAATATGGTAAATATTGGCAGTGTTGTAAATAATGTCAAGGAGTCCGAAGCAACAGAGAGGACTCCGAGATTTGTATTAAGCAGTACCGGTAAGAATGTTATAGTGCTTATGATAGATAAAGCGATAGGGGGGTATGTACCATATATTTTTGAAGAAAAGCCGGAATTGAAAGAAAAATTTTCGGGCTTCACTTATTATTCTAATACACTTTCATTTGGAGCGCACACGAATTTTGGCAGTCCTGCACTTTTTGGTGGATATGAATATACGCCCGCGGAATTAAATAAAAGAAGCAATGAGTCTCTAAAATCAAAACAAAATGAGGCACTGAAAGTGATGCCGGTATTGTTTACACAAAATGATTATGATGTGACAGTCTGCGATCCACCATATGCGGGCTATCAGTGGGTGTCTGATCTGACGATTTATGATGAATATCCGGAAATAAAAAGTTTTTTTATGAGGGGAAAATTTACAGATATTTCAATTAAGGAACAAAGAATAAAGGATAATAAAAGGAATTTTTTCTGCTATGGTATTTTTAAGTCAGTTCCCATTTGTATGCAGGGTATTCTGTATGATAAGGGAAAATATAATATGATAGAAAGTGACTCAGGAATTAGTGATTATTCCGGGCAGCAGAGATACAGTTTGTATGAATCAGAGGGGCTTAATGCTTCATTTATGGACAGTTATAATGTATTGGTCGGATTTCCCTTTATTACGGATATTGCAGAAGATGCTAAAAATACGTTTTTGATGGTCACTAATGAAACAACACATGATCCTATATTATTACAGGAACCGGAATATATACCAGTATCAAGAGTTGATAATACAAGGTATGAGAAGGGGTATCCGGAAAGATTAGATGAAAAAGGTAATGTGCTAAAAATGGAAACAGACCAACAGGTTATGCATTATCAGGCAAATATGGCGGTAATGATTAAACTTGGGGAATGGTTTGATTATATGCGAGAAAATGGTGTGTACGATAATACCAGAATTATTTTGGTGTCAGATCATGGCGGAAAGTTGGAGCAATGGGATGAATTCATGCTTGAAGATGGCGAGGATATTTCTGCTTATTATCCGTTATTGATGGTTAAGGAGTTTGATAAAGAGGGATTTATGGTGTCTGAAGAATTTATGACAAATGGGGATGTACCAACACTTGCAGTGGAGGATATTATAGATGATCCGATTAATCCATTTACTCAAAAGCCTGTAAATATGGATGATAAATCAGCGCATGATCAATTTGTTTTTACATCACATGAGTGGGATATAGAAAAAAATGAGGGGAATACATTTAATCCGGGGAAATGGTATGCGGTTCATAATGATATGCGGGATGTAAAAAATTGGAAATTGGTAGCAGAAAATTCCGTTCTTCCAGAAGATTAATACAATAGAGGAAAAATAAAAATGTCGTTAGTGGAAGTGTTGGATACATTATTTTTAAAACCATTGTATTTGCTATTTGAGGTGGTTTATGTAATGTCTGATAAGGTGATAGGCAATCCGGGATGGTCAATCATTGTGCTGAGCCTGTTTATAAATTTGCTTATTCTTCCGTTATATATGCGTGCTGATAAAATACAGGAAGAAGAGCATGCCTTGGAAAGAAAGATTCAAAAAGGCGTGGATCATATTAAAAAGACATTCCGTGGTGATGAGCGGATGATGATGTTGCAGACTTACTACAGGCAGAATGATTATAAGCCTGTTTATGTTCTGCGAAGTGCGACCTCGTTATTTTTGCAGATTCCATTTTTTATTGCTGCATATCGTTTTCTTTCCGGATTACAACTTTTAAATGGGGCTTCGTTTGGACTGATATCGGATCTGGGAATGCCGGATGGAATACTACAGATTGCGGGAATATCTGTTAATGTGCTGCCAGTTATTATGACAATTGTAAATCTGGCGTCTTGTGTGATCTTTACGAAAGGGAGTCCATTGAAAGAGAAGGTTCAGTTGTATACAATGGCGCTGTTTTTTCTGGTATTTTTATATGCATCTCCGGCCGGGCTGGTTTTTTACTGGACATTAAATAATATATTTTCTTTAGCAAAGACGATCTTTTGTAAAATGAAAAATCCGAATAAAGTGTTTGCCGCCATATTTTCAACAGCAGGTGTATTAGTGGCAGTTTATGGCATCTTTTTCTATGAGTATCAGTATAACATCTTCAGAAGAAAGATGCTTTTAGTTGGGCTGGGCCTGTTGATGCAGATGCCTTGCCTATACTGTGTGGTGAAGAAAAGGATAAAGGATAGAAAGAGAGCCGAGATGGGAAACAGCAGGCTGTTCTTCACTGGGGGGGTGTTTCTTGCGGGCTTGACAGGTATTCTTATTCCCTCGGCTGTGATAAAAACTTCCCCGTTAGAGTTTGTGGATCTGATTTGTTTTTATCATCCGCTATGGTTTATAGTCAGTGCTTCCTGTATGGCATTTGGAGTGTTTGTGATTTGGATGGGGGTATTCTATCGTCTGGCGAAACCGTCAGTCAGAAAATACTTTGATGCAGCGGTTTGGGTATTTTCGGGAATTGCACTTATAGACTATATGTATTTCGGAAAAGGATTCGGTATTTTAAGCGCACAGTTAAGATATGAGACGGAACCTGACTTTATGTGGAAGGAACAGGCATTAAACGCTTGTGTTGTATTGCTTGCTACAGGGATATTATATGTGGTTTATAAATATTCGAGAAAGATAGCGACAGAAATATTAGCAGTCGGCTCGATTACTGTTTTTTGTATGGCGGCGGTCAATATAGCGAATATCAACAGTGCTGTAAATAATATCAATCAACAAACGATTACGGAAGGAATTCCCCAATTCAGATTGAGCAGAACGGGGCAAAATGTAATCGTGCTTATGTTGGACAGGGCAATAGGAGCTTATGTGCCATATCTTTTTGATGATAGACCAGAACTGGAAGAGCAGTTTTCTGGATTCACTTATTATGCCAATACCTTGTCATTCGGAGGACACACAATTTTCGGAGCGCCGGCTATTTTTGGCGGGTATGAATATACGCCGATGGAAATGAATAAAAGAGATGATGAACCATTGGTGGAAAAACATAATGAAGCCCTTAAAGTGATGCCGGTATTGTTTAATGCAAACAATTTTGATGTGGTTGTATGTGATCCTCCTTTTGCCGGATATCAGTGGATACCGGATCTGACTATCTATGATGAGTATCCTGATATTCAGAGTTATATTTTGGAGGGAAAGTTTACTGATGCATCTGTCAGGGAGCAGGAGGTACGTAATAATAAAAGAAATTTTTTCTGCTATAGTATTTTTAAATCTGTGCCGGTTTGTATACAGGGAATACTATATGATAAGGGAAATTATAACAGGGCATACGAAATAGAAATAACCGCCTCTGAACACAGGCTGGATGGACCGTTCAGATCGGTAGGGATCAATCCTTCGTTTATGAAGAGCTATAGTGTATTGAACAATCTCACTTATATTACAGATGTTGCGGATGGCAATACTGGTACGTTTCTGATGATTTCCAATGAAATAACGCATAATCCCATGCTGTTGCAGGAGCCGGAGTTTGAGCCGGCGCTGAGGGTTGATAATGTTGAGATTGAAATGGGGCGTTCGGAGAGAATTAACGCGGACGGGCGTGTACTGAAAATGGTGAACGGAGAGCAGTCGGCCCATTACCATGCCAATATGGCGGCGATGATACAACTCGGAAAATGGTTTGATTATATGCGGCAGATCGGGGTTTATGATAATACCAGGATTATACTGGTTTCTGATCACGGAAGTGATTTGAGGTATTGGGATGGATTCCAGATGGAAGATGGCGAGGATCTTTCATACTACTACCCATTATTGATGGTGAAGGATTTTAACAGTGAGGCATTTACTGTTTCGGAGAAATTTATGACGAACGGGGACGTTCCGACACTTGCAATGAAAGATATAATAAATACACCGATAAATCCTTTTACGGGAAAAGAAATAAATTCAGAGGAAAAAGTGGCGCGTGATCAGTACATTATCACATTACATGATGGAGCGCCGGAAAATAACAACGGAAATACATTTGCCAGGGCTGTCTGGTATGCAGTGCATGATGACATGAGAAAAATTGATAACTGGGAACTGGCAGCTGTGGATGCAGTTCTTCCGGTAGAAGAGTAGTTTGCCGGAATGCTTGGAGTGATAAATAGTAGGAATGATTGTTTGTTTTGCATCAGGGTGCGAAGAAACGATTGAGTACAGGAGAAAAATATATGTCTCTTCCGGAAATTTTAGATAGATTATTATTAAAGCCGTTGCAGCTGCTGTTTGAAGTGATTTATGTGATGGCAGATAAGGTAATTGGCAATCCGGGATTGTCCGTTATCGTACTGAGTTTATTTATGAATTTTCTTGTACTGCCATTATATATACGTGCCGATAAGATACAGGAAGAAGAACATGAATTAGAGAAAAAACTCCAAAGAGGTGTGGAGCATATTAAAAAAACATTCAGCGGCGATGAGAGGATGATGATGCTGCAGACTTATTACAGGCAGAACAACTATAGGCCTGTTTATGTAATGCGCAGTGCGGCCTCATTGCTTTTGCAGATTCCGTTTTTTATTGCTGCATATCGTTTTCTTTCCGGATTACAACTTTTAAACGGAGTTTCGTTTGGGCTGATACCGGATCTGGGCATGCCGGACGGAATGCTGTCTGTTGGAGGCATGTCTGTAAATATTCTGCCAATTATTATGACGGCGGTAAATCTGGTTTCCTGTGTTATCTTTACAAAAGGAAGCCCATTGAAGGCAAAAATCCAGTTGTATGTAATGGCGCTGTTTTTTCTGGTATTTTTATATACATCTCCCTCTGGGCTTGTTTTTTACTGGACATTAAATAATATATTTTCTTTAGTGAAAACAATAATCTATAAACTGAAAATTAATATAAAAATATTTCGGAATACAGGTTCGGAGACCGGAAACGGGAAAATGCAGAAAGCATTTGCAGGAGAGGGAAGCCGAAAGCTTTTTTTGGCAGGAGGGTTGTTTTTATCCGTTCTGACAGGCGCTTTGATTCCGTCTGCGGTGATAAAATCGTCTCCGTTGGAATTTACGGATATTACATATTTTTTTGATCCGCGGTGGTTTGTTGTGAGTTCTTTCTGCACGGCAGTCGGAATATTTGTAATCTGGGCAGGAGTATTTTATTTTCTGGCAAAGCCAGCGGTAAGGGTATATTTTGATATTATAATATGGCTTCTTTCCGGTGCAGCAATAGTGAATTATATGTTTTTTGGGAAAGATCTGGGGCTTTTAACATCTGAATTGAAATACGAGAATGCATTGCATTTCACAGGAATGGATCAGGTTCAAAACTTTCTGCTGATATTGTTGGTTTTACTCGCTTTCAATATTATTTATAGAAAGCGGAAGAGATTGATATCAGAAATTTTGGCGGCGGGAATACTTGCGCTTTCCTGTATGGCGATCGTAAATATGGCAGAGATAAGTGCAGCCGTAAACAATGTCAGGGAGCATAGAGGGTTCGATGAAACCCCCAGATTTAAATTGAGCAGATCGGGCAATAATGTTATAGTGATAATGCTTGACAGGGCTATGGGTGAATATATTCCGTTCTTTTTTCAGGAAAAGCCGGAGTTAGAAGAACAGTTTTCGGGCTTTACCTACTATCCCAATACCATATCATTTGGGGCGCACACTAATTTTGCATCGCCTGCGCTCTTTGGCGGATATGAGTATACGCCGGTTGAAATAAACAAAAGAAGCAGTGAGCCTTTAGGGGCAAAACAAGATGAGGCGCTGAAGGTGATGCCGGTATTATTTGCCGGGAATGGTTATGATGTGACAGTATGTGATCCGCCATATGCCGGTTATCAATGGATACCGGATCTGTCAATATATCAGGAATATCCTGAAATTCAGAGTTATATTACCAATGGAAAATTTACTGATGTTTCCATTAAGGAACAGGGGATAGAAAACAGAAAGAGAAATTTTTTCTGTTATGGAATTTTAAAGGTTATGCCTTTGTGCATACAGGGCGTGATATATGATCAGGGAAATTATAATAAAGCGGACAGCAGGGCGGAGATGGCGTATTCGGCACAGGTGCGGGATGGCACTCTTAAATCAGAAGGGATGAATGAGTCTTTTATGAACGGCTATAATGTACTTGCGAGCCTTCCCTACATAACAGATATTGTAAATGAGAATACGGATACATATTTGATGCTGTCAAATGAGACAACACATGAAGCTATGTTGTTGCAGGAGCCGGAATATGTGCCGAAACAGACCGTTGATAATACAATATATGAAAATGGGCGTCAGGAGAGAGAGGCGGCGGACGGGCGTGTGCTGAAACTGGAAACGGATCATCAGGTTATTCAGTATCAGGCGAATATGGCAGCGCTGCTCCAGCTCGGGAAATGGTTTGATGATATGCGGGAGAACAACGTCTATGACAATACCAGGATCATCCTGGTTTCAGATCACGGATATGACCTGTATAACTGGGAAGAATTCAAACTTGACGATCAGGAGGGAGGTGAGGACATTTCCATTTATTATCCGTTGTTGATGGTCAAAGATTTTGGAAGTTCGAAATTTGTGATTTCGGAAGAATTTATGACAAATGCTGATGTGCCCGCTATTGCCGTACAAGACATTATTGACAGGCCTGTAAACCCCTTTACCGGAAAGATAATTGACTCAGGTGAGAAGACAGCACATGATCAGTATGTTATTACCTCCCATGAGTGGGATATAGAAGAAAATAATGGAAATATGTTTAGCCCTGCAGATTGGTATTCAGTGCACAGTGATATGCGGGACAGAAATAACTGGAAGCTGGTAGGAGAAGATGTAGTATTGCCTGCAGAATTGTTAAAATCAGAGGGAGAAAAATAATATGTCTTTTTTGGAGATTTTGGATACATTATTATTAAAACCGTTACAACTGCTTTTCGAGGTGGTTTTTGTTATGGCGGACAGAGTGATCGGCAATCCGGGATTGTCGATCATTGTGCTTAGCATGTTTATGAATTTTTTGGTGCTCCCTCTTTATATGCGGGCAGATGCCATACAGGAGGAAGAGCATGCTGTGGAAAAAAGGCTCCAAAAAGGTGCAGGCCATATAAAAAGAACGTTCAGTGGTGACGAACGGATGATGATGCTCCAGACATACTATAAACAGAATAATTATAAACCAATTTATGTATTGCGCAGTGCGGTTTCATTGCTTTTACAAATTCCATTTTTTATTGCGGCGTACCGTTTTCTTTCCGAATTGGAACTTTTAAATGAAGTCTCGTTTGGACCGATACCGGATTTGGGCATGCCGGATGGAATGCTTCAGGTAGCTGGAATCTCTATTAATGTGCTGCCGGTTATTATGACGGTTGTAAATCTGGTATCCTGTGTGATTTTTACAAAAGGAAGTCCGTTGAAAGCAAAAATTCAATTATATGTGATGGCACTTTTTTTTCTGGTGTTTTTATATACATCCCCAGCCGGCCTTGTTTTTTATTGGACATTAAATAATATATTTTCGCTGGTAAAAACAATTTTTTATAAATTTAGAGATCCTGGAAAAGTGCTTGGCAGGTTATTCTCCGTCACCGGGATTATATTGATAATTGGCGGCTTGTTTTTGTATCAGGGGCTTACATTGAAAAAGATAATACTATTCGTGGGACTTGGATGTATTATGCAGATTCCGTTGTTCAGCGGCATTCTAAAAAAGCGGATAAAGAAAAAAGCAGCCCGGGAGGGCGGAAATAAAAGGATATTTTTAGCAGGTTCTTTGTTTTTGGCAGTATTGACAGGAGCATTGATCCCTTCAGCGGTAATAAAAGCATCTCCGTTGGAGTTGATAGATATTACCTGTTTTTATAATCCCCTGTGGTTTATCGTAAGTTCGTTTGGTATGGCATTGGGAATATTTGTGATTTGGACAGGGGTATTTTACTTTTTGGCTAAGCCGTTAATCAGAATATATTTTGACGCTGCTGTTTGGGTACTTTCAGGAATTGCGATAGTAAATTATATGTTTTTTGGAAAGAACCCAGGTATATTGTCTTCTCGGTTGAAATATGAAAGCCCTTTAAATATTGCCTGGAAAGATCAGTTCTGGAATGCCATGATAGTAATGAGTGTGGCACTAATATTGTATATGATTTACAGATACAGAAAAAAACTGGCATTGGATATATTAGTGGTCGGTATACTGGCGCTTTCCTGTATGACGGGCATTAATATAATAGATATCAGTGCTTCTGTAAACAGTATCAAGGAAAAAAATCCTGATATATATATGGCAATGCCGAAATTTACATTGAGCAGGACAGGCAGAAATGTCATAGTACTGATGCTCGATCAGGCGATAGGGGAATATATTCCATATGTTTTTCAGGAAAAACCGGAATTGGAAGAACAGTTTTCAGGATTTACCTATTATACTAATACTGTTTCTTTTGGATCGCGTACTAATTTTGGGTCACCGGCTCTCTTTGGAGGGTATGAATATACTCCGGTGGAAATGAATAAAAGAGATGGGGAATCGTTAGCTTCCAAGCATGATGAAGCGCTGAAAGTGATGCCGGTGTTGTTTGACCAAAATGATTATCAGGTTACGGTCTGCGATCCGCCTTATGCAGGATATGAGTGGATACCGGATTTGTCGATTTATGATGAATATCCTGAAATACAGACATATATTGCAAAAGGGAAGTTCACGGATGATTCGGTTAAGGGGAAATGGATGGAGGATGATTTGAGAAATTTTTTCTGCTATGGTATTTTAAAAGCAGCTCCTCTTTGCTTTAGAGAGATTATATATGATTATGGGAGATATAACAAGGCGGAAGATGGAACGGAAGCGGCTCATTTACAGCAAATGAGGAACGGTATGTTTATTTCTGTTGGTGTAAATGAAAATTTTATGGACAGTTATAACGCATTGTCACAATATCCGGCGATCACAGATATTATTGATGATAATACAGATACCTTTTTAATGATGGTAAACGAGATAACTCATGATCCTATGCTGCTGCAGGAGCCGGAATATGTGCCGGCTATGGAAGTCGATAATACGGAGTATGAAAGTAGGAATCAGGAAAGATATACGGTCAATGGGCGTACACTGAAAATGGAAATAGATGTTCATGCAACTTATTATCAGACTAATATGGCCGCTATGATTCAACTTGGAAAATGGTTTGATTATATGCGCAGTGAAGGTGTGTATGATAATACAAGGATCATATTGGCAGCGGATCATGGAAGAAGCATACTTTATGAAGGAGATGAGTTCAGGCTTGGCGAAAGCGATATCATATCCTATTATCCCTTGTTGATGGTCAAGGACTTTGACTGTGATGAATTTAAAATATCGGAAGAGTTTATGACGAATGGAGATGTTCCGGCGCTTGCCATGAAAGATCTGATAGATGAACCGGTGAATCCCTTTACAGGTAATATCATAAATTCAGATGAAAAAACGGCGCATGATCAATATATTATTGACGCGGATGAATGGAATATAAGTGAAAATCACGGAAATACGTTTAATCCGGCAAGGTGGTACTCCGTACATGATGACATGCGGGAAATAGAGAATTGGAAATTAGTAACCGGGGAGGAAATGGTATTACCACCCGTGGAAGATTAGTCTTATTTTGGTGTATTTGTAAATCAGGTATGCTATAATTGTTATTAAAAGAGAATGCAGCAGATAATTTACTGCCATAAATGATACGGGAGAACAACAAAATGAAAAGGATCATGATCACCGGCTGTAACGGCCAGCTCGGCAGAGCATTAAATCAGTTATATAAAGGAGAGCAGGGCATTACGCTCATCAACACGGATGTATTTCGGGGAGAAGGTATTACAGCACTCGACATCACAGATGTAGATGCGGTACTTTCTTTTGTGAGAGAGATAAAACCGGATGCCATTATCAATTGCGCAGCTCATACCAATGTGGATAAATGCGAGACGGATATCGATAACGCTTATAAGATTAATGCCGTCGGTCCTCGAAATCTGAGTATCGCGGCAACAGAAATCGGTGCAAAGCTGATGCATGTCTCCACGGACTATGTATTTCCCGGGACGGAAAACAGGGCGTTGACAGAGTTTGATGCCGTAGGGCCTACGAGTATGTACGGAAAGACAAAACTGGCAGGGGAAAATTTTGTCAGGGATTTCGGTGATAAGTATTTTATTGTCAGAACGGCATGGCTGTACGGGGATGGCAAAAATTTTGTGAAGACGATGTTGAGGCTGGCTGAGAATCATAAAGAGGTAGGAGTTGTAAAAGATCAATATGGAACGCCTACCAGTGCAATGGAACTGGCAAAGGCTGTAAAATACCTTCTGCCGACGGAAAATTACGGGCTGTTCCATGGCACCTGCGAGGGGAGCTGCAGCTGGGCGGATTTCGCGGCGGAGATTTTCCGGCTGGCAGGGAAGGAGACGAAGGTTAATTATATTACGACCGAAGAGTTTGGATCGCCGACAAAGCGTCCGGCGTATTCTATTCTGGATAATTATATGCTGAGACTGACTACGGACTTTCGTTTTGCACCCTGGCAGGATGCGATTGCGGAGTATATGCAAGGATATCGTGGATAAAAGAAACAGCAAGTTTATTGAACAGATACAATACAGTATAATTAGTATATTTTTGGATGCGGAGTAAAATATTTCTCAAGAGAACAGAGAAAAATTGCAAATCAGCGGTTGGGGATGTAATAAATCTGGTGAAAAGCGGCATATTTCATAGCTGCCGCGCTTCACAGGCATAATATGCCGGAATGAGAAAAAAGAATCGGAGAATACCATGAACATAAGCTATAACAAAATTAAACCCCTGTTTTTACAACAAAGCTACCTTGACGCCTGGGAGGATTACAGGAGGGCGCTCAGAAAGCGGTCCTTTCCATGCTGGGATGTGGTTGTTCTGACGGCATCCAATGAAGACCAGGCTTCCGCCTATAGAAAAGAGATCGAATACCGACTGCTGAACGCGCTCCTGCCGGCGAAGACAAGATATGTGGTGCTCTCTGATCCGGAGGGTAAGCGTGTGGGTTCCGGCGGCGCTACGCTGAATGTCCTGAAATATCTGGAGGAGAAAGAAGGCGGCAGGGAAGCCTTTGGGAAAAAGGTTCTGGTAATTCATTCCGGCGGGGATTCCAAGAGGGTTCCCCAGTACAGTGTCTGCGGAAAGCTGTTTTCGCCTGTGCCGAGGGAGCTGCCGAACGGGCGCGCCTCGACGTTGTTTGATGAGTTTATGATAGCGACGGCGGGAATTCCTGCGAGGATGCAGGGCGGTATGCTGGTGATGAGCGGTGACGTATTGCTTTTGTTTAATGTACTGCAGATTGATCTGCAGTATCAGGGGGCTGCGGCGATCTCGATCAAGGAACCCGTATCGACCGGAAAAGAACACGGCGTATTTTTGAATGACGGACAGGGGATGGTGAAACGGTTTCTGCATAAGCAGTCGGAAGAACAGCTGAGGGCTCTGGGGGCTGTAAATGAACAGGGGATGGTGGATCTTGATACCGGTGCGGTGATGCTGGATACGGAACTGCTGCTGGCACTGTTTTCTCTGATCGGAGATGGCGATAAAACGGATCCTGAAAAATTTGACATGTTTGTCAACGACAGGGCAAGGATCAGTTTTTACGGAGATTTTCTTTATCCGCTGGCAAAAGACGCCACATTGGAGGAATATTACCTGCAGGCGCCGGAGGGAAGCTTTTGTGAGGAGTTGAAAACGTGCAGAACAAAAATATGGGAAGTGCTCCATAAGTTTCGGATGAAGGTGATCTGCCTCTCTCCCGCGGAATTTATTCATTTTGGTACTACGAGAGAGTTGCTCGAACTGGTGACGGAGAGCGTGGAGGATTACAAATATCTGCACTGGAAAAAGCAGGTGTGTACGAACAGGCCGGATGAGAGGCGCTATGCGGCACATAACAGCCTGATAGCGAAAGGTGCTGATATCGGAGAGGGCTGTTATCTGGAAGATTGTGATATCGGAGAAGGGGTAAGTACCGGGGAGGGAAGTATCCTGTCGGGGCTTTGCCTTAAGAAGGGACAGATTCCGCCCGGGGTAGTGCTCCATGGGCTTCGTTTGCAGGATGGCAGGTATACCGTCAGGATTTATGGTGTGGAGGATAATCCGAAAGGGACGCTGGAGGAAAATGCGGCGTATATCTATGGAAGGCTTGGAGATATGGTTTCTTATTATGGAATCAAACCGGAACAGATTTGGGGGGATCAGGAGCATTATCTCTGGTTTGCGAAGCTTTATCCTGTCTGTGAGAGTATGGAAGAGGCTCTCAGGGCTTCCCTGCAGCTTGTGAAGATATCGGAAAATAAGGAGCCTTCTCCGGCGGTGGGAGGATGGCTTTCCATGGAGCGCTGCAGCCTCTATGAGTCTTTTGCGAAGGCGGATGTAAAGTCGGTGCTGCCCTGGAAGACCAGGTTGGAGGATCTGGTGCTGGCGACGCGGTTTATGGAGATGCTGGAACAGGGAGGCTCTTATGACAGGGCACTGCAGGTGTTCGGGCAGGTGGGAATCAATCAGAAGAAGTTTGACCTGTTGATGGAAAAGGCGAAAGGGAGCGGGCTTTTGCTGAAGATGCGGATCTATTATGCCCTTTCCAGGTATATGCGGGAGAGAAATATTGTTTTTGCTGGGGATGTGGGGTATGATGTGCTGGAGAGGCTTTGTTTTGACAGTCTCGGAAAGGCTGTTTATGATAACAGCAGGAAATATATTCAGGACAATAAAAATTTTCATATCGTGAATAAAAATGTGAAAGTAGGGCTTCCGGTGCGGGTAAACTGGGGCGGCGGCTGGACGGATACGCCGCCCTACTGTAATGAGAACGGCGGCGTGGTGCTGAATGCGGCGCTGAAGCTGAACGGTATTTTGCCGATTCAGGTGGAAGTGCGGCGGCTGGATGCGCTGCATGTGGAGTTTGCCAGTGAGGACATCGGTGCTGAGGGTATTTGCAGGACGGCAGAGGAGATTCGGGATTGTCATAATCCGTTTGACTTTTTTGCTTTGCATAAGGCGGCGCTGATCTCCTGCGGGATCGTGCCCCTGGCAGGGACGGAAACGCTGGAGAAGATTTTGAAAAGACTGGGCGGCGGTATTTATCTTTCTACAAAGGTAGTGGGGGTGCCGAAGGGTTCAGGACTGGGGACCAGCAGTATTCTGTCAGGTGCCTGCGTGAAGGCGCTCCATGAGTTTCTGGGGCTTTCCTGCAGCGAAGGCGCGCTTTATGATATTGTACTCTGTATGGAACAGATGATGAGTACCGGTGGAGGCTGGCAGGATCAGGTGGGCGGTCTGACGAACGGTATAAAATATATTACGACAAAGTCCGGAATTGATCAGAGGATTCAGGTGGAGCAGATCGCCGTGCCGGAGGATGCGAAAAAGGAACTGCAGGAGCGGTTTGCGCTGATCTATACCGGACAGAGGAGACTGGCAAGAAATCTGCTCAGAGAAGTTGTGGGAAATTATATCGGCGGACGGAAAGAGTCGGTGGAGGCGTTAGCCGCCATGAAAGTAACGGCTGTCAGGATGCGCTGGGCGCTGGAAGAGGGCGATATCGATGAACTGGCAGAGTTGTTCAATGAGCATTGGGAACTGTCAAAGCAGTTGGATATGGGTGCGACAAATACCTGTATCGATCAGATATTCTTATCCTGTGAGGATCTGATCGACGGGAGATTTATTGCGGGTGCCGGCGGCGGCGGTTTTCTGCAGGCTATCCTGAAGAAGGGTGTGACAAAAAGGCAGCTTTCGGAGAGACTTCACGAGGTGTTTCAGGATAACGGGGTGGATGTCTGGGAGAGTGAGTTTGTGTGAGGCAGGGATTGGAAAAGATCAGAAAATTCTTTTATTTGAATAAGGAAAAAAAGAGCGTGGCTGCTGCTGCGCTCTTTCTTGCGCTGGTACCCTGGATTTCCGCCTGGCTGTACTGTCTGATGCAGGGACAGGGATTTTCTGCGTTGTATCTGCCCGCATCCCCCTGGAATGATGAATTATTTTATTATAAACTGACCGAGAATGTGCTCGCATACGGTTATCCTCAGGGGTATTTCGGGTTTAATGAAAGCCATGGGATGTACCTTTCCTTTGCGGCGTGGAGCCCGGTGCTGTTGCTGTTTTGGGTTATCTGGGGAGTTTTCTTTGGGTGGAACCTGTTATCTCCGATGCTCTGTAATCTTGCGCTGCTCTCCTGTGCGATGTTGCTTTTCGGCGTGCTTGTAAAGCCCGATCGGAGGCAGAACCTGCTGATCGGTGTTTCATATGGTGCTTTTGTGCCGGTGACGCGGTTTGCGCTTTCCTGTATACCGGAGGCGGAATTGTTTGCGCTGTTTATTGTATTTCTGGGGCTTGCGATGAGTTGCAGAAGGGGATACGGAGGCTGGAAGATCGGCAGCATGTTTGGGCTTGTTATGTTGATGACATGGATGCGGCCTTATCTGATATTGCTGATATTGACGCCGGGAGCGCTGCTGTTTTACCAGAAAGGAAAAAAGGCTTTTTTTTCTGCGGGCGGGATAGCGGCGGTTACGGTTATTGTCTATGGGATGATCAATCATTTTTTCAGTGCACCATATCTGACGGACCTTTTTTATACGGAATGGATCACTGTCTATTTTGAGCAGGGAATTTTGGCGGGTGTGCGCTATACGGTCTGGAAGCTGTATACTTCACTGATTTCGGTGGCTGATATGATATGGGAAAATCTGACGGTCAAAAGCGGGCTGATTTCCGCGGCGGGACTGTATTATTTTATTTTTCTGTTGTTGTTTTTGTATTTGACAATAAGGATGGCTGACAGAATCTGTCACAAAGAATGGGATGATTTTTTGCCGGAAGGGCAGATGCTGCTCTGTATGGCAGGCTTTTTTATGGCGGATCTTCTGATGTATCGGCTGCAGGAGGGTGGACGGCATACGTTGGTTTATATTGTGGGGTGTATATTTTTGATGCCGTTTGCGGGGAAGATGCCGGGAAGAAAGAGGGCGGAGGGAATTCCGGAGAAGAAAACGTTAATTCGGACGAAGAAAGTGATGGACCTTCCGTTAGTGTCAGTGGCGATGGCAGTCGTTTTTTCGGTTCTGTTTTTGGCGAGGGGCGATATTCCCTATGAGTTCTCATTGCCTTTCGGGAGCGGGGAATACAGGGCTAATCTGGAGGATATGGCAAAGCAGCTCTCGAAAAGTATGGAATTGACAGAGGATGCTCCAAACTATGACAATACTGTCATATGGACGGCATGGGACAGCATTGACGGAGAGACAGAGATGGTGGATTTCGGGTCATATTACGCTGTGCCGGAGGGATTTGGGATCAACCTCTGCGATGGCGGGTATATGGATGTCAATCTGGAAAAGCTGCAGAGCCGCTATATCGGCGTGATCCCGGGAGGGGAGTTTGAGAAGCGTTGTCAGGCGGCAGGGGGCAGGCCTGTTGGTGTGTGTGAGAGGCTTGCCATATATGATATGCGGCCGGGGAGAGATGATCTCCGGTAGTATATTCGGAGAAATGGAGAGAAAGTGAAGGTATTATAGCTGGAAAAGGCGGCATTACCGACGCAGATAACGGAACGGTATTGGTTTTTGGGCAGTGATGGTTCACAAAGCCTGAAAATCTGTTATAATGTTACTATTACAAAAGCCTGAAATGGGAATATTTTTATTTTGATTTGTGCAATTTCGATTGCGGATACCTGAAAATTGGTATGATATAAGATGTGAGGCGATACAATGGATTTAAATTTACAGATTACGGATATGGTAGGCGCATCTCCGTCGCATTCAACAGTAATTGTGAACTTTGTGTCAGCGATTCGTAAACAGTTAAAGAACAGTACCTGTTATGTTTTTTCGGATAATGTACAGTACCGATTTAAAACAGATGATGGTGAGGATAAAACGGTTATTCCTGATGCGTCTATAAACTGCAGGACAAAGTCAAGGCGGGGGAATATTTTTATTGATTCCCCGCGTTTTGTTATGGAAGTGATTTCTCCGTCAACTGAAAAATATGATCGGGGTGAGAAGATGGAGTTATACCGTCAACAGGAAATAGAGGAATATTGGATTGTTGACTGGCGGAAAAAGAAAATAGAAATATATGAGCTGGACTATGAGGATGATATTCCGAAATACTATTTATGGGAAACGATTATGGAATCTAATAAGGATGAGCTGAAAATAATACATTTTCCCGATATCCATATCACTTTTGATGAGTTGTTTGAAGAAGTGGAACTGGGCTGACGGGGAATACGCCATATAGATCAGGCTAAAACCGAATTTGGATTGTCATGTGAAATGGAACAGACTGATCGGGCATTGAGAATAGAAACCGGGATATATCCGGTGAAACAGGAGTTGAGATGAAGTTACTGAGTGTGATAGTACCCTGCTATAATGAGGAAGAGACAGTCGCGGATTTTTATGCGGAGTTTGTGAAGAACAGGAGTTTCTTTGAGAAAAAGGATCTGGAGTATGAGATCATTTATGTGGATGACGGCTCAAAGGATGGGACCGTGGGGGAGATCAGGAAACTTCATGATGCCGATGAGCGGGTGCATATGGTTTCCTTTTCCCGGAATTTCGGGAAGGAGGCGGCTATGTATGCGGGTTTTGAACACGCGAAGGGAGATTACGTGGTGACCATGGATGTGGATCTGCAGGATCCGCCGTCTCTGCTCCCGGAGATGTTTTCTTATATAGAGGAGGGCTATGACTCCGTGGCGACGAGGAGAGTGAGCAGAAAGGGAGAGCCGCCGATCCGTTCTTTTTTTGCGAGGATGTTTTATCGGTTGATGAAAAAGATTTCCAGGACGGAAATCGTGGATGGGGCAAGAGATTATCGCCTGATGACGCGGCAGATGGTGGATGCGATCTTATCCGTGAAGGAATACAACCGTTTTACAAAAGGGATTTATGGATGGGTTGGTTTTACCACAAAATGGATCGAGTTTGAGAATGTGGAGCGTAAAAAAGGGGAGACAAAGTGGTCTTTCTGGAAACTGTTTGCCTATTCTTTAGAAGGAATTATGGCATTTTCTACGGCGCCTCTCGCTTTTGCTTCGGTGCTGGGCATTTTATTCTGTGTGCTGGCGTTTTTAATGATCCTGGTTATTATTGTGAAAACGCTTGTTTTCGGAGATCCGACCTCCGGCTGGCCGTCCATGATCTGCATTTTATGTTTGATCAGCGGCGTGCAGCTTTTTTGTATGGGGATTATCGGACAGTATCTTTCCAAAGCTTATATGGAAGTGAAAGGGAGACCAATCTATATCTGCAAGGAGGAAATCTGAGACTGGTTGAATCAGTATATTAGTGTATGGATAAGTACAATATGAGAAAAAGGATATCGCTTGTTTTTCCGGTCGCCTTTATCTTACTTCCTGCATTGCTATTTGGGCTGATAACATTGATACAATACGGAGGAAGAGGAGGCGGCTTATGTTTACCCATGCCCCAGTGGAATGACGAGGCGGCATATTATGAACTGATCAAAACCTGGCTTGCGGGCGGGATGCCGGAAGGCTACTGGGGATTTGAGGGAGGACATGCCATTTTAGGGACAGGCGGCGCCTGGAGTCCGGCTATTTTACTTCCGTATGCAGTATGGGGGGAGATGTTCGGCTGGGGTTATGGTTCCGTGGCGGTTGCAAATGTTGTCTTTCTGTGTGTTGCGAATGCGGTGGTTTTACTTTTATGCAAACCTGACAGGAAAGGAATGGTATATCTTATTCTGCTGGAGGTTTTGTCGGGACATATCTTGCTGTATCTGAATACGATCATGTCGGAAGTGCTGCGGTATGCGCTTTCGATGGTGCTTGCGGCAATGCTTTACAGGTTATTGTTTATGGATGAAGCGGAAGGGGAGAGGATTTTTCGGTATGCAGTGGTGCCGGTTTATATCATTGCCATTACACAGGTCTATATTTTCTTTGCCTTTGCGGTGCCGGTTTATATATTTGCCGTTTTCAGAAAGAAAAAATGGTATTTTAAAACAGTTGTTTCATTCGCAGCGATGGGAATAGAGGCTGGCGGCAGTTATTATCTGCTGCATCTGATTTCAAGCAATTATAATATCTATAAAACGGAGATCTTGTTGGAAACTTTGAAAAACAGGGACTTTTTCGGAGCGGTCAGGACATTTCTGTGGATGTTTAAGGTTGGACTTGTGGATCTTTGGAATTGCTTTTTGTCCTATACGGGATATGGGATGTTCAGGTGGTTCGTACCGCTGCTTGGGGCGTTTGTATGTCTGCCGTTGCTTATGTTGTGCGGAAGCGGCGTCGTATATCTGAAAAACAGGAAGGACGGGCAGGAGGTGTTCCGGAACCGGGACAGGCAGGGTTTTTTAATTGTGAGTTACAGTATTTCGCTGTTTGTAGTGATGTATATTACGGTTTACTCTCTGGAAGCTTTCACATTTTACAGAGGAGTGGGGATTGTACTGTTGTTTTCTCTGGTGATGCTTTTGGGGATGGAGAAGAGAAAATGGGCGTATCTGTTTCTCGGACTTTACGCGGCGGGGATGTTCTTTGTGCCGAAAAATCAGAAGGATTTCAATGCGGAGAGGTATGTCAATGCAGAGGTAAGAGCCGAATGGGATAAACTGGCGGGGGAGCTGGATGAGGCGATGCCGTTGTATAAGGGGGAAGAAAAAACGGAAGCTGTCCGTTGGGCGAACACCGCTGTGTTATACAGTATGGAACCGAAGCTGATATGTGCCATGCCGGCAGGCCTGGGCGTCAATTTTGCGATGTATTCCGATGAGATAGTGAGGGAGGCAGAGTATCTTGTATTTTCTCTGGAGGAGAAAGGGAGTCTGCGCCCGGACTGGCTGGAACAGTCCCATCGTGAGATTTACGGGAAATATGGAGAAATTCTGGAGAGAGATTATTTTATTCAGTATATGGATGGGGCGTATATTGTATATAGGAAGAATGGGAGATGAAAAAAGATGAAAAATACAAAAGATGGCCGAAAAACAATCATATTATATCTATTTTTGATATTCTTAGTTTCTCTGATTGAAGTTTTTATATTTAATCTGTCTTCAATAAGAACATTGCGGGGGGGCAAAGGAATAGAACTGACAGATCGATTTTCAATAAGTGATGAAGTGTTTCAAAATGAGACAGATGATGGCTATAGAGCGATGGCAGAGGAATTTACCTTATATGTGTCCGAAGTAAATGCTGATATTAAGAACCTGTATATTGATATTGACTTTGCAGATTTAGTTGTTGAGAGTTCAATATATTTAACAGATGAAGGAAATTCTGTGCCATATAAACTGCCAGAACATTTTTTGCTGAGAGAAAGGGGAAATGAGGACAGCCGATTTATAACCTTACATCCCTATGGAAAGGTAAAAACTATTAAAATGGTATTCCGAGTGACACCCGGGGAATCATTCTATATAAATCAAATAGCAATGAATGTCAGTAAGCCTTTTGATATAAAAGTTACAAGGTTGGCTGCGATATATAGTATCTTTGTATTGCTGGCGCTTTTTCGGAAAAATGGCAGCCTGCATCAAATTGCTTTTTGTTCGGACAGCAAAAAACAGCTTGTTGTGGGAGTGCTAATCATGACATTGTTTATATTGGCTGCATTTGGAGCAAGGAATACAAACCTGGAATATTGGAGAGGAATGGCGAATGGACAATACTATGAATTGACAAGAGCACTCTCAAAAGGGGAATTTTCAATGAGCTATCCGGTGGATCAGAGACTGATGGATTTGGAAAATCCATATGATCTGAATTCTTGGGGAGATATAAAAGTACAATGGGATACGGCCTTTTATAATGGAAAATACTACAGCTATTTTGGAATAGTACCTGTTATATTGTTATATTTGCCCTGCTATTTACTGACGGGTACTATGGTGGAAGATTATGCAGTATGCTCTGTTTTTTCGGTGTTAATGATTATGGGCAGTTTTTATCTGATTCGGCAGGTACTAAATAAATGGGGGAATGGCAGGGTTCCATATTTTGCATGGCCATTATTATCAGCACTTCTCTGTTTCTCGGAAAATTATTTTTTCCTGTATATGCGCCCATATTTTTACAATATACCGATTATTGCGGCGAATGCATTGACAGTTTGGGGATTGGGATTATGGATAAAGGGGATGGTGGCCGATAAAAGAAGGTGGTTTTATTATTTTATGGGTTCTCTCTGCATGGCACTGGTGGCAGGATGTCGGCCTCAGATGGTACTTATTTCTATTTTGGCAGTGCCTATTTTCTGGAATACAGTCATCAGAAATAGAGAACTGTTTAGTAAAAATAGTTTAATGGAGACCATTGCAATATGTATACCTTATATTGTAGTTGCTGCTTTTTTAATGTATTATAACTATACGCGTTTTGGGAGTGTACTTGAATTTGGGGCAAAATATAATATGACAACAAATGATATGACAAGAAGAGGAGTTAATCTGGACCGCCTGGGTACAGGGGTTTTTACTTTCCTGTTTCAGCCTCCAAGTGTTATATCTACATTCCCTTATATACGAGAAGCTGTAATTTCCAGTAGATATATGGGGAAATCTATTATTGAGTTTGTTTTTGGTGGAATTTTTATGACAAATTTAATTACATTATTGAGTTGTCTGATTGGTTTTTACAGAGATGTATTAAAAAAATACAGGATATTGTCAATAGTCTTGACAAGTTTAGGATTAGTAGTTGTTTTGAGTTGCATAGATGCGACAATTGCGGGAATTTTACAAAGATATACAGCAGATATGGTATTTGTGGCATTATTTCCGGCATGTATGATTTGTTGTGTATTACTATCAGAGTTCTGGAGGGAAAAGAACAAAAGTTATTATATGTTGTCCGGTTTTATGGTTATGGCATTTGTGTTGATGGCGGGATTTGATTTCTTTATGATGTTTTCAAACACAGGAGCCATGACTATGGAAGGATCAAATCCGGAATTATACTTTTATATACAAACGTTTTTTGGAAATATTTAATTAAGAATATAGCTGTCAAGAAAAGCCATCCGTTCCACAACAAACTGTTTTGTTGCGGTGAGATCGGTAGTATTTCCGCTGTCCGGGCAGATGGCGGTATCTCTGGCAAGGGCACCGCTTTGTACCAGAAGATTCATATTCTCCTCCATAACGGAAATGATATGTTCTTCGGATAATATATTTTCGCGGTATGTAAGATAGCGCTCTCTTAAAATGTCCCGGGCGCCATTTATGTTTTCGTTAAAAAGCTGTTCTATGCAGGGCTCTGCATAAATGATCGTAGGATCCGCGTTAAATGCAACATAAAGTTTCTCCGGTTCCTGTGCCCAGACTTCGCCGAAGGTATAGTTCAGATCCCAGGGAAGGATATAGGTAATATACCTGCCGTCCGGCTGACGGCGGGATACCATATAAGTATTTTTGGATTTGTTGTCTGCGGCTGCGGTTGCCTGGGTGAAGATATAGAAATCGGCAATGTTGCGCAGATCCAGAAGGCTGGCATAAGCGTAGGCGTTTGGCGTCCAGTAGGCATAGGTCAGGTATTCCTGCATGGGAATCCAGCCGGGAAGTATTTTTTCCGGCTCTTTAGGATAACGAAGCCTTACAGGGTACGCTATGGTAAAATTATTTTGAACGGAATACTGAAAGCTGTCGGGGGAGGGCATGCCAAACTCCACCAGCTTATAAAGGGAATCACCGTCTTTTAATTGCAGCGTATCTTCATCCACCGGGGTGAGTACACCGCATAAACCGTTGTATCTTCCGTCTAAAATGACTTCGCAATATGCCATTTCGGCACCGTGCTCCATGAAATTTGTTTCCTGAGAAGAGATTTCACTCCAGAGTGTGAGGGATGTCATATCCCGGATTTTACTGCTGTCATTAAACATTGTGATCAGTTTCCATTTTGCCTGCGTGCCGAGGTCAAAAAGATACTGTTCATTTTTAGTGCCGTCCGACTCCAGAAGCTTAATGGAATAGTTTTTCTTCCTGCCATATTTGGTGGAGCTTGCACCGCGTTCATGGAACGTGACCGGGCTGAAAACCGTCTGGCATTTTCCACTTTCCGGATTGGCATTAAAAATAACAACCGCTCCGTAATATATGGTGTGGGAATCGTAATAGTATTCGTCGGGCTGCAGGTCAGGATCGTAAACGGGCTGTTCGGAATAGGCGGAAGTCAGACTGATCAGAGGAAGTCCTGTGATAACAAGGGAGAGAAGCTGAGAGGAGCCTCCAATCTGGGCATATAAAGAAAATATGTGTCCGCTGCTGATCGCGGCGGATTTATCGTAAAGAAAAGCATCCTCCAGAAAATAAAGTTCTCCTTCGGGAGCACTTAAAGAGAGGGCGCCCTGCCATTCATCAGTATTCATATTCTGGGACAGGAAGTAAGCACCGCTTTCCGAATCATAGGGAAGCG
>OFGN01000289.1_pt1 | contig 59613 bp, 72 predicted proteins | sample 1521821 | NCBI WGS metagenome assembly OFGN01 (sample SAMEA3504094, study PRJEB24116) | mouse gut metagenome | biome: mouse gut; feature: mouse-associated habitat; material: faeces | place: Denmark | collected 2011
CGGCAAGGCTCTCCCGGAAGGGCATGACGGTCAAGAAGCTGTACGAAGAGTATCATGCGGGCCATCCCGACGGATACCTTCATGCATCCTTCGGAATGAAGCTCCGGCAGTTCATGCTCCAGACCAACGCCATTGGCCATGTCGAGCACCGTGCCGGAGACCGGATGTATGTCGATTTCGCCGGAGACAGGCTGGAGATAGTCGATGAGACAACTGCTGAAGTGCGGAAGGTCGAGGTGTTCGTCGCAATACTTCCGTGCAGCCATTACACATACTGCGAGGCAGTGTGGTCGCAGAAAAAGGAGGACCTGATAAAGGCATGCGAGAACGCCATCCGTTTCTATGGGGGAGCCCCGTGCGCCATTGTGCCGGACAACCTGAAGTCGGCGGTCACGCGCAGCGACCGCAACGAGCCTGTAATCAATCCGGACTTCGAAGCCTTTGCCGAGCATTACGGATGCGCCGTGGTCCCGGCCCGTGTGCGGCATCCCAGGGACAAGGCACTGGTGGAAAACGCAGTCAAGCTGATGTACCGTTCTGTGTATGTCGATCTGGAGGGAATGGTGTTCCATGACCTGGAGTCGCTCAACGTGGCAATCCTCGAATCTTTGGAAAAGTTCAATGCGCGCAACCTGACCCGGCGCAGGGAATCCCGCCGTCAGCTGTTCGATTCTGTCGAGAGAGACAGTCTGAGGCCTTTGCCCCCGGACCGCTATCAGATGAGACAGCGGACGATTGCCACGGTCCAGCGCAACAGTTACGTCACGCTGAACAAGCACCACTACAGTGTGCCGGTACAATATGTGGGCAAACGCGTGGAGATGGTATACGACACCGATACGATCGACATCTTCCACGGCTTTACCCATGTGGCCACGCATCATCGCAACGATACCCCGTACGAATACACTACCAAGCCGTCCCACAATCTGCCGGGACGCAAGGGGAGCTGCGAGAGTGACTTGCAGGAGCTCCTTTCCCGCGCGGCCGTGATCGACAACATTGTTGTTCACTACCTGCGTGCGGTCATCGAAGACAAGCGTTATCCGGAACTTGCATTCAGAGCGTGCCGTGGCATCATGAACCTGGAGAAAAAGTACGGGCAGGAACGCCTTGTATCCGGGTGCGCCGCGGCCATGGACGCACGCCGCTACAGTATCAGCGACATGGTGGACATCCTCGAGTCCGGGGCGGACGCGGATTATCTGCCGGGAGCCGAGGCTGATGACCGGGAACCTCATAGACCGGCCCACCGTAACATACGGGGCAAAGAATACTTTGCCGCCAGCATAAGACAATCAACTCAAAACGACAACGTAAAAAATGGAAACCAACGATAAAACCTCCCCTGTGACTCCGGAGAAAGACCGCAACTCCGTCTCTCTGGATCTCATGCACCGCATGCGCCTTCACGGAATGGCCGCCGCGTTCTCCGAAAGCCTTCAGGCGACCTTCGCCGAGACAATGACACCTGACAGCTTCCTGAACTGGCTGCTCTCCAGGGAATGGGACTACCGGGTGGCCCGAAACATCGAACGCCTTGTAAAAGGCGCGAACTTCAGATACAACGACGCATCGGTGGCACAGATCGACTACACGCTGCCGCGTGGCCTGGACCGCAACCAGATGGAACGTCTTGCCTCGCTGGATTTTGTCCGCAAGGGTGACAACCTGTTCATCACCGGCTGTGCCGGTACAGGCAAAAGCTACCTGGCCACAGCTCTGGGATACGAGGCCTGCAAGGCCGGAATGCGTGTCCTGTACGCAAACGCCTCCAAACTGATGGGCGCTCTGAAAATAGCCAAAAACAAAGGAACAATCGAAACAGAGCTGAAGAAACTCGAAAAAACGCAACTGCTCATCCTCGACGACCTCTTTCTGGTTCCCCTTGATGCCAAGGAGCGCGCACACCTGACGGAAATCATCGAAGACCGGCATGGACGCAAGTCAATCATAGTCACATCACAGCTCCCCGAACTGGACTGGTACGATGCCATCGGTGACACCACAGTGGCGGATGCCATCCTCGACCGCATCGTACACACTGCTCACCGTATCACGCTAACCGGTGAAAGCGTCCGTAAACTCAAAGCCTTCAAAGGCAGATAAACCAAAATAAAACTGACCCCGTCGGCCAAACTCTTCAGGGGTCAAAAACAAATTATTTTCGGGGGTCAAATCAACCTTGGCCGCAGGGGTCATCCGCGCCTGGGTTTTCCACTTGTTCAAGATTATATAGTTCTTCGTGACGTTTTAGTTCGTTAAACGCCTCATCACATCGCTGCTTCCGTGTCATTATCTCCTCATGCGATTCGATATTGTCTTTGTGTTTCTCATAGAAATCACAAATTGGACCCATGTCCTCGAGATAATACACCGAACCATCGGGAGTAACGTAAACCTCTTGCTCTATTTCCTCTATCAAAGTGGACCCATCCGGATTCTTGTGAACATCCTGCAGGGATACCGATGAGAAAAAACCTACATCTTCGTCATATTCTCGCTTCTTTTGAATGCGGGTAACTCCATGCTTATGGTCATAACGCTCTTCATCTGTCATAGAGTCAAGATATACGTTGTATGCTTCCTCAAGTTCAGCATCATAGTCTCTCGAATCATTATATGATTTCTCAATCAGAATCTCATCGTCAGATAATTCCATGCCTCCATAAGCCTCTTCTCCATCAGGGAAACGTATATGACGCATATCGCCTACAATTTCCAATACCTCAAACGGTCGGTTTTCATTCATAGGAATGGCGACTTTCGATTCTCCTTTGTTCTCTGCTACACAAGCAGTTCCTGGAATTGGCTCAGAGCATTGCTCCTGTATTTCCGATACATCTGTCGTGGTTACTGATACCTTTTCACCGGTCGGAGTTTCGGCAATAGCCATGACTTCACGGTGGCAAAAAAGAGCCGAAAGGCGGTTGAACACATCTTCGATTACCGATTGCAAACCGCAATAAAGACCGATTGAGAGGACAAAGAAAACGGCAAAGAGTACATTGCCGGTAAATTGATCAGTGCCAAAACGGTGAATGGCTGCGTGGCGACCAAGTAAAGCCATGATGCAACATCCGGAAATGACGGCACTCCAGATAAAAATTTTGTCCCGGGTAGGGGGAGCGAAGCTCCTCATGCGCTGGGGCGTATTTTTCATATAAAAACAGTGAATTAAATTTTACGCCTTTATAGACAATTTAACCCACTGTTTTGTTCAGACGAAATTAATAATAAGCACTCACAAATATGCGTACCTGGCAACTGAATGGGTTTTTCCAATCATCAGTGTGTTTCTCTAATTTATATTCACATCTCATGCCACGTAACATATTGCCAAACTCATCCATGAGTGCGCCTCGTCCATTCTCTTGATAAAAAGGACTGACACATACTAAAATATGATTGTGACTCATGTCTGAATTTAAAATACTGGCAATGTTGTGACGTTCAAACTCAATGATGTCTAAAACATTCGAGAATAGATGGATTACCGTATCAGATTGCGGACGTATATCGTCTTCTGTCAATTGTCCGGCAGAGACATTATATGCTGTTATTTTAGAGTTTTCATAGAACTGCTCCAAATATTGTAATCCTAGCGTCAGTGAAGCTTTACTTGGTTCGATTACAGTGAAATCGGATATTTTATCGTTGTCAATATAATGGTTCTTAAGAAAGTCAGACAACACCATTTCTGCAATACATTGGCCACAACCATAGTCAACGACAGAGATACTTCCTTCTGACCATACCTTATGTGGGATGCGGTCATACGCTATCTGAAGCTTTTGTCTATGTATTTCTCCGTAAGAAGATATATACATATCAAGCTGCTCTTTAGTCGTGAGGTTGGCGAGGCCGTTTCTCAACTCATCTTTCAGCTTCTTTTGTTTATTCTCTGAAAGTGAGTTGATATGTTGTTTCACAGACTCCACAACATCGTCAAACGATAATCGAGAGGCATTGAATTGTGGGATAAAATGAAATGCTGATGTCTGTTTCATATAATTGAATCGTTGTCGGGGAGCTGTTGGTGCATAAGGTAATTCTGACGGGCGGAAAAAGGGGACGTGTTGGCGTAGCAGTATGCACATCCGTGCGGGCAGGTATTGTAAGTCCCAATATCCTTTGATGTGATACAACCGCAGAGTGAGCGTTGGCCTTTGTCTGTTTTAGAATTGCGTATCAAAGGTTCTAATTCCGGCGATAATCGGCATATCAGCTCCGGGTCTATGCAGCGGTTGTGACTGATTCCAAATTCTGACAGATCAACTTTTTCGGCGCAGGTCGCAAGTTCGAGACCGAGCTTCATATCTGCCAGTCTGCGTGAAAATTCAACCATTTCGTCCTCCGACCACTCATGATAGTTTATCCCTGCATCGGAAAGATTCCGACCGACTTTGCGATACGAGGATATATCAGCAAAACTAAACACCAGTTTCTCGACATATCCGCGTAATTCGCCTGCTATATTGCTGATTTTATGCAATAAATCCTCTGCCGAAATTCTGTCTGTCAGAATCAACGGGTCGAATCGCCAAACGACTGAACCTAAGCCCAATTCATCAACCAGACGTTTGAATGTTTCAATTCGCCCGTGCAAAGGTGGAACACTCGGCTCTAATCCCTCGGCCTCGTAGTCATTAAGTGTATATTGGACGTAACAACCAATCCCTTTTTGTTTCAAGATTGGCAGGAACGGAAATAGCGGCGCAGGATTCTTCGACCAGAATACGATGAATTTGGTATTGTCAAAAGAAACGTATGAATCCTTACCATTGTAGGGGTTACGCCATCTTACATGCCCTTTGCCGAGACGATTGAAAAACCAGTTACTGTAGAACGCCGGAATATCGGTGGCTCGACTTGCTGAAACAATCAGCGGAGTCTGAGCATCGACAATATTGCCGTCATCTAATGTAAGTTTTTGCTTTTCGTTTTTCATGGTGCAAATTTAATTATTACTGTCCGCTAAACATTTTTGAGCGATTGAAAAATGTTTAGCGGACAGTAATAATATGATAACCTCTCAGAAACTCTCAGACAAGGATTCATTTGACACGTTCGGTTATCTTCAGCTTGTGGCAAGCACCACATTTTTATTGCCAAAAGGGTTTAACCTTACGATGAGTTGCTTCTACAACTCCAAAATGAAGATTGGCAACATCACTGTATTCCCGATTCTGAATCTCAATCCGACATTACAGAAACAGTTTGGCAAGCACTGGTCGGTATCGTCCTCTCCGCAATCAACGCTGATAATCAGCGAATTAAAGAATAAGTACCCGAAAAAGTACCCAAAAAGGCTTTTCCGGGTACTTTTTTTGTCGTTGCTTACTTCTTGCGCCAATGTCGGCGGAAGTAAAAGAACAGCACCACGCAAACGGCCGCTAATGCTCCGTAGTAGCCCCAGCCCCAAAAGCCGGGGGTCGGCTTTTTTGTTTCCTCGGTCTTGGTTTTGTCCTTGGTCTTGGTGTCGGCGGCTACGTCGGCTTTGTTTTGGCTGTCGGTTGTGGCGGACGTTTGGGCTTCGGCTTTCGTTTCGGATCCGTGCTGTTTCTCGCCGTTGATGGTTATCCGTCCTTTGGTCGCCGATTTGACGTTGGGGGGCTTTGCCTTTTCTCCGTCGGCGGTATCGGCTGCAGCTAATATGGCGTTAAGCCAATCGCGGCGGCCAGTGCTGTCCGGGGGAAGCGGCGGAATTACGCCGGGGTAAAACTCTATCTTAGTGAAGTCGATTATCACGTTCTGCCTTTCGTTGCTTTGCGTGGTAGTAAGTATCGCGGCCGCTCCTGTTGTTTCTTCGTGGGTGCGCTGTTCGGAAGAAGCAGTTATAGCGGCTTCCTCGGTTACGTCGGCTTTAACGGCCTTCTTGGTTGAACTGCACCCGGCGAAGAAGCTCAGGGCGACGGCGGCAATTAGAATTATAAGCGTTCTTTTCATCGGTCGTTGAAATATAGTGTTTGTGGTGTCCGGCTGTTGTGGGTAAGGCTTCCGAACTTGATGTAGTCAAGTCGGGTTAGCCAGCCTTTTCTAAATCGGCGTTGCGACGGATTCCGGGCTACTACCCCTTCAATGAAAGCAACACGCGCTGCCTTGATTCTGTCGAATAGCTGCCGTGGGTCTTGGGCGTTTATGGCGGCTAAGGTGTTTTCGCCTACAATGCCGTCAGCCTTCACTCCGAGAAGCTGCTGCACTTGGGTAATGCCGTGCCGCCCGGAAGCCCATACCCAATCGACGACAATGTTAGCTACGCTTTGGGATTTTATGCGGTCGGCCTGATACCTATCCCAATAGTGCGGTTTCATAACACGGTCTACCGCGTCGGCTGCGGTTATTAACTTGAGGTCGTCTACGTCTATATCGCCGTCGCCGTCTTTGTCGTAGCCCACTTGCCGCCATGTGGCAATGGTTACGCCCCGGTTGGTAGCTCCGCCCCGGTCGTGGGGGTCGTTTACAAAGCCGCCTTCCCACGAAAGTATAAAGGGGCTTAGAATATTGATATTTGCCATGTCCTGTTATATATGATGGTTTAGTCTACAAATTCCGGGAGAATGTACTGAATGTTAAGCGCGGCTTCGTGAAGAATGGCCCGGGCCTCTTTCTCGTTTATCGCTGTTCCGTGCGTGAACTCGCAGAAAATAGAGCCTACCCAATCGTGCGAATTGTCTGCCAGCCGCTTTATTATCACTTGGGAAGTACCGCACGACGAAAGCAACGATTTGGCGTAACGGTCGCTAACCTGTGCGTCTATGTCCGTAATGAATATAAACAGGTTCTTTGCAAGCTCGCTGCAAAACTTGGCTACGTCGCACATTTTCAAGTTCTGAACTCGCGGCTTCATGCTTTCCACTCCTTTGCGTTTGCTCTCGAAGTAGACGCTTACCATGCTTTCGTTGCCTAACGGGTGCGGCTGAACTATATAAACGCGGTCGGCTTTCAAGCTGTGCAACACTTCCCACAACTCGCCGTGAACTAATGCGGAATTATCGGAGCGACGCTTGCGCTTTACCTCGTTATCGCGCTGCATCTGCTCTACCTTCAAGTCGGTAAGTTTGTTCTTCGTATATTGGTTATAGGCGAAGTAGGCGGCTATTATGGTGCCTATCGCGCTAAGAATGGCGGGTAAATATTCCATTGCATTGGTGTTTGGTTGTTTAATACCCGGCGGCGGTTAAGTCTGCCTTAACCATCGCCTTTATTTCGCTGACGCGGCAAAGGTGCGTCGTGTACCGGGCTTCGGCTTCCTCTGCCTCGGCTTCGTCTTCTATAAGCCCGGCTTTTGCGGCGTTGTAGTCGTTAATCAGCCCGAACTCTTCCGTTTCCGACACTTCGGAACGGATAACGGCCCGTGTAAGGTCTTTGTAGTTGGGTACTCCGTAGACTTCCACGGTGTCGTAGTCGTAGGCTGTCCGGGTCTGCGGCGCGTTGTCCGCTATGTCCTCGGCACCGGGTTCCGTGCCGTCCTCTCCGGCGGCCTGGGGTTCTACTTCTTCGGTACGTTCCACAATGTTGTAGTTATAATGGTATGCACCGTTTCCGAGCGGCTGTATCGCCGTCGGTCTAATGTCCGAATTTGATTTCATAAGGGCTTTTCTTGTTTAGTTTGTTGATTAAATATTGGCTGTCGCTGTGCTTGGCCCAACCCCACCACGGGGCCACTGTCTGCTTAAACTCGGCTTCGCTTACAGGCTTTTTCCGTTTGGCGAACTTCGCCACTTTCCGGCAAAGATTTTGCTTTATACGCTTCCGTAGCCGTGTTTCGCTATGGTAGAACACGAAGCCCAAAAAGTCGATGCCGCGTCCGTGTCGGTCGCTGCGGTCTTTCGCTACCGGGAATATTTGCTTATTCCCTTTTACGGCGAGGTCTAACCGGGTCGTAAGGTAGTCTTCTATCTCCGCAAGCAACTCGCGCAAATACTTTTTGTCGTGGTGCAATACTACAATATCGTCGGCGTATCGGAAATAATACCTAACGCGCTTCTGCTCCTTAATCCAATGGTCGAAGTAAGTAAGCATAAGGTTTGCTAAGTATTGGCTCAGGTAGTTGCCAATCGGTAGCCCTTCCGCGCTGTCTATAATCTCGTCCAACAGGCGCAAAAGCCGTGTATCTTTTATTCTGCGCCGGACGATGTTTTTTAGTATGGCGTGGTTTATGGAAGGGTAGAACTTCTTTACGTCTATCTTCAAGCAATAGGCGCAGCCGGGTTTATCCCGGTCTATTGTCTTCCTCACTCTGTCCGCTGCCGCCTGTATGCCGCGCCCTTTTATGCAGCTATATGTGTCGGCCGTGAAGGTCGCTACCCATATAGGCTCCAAAATATTCATTACGGCGTGGTGTACTATGCGGTCGGGAAAGTATGGAAGCCGGAATATTAGCCTTTCTTTTGGCTCGTGTATAGTGAAGGTACTATATGCCGAAGTGCGGTAAGTGCCGGACTTCAACTGCTCGTGAAGTTGCTGCAGGTTTTCTTCCCTGTTTCGGTCGTGCAACTTTACGCCGTAAGTGTGGCACTTACGGCGACGGGCGCGGTTGTCCGCCAGCCGTAAGTTATCCAGACTTATTATGGTGTCGTAAAGGTTTCCGTACCTTTTCATTGGTTCTTTGCTGATTCTAAGGGGTTCTTCGGGTATGGCCCTACCAAATCCCTATAAATAGTTACTATTTTTCGCCTTGTTGGGGCGCGGTCTTTGTCTTATAGCTCTTATAAAGTTCACTAAATCAGTATAGCTGAGAGCCGATGTTCGTATTCGTATTCGAAGCCGCGTTATTCGTATTCGCATACGAAAGGCCGGCATTCGCGCTGTTATTCGCGTTACCGCCGAACAGAACGCCCGAAGACAAACAACCTTAATATTTTTCACTCGAAGTAATAGCGCGTTCCCGAAGCTCTCATAGTAACCTTCCGGGGAAACGCATTACGCTTCTTAATCTCCCGTAAAACATATTTTATTTCGGTCGAATTGGTAAAGAACTTTTCCACCTTGCCCGGTTTGTCGGGGCTGTTGTCCGGGTGCTTTATCTTCACTAAGAAGCGTTCATTTCCGAACTTCGTCTTAACTCCGTCGATGAAGTCAAGCACGAAGAATGAAAGGTTTATCAGTTTCTGCTGCGTGGTTTCGCTGCAATTAAACTGCTTGTTGTTTTCGTCCTGTGGAATGCCTAAGAAGGCGAGCGTTCCGTCGTCTTCTCCTTTGGGCTTGGTATTGTAGTCGCTCATTGCTGTATTACTTTCGTATAATATTTCGGTTTTGGCTCTTGCTACCCAATTTCTTAAAGCGCGGTCTGCCTGTCGTAAAGGGTCGAAGTCCATAATATCTTGGTTTTATTGACTCCAACCGCCGAATATGTGGCGCGGCGGTTGGAGCGTGTTATTGTTTTTGCGTGGGGGCGTTGGAATGGCGGCGTTACGCTGACGGGATAAAGCAAAGCCGAGAGCCGATGGCCGTAGACGTATACGAAGCCGCGTCATGCGTATGCGCAGACGAAAGGCCGGCATACGCGCCGGAATTCGCGCGACCGCCGAACAGAACGCCGCGCATAGCCACGCCGGAAGTCGGTACGCTGGTATAGAAGTAGTCCGCCATATAGGTGGTGGAACTGCCGCCTATCTCTCGCGGCACGTTGTCGCCGAACTCGCCACAAAGGTGGAACTTCGCGTAGCCTTCACGTCGCGGAATGTCGCCCCTATATTCGTAGTCGTTGTAACTGTTATCTTGGAACTTGGCAGGGTCGTCGCAAACGTAGAACTTTGACAGTCCGCCGTCGGCATCTGACTGAATGGCACATTTACAGCCGTCCGTCCAACTCCAAATATGGCCGAAGGGGTTTTCAAGCCCTCTATAACTCGGCACATTGAATGTTTTGGTAATGCCGTTTCCGTTGTTTACCGTATGGCTGACTATCCCGGTATTGTTGCCTAATGAATTGGTAATGCCGCATGGTATAATAGAGTTATAGCCGTTGTAGGTATTCCAATCGCCATTCCATGTGGTAACGCCGTCGCCTAATCCGCCCTGCTTGTAGCCGTTTGCGTCCGGGGCCGCGTTATAGGCGGCCTGGCAATTAAGGTTGGCGTACTCTATGACGTAAAGCCAATAAGTCGTAAGCTGCGCGGCGTATAGGTCGCAGTTCCACCCCTTGCCGTTAAGTCCGGCCGTGCCACGGTTTCGGGCGTAGTTGCGGAAGTTGGTAAGGGAAATTGACGTAGCCGGAAGTCCGAGGAAGGTTCTATATGTACCGTCGTAGGAAGCGTTATTGTTACCCCCTCGGAAAGCTGCGGTTGTATTGACTACCGAAGCCAGCTTAGGCGTAGCCGCTACGGTGCGGTCTACGGTGGCTTCGTATGCGCTTCGGTATATCTTCGGGACGTGGTGGAAGCCCGGCAGGGGGTACTCGGAAATAAGGGCTACAATGTCGTGGCCGTCGAACTCAAATTTTCGGTAATGCGCCGGGATTTCTACCATTACCATGCCGTCCGCTCCTGTAAGGTTTGCGGCGGCCCCGGTGTCGCGCTTGGTGCTGTCAGTCGGGTGTAGGTAGTAGGCTACCGTTCCGTTGTCGCGTAGCACACAGCGGCGCATCTTCGACTGAATAGGCAGCGAAGTATGAAGTTCCGGGCGGCCCACGCGCTCGACGGTCGTAGCCGCCACGGTCTGCTTAATCCTCACACCATAATAGTAGTCGTAAGGAAATTTCGGCGTTGTGTCGCCTATGCCAATTATTAAACCCATATTGAAAGGTATTTTAATAGCCCCAAATAAGGGCGGTTGTTTGACTTGTTTTCTTTATCTCTCTGACGATTTCCGGGTTCCACCCGGTTGTAAAGCGCGTGGCTATAAACTCGCCTTCGGGCATTCCCCAAAGGTTGACTTCAAGCACTACGGCCGCTTCTCCGTCGTTCTTGACGCAAAAAGGCGTATCAAGTCGGAAGTTCCCGGCGGAAAAGTCCACCAGGCCGGCTACCGATACTTGTGCGCTCACTACGTCGCCGTTCCTGTTTGTCATATCGTATAAAATTTGTTGGTGCAAAGTTACCGTATTGTCGTATTAAAATGATACGTCGCTAAATATCCGTGAAGTGTTTGTTTGCCTTCCGCCGCGACGAAAGGCAAACAAGGCACTATTTAGCAGAGTATTCCGTGGTTATGTACGCCAATTTAGGCAATATGCGAAGTAGTTGCTTCCGCCGTCGTAGACTAACAGGTATTCGCAAATATCCCCGGCGGCCATGTTCGCCTTTCCTGTTTCCTGTCCGCCGTTTTGGTTTAGGCGGTAAGGATATTGGTTGGTGTCCATCGCGTTGCCGCCGTTGCTATTTTTCACGAAGGTATTTCGGCCACAAATGTAGCCTGTCTTCGTACTGCTTCGGTCTACTACCATTGTGAAGCGTACCGCAAACGCGGTGCTTCTGCCTATTCCCAGCACATCGGCAACGCTGCTTCTTGGCGGAAGTCCTACGCCGCTATTGTCGTAAATAAACTTGGCAATAATTCGTAGTAATGTGGGCTTTGTAAGCTCTCCGGGAATGTGGCAAGTGTTTACCGACGGCGTTATTTTGGCTATTCCGTAGCTTTCCATAACGGTGTCCGTTACTATGTTGCCTTTGGCTGATAAAGCTATGTTGGTTAAGCCGCCGGAAACATCCAAAAGTAGGCCATAGTTTGTTCCGTAGGTGTTTGGTGTGGAATTAGTAAAGCGTCCTACGCCTACACAGCCAGAAGATGCCGGAAGTACGTTTGTGCCTATCGAAGCCCAGCGGTAGGAGTCCGCGAATTTTATGAAGTCGCCGTATAACGACAATCCGCTACCTGTTGATGATGTGCCGCTTGCGGCTGTACCTATTCGTCCGCTTCCAATCTCAAAACCGCCAATAGTGCCGGAATTGGCGTAAATTGTTCCCGAAATGGTGGCTTTCGTAGCATAAAAACTACCATCTTGAAGAACGCGAAAAGGGGCTGTAAAGCGGTTTGCCTTGCTTGCACCGGCCCAAATGCGTACTTTCCTTTCCTCGGTTTCGTTGGAGGCTTCGTCCTCGCCGCCTGTTACTCCGACTACAATGCTTTGCGAATTTTTATTAGCAAGCTGCACCGTTCCGGCTGTAATGATTCCTTTGTCGATGGTTACTTGGGTATTGTCGTAGAATGTGGCTTCCGCCCAATCGTTAGAATTGAAGCCGGATGCACGGGATGTTACACATCGGTATAGGTCTTTACGCGCTACCCCGGTGCTGTCAGTCCATGCCCTTAGCCAAAGGTCGCCCACGTCGTAAGGGCCGGCAGGCCGCCCTACGAATACCTGCCTTTTACGGTCGGCGGTGTCTTGTGCTTGACTTGCGGCTTCGTATGCGTCTATTGCCTTTTGGTCTTCTATTGTAGTCCAAAAGAAGTTGTACGTTGTGCCGCCGCCAATAATTTGTAATATTTGGCGACGGTAGCATTTTAGCGTCTTTGTGCTGCTGTTGTACCACATATCGCCGACGTGTTTGTTTCTTTCGGCGGTTGTAGTCCATGCTGTTGCCGGGTCGGTGGTCTGGAACCAACTTTCTATTTTGCCGTCTATCTGTTCTTCTATATCGCTGACAGTCGGAAGGAAGTTATTGTTTATAAAGTTTGTCAGTCCGCTGTCGTCGGTGTATTTAGATGCGCGTTCCCAATCCGAAGCGGCATAAGCCCCGGTTAGGCGTTCTTTTATGCAGCGTAGAATATGCCCGGTGCTGCCCTGTACCCACAAGTCGCCGACGTGATAAGGGGTGTAAGGCGTAGCCGTGAATATCTTGGCTTTCGTGTTGGCGGCGGCGAGTGCGTCCTGCGCCAGCTGCAACGCTTGGGCTAACTCGGTGGCCTGCAACTCCAGCCAATAGTAATAATCGGTCGTAGACAATGCCGCGCCCGGTCTTGGTCTTACCTTTCCTTTGACGTATCGCCAAACCTTGCCGGAGGAAGTGTTATAATAAAGGTCGCCGAGGTGTTTCTCCTTCTCGTTGTTGTTTCCGGCGGCTGTATCTGCGTCTGTCCATTCCTTTGCCGGGGTATTGGCTTCGGCTAACGGTTTTTCCCCTGTCGGGCTTGGATCCACTTCGTAAAACCATTGTTCTATCACTCCGTCGAGTTGCCCCTGTATGCCGTCCAATATGCCCGGCAGGGTATTGTTAACGTAGTCCTTTAATTCGTCGGTCTTCTGCTGAACGTCGGTAATGTTGTAATAATTGCCGTCTATGCCGACGAAACGAATAACGCCGCCTATCTCGTCGTTATCCAAATCGAAGTAGCACTTACCGCCGCCGCTGCTCTCTATTCGCCCGGTGCGCAGGAAGCGGCCGTTAATCGTGGAACTGCCGTAAGTAAGGCTTACCAATCTGCCGGGGTTCTTGCCCCCGGCATCGGTTACGACGCTGTTAAGCACCCCGACGAGGAAGTTATAGCAGTCGGCCTCGGCTTCAACCTTCCGGGCTTCCTCGGAAAGTATTATGGTACCGTTCCCGGCTGTGCGTGAACATCGGGCGTATATGAAGTAAGCCTTAGACGGAGTTAGGTTGGTATATGTCGCCGTAGTCAATACCCAGACCCTTACGTCGTCCTCTATCGCGTAATGGTATAGAAGTCCGCCCGACACAAGAAGCGTATTGGGATTCTTGTTATAGTTCGGTTGGAATACAATGTTTTGCAGCGTGAATTGGGCAGACTTTGCACCAACTGCCAACATCTGCGTTTCAATCGAAAGTGGCTTTATTTTCTCGCTGTAATAGTCGCCTTCCGGGTCGAATACCATGCTTAATAACTCCTGTGTGGCTCTCCATTTGCGCCGGGCCTTGGTGGGGTCGCTAAGTCGGTTTATGGTTATCACTTCGTTAATGTTCTCAATCTCGTTGAGAACTCGCACGGTAGTAGACTTCGTTACGGTATCGGAAAGGGTTATTTCGTAGGTGTGACGCTTCAATAGGTCGCGGTTTATCTCAACAATGCGGACGGCCTTGTTTACTCCTATTTCTTCGTCTTCGATGGGTATATAGTCGCCGACGTGCAAGACCTCGGTTTCAACCTCTCGCCCGAACATCTTTATAAAGAAGTCTTCCGAAAGGCTAAGTTTATAACTCACTTGGGGTTGTGTCATAGCCGGGAAGTCCTTTTTAGCGGCTTCGGCTAATTCATTTTGTGCTTTATCTACATAGCTTTGTGGTAGGTTTATTTCCGTGATGATATATTTGTCGCCTACGGAAATTTGGAAAGCCCCGGAGGTTTCGGACGGAAACACCCTGCCGTTTTCGTCCGTGAAACGGTTTATTACAAATGTCTTTGTAGCGTGGTCGTAGCTGTGTAGGTCAAATTCGTAGCCGGCCAGTTGCCCGGTTTCAAACTTAATCTTTGCCGACACGTCGCCAATCAGATAAAGCGTGCTTCCGTCTGCTTTCTTGGCGTTAAGGTCAAACATCGCATTATCTCCGGCGGTTGTGTCCTTGAACGTAATAACGTCCGGGCCTATTGCCGTAACTGTGCCGACGCGCTCCGGCTTGATGTCGTAGTTCTTTTCGTTTTCCTTAACTCCGTATATGGCTATTGCCGCCGGGTCTTCCAAATAGGAAGTGAGGCGCGTTTTCCCCGGAAGGCACAACCGGGTATGGCAGTAGTCCTGTGGCAAATTGTCTTGTCCGCCGTAGACAAAAAGGTGTGTAGTTATCCCGGCGTTGTTGACGTTGGTACGTTTCAAACCATATAGGCCTTTGCCACGTCCGTAGCGAAGCGTGAAAGCGTGGGTTTTCCCGGCTTTCTCCTTGAGGTTAACGGTACTGATTCCCCCGTTGGTCGTTATCTCAAATTCTACGTTCCATTGGCTGCAAAGGTCTTGAAGCACTTGTAGGCAATTTCGCCCGGACGTGGTTATATTCTTGTAGTCGGTAGTGCCTTCCGCCGGGCAGCTCCCCATTCTCCACTTGTTGGGCTGAACGCGGTTAGCGTTCCATACCAATATGCGCAAATGTCCGTATAGGTCGCTGTAATATGTTTCGCCGTAGGCTTCTTCGGGTAGTTTATACTGCGCGTCTATTAGGTCATACTGCATACCTTCAAACCTAACATCGTATTCGTAGCGGCGTTGTCCGTTTTTGCTTGGTTCCGGGAGTTGGTTTGCCTTATAGGTGCGCCCGTAAACCTGTATTCGGTCGCCTATGGTAAGGGGAAGCGGAACAGCCGACGACACGGAAAGCGTTACCAGGTCGTCGGAAAGTAAGGCGGTCTTTTGAGTCGCCTTACTGATTCCACTGACGCGCTGACGGCTGAATAGCGGCGTTTCGCTCCCGTCGGCGTGTTTTATTATAATTTGTTCCATACTACGATGCCGTTGGTAGTGAAATCTGTTATTTCTTCAATCACTCCGGCGATGACCGCGTAATATACGCCGTTGTCGGCATAGGTATGCTTCAACGCCTTGGAGCCTGTATAGTCGCCGTAAACGTCTTCGGTAACGCTGCCGTCGCCCCAATAGACATTTACCATTTTGTCGGACTTGAAAGCTATGCTTAGTTCGCGGCTCGCGTCGTTTATTCGTTGGTGACGGACTACACGTTTAACCGGGTCGGGTTCGCGTAGTTTAAGACTGAAAGTACCTATCATTTTATTGTCGTGCCATCGCTTGTTATGGCTCACTCCGTCGGCGGCGTAGACCTCGTAAAGTAGTGGCTTCGTCGGGTGGATGCTTATCATAAGTCGCGCCGTGCCGTCGGCTTGGAAATGTTCGTGAAGCCTGTTTACCCGTTCCACAAAGTCAATTTTCCCGGAAGCCTTGAGCCAGCAGTTAAGCGTTATTTCGCGTTCCTCGTAACGCTTGGCTGTCAAGTCCACCACTTTGCCGTGGTAGTCGGGCCAATCAATGGCGGCCGGCTGTTTCAGTTTGGGCTGGTCTAATACGCCGTTGGAACTTTCTACCCTTATACCGAAGTCGCGGAAGTTTACACCGTTAAGGTAGTATTCAAGTTGCGACACGGTGTTAAGTTGCTGCGCTATGTCGTCGTCTGACATAGCTACGTTGTATATTTTCACTTCGTCCAAATCGGCGTAGCCGTTTTCGGTCGAATAGACATCTTGAAGCAGGGCTATTCCTGTTAGCGTCGCCGGAAGCGTTACGCGTTCTACTACTTGGGTGTCAAGATAGACGCTTACCACGTTCCCGGCTTTCCTTACCGTGAAGAAGCCCCAACTATCCGGCGTTATGTCTATCCAGACGGCGCGGCTTCCGTCCAACTGCGCCGTATTGCAGAATATCCCTATTCGTCGGGCGGTCGCTCCATCGGCGTATGGGTTTACCTTGACCCAGGCCAATACGGTAAAATTGCCGTTTAGGGGTACGAAGTTTGCGCCTATTTTGGCGTGTCCTTTCCCATCGAAGCGTATGCAGTTGCCCTGTTTGCCGGGGACGAAAGCGCAATTTTCTACGGTAGCGTCGCGGCGGTTTGCCGCAAAATCGTAGGCTATGGTAGAGCCGTCCGCTTCGTCTAACGGAAGGTTTAATATAAGGTTTTGTTCTAATGCCATTGTATCAGTCGCGTTTGTCGGTTATTTTTATGTTTGCTCGGTCTGTCGCCCGGTGTCTGCACTTTCCGCCGTGAAGGATTACGCTAATCCGTGCGTCGCCGCTCGCTGTAATGTCTACTTCTGCATGGTCGCGCACTTCCACCAAGAGGAAGGCGCGGCCGTTTACCGTGATATCTATCCGGGCTTCGTTCCGGGCTATTATCTGTCCCACGTCGAAGTTACCGTATTCCGCGTAGCCTTCCGTTCTGTCGAGCGCAATAAGACTTCGCGGACTTTTAGCCGCTATTCTGTCATCGTCCAAATAGATGCCGAAGTGCTGGCGTAGTCCGGCAAATTCCGCCCGGACTTCCGGGGAAGCGAAAGCGTTGCCAAGCCAAAAGTCCGACCCTTTGACCGCTAACGTTAGGAGGTGTTCTTTGGAAGGCGCGGAAAGTATCTTTTCGTGCCACTCCTTGCAAATGCCTTTCGCCTGTGCTTCTCCGGCTAATATCTGCTTCAACTCGTTAAATTCCATATTGCTGCGTTTAATAATCGGTTATTCCTTGTGAGCGTAGGTCGGTGTCGTCGGCCGCTCCTACGCGGTTCATAATGCTTAGAAGTCGCCCGGCTATTATGCCTAACTTATTATCCATTCTTGTTAGGCATATAAGCTGCTGCCGGAAAATCTCTATTGCAACCATTTGGTTTTGCCTTACGGCGTTTGTCTGACCGGCCAGAAGGTCTATACTTTCTTGGCTCGCTCCCTTGATCGCGCCGCTTAGGGTCGTGGGGTCGCTGTCCTCTAACTGCTCGAACAGGCCTTTATACATATCCATCGCGGCGGCGAAATTGCGCCCGGCTGCGGCTACGGCGGCTTTGAAACGCGCCTGTTCCTGTTCGGTAAGTCCGTCGAAACTACCGTTTCCTTCTTCATCAAACCCCATGTCTTTTTGAAGCTGCTTTACGGCGTTCTGCAATGGCTTCTCCAAAAAGTTAAGTTTTAAGGCGTTGGCTACGGCTTTTTTCATTATGTCGTTGGCTACGTCCTCGTAGACTTTGTTAAGGTGTTTAAGCGCGTCTTGGCCGCCCTCACAAGATTCTATAATAGCGTCCATAAGCTGCCCGGCGGCTTCCTTGCCGGAAGTCTGCGTTATTGACTTAGTTATATCGGCTATTATGTCCTGTATCTGCCTGTCGGCTTCAGCTATCTGCTCTTGCCATTCCTCAATGCGGCCCCAATCGGTTTTTTTCTTGCTCTGCTCGTCGGAAATCATGCCGCGCAGTTCCGCCTGTTGCTGCCGAAGGTTTCCTATTAGGGCATTTTGGTTTTGGTAGACGGTTTCGCCGAGGGCTTTGTCTACGGCGTGTTCCAACGCTGTATAGGCACGGCCCAATCGGGTAACGGCATCTTCGTGCTTCTTTATAGACTTCTCAGCCTTTCGGTCGCGGCTGTTGAACAGGTCAAAAGCCGACGACAAAAAGCCTATTGAGCCTTGAATAATGCTTAAAGGGTTGGCGGTGGCTATGCCTGTCGCTACTTGTGAGGCTCCGTCCACCATGCCGCCTATGTCGTTAAGTATGGTTTCCGTTTCTTCGTCCATACTTATACCCATCTTCTTTATGCCGTTTACGACACTTCCGAAGCATGACGATACGAATGTTAGGCTACTGCCAATGTCGGCGAAGTGTTCCTTAAACGCCGCGCCTACGCTCTTGGTAGCCCCTGTTTCTTTGTTAAGGGCTGCGTTAAGAATGTCGAGTTGCTCCTGACCCTCGACGTTTAAGCCTATCGTTACCTTCTGCCCTTCAAGTACTGCTATCTTCCGGCGAAGCATATCTATATAGCTGCTTCCTTCTGCCAACAGGTCGGCATAGGCTTCTTTCGCGGCTCCGGCTAATGTCGCGTCGCTGTTGTTGATGGCTTCGGTATATTGTGCGTATTCGTACTTCTTCCTGTTTAATGATTCTACAAACGGGTCGTCGCTGTCTAATAGCTTATCAGCCTTCATCGCGGCGCGAAGTTCTGTTAGGCTTTGGCGTAGGGCTAAGAATGGGTTACGTTGCTGTAACTCGTTTTTCGCCTTTTGTAGTTGGTCGTTAATGGCTTTAAGGTCTGCCGGGTTGAATTGTGCCGAAAAGTTTACTTTACGGCTGTTGATGTCGTTCAGCAACTTGTTAATAGTCGTCGTAGACAGCCGGGAAATATCGCTGAACAACTGCCCCCAACTTTCGGAAGCCATAAGACGCTGTGCGGCCAACTTGCTTAGTTCGGTCTGCTGCTTGGCGTTTATTCGGGCTATCATTGACACGTTGCCCTGTTGCTCGGCTAATGCGCGTTGCTCGGCGTATTTCTTCAGTATCGCCGTTTCTTGTTCTTGGAAAGTTTGATATTCTTGTAAAAGCGCGTCGTATTGCTCGTTTCCGCTGCTGTGGTCGTATTCCTGTCGCTTGGCTTCAAGTCCGGCTAATGCGGCTTCGGCTACCCGGCGTTCCGCGTCGGTGGCGGCTTCTGCGGCCGCCTTGCTTAATAGTTCTTTCTTCCGGGCGTAACTTTCTTCAAAAGCTAATTTCTCCGACAAATAAGCGGCGTATTCCCGTAATGCGGCCTTGGTTTCTGCTTTTGCCTGTTCCCTTGTGTCGGATTCAGCTGTGCTAAGAAGTTCCGCCTTTGCGTTATCCACGTCGGAATTATCCCCGGCAAGTTCGCCGCGCTTCTGCTCAATAAGTGCAAGCATTTCGGAAATTGTCTTACACTTAGCTAACTCCTCTTGTAGCTGCGTGTCGAAAGCCGAAATAACCGATTCGCGTGTGGTGTTGGCTATCTCGTTGTTTAGGGTGCTTAGGTTCTTGAGGTCGGCGGCGGTCTTTTGGGCTTTGGCCTCAATCTCGGTGCGTTGACGTTCCAAATAGTCAAGATAGCTATTGCCCTCTTGTAGTAGTGGCGCAAACTCGGAAGCGGCGGCCGCTCTAACGGTCGCGTCGCTGTTCGTTATCCACTTCAAATATTTTTCGTAAAGGGCTTTTCGCTTTGCCAGCATATCGGCATAGGTATCGACTTCTTTTTTGTCGTTACCGCCACCGCCGGACTTGTAACTAAGTCTGTCTACCTCGGCTTGTTGTGCGGCTATCTGTCGGGCGAGGTCGGTTCGCTCGGCATCTGTCGCTGCGTCGTTATAAAGCCCTTTAAGGCGTTGTAATTCCTTTTCGGCTGCGGTTACGCTTCCTTCCACTATCTCGGACGTGGAATGCCCTATACTTTCAATTAGTCGGCGTTCCTCGGCTGTAAAATCCGCTTGCATATTAACATAGCGGTTATAAACCCTTTGGGCGCGGTCTAATTCGTCTTCGGCTTCTTGCCATTCGCTGTTCCTTACCATCAAGTGGTCGGTTTCCCTCATTGCGTAACCGTCTTTATAATAGCCGTGGCCGGAGTCAACCATTGTTCGTGGTGCTTTTGCAAGTTGTTCCTGCGCTTTAATTACTTCCTTATAAGCGTCTACGGCAAAATCTTGGGCTGCTAATACTTTTGCGCGTATCATCATGGCCTCTACAAATTTACCGCTATTGTTTATAAGTATGTCTTCCGCATCTTTTGCGTTTCTAACCTTAAAGCCCAATTCCTCAAAACGCCCGGAATTATCGGCTACCCACTTTTCGCGGTCTTTAAGACTGTCGGTAAGTTTAAGCCATTCCGCCTGTAAAGCATGGAACGCCGCTACTGGCTTCCCGGCTGCCTCGGCTACCTTTCTGTTGAACTCGTCGGCGGCTTTCTTGGCTTCCGCCTGTTTGCTTTGGAACTTGGAAATAGCGGCAATAATAACCGTTATTGCTACCGACAAACCGAGGGTTAGTGTTGCCATTAAAGCGGCGGCAGCTGTGTTGGAAATATGAAGGGCGGCGGCTAACTTCACGTTGGCGGCGGCTAAAAGTTCCTTTGCTTTGGCGACCGTTACCAGCATAAACGCGCTGTCCTTGTTTAGGGCGTTGGCGACCTGTTGCAAGCCCATAGTTATAGACATAAGGGCCTGCACTTTCAACATGATTTTTTGTAGGTTCTCGTTTTCCCCGGCAAATAGGGCTACTGCGCCCTGCGCGGCTGTAAACGCTCCGGCTACTCCGCTAAGTCCGGCTATCATGCCTTGAAGCCCGGCATTGTCGTGGCTGAATATTCTGGCCTGGGTCTGTGCGTCGCCTATTGCGTTGGCAAGTCGTCCGGCTTCTCTCTGCAACGCTCGGAAGGTTTCAGTTCCGCGTAGTCCGGCTTCCTCCATTTGCCCTAATTGTTCCCGGACATTCCTAAGCTGCGTTCTTAAAGACTGCTGTGCCGTGGTATTGTTTTGGGCGGCTTCCTGTGTTTTGCGTAGCTGCTGTTCCTCACGCAGAAGTGCGTCTGCTTGTTTCGCGGCTTCGTCTATAACGGTCTGCCGTAAGGTTATTTCTTCGCGTAATGCTGCCTGTTGTGTCTGCATGGCGGCGGCTTCCTCCTTCTTTCCGGCTTGTAGTGCTGCTGCTACCGACGCGCCGAGCTTCTTATATTCGGCTTCCAACTGCGTAATAGCGGCTTTATTGGTGTCTACAATGACATCAATATTTGCAAACGCTTTGTCGATGGCTTGGGCGGCGCGTGTAAACGCTCCGTCCATCTGCTTTCCACCTAATACTGCCGCGCCTTGAAATTCCTGTATGGCTTTTTTACTTTCGTTCAGAACGCTAAGTAGCTGCTTGTTTGTGCCGGAAATTTCAAACGAAAGGCCGCCGCTTTGTATATTCATCGTGCTAATTGGTTTATAAGATTCATTACTTCGTCGGCGTTGTCGTCGGTAAGGGCTATTTCGGTATCGTCGCCTTTGCCCTTTCCTTCCGTTTCTTCCACGCCGGGTGCGTCTATAAGCATCCTTAGTACCGTTCCCCACGGAATACCGTGTAGTAGGTAGTCCATCGTCCAGCCGAAGTGTGCGCAAACGGATCCACGGCGGCCGAATGGTGATTTTAGTCCTGTGCTTCTATGCGTGTCGCTTCCTGTTCGCTTGTTCGCGTTGCGCACATCAACCGCATAGAATTTACAAAATCCCCTAAGTTGCTGACGTTGGAAATAAGAATAGCCAATGTTAGAAGTTGGGAAGGTTTGACGGTATGGAAGAAAAGCGACGTAAGGTCGCGTAGTTCGGTTTTGCGCTCAATCCGGCGGCAAGTAGTGCCGTTGAATGTTACGTTATAGTAGTCTTCGCCCATAACGGCTATGGCTACTATTTCCGCCAATCTCCGGGCCTCCTTGTTGGCAAGTGTCCGGGCTGTGCGTAAATAATCGTCGTCCCCTAACTTGGTTTCGTCTATCTCTATTTGAAGCCACAACGCGCTAAGGCGGTCGAGGGTGGCTAACGTGGGTTCTTGAATGCTGTAAACCTTTGTTTCGGTTATAACTTCGCGCTTTTGGAAGATGCCGCGAAAGCCGGGTTTCCGGCGGCGGTGCTTTATCTCCACGTCGAAAGTTACGCCTTGCCCTATAAGCAGCCTTAACTCGTTTTGTTCGCGGTTAAGTTTCTCTAATTTTTCTTCTTCGGTCATAGCTGAATATTAAGGAAGGCCCCGGAATTGAATAGCGGGGCCTTCCGGTTTGGGTTGGTTCTTGGTACTTTTACGCTGCCTTGGTGATTTTGGTAACGTACAGCTTTTTAAGCCCGGCGGTGTTGGGCTTTGCGACGGTGGCGGTAACTTCCAACAGGAGAAGCCCTTTTTTGGAAAATTCGCCCGTTAGTTTCGCCTTAATCTTGGCGCGTGGGACTTGGAACTTCAAGCCCTTGCGCGGAACGATTATAAGGCTTTCTTCGATGTCGGCTGTTACGTCCGGGTAGGCGTAAATATCTGATGCCACTTCGCCGCCGAAAAGACGTTTTAGGGTGTCGAGGTCGGGGTTCATTACCGAAAAACTGAAAATTGTTTTTCCGGCTTTGGAAATGATTTCTTCCGGGTCGTCGTTTTCCTCGGAATAAAACTCCGTTTCCTCGCCGTCTTCCATCGTCATTTTGGCGGTGTCTTGGTAGGTCAGCCCATAAGGGGAATATCCTGTTTCTTGGAAGTCGCCCCTTGCAGGTTCCCCGGTCTTTCCTAAAATTTTGGATAAACCTAATGTTATTGTACTCATTGTAATTGGGGTTAATGTATATTCCAGCTTATTCTCAAATTGCGGTAGTGCTGCTTTACCTCAATCTCTTTTATCGTGATGTCGCTCTCTATCCAATATTCTAAGTCGGCTAAGTTCTGCGCGTCCAAATAGTCCGCCAATGCGTCGCCAATGGTGCGTAGTCGTTCCCGGTCTGCCTTCCTCTGTTCCTTCCCCCGGATTTTTACCTTTTTGTCGGAAGCGTAAATATTCACGTTGGAAGTTCCTGTTTGGGGCTTTTCGTGGGTTACGGTTATAGTGTTTATCACTATGTCCTCGGTTTCGCTGTTGTCGGGTCGCTCTCCTTGCACGAATACGCCGCCGGAAATATTGACTTTCCCGGACGCTACGGCCGCCTGTATCAGTTTATACAGGATGTCGTCGGTGTCTATGCTGCTGCAAGTTTTCACTACTTAAAAGCGTTTTTGACGTTTGTAACTAAGTCAGCTAACTCTTTGGCTATTTCCTTTTCGGCAAATTTTTCGGCGGAAGTTAGAACGTCGCGCCCTTTGCTCTCGACGTGTACGGCGTAGTTCATGCCGGCCACGACTACCAACGTGTAGCCCTCGGTGTAGCGTCCGCCCACCTCTAAGGCTAACCGTTGGCCCTCATGTACTCCGACGTGTCCGCCTTTAACGGCTTCAAAGGCTACGTTTACAGGCTTTCCGTCACGGCAAACAACGTACCCAATAGAGGAGCGCAAATTGCCTGTTTGGTCGTTAAAGCCACGTTCCGGGGGTATTAGCTTCGCCAACTTTACGGCTTCTTCTCCTACACGGCAAAGGCTTTCTATTATCTGCCTTTCCACTTCGGCTAAAAAAGCCCTAAATGTTTGGTCTATGCTGTTTTTGTTGAAGTTTGACGTTATACCCATATCCTACCATGCAACCGTCCTTTATCGAATTTCAAGCACTCGCCGCAGATGCGTATCACTCCCGAAGCCTTAGCCGCTTCTATACCCTCGTTGGTAAGCTCGTCCGGCTCTAACTTCCTTTCGGAAGCAAGCACTTCCACGCCGTCGGCTATGCGCTCGACATCAACCGGGGCGTAAATGGCGGAAGAAAAAACGACAAAGCGGCCGTTAGCTGCCTGTATGGTCGTACCCTTGCCGTTGGTTTCCTCGCGGCAAGTTCCACAGAACTTCCACGAAGCCCCGGCGGTAGTCCAACTTCCGTTAGCGTTCTGTTCGGCTTCGCCGTCGCTGATTCGCTTATAAAGGAAATGGGGGTACTGCCTGTTAATTATGTCGTTTATTGCTCCTACCATATATTGCTTCTATTGCGGACTTTCGGCGCGTTGGCAGGGGTTAGCCCTACTTCGCCGCAAGTTTGGTTATACCAAAATTTTATAGCTTCCCAATTCCACGAAACGGAATATCCGCCCTCGCTGACGTTAGCCAATGGAATAAGGGTGCCGAACTCTTTGCAAAGTGCGGTTTTCGCCGTAATCGGGTTAACCTCGGCTTCCGGGTCGGGAATTAGCGCGGCCTGGTTGGCTAACATAAGTTCCGCATCGGCGTTGCTAACTCCGAAACGGGCTACGGTGCGGTTTATCCATTCCTTGTAGGTCATAGCGGTTAAGGGTTATGCCGGGAAGCCCGAAGACTTCCCGACTATCGGTTAGTGGTTCCACTTATCTGCGTCGGTAGACATCAGAAATGAACGGGAAGAAGTGCGCCACGCCGGGAAAGCGTTTGAAATGCCCATCGTAACTTCTTCGAGGGGTTCTTCGGTGGCAAACTTCTTTATAAGGGTATGTTCGCGCATAACTTTGATGGCTACGCTGCCCTTTACGTTAAGGTCGGCCGGTTTCTTCCAATAGGTGTTACCGAGTACCTTGCTTTCGCTGAGCATCACGACGTTTTCAACGAATGGGTTGCCGCTGAACGGGCGGCTTCCGTCGCTTAGTTCTATCGTAATGTCTTGGTCGATAACAATTATTTGAAGCCCACGAAGGTAGGAAAGACCGCGCATGGCAGTGTTCACTTGTTCAAGGCTCGGTGTTTGCTGAACGCCGAGGGCGTTGGCTGCGAATGAAGCGCAAATTTTCTGCGCTTCCTCGGTTTCCGTAAGGGTTGCGAAGGTGTCAAGCGACATAAAGGCGTATTTCAACGAAATACCGCGTTTCTTGGCTTTCTTGACTATCGCTTTGAAATCCTTAGTGAATGGGTGTGCCGAAGCGGACTTATCCCACGCGGCGGAGCCGGTCTGGAAGCCTAATTTTTGGTCGTCGGGTATCATGTAGTCTACATCGTATTCGGTAAGTACCGACACGTTGTTAGCGTTTGTAAGGGTGATTTTACCCAACGAAATAGACTGCAAAGCCATCCACTCCAAACGGGCATTTACGGCTGTCCAGCAATAGTTGGTATCTTCCGCCCACGCTTCGACTAATGCGCGAAGGTCGGGGTTGTTGGAAGTGCGTGCTATCATAAGGTCGTACTCGTCGAGTTCGTCCTCGTTCTTGGTCTTCTTTACGGCAATTTTTGGAATGTCGCCTTGTATGCGGCTTATTGCCTCACGGGTCTTTTTATCTATGGTTGCGCCACGGGCCACGAGGTCGGCTGCTATTTTTAGCCCTACCTGTGTTTCCAACGCCTTCCACGTTAAGGAGTAATTCTCCTTGAGAGGGAAAAGCGTAGGGAAGTAGAAGGGTTTAAGGTCGTAGGTATTAACTTCGGCCTGCATATCCTTCTCGTTAAGCCCTTGCATCAATGTTGCTATCATAGCTTACCGGGTTAAATTAGTCGAATGGTCGGCAAAGCGGCTTTAATGTCGTCGCTAAGTGCCGGGGTTATACTCTCTTTGAACTGGCCTATTGTTACTGCGGATACGGCCAAATTTGAAAGGCTTTCAACGTCGTAGCTGTCGCCGCACATGGCGACGGGGCGGTACTTGAAGGCGGAAGCGTCGGCGGTGGCGGCTGCTGCCTGTACTATGGCGGTGCCGGGTTCCACGGCTGCGCCGAGGGTCGTGCCGACGGTTAGGGTGTCGTGTGTAAGGGCGGAAGTGTCAATAGCGGTAATCGCATAAGCCTTTGCGCCTGTCTTGAACATCACGAAGTCGCCTACTTTGAAATGATGCCCTTTGGCTACTTTGTAGGTGGTCGCGGTGTTGGTGGCGGCTTCCGACACTTTGGCTGTTTTTACGGCGTGGTAAATTCCGGCTACGTCCTTACCGAGCGGCGTTCCTTCAAGAAGGGGTACGCCGGGGATAAGGTCGGCTGTACTTACCGTTACGCCGTTGGGAATGTCGGCCAAATTGTGCGTACAGGCGTGTACGGTGCGGTTGTCCTTCTTCCTGTCAATTCGCATAAATCCCATTTTCGTAATGGTGTTAAAGGGTTAGACTTCCTTCCCCGAAAGGGAAGACTTGTTTTCACTCTTGGAGGCGATGTAGTCCGCCACGGCTGCGCTTACTCCCTTATCGTTCACGGCTCCGAATAAGGGCTTTTCGTGTCCGTGTAGGCCTTTGTCGGCGTTCTCCTGTGCAATAGCGTCTATATCGCTCTGCACCTCGGTTAAGTAGCCGTTAAAATCGTCGTCATTGGCGAAGGTTGAAGCGGCGCGGTCGAAGTTGCGTAAAACCATGTCGCGCTGCCGGCCTTCTACTTTGGCGGCATCAAGTTTGGCTACAAGCTGTTCCCGGCGCGAAGCGAGAAGTTTATCGCCGTTAAGGTTGGATAGTCCGTCCCTTACGTCCTTTGTTTCTTCGCGTATGATTTGGCGTATTTGCTCGGCGGTAAGTGCGCCGCCGGGCTGCTGTTCCGGGTGTGTTGCCGGGGTCTGCACGGTGGGCTGGGCTTCCTTTTCCTTGAAATCGTACTTACGTCTAAGTCCGTCTTCGTAGGTCTTGTTTGCCTTTGCTATCTCCGCGTCGGCTGTCCGGCGGTAGTCCTTAACGAATTGGCTAACCTTGTCGGCGGCAAGTTTGTCTACGGCTTCGGTTGCTTCTTCAATATTTGCGGCGGTCGTGCCTATCAGCAGGGCCAACTGCTGCAATCCGTCTTTTCGCTCGCCTTGAAATTTGGCTACAAGTAGAGCTAAAATTTGTTCCTGTAATTCGTTCATAAAAACTATATTTGCTACTTAAACTTAGTGCAAAATTAGCGTATTATATTAATACGAATAGCGATATAAGGTATCAACACTTCGCCAAAACTTCCACCCGTGAACTTTTGACGCTGTGCGATTTGTATGGCGTTGGTGTGCGGTGTGTAAGGAAAAATCAGTAACTTTGTAGCCGTATGCCGGGGAGAAATCCGGCTACCTATCGGAAGCGTTAGGTTCTTTGTACTTGAAAATCGCCAAATTAACAAATTACAAAGATTGAGCCTAACCGCGCATGTCGTATATCCACAACCGATATATCGACTAAGCGCGGCTATATGGTTTGACTTTGTAAAGGCGTTTGGCGATGCCGCAAGTACTCAAACCTAAATAGTCCGCGCTTTTTCGTGTGTATAACCAGCCGTTTCGGACGGCGGCTGCAAAGATACGAAATCAAAATGAAGAAATTTTTACTTATCTTCTTCGCTTCGCTGCTCCCGATATTGGGGTACGCTCAAAAAATCAAAGTAGACGAACTCGACAAGTTCACTAACTCGCGAGTTGTTGAAACGTCTTTTGAAAAGATTGTTTCAGACAAAAATCTTATGGGTTCTACAGGCGGCCGACTTATGAAAAATATATGGGTCGCTTTCCGACATCAGGACGGTACGGACTATCTCCGCTTGAAATGGTGTACTAACAACGTATTGGCTCTATCTGACGACGCGGATATTATTCTCCTTGACGCGGACGGAAACACATACACGTTTAAGAACTGCGGCTTTACTGTCGCCGGAAAAGGAGAAGGTACAGTAGGGGCTTTCGGGTCTGCCCTGTATGGCCTGAATATATATCTTACCGGGGACGTGTCCGCCCTTGAAGGGAAAGTAATAACCGATATGCGTATCAATACAACAGACGGCTATATAGACTTTGAATTAGGCAAGAAGAACGGAGAGAAGATAGCCAAAACCTATGCAGTATTTAAAGCTGCGTTAGAAAAATGACGGTACTATGAAAAAGTTACTTTTAGGGCTGCTTATGCTGTTGCCCTTGCTCGCCCATTCTCAAGAAAAGGGAACGGTTGAATACCTCGACGCTAACCCACGCTTCGGCGAAATCCTGTTAGGGGATTCAATCACTCACAATCTACGCAAACTTCACCTTTTGGGCGAAAAACCGGAAAAGGGCGGTTTCAAATGTGAAATATCACAAGCCGACATAGACAACGAATGTTATAAGATGGGAAGCGTTACGCCTTTTGCGGCGTTTGTGGACGTTGACAACTATCTTATAAAAAGTATCCTCGTATTCGTAAAATGCGGCAATCTTGAAGAATTGGAAGTTATAAAATGGCTTTTCGAGAACTACGGCGAAACGAGAAAGGAAGACGGCTTTAATTGGTACGGTAAAAAAGCGGCGGTTATGGCCGGGTATTCCGACGACTTAAAAACGTTCTACGTTACTTTTCGGGATTTGACACAGCCGTAGTATAGTAATGCGTTTTGAGTAGTTTTTGCTATTGCTAATTTGGCGTGGCAATGAATGGTTATGGCTGTTCCGTCCGGCGCGGTTACGGCTGTGCTTATGGAGTTATGCGCGTTCCTGTGTCCGGCTCTGCTTCATTTGGCTGCTTCAACATAAAGCCCTAACTTTGTGGATGTAATGTCAATCTGCAGAGTATGGAAGAAAAGAACTTGACCCCCGAAGAAGCGTTTTATATCGACAAAGTGAATTTAGAACGTGAAATAACAAACCGCGTGAAACAATTCGCCGGAACTCATGCCATTAATGTAGAATTTGCCTGTAAGGTGGAAGTAGAATTTATGAACACCACCGAGGGCGGCGTTGTAGACTGCCGTATTTCCGGCGTTGAACTCAAAACAAATTATAGCCAAAATGGATAATTTATTGCTTCCTCGCTCCGTTATAGACGAAGTAACAGCCGACGCGCTGAATACTTGTGCCGAACTCATGGTAGACGTAGCAAAGGCTATGCCGCCGGAAGAAGTGCGTAAGGCGTTTGTTGCTGCCGCTCTCCGCGAAGTCAAGTTTAGCGGTGGATCCAAACGACGCGCCGCGTTTCGGGAACTCGACAAAGTGGTAAGGCAATACTTCCCCCCGGTGGAAGGTGCGCCGCGTCCGTCTACCGAACTGGCCCACGTTGTCGACGTGTTCCCCGGCTTCGTTCTTCGCGTTCCATCGGAAATATACGAAATATATCCGCAATATATACCCGAATATTATGAAAATCCCCAATATAGACACTGAAAAAGGCATTGAACCTGTTACGGTACTTCCCGATGATATGCTTGTAGAAGCCTATCTTTTCCTACGTCCGTCCGCTGAGGATATGGAATTGGTAAGATTGCTTCAATACGCCGAGCCGGACGCAAAAAAAGCCGGGGCAATACTCCGCCGCTGTTTGGAAGGCAAAGCCCGGCTTATTCCGTTCTATCCCGGTATCAGCAACAAAAAAGAGCCTAACGGCGCGAAGGTCGTAGGCTCAATAAGCGACGGCGTTCTATATATCGTTTAGAACTTAAACGACTTCGCTAACGCTACCATCTCCGCGTATTCGGTTGGCATATACAACTGAAATACGCGGTTTCCTATAAATGCGTTTTCAAAACAATGTGCTAAATATTCGTGTTCCGGGTGTCCGGCTATTTTGAAATATGCCGTAGAATGACCCCAGCCAACGGAATTTATAAGGCTTTTTAGTGTGTCCTGTGCCGCGCAAATCTGCTCTACAACGTCGGCCTTAGTCATTCCATAACGCTTAAATATCGGGTCGCCTTCCGGCTTTTCCTTTATCCGACTATATAAGTAGTCCAATCGGTCGGCTATGGTCTTGGCTCTCATTTGGCTGACTTTTTTTCTAACCTTGACCTTATCCCATTTCCCTGTTTTCGGGTTTGTTCCCCACTCACGCGCCCAAATAGTTGCCTTCTCTCTTGTACGAAGTCGTGCTATTTGCTTCGTGCGTAGGTCGGTAACTTCTTTTGCGTATAATAGATTCCGTTGGTCGGCTATGGCGTGGCCGAACTCATGGTAAGCAATACTTTTACGCATCCACGGCGAAGCGGTAAAGCGCGTATCGTTGTCGAATACTACCAACTTGCCGCGCATACTTTCGTAGCTGCCTTTGTTTTGGTGGCGTATCTCTAACTTCGGCTTTTCTTTCAAAAGGTCGAAAAACTCCCGGCTATATTCGTAGTCGTCGCCGCGTAGGTGTGCCGCTCCTTTCCTCAATTCGTCCGGCATCATGGGCGAATAGGAAGTAGCCGCCTTTGCTTTCGCTGCTGCCAATTTGCCCGGAAGCGACGCGAAGAAGGCTTTAAGGCGGCTTATGCAGTCGCCGTAATAGTTGGTCGTGCGTATCTCGTTGGCATTAAGTATCGCTTCGGCTTCCTTCTGAATATCCGGGAAGCCTCGCGCCTTATCTACGGCGAAGTCCTCTACCTCGTTACGGGCCTTATTCCATTCCGCCTGTCGCTTAAACCTTTCGCCCTGTAACCGCTTTAACTCGGCATAAAGCCCGGCGCGGTCGCCCGAAGTGCGTAGCCTATCCAACGCCGACACATCAAGCCCGAAAGTGTAGGCCCACGTCTTATAACTTGCTATCTCCCCGTCGAACTCCGTACAGGGCTGCGGCGGCTTTGCTGTCGTTCCCGGCATCTGCGTTTTCTGCGATATCGACGGAAGAAGCCCCCCGGAAATAACGCCGTTCTTGAAATTGTCGCGTATGTAGTACGGCATAGCCTTCCAATTCTTAGCGCGGTCGGCTATGGTTTCTATATGGCTACGGAACGCCGCCGGAACATCGCGGACGGTGCGCCGGGAAGGAAGGCTTTTATAAGACTGACCCCGAACTATCGCCTTGAGGCGGTTGGCCCGGTCTTTGTTATATTCGTCGTAGTCGGCCATAATAGGCACTACCAAACAGCGGCATTGTGGGTGCCAACCCAAAAATTTGAACGTCTTGGGGTAGTCGCCGGCCAATTCGTCGCAAATGTCGTATAGCGGTACTTTCTTCCCTTTGCTGTCGAGCGTGGTGTGGTTGTTGCTCAACATCACGCGGAAGCCTACAACGAAGTCTAATTGCTGCCAACGCAAAAACTCGGATTCGCGGTATGCCATGTTTATTTCGGTACGCGCCAATCGTGCGGCGTTCTTGGCGGAACTCCTGTAAACGCCTTGTCCGGGGTGGTATAGTTTCGCCGCCTTGCTCAACCGCAAATTTCCGCCTTTGTCGCGTACTCTCCTGTATAGGCGTTCCGGCTCTTGTAGGAAGCCGCGTAACTCCTTGCTTAGACGCTGTGCGCTGCCGCCTTCTCCTAACGCTACATCTATACCCAATTCTAAGGTTTCTTTCAAGTCGCCGCAATACTTCCATACTCTTTGGCTCAATCCCAAACCGCCAACCTTCCGAGTTTGGAAAGCCGCCAACGCTTCGAGGTTACGGTCTTTGTACTGCGCCGCTTCTTCCTTTGTCAGCCGGGAAGTGCGTATAATGGAACTTAGGAAAGCGTCGCTTTTCCGAGTCGCCGCCGTCCATTCCTCTTGTGTTCCTGTGCTTATTACTGCTTCCACTTTTTTAGCCAATCGGGTAACAATTCCCTGTGCTTGTCGGCGTGTAGCTGGGAAGTCGTCGAAGCTAAAAACCGCGTCCTCGCGTAGGGTAATGCGTCCGGCGGCTTGGGCTATCTCATCACAAGCTGTCTTATAAAGTCGGTCTATCTGCCGGGCGTAACGGTTGGTCGCCGCATAGTGCCGAGCGTCGAAGCCGCGAAGTTGAAGTATTAGGCGCGTGGGGTTATATTCGGGCATAGTTATTTTTATAAAAAATCGCGTTTAGGCGCGTTCCGCGTCCGAGAGGTATGTTCTATCCATTCGGAACGGAACGCGGCTAAAAACACGGTTTATTTGCTTTTCCTGCGGCGTTACTCTCCTTGGTAGAGCGTGTTATGCTTTTGGGGCTGCTTCCGGGGCTTAAAATGTCGGCTCGCCCTCGGTGTAGCTGTTTTCGCGTTCTTCGTCGGCCTGTATCTCGGAATATTCGGCTTCCACGTCATCAACCCACCCCAAACGGCGTATAGATGTCTTGTGGCTTATTACGGGCTTGCCGCCGTTGGCATTTTGAAGCGTGTTTATCTTGCCTTGCTCGTCTTCGATGATGTAGGGCGTTATTTCCGGCTCGACGAGAAGGCTGTCGGCGGCTTCCGCCCACGACAAATTAGCCACGCCGAAGTAGGCTTTTAGAAGGTTCACGCGGCGTTGTAGGTAATCAGCGAAAATCTCCGTTTTGTCCTGTACCTTGAGGTGCGCGTCCATGAATAGAAGTTGCAACGCCACGCCGCTAACCGCGCCTATTCCTTTCACGGTATCAAAGGAAATATCGGGCGTTTGGGTAATGGTGTAAATCATACGGAGAAGCGTGTCTATCTCCAACTTCACGCTTTCCGGGGCGTTCTGCCATGATAGGTATTCGGCTTTCGCTCCTTCTTCGCCTTCTATTATGGCCCCGGCCTCACCTTTCCGGGCGAAGCCCAATATCTTGCCTTGAACAAAGATTTTCGGGCTTGCGTGGTAGTCGTTGGTGTCGGCGAAGTTGGAAAGCAATTTTTCCAAACGGTCTATAAGGCTTTGCACGTCCGCCCATTCTACTTCGGGCTGCGCCGCGTATATTACCGGGATTTTGCCAACGGTCAGCGTCTTGGGGTAGCCTTCCACCAACTCCCAATTACGTTTGTCCGTGCCGTCCAATCCCTCGGACTTCCATAAATAGTGCGCGTCTTTCGTAAATGTTTCAAAGTAGGTGCGCGTTACCATGTCCGCGCCCTTCTTCGTGAACTGACGCGAGAAGGCGATAAGGTCGTGCGCGTCGTCGAAGTAGGGGTACAGCTTATCGCCGTAGGCCGGACTGAACAGGGCTACGCGAAATTTTATATTTTTCGGGAAGCCATAAAGGTTGTGCGGCTTCTCGGTTTCTACCGGGTACCAATATTCGGCTACTTCGGTAGTGCTGTATAGGCTTCGGGCTACCTTCCTGTTTACGGTGCGTTCCTTTACGTCGTGGAATACCCGGTTTATAGCCGCTAACAGAGCCTTCTCGTTATCTCCTTCCGGGGTCGCGTTATAGCCGACGGGATGCCCGAAAGTAAAGGCTACGGCGCGTTTTACTATCAGCTTTTGAATAGCCAGCGCAATACGCGCCACTTTTTCAATTCTAAACTTCTGTTCGGTCGTAAGCTCGGCGTTTACGTTAATGTTCTTGACTTCGCCGTATTCCTCGCTGTCCTTATCGGTTACTACGATTTTGTCCGGGCGTATTTTGGGGTCGTTGATGTCGTGCTTTTTGGGGTCGTACTGCGCCGCGTTCTCTGCCGCGTCGGGCATCGGCGTAATGCGTCCGTTCATCAACTCCGCAATAGCGGCGGAAATATCGCCGCTTGCTATCAGTTCTTCTAATTTCGGCATGGCTGTCGGGGTTATAGGGTTAATGGAATATATTTTTTAATTTCGTTACGCCCTGCTTTCCGTCCGGGCGTTTCTCGACGGTGCCGGTAAGCGCGTCCGGCGCGTCGTCGTGGGTGTTAGTTCCCTGCTTCTTATACTGGGTAATGGCTTTGTGGAACTTCGGCCAGAGGGTCGCCCACTTCGCCGGAAAATTCGTTAGGTTCTGCACCTCGTTAGAATGGCTGAATATTCGTATATCCTTATTCTTGCCTTGATGGAATGTCCGTACTACGGTCTTCCTGTTTCCGAGGATACGCAAATTCTTTTCTACGTTTCGGGCAAAGCCTTCGCCGCCGTTGTTGCTCTCTATTACGGCTTCTTCTACTTCCCACTTGGTAAGCATACGCGCCGTTTCCGGCTCGGTCGTTTCCATTGGTGCCTGCGTATAATACACGTCTAAAATGAAATTGCCTATTTCCGTTTCAACGTAGACAATAGCGCATAGGAAGTCTTCGCCTTTGTCGGCTGTGTCTATGTAGGCTTTTACTTTGTGCTGCTTGGTAACAGGCAATACGCCGTAAGTCTTAAACTCTCTTTCGTACATCAGACCCACCAACGGCCGGGGGTTCTGCATATACTGTGTGTCAAATACCCACGGGCTTTTTTCGCGTAGGTCTTGAAGCTCGGCTAACGTGTGTTTGAAGGGCCAGAGGGCTACTTCTTCCCCAGCTTCGTTTGTTTCAATAACCGGGAGGCTCAATACTTCCCACTCGCCCGGTTCCAACTTCTGCAAGTAGCCGCAAAGGTCGTCTTCATCCAAACGCTGCATAATGATTATTATAGGCGTTTTTCGGCTATTTACACGGTTGCGTATAGTGGTTTCAAACTTTTGATTTACCTTCTCGCGTATAAGTTCGCTTCGTGCGTCGTCCGGCTTAATGGGGTCGTCGATAATAATCGCGCCGCCGAAGTCCGAGCCGTCCGAAGTTATTGCCGCCACTTCGTCGCCTAACTCGTTGTCTTCGTCTTTATCAACAAGGCCCGCGCCAAAGCCTGTTACCTGTCCGCCGGAAGCCACGGCGTAAAGTCCGCCGCCTTCCTTAGTCCACCACTTGCGCGTATTTATACTTGTTGGCATAGTGCCGGGAAAAAGGCGACGGTATGCCGGAAAACGCAAAATATCCTGTACGCCACGCGAGTTATCACGGGCCAGGTCGTCGGAATACGACAAATGAATAAACCGGGCTTTCGGATTCAGTGCAAACCCTTTCGCTATGAAGTTCTTTACGGCTAACTCGGTCTTTCCGTATCGGGGCGCAATATTGATTATAAGCCGCGTTATTTCCCCGGCTAAAACCCGGTCTAACGCCGCCGCTATCAGTTCGTGGTGCTTGCCTACGACAAACTTACGCTTATACATTTCTTTGAAAAGGTATCGCGTAAAGTTTAGCGTAGACTGCTGTACCCACGTTTTTATTATGTCAATATCGCGTATCTGCACTTCAATACTTTTCGTTTAGGCTCTTGAGAAGTTCTGCGGCTTCCTCTTTGCTCAATGTCCGGGCCGGTATCAAGTCGCCGCCGTCTTTCCCGGTTACTTCCATTCGCTGTGTGGGTTTGCCGTACTGACGTTCCCGTAGTTTGTCTAAGGTCGTGGTCTTGCCGTTCTTCATGTCGTTAAGCACGGCAATAGCCAACCCTTTCGGGTAAGCTGGGGCCTCATCCCACTTTGCCAATAATTTTAGGTCGTTGGCACTCATGGAAAGGATAGCGGATTCCCACTCGTCTATTTCCCCGGCGGAAAGGCTGTAAAATTTTTTAGCGCGGGCCTTGCTCCCGAATATCTTTACAAGCTGTTCGGGAACGCGGCTTTTCGGTCGCCCTTTCGGGTTTCCGCTCTGCCCCGGCTTGAATGGTATAAGGTTTTGTTCGTTGGCCATCGCTTCTCTCTGATAATGCTTGGTTTTCTCTCTGTTCCTGTTTCGGACTTATTCACGTTCCGGCTCGTCTGCGTCCGGGGCGAAGTTCCCCAATAGTTCGGCGTTGTCGCCTGTGTATTCTTCCCAGCGTTTTATAATCACGTCTATATATGCCGGGTCTAACTCTACCGTGTAGCAACTCCGAGCCAACTGCTCGGCCGCCATAAGGGTGCTTCCGCTTCCGCCGAATAGGTCTAACACGACTTCGCCGGGGCGTGTGCTGTTCTTTATCGCCCGGCCCATAAGTTTTATAGGCTTCATCGTCGGGTGGTCGGCTGAACGTAGCGGCTTATCTTCGTGTATTACCGTGGTCGGCGTTTTGTCTTCGTTTAGAAGGGAGCGAAGAAGGGCTTTTAGTTCGTCCTTCGTCATGCTGTCTATGTCCGGGGCTTCGTCCTCGGTAAGCGTAAGAAGGTCGCGGCGGTTAATGAAGAAGTGCGACGCGCCGGGCTTCCAACCGTATAGGCAGGGTTCGTGCTTCCATTGATAGTCCTGTCGGCCTAATACCATGTTGTTTTTAGCCCATATAAGTATCTGCTTTAACTCCCAACCTACGGACTTGACCGCCAATTTGAAGTTAAGCCCTTCCGTTCCGGCGTGCCAAATGTAGAACGCGCCGCCTTTCTTGAGGTAGCGGTTTGCGTTCTCAAACGCTGCGGTAAGGAAGTCCAAAAACGCACCGTCGGCCATTTTGTCGTTGGCGATGTCCTTCTGCACACGGTTTCCTTTGTCGGCTGCGTTTAAAGCCTCGTTCTTGCTTGAATAGTCCACGTTGTACGGCGGATCCGTTAGAAGTAAATCTACCTTGCCGTCGCCTATCAGAATATCCAATACTTCGGGCTTGGTGCTATCGGCGCATATTAGACGGTGGTTTCCCAATCGGTAGACATCGCCGTACCGAGCTTTCGGCTTGCTCGGAAGGTTCCCGGCTACGTCGTAGTCGTCTTCTTCGGCCTCGTTCTCGGCTTTCCCTGTATCAATGTCGGGAAGGTCTACGCCCCAATGGTCTAACTCGTCTATTTCCCATTCGTTGGCTAAATCGTCCATATTCCAATCGCCAAAGGCTACGTTATCCTTTATGACTATTGCGCGTAGCTTCTCCGGCGAAGTTTCCGGGGGTATTATTTTGGCTATTGTTTCCGTATAGCCTAATTCCTTGAGGGCGCGGTAACGCATATTGCCGCCTATTATCACGTTAAGGCCGTTGTATTGGTATATCAGCACTTCCCGAAGTGCCAACATTTCGGGGTCGTCTTGTATCGACGCTTTTAGCTTCCTAAACTTAACGTCGTCCTTCATTTGGCGTGGGTTCTTGGGTACGCCGGGAATTTGCCCTTTGTTCGGTACTATGTCGCTAAGACTTATTACGACGCTTTGCACCAATCCGGCGAGCGGTTTGGCGGTTGTCGCTTCTTCATTCTTCTTTTTGTTCTTTGCCATTGCTCCTGTGGTTTGGTATTGTCGGTTAGAATGGTGCCGGGCCGGTAGAGCCTCCACCAAATGGGTCTACCCAATGGCTCATAGACGCGCCGCGCATACTCGCTGCCGTGCTGCTTTGAATTGTCGAGCCGTTACCGCCGCTTCTTGTGCTTCCGTTGTCTTCTGCCATAACTTTGTAGGTTAATCGTTGAACTTCTTTTTAATTATCTCCGCCCATGCTTTCTTACCCCATACGGGCTTTCGTATGGTTTGGTAGCGTTCCAATATCCGGCTAAACATATTGTCGTAGAAGTCGTAAAGTTCCGCGTTTTCCTCTATCGTGAATTGCTCTATACTGCCGGAACTGCGTAGGTTCGCCGAGCCGTGGGCTATTATCTTCTTTCCGCCCAATGTTTCAAACTGCGCCGTTTTCGTGTGTACGTTTGCCACGGCTAATTGTAGGCGGTTGTCTATATCGAGCTGCCTGTATATGTAGGGAATTAAGGCGCGTATCTCCATGTTGTAGAAGTATGCGCTTACTATTAGGTTAAGTTCGTCTACATATCCGTGCGTTATAAGGTTGTGCAAGCTGTCTACGTTGTTTTGGTTAAGCGACAGCGTGGAAATAGTAAAGCGTTTGCACTTGGCGTTATTCCTCACTATGAAGGCTTCCAAAAAGTCGCCAAATATGAAGCTGCCGTTTACTACCACGTCGTAACGCGCCCCGGTCGTTATCTCTATATCCCGAGCCAGCTTCTCGGCGTTGTCGTACTTCACGAAGTCCGAAGAAGTGGCGTAAACCTTCGGCTTTATATAGCGCGTTTCCTCTCCCTCGCCGTCTTCCAATATGTCAAACAGCGAAGTATCAAAATCTGGCGTTTCTATCCCGATGTCGCCTATGTTGAAGTCTAAGCCGCTTTCGTCGGCCTGGGTCTTTTTCTTTCGTGCCATTACTTTGTGCGTTTAAGTAAAAAAGGGCGTGGTTGTGAGCCGCGCCCTTCCGCTTCCGCTGTTGGCGGTAGCTCTCAGCTATATGGTAACTTTATAAAAGCATAACAAAGTTAGGGGCTTTCCGTAGTATATTGATACGGAAGCCCCTAAAAACACTTCGTTAAAACTTCCACCTCGGAACTATGCCGGGCGCAAGTAGGTATTTATTTCGCGTATGAAGTCCTCTATACTGCGGACTATGACATATTTGTTTCCGGCGGTTTCCGCCGCTTTTTGCCATTCCTTTTGGCTCTGCCGCTGGCTGCCGTCCTCGGTCTTGAACTCAATGCACAATGCACCGTAGCTGCCTGACGGTGTTAGTAGTATCATATCGGCTACTCCGGCAGTTACTCCTTCTGCTTTCAATATCCCGGCTTCGCGCTTATTCCTCGCGCCGCCGTTGGGTATAGCGAAAAGCACTAACCGAAGTTCCGGGTATTGAAGCCTAAACCATGTAAGGCAATTTCTCTGTATATGGCTTTCAATGTGCCGGGGCTTCCGTTTGGTCGGCTCGGCGTTGGCTCTCGCTAACATTTCGTCGAAAGTAATACGCGGCTTCCTTCCTATGTTCGGGTCGGCTGTGCCTGTTTTCTCCCGAAGGTAAGCTGCACAGGACTTACTGCAACACTTTCCCCAACCTCGCGCAACATTGCGTGTGTCGGCTTGGAATGGTCGGCCGCAATTTTCACAAATTTTCGTCATTAGTGCCATCGTTAATCGGGGTTCTTGGGTTCGTCGTCGAATAATGAAGGTTGTTTATGGTTGTTATACCATTTCCGTATGCCTTCTTTACTTATCCACCAATTAAATACTTCTTCATCGGTAAGGTCGGGGTAGCTGTTCATATAACCGTTTGCCCTTAATTGGTGAATTGTCCGAAGTATCAGCGCGTAATATTTGGGATATGCCGCGCCCTGTCGTAACACTTCCTTCTTACTCGCCATTGGGCAAAATAGACAGCCCAAACGCCGCCAACCTTTATCGTATAGGGCGCAATGCTCCACTTTTACCACTTCGTTAAGGAAGTGCCAAACGTCGGCTTCGCTCCATTCAATAATTGGATTTATTATTATTTTGTCTTTACCCTTGACACACTGAACGCCTTCTATTTCTTTTTCGCGTGTGAATTGGTCGAATTGTTCCAATGTTCCCCGAAACTTTGGGCCTTTACTTCCGGCTATCTCCGCTTCTCGCCGGGAACTACGCTTTACGCTTTCCTGTCGCCTTACCCCGGTAAGCGTTACCGTTCCGGCTCCCTGTGTTTCTTTTAGGGCTGCACAACAAAAGCGCATCAGTTGGGTAGGTAAAGCCTTCTTCTTTATGCAAAGTTGGGCGAAAGTCAATTTTGGTCGGTCGTTAATAACGTCCGGGTAGTGGCTTCGGATAAAGCGCACCACTTCCGGGGGGTCTAAGGTTGTCAGCGCGTAATGTGCTTCAAATCTTACTCCGGCTAACTTGGCGACGTGATAGAGTGCTTGGCTATCCTTGCCACCGCTGAAAGCTAAGTAAAAACCTTCTGCGGAATATCGGAAGGCTAATTTTTCGGACTTCCGCAGTAGGTCTATACTGTGCTGTAATCGGCTGTCAAATCCGTATGGCTTCATATTCCAATAGTGGCGGTTACGCCGCCGACGGTTACGACTGCGCTATACTTGACGCTTCGGGTTAGCGGCTTATCCCGGAACTTGCCTATTTGGTCGTCGGTTATGGGTTTGCCGTTTCGTAGGATAGTGAAGCCGGAAGCCGTCGAAAGGTCGCCCGGTTTATCCGCTCCGGCTATCTGCCGGGCCAATGCTGGAAGGCATTCGTTTACTGCGCCTTTTATAGCGTCGTAAATAATGCCTTCCGTTATCTTCACGCTGAAAGTTAACATCATCGAAGTATGGGTTAAAATGGTCTATCTTCGTTTTGGGTAGGGAAGCCGCCCGGATATTGGTTGCTTCCGTAGCCGCCGGAATATCCGCCGGGGTATGTTTCGCCCGGTGCCGGGCATGACTGCGGCGGTGTGGCTGCTTCGGGTTGTGCCTGCTGGTTCTGCTGTGCGTCCTGTCGGCTTCCGAGCAGTTCCAACTCGGTAACGGTGCAATTTAGCCCGGCTTCTACTCCGTTCTTTCCTGTGTACGGTTTCGCCGTAAGGTTGCCCCGGCAGAATACCTGTGTTCCTTTCTTGAGGTAGTTGACTACCGCACCGTCGCCGGGTTTTAAGCAGCTTACCCACGTCGTCCGGGTTACGGTCTGCCCCTGTGCGTCCTTGAAACGCTCGGAAGTGGCTACGTTGAAGGATATAAAACGCTTGCCGTTAAAATCCTTTATCTCTGCGTCGGCTCCTATGTGTCCGACAAACTCCGTTTTTAACATAGTTCGTTGTTTTTTGGTGGTGTTACTTGGTTTTCTTTCTCGGAATGAAGCCGACGTAAAGGCTTGCTTCGTAGTCAATCATTCCGCCTGGTACCGGGTGAATGTCGGCGCGGTGGCGTATATAGCCGCAGTCCTGTACTTGGGTAAGCACTTCTTCAGTTAAGACTTTATAGAAGTGCTTGATTGTTTCCGGCGTGGGCATCTTGCCGTCGGGTAGTGGGTAGCCTACGATGCTGACGACTTTTGCAAGCTCGTAGCCCGTCGGAAGTGTCGCCGGGGTTTCGGGGTTAAGGGCGTAGGCCCAACGGCGAAGTAACGCCGCGAATTTTGCTTTAATCTTCATAAGCTGTTTTTTAAGAAGTTGAAAATATGGGTTATTACGTCTACCGTCCAACCGTTACCGAGCATCTGGTATATTTGGGTTTTGCTACACTTCCATTCGTACCATTCGGGTATGGTTTGAAGCCGGGCGCACTCCGTCGGGGTAAAACAACGTAGAACCTCGTCGGCTGTAAGAATGGCGGGGGCTTGCCCGGCGTGGGCTGAACATAATGCCGGGCTAATGCCTTCAGCGGAATAGACGCGGTTTTGTTGGAATGGCTGTTTGCCGCCGCTTTCGGTATCCGGGTTTAATTGTATCACTTCGCGAGTGAATACTAAGTTATTGGCTTCGTAGCGGTTTGATGTTACGGTTGGGGCTTTCTCATGGAATACTGCCCCGGTGTTATATCCGTGGGGAAGTTGAAGTATCAAATTGTCTTTTTGAACCGTTGTAAGGGTATTTGATTTGCCGTCCGTCCGGGGTACTAACTCCGTCATGTTGTGGCGGCTTTCCTGTATCTCTCCGGCTTCGTATTGGCGGCGTATTGCTTTTCCGTACTCCGTGCGTCGGGGTGCAAGGCAAACCGATTCAAGAAGCAAATTATCTTTTTCCACGCTTGTAAGGCAATTTGTCTTACCGTCCGGGCGTAGTTCTACCGTTTGTTCGTTCCGTCCTGTTTCCGGGTTAAACCTTCCTCGAACTGCTACGCAACAGGGGCCAGGCAATAGTACACAGTCGTCGTGCCAACGTCCGCCAACTCTTAAAGTGTTGCTTTTTTCTCCGGGTCGGCGTGGGTGGAAGCCGAAGTTATTACCCTTTTCCTTTTGGCGTTTGCTATGCCCTAAAAGTTTACGCTTCCGTTCCTCGCTGTAATGATAGGATTTCGGTACGTTTTCTTCCAAAATATCCTGTATCACTATTCCCCGGTCTTCGGGCTGTGGAATATCCGTAAATATTTTCGTGTCAAAAAGGTTTGCTTCTTCTCTTGTGCGTATATTAGTCCAATAAAGCCGGACGCGGTTTTGTGCCGACACTAAGGCGGAATTTATCACTATCGGGAACAGCCCCAGTTGCTCGGAAATTACGTTTTCGCACTCCCGGCGCATCCTCACGTTTTCAAGTAGGAACTTAACGCCTGGGTTGTATTCTTGTATTTCCCGAAGAATACGGACGTATTCAAAGAAAAGCACGCTTCGGGGGTCGTCGAAGTTTAATTGCTTTCCGGCAAAACTGAACCCTTGACACGGAGAGCCGCCTATCAGCAAATCAATGTGGGGAAGGTCGGCGGCGCGTACTCCTGTAACGCTGCCGAGCTGCACCGTGTCCGGGAAGTTGTGTTGTGTCTGCGCTATGGCGTGTTTGTCAATCTCGGAAGCGAAGTATTGTTTTACCTTGATTCCGGCTTGCCTAAGCGCAATTTGGCCGCACGACATACCATCAAAAAGACTAAGTACGTTTAATCCTGTCTTTTCCATCTTTTATTGTTTATTATGTCTGCTATTAATGACTTGCCGACGTTGAACAATGCCGCAATTTCTCGTTGTGTATAATTTCCACTTGCATAGAGCTCGCGTATTTCCGAGGCCTTTTCGTAATTCAACTTCAAAGAAGGCCTTAGCCCCGAAGTAACTGCGTGCAACTGATTTTGGCTTGCTGTTACCCATTCTAAATTTGCTACGGCGTTATTTAACTTATTACCGTCTTTGTGGTTGACTTCTCGGTAATTTTTGGGGTTGGGGATAAAGGTTTCGGCTATAAGCCTGTGGACGTTGTGATACTGCTTCTTTCGTCCTACGGTTATTACAACCATTCTATATCCCGAAGCCTTAACCACACCAACCATTAAGCGGCGTTCCTTACGTTTTAGGCTATATATTTCGCCATCTTCGGTGGCTTCGTATGCACCGCCAAAAATAGGCTTTATTTGTTTTGTTGCCATTTCGTCTTATAGTGATACGCTCGAAGGCGTGGTTAACTTTTTACTCAATAGCGTAGCCACTTTTTCAGCGGCTGCACGGAACTCCCGGTTAAACTTGTATTCGCTATCGTAGCGGCGTAGGTAATAGTGAATAGTCGATGCGTCGTGCTTCGTTTCTTCGGCGATTTCCTGTGTCGCTACCCCCTTCTTTTTGCAATGGTGGGCGTATATCATCCGGGCGTAGACGTGCCAGCGTTCCCGGCTGTCGGCGGCTATGGTTTTGAAGGGTACCGACATCGCCGTAAGTATGGCGCGTTTTATATCCCTGTGCTGCGGCGGTCGCTCGTATTCAATCCGAAGCCCTAAACCTTTGGCTATCTCGCGTTCCAACGTCGCGCCGTTGCTTAATTCCCAATTTGACAGCATAAAAATCGCGTCGCACTCAATCAATAGTCTAATATCCGCCTTCATCTGCTCGCGCCATTCCTCGCTTGGGTCTATTCCGTTGTCAAGTGGGTTTACCACGTCGTAGCCCTGTGCGCGAAGTTGCCGGGCCACTTCAAAGAAGCGCGGCGCATATTCTTCGGCGGTTAAGCCGCTGATTTGGCCTGAAATATATATTTTCTCTTTGTTCATGCTGAATTGGTTTATTTTTGCCTGTGGCGCGTTTTTATGTGTCGAGCCTTAAAACTATCCGCCTTTCGGCGCAAGAGCGAAAATCGTGACGTTTCCGTGGCTCATAGGGCTATTTCTTCTTTTGGGCTTCGTCTTTCAGATATCCGTCAATGAAGGTTATTACGCTTACGAAGGTTTGTATCAGTTCCGCAATTAGCCGGGGAAGCTCTGCTTTCGCCTTTTCTTCGGCGGCTTTACGGTGGAAGTAAGCCATCATCGTAGGGTACTTCTTGAGGTCTATTCCTTTGTTTTCGCAAAACTGCTCCCACGATACGGCGTTTTTCCGGGCTTCTTCTTGTTCCCGGTGCATCCGCTCCTGTTCAATCTCGTAGGCTATGCGGTTTTCCTTTGCCTGTTGCTCGACAGCGTATTTGCGGAAGGCTTCTAAAATCTTACGGGGTGTTACCTTGCCGTATATGTCAAACTCACCGCACTTCAACAAGTGGAAGAAGCGAAGTATTGAAGCCATCGACAATAGCCGGAAGCGTTCACTTTCACAAATGGCGCGTGATATAAAATCCACGTCGTAAGGGTCTATGTCGCGTTCCTCGCCCATTCGTACAATAGCGTCGGTAATGTGTCCGCCAATAAGTGCCGCTACTCCGTCTTCGCCGTAGGTGTTTACGATGCTGACAAAAGTAGGTACGCCGTTTCTTATCGCCTTTTCGACGTTAAGGGCGCAATACCTTTGCGCGTCCACGCTGAAAGTTTTGCAAAGTTGGGCCATGTTGCCATACTGCTGTCGTATGGCAATAGCCCGGCTGTCGGCTGTGGTTGGCACCAATCCCCCGGAAATTTGCAGTTGGGTATTGGGCCGGCTGTTATTGCTGTTCAAAAGTTCCATTTGCTGTCGGGGTATCAGAAGGGTTGTGTATCGTTTGCCGCGCTGTCTACTCTCGGCGGCTGTCCGTCGTTCACTATTGCGGCGGCCAGGTTATTCCGTGCTGTCGCTATCAAGTCGGCGCGGGCCTGGGTGCGGCTTTTCGGTGCGGCGGCTTCTTCTCGCGCTCTGCGTCGGTCGGCTTCAAATTTTCGGCGAAGATGGTTTATCAAGTGTTGGGCGGCTTCCTTGTACTCGGTATGCTCCACGCCGCGCAGCTGCCACTCGGCTATTATTTCCCCTGCGTACCGTTCCAACGTGGCGCGGTCGGTGTAGTTCTGCATACAAAGTACGTCTATGCTGCATTGGTTTTCCGGCGCAAAAAACTTTTCCAAAAAACAAACCTCACGCGCGTTATCTACTACAACATAATTATTATTTATTGATAACTGATTACTGATTAAGGTTAGTTCTTTAACATCTGTTAGTTCTTTTTCGCCGTTTTGGTTAGTTGTAGGTTTGTTTTCGGTTAGTTCTTGGTTAGTTTTAACAAACCCTTTTCGGCGATTTTTTGGCACTTTTGGCATATTTTCTTCTTCGGCTTCCGGCAAAATTTCAGCGGTTTCAACGTCCAAAACGTCCGAAATAACTAACTTTTCGGGGTCGGTTAGTTCTTGGTTAGTTTCGGTTAGTTCTTGGTTAGTTCTTTTTCCGCGCCGTCCGCCGGGGTTGTTCCTGGTGCCTTTTGGTGCGCCGCCCTTGCTTCCGTTCTTACGAGCCCTTTCGTACCTCGCTATATTAAAATCTATCTGCGACTTCAACGCAATAAACATGGCGCGGGCCGTTGGGCTTGCGTCTGCGTCCGGCTCTATCCCATCAAAGGCGTAGGCGTAAAGTACCCTTGAAACTTCTTTGTAAAGTTCCGCCGGAAGCTCTGCTATCGCGTCAATGTAGGAACGAAAAATTACTATGCTGTCTTGGCTCATAGCGGTGGTTTGATGGGGCGCGTTCACTGGGTCAGCAAACGCGCCCCGGTTGTTTTACGGCTTAATCGTTATTGTTTCGGTTTCTTTGTAGGCGACGCAGAAGGCGTAGGGAATAATCGCGCTAAGGCTGAAAGGCTGCGCGGCTGTAAGCGACACTTCAAAAGTCCGAGCTTCCCGGTTGTCTTCCTCGGCTTTCTTCTTCATCTTCATGTTAATCCACGCCGTAATTACGGCTTTCGCCGTGTCGATGTCGCGTGTCTTAACAATGAAGTCGTAGGAACTTGGGCGCGGCGTATCTTCTTCTTTCTCGCCTTCCAACGGCAGGGCCGTTATCTCGGCTGCGATTTTGTAATACTTCGTGTCCTCGCGCTCTTCCTCGCCGTCTGGGGTTTCCTCTCCTGCTTCGTTGCCGCCTTCCACTTCCTCGACTGCGCTACGGAAGCGGTCGTTTAGAATTATGCAGCCGGGCATAGCCTTGACACTATCCACCACGAAAAGCGACGTATATTTAAGCTCTATGTAGTCCGTAACTACTTCTATGGCTTGAGCTGCGCTTTGGGCTTGAAGGATGAACTTCTTACGCTTTTCGCCGATTACGGCGGTCGCCGTGTACGGGCGTAAGTAATAGTTCTTTTCGGGTCGGGCTATTCGACGTTGGTTGCTTACTTCCACGTCGGCAATGTCGCCGCATTGAATGTGGAAGCAAATACTTTGGGCCAGACTTTCGTCTATGTATTTGCCGCCCTCAAAAAGAATGGTTGTGCGCTCAACGCTTATTACTTCGCCTGTTTCTTGGTCGGCGAAATCCTCAACCCACTTTTTGCAGACTTTTTCGGCTAAGAACTTCCCCACCATCCGGCGTTGGTCGGCGGTGCGGTAGCGTATTTCGTCTTTCCGGGTTTCTATTCGTTCCTGTGCTTCCATCTTGGTGTGGGCTTAGAATTTTTCCACCAAAATGGCGGCGTAAAGGTCAGTAAACGTATTTCCGGCGTAGAACGCGGTACGGCGGTCGTGGAAGCAAAGCCGAGAGCCGATGTTCGTATTCGAAGACGAAGCCGCGCCACTCGTATTCGCAGACGAAAGGCCGGCATTCGCGCCGTTAGGGTTGCCGTCCGGGTCTTTGCCCTTGCCCGGCTCAATGTAGAACCAGGGGTAATACTTGTATTCGTCGGTGTTGTTCCAATCCGGCTTCCACCCTTCGTTAAGTGCTGCGGTAATGGTTTCCAATTTGCGCCGGGCTATCTCGTCCGGGCGGAAGCCAGCCGAAAGCATAGCTTTTTCGTCGAGCTGCGGAACGCCTAACACGTCGCAAGCGTCGGCGTATGACTTCACGCGCTCGATGATGTCGGTGTACTCCTGTTCTTCGGTAGTGAAGTCGAATACGGTTACATCGTCTTCGCCGTCTACTATGGAAGCCACGCAGTCGCTTGCTTCTTTCATGGTGTCGAAGCGGTCTACAAATTCGGGGCTTCCGTTTACGTTTCTGAATAATGCTATTTTCTTCATGTCGTTTGTTGGGGTTAAGGGGTTAGAATATTTCGGGTTTGTTGTCGCCGGGCTTGTGTGCGTCGCCATAAAGGATCCGACGCTGACGGGCTATGGCTAAACGGACTTGTTTTATAGCGTCCTCACGTCCTATAAGGCTTTCTTCGTAGTCCAAAAGCTCGGCTTCGGAAGTGGCTAAGAAGTACCCGGCGGACGTGGCTATAAGTCCGGGGAGAAGGTCGGCCGTGCGTATATGGTTTATAATTTTCCTTATCCGTGGGCCGTCGGTCTTATATCCGGCTATGTTAAGCCGCATTACAATGGTGCGGTTAGTAACGGCGTTGTCGCGTCCTAACTTGGTCTTCAGGCTCTCCAAAATGAGCGGTAGCAAAGTCTTTTCTTCGTACTCGTTCAAGGGCTGCGTTTCGTTGTCAAAGCCTTTTATAGACATAATCAGAAGGGCGTTTTATTGAAGTTTATATTAAGTCCGGGCTTGGCTATGTGTACGCGCTTTCCTGTGGCTTTATATACCCGGTCGCGGAACGCCACGGGGTCGCCGTTGCCGTCGGAAAGGTGTATCAGCACAATGTTGTTTACCGCCTTCAAATTGTTGGCTTTTAACGCTCCTATACAAGTGTCTATACTGAGGTGGCTCGCTCTTACTCGCTCCCTTAATGCCGGGGGAACTGAGCCGTTCTCTACGTTTCGGTCTAATATGTACGGGTCGTAGTTGCACTCGATAAGGATGTTGTTTAGCCCTTTGAAAGTGTTGGGAAGGTAGTAGGTATCGGTAGCGAATAAAATGCCGCCTGTTTCCGGGTGCCAGATGTAGAACCCTGTCGGCTCTGCGCTGTCGTGCTTGGTGGCGAAGGGTATCACTTTGAAGCTGCCTATCTTGATTTGCTTGTAGCCGTTCCCGGCGCGTTCCAATACGCGAGCCGGCCACTCGCTTGTTATCTTGGCGTTCTCAATCGTACCCTTTGAAGCGTAGACGGGAATAACGGCGTTCAATACCTCGTTAATGCGTCCGGCGTGGTCGCCGTGTTCGTGGGAAATAAGACAGCCTACCACTTTGGAAATATCGCCGTTCAATTCGCCTACAATTTTCTTGAATGGTATTCCGGCTTCAATTAGCAGGGCTTCGCCCACATTTTGAATAATGTAGGCGTTGCCGCTGCTGCTTGAACCTAAAACACTAAGTACCATTAGAAATTGGGCTTTCTTGGTGCGTTATTCGCCGGGGTCGGTTGTGTGGCGGCCTGGGGCTGTTCCTGTATCGCTTGGGGTGCGGTCTGCGGTTGGGCTGATTCCGAGGTGGCGGTCGCCGCTTCCGTGTAACTCGCTTCTTCCGGCTCTATGCCAATTGCGCCCCCAGCGTTTGCGTGTTCGCTTATCTCGACGGCTACGGCATCAATTACCGCGTTGGGGCGGCTGCTCGTTTCATCAGCGTCGCCGTAATCCGTTCCTGTAAGGTATTCATACAGGGCTTTCTTTGCGCGTCGCTCTGCTTTTCCGCGTAGTTGGTCGTTGCTGCTGTATTGGTCGCGGCGGACGGTAGCCACTACGGTAAGGCTGTTTTTCTCGCCGTTGAAAGCGTATGTTATCTTACAGGGGAACTCGGCAAAAGCCGGGTTTTGGCTGCGGTCTTGCTGAACGTCTATTATATACTTCGCGCCTATTTTTTTAAGAAGCACGGTATAGCCTTCCTTTGTGGGGTACATCGTACCGCTTATGATGTTGAACTGATTCCCGGTGGGAAGAAGCCCTATTATCGCCGCGTCTATAATCGCGTCGCGGACGGTGGGAATGTCGTAGAGGGGCTTGGGTCGTCCGTTTTTATCGGGTTTGCCGTCGCGGTCGGTACGGAAGCCTACTTTTGTGTTCATCAGCGGCATAAATACCGCGTTCATTACTTCGTCGGTCAATGCTTCGCGAAGAAGCCCGATTACTTGTGCGGCGTTGAAAGCCGCGCCGAAGTTGTTTACTATGTCAATCGCCGAAGCGTTGCGCATAGCCAACTCGAATTTTTCTTGTGCTTCGACTATGGTAGCCGGAACTTGTGGGGTGCTGCACATATCGGGGTGGGTGTTAGTTGGGTGTTACGTTGAAGTCGCCGTTAGTTACGACGAGTTTTATTAGTTGTCCGGCGGTAGGTATGAAGTCGTTTACACTCTCGGCGTTATCGACGAATATAGGGGCGGTTACGCCGTGGTATGCACAAAGGGTGTTAATCACGTCGAGGCCGGCGTTTATCTGCCCGGCGTGGTTTTTGTCTTGGTACCGGGTACCATCGACGAAGGCCACGCAGTCCGGCTCTTCCTCGCCGTTTACAAGCGGCTTATACATCTTGAACCTTACCCGGCTGAAAAGCCCGTTTACGCGGCGTTCTACCTCGGTCATACGGTCTTTTACAAAATCGTCTATAAGGTCTTCTTCTATTTGAAGCGACGCTTTTTCCTGTGCCAGCGTAGCGGCTTCTTTGTCAAGTTCCGCTATACGAGCCGCGCTCGCTTCTATTATGGCGCGTAGCCCTAACTTCTGCTTTATGTCGTCGAGCCGGGATGTAAGCTCCGCCTTCTTTTGGCGAAGTGCGGCGGTGTCGGTCTGCGTCGCTGCCTGTGGGAGCTGCGCGGTAAGTTGGTCTATCTCGGTTTGAAGTGTTACCCATGTCGGAAGGTCTTCGCCCTTTATTACGGGGTTGGTGCTGATTCGTGGGTGGGCAGCTATGGTGTCGGCGTACTGCTTTTTCTTTGCGACATATTCGGCAGCCTTATCCGTATGGGCTTTTTCAAGGTCGGCGGCTTCCTTTTGCAGCCGGGCTATCTCGGTGTCCTGCGCCGCAATAAGGCGGTTTAGCTCCTGCCCTTCCGCATCCATGCTGTCGAGCTGCTTGGTCTGCTCGGCGTAGAAGGCTTCGCGCTCCTTATCTTGGTTTGCCCGGAACTGCTCGGCGGCTGTTGCCGCGTCGCACTTGTGGCGGTTGGTCGCGTCGGGGTCGGCGCAAAGATGCCCGAATATGGGGCAAAGGAGCGGCCCGGCGGTCGTATATTCCTTTTCTTGGTACTCGGCTTCGTTTACCGCGTTCCACCGGGCTATAAGGTCGGCTTTTTGTGCTTCATAGCCTTTCTTGTGCTGCTCGGCGCGGCTGATGTTGTCGGCTATGCGCTGACGCTCCCGGCTGTAAAATGCCGCTTCCGAGCGTTCATCGCTCTCGACTTGGCTAAGGCTCCGGGCGGCTTCGTCGGCGGTCTTGTTGGCTTCGTATGCCTGTGTCCGGGCGGCTTCGGTGGCGTTGAAAAGCGCAGTTTGCTGTTGGCTGCGCTTGCCGTTGATTTGTGCCTGCAACTCGGCCGCTTTCTCGTAGGCTACGCGGTTGGCTTCGGCTGCGGAAGTGGTCGCAGCGTCTATCTGCGAAAGTTCGGTTTCAAGCCGTGCCTTTTCGGTTTCAAGGGCGGCGTAGTCCGGGGCTACCGGGGTGTTGCGTGTCGCTTCGTCCTTCCGGGTTGGGATTTTGTCTAATTGGGTTTCAATTTTGGTGCGACGTGCAGAAATTTCCTTTTTGTATTCTTCCATCGTCTTTCCTGTTACCCGGTTTAGAAGCCCTGCGAAGTCGGCGCGTGTGGCGGCTACGGTGCTGTCGTCTATATTTCCAGCTATTTGCAGAAGCAGTTCGCGTTGTGCTTTCCAATGAAGCGTAAGGAAATAATAGGGGTCGGTAAGAACCTTAAAAAGTCCTTCGGGAATTATTGCGGCTACCTTCGCGTCGTACTCGGTCTTCGTCTTGAGAGGAACTCCGTTATAGAAGAAATCGGTACGATGTCCTTTTAATATTCGCTCGGTTTCGCCCTTGGGGGTGCGCCATTCCTCGACGTAGACGCGGCGAAGCTCTACGTTGGTAACTTCCCCTGTTTCGGTGTCCGTGATGTCGAAGTTGCCTATTACCTCGTGTTCAAGGTCGGGAATGAAGTCGCCGTTTGCGTCGGTCGTCTTAATACCAAATTTCGTATCGCTGTTTCCCTCGGAGTCCTTACCCCAAAGAAGCCACGCAAAAGCATCGGCTATCGTGGTCTTTCCTGTGCCGTTATGTCCGCTGATGGTCGTCGCGGTGTCGCCGAAGTCTACCGCCACGTTGCGCAGCCCCTTGAAGTTGGCAAGGGCAATGCGTCTAATTTTTACTTGTTTACTCATATAGCTGAAATTTGTTGGTGTTATTTTTTCGGTTGTCTTTCGCCGGCCAGTTTCAAGGCTAATTCCGCGTCTATAATCAGCAATGCGCCAATTTGGGTTATTGCTTTGTCTATCTTCCCGGAAGTTTTGATACGGCTTGCCGTGGTCTTGCTGCACCCTAAAAGCCGCGCCAAACCTTTCAGACCGTAGACGTATCGTTTTTCGGTGTTGGCTTCTTTGTCGGGCTTTCCGGCTATTACTTCCTTAACCCTGTCTTCGACGGCTTCCAAAAGTTCGCCGAGGGTAAGGTCTATTATTCGGGTCTTTTTGTTAATCATCTTCGTCGTCGTTAAATTTGTCTTCCGGGTCTGCCGGAAGGGGTAATTTTTCTAATGCTCTTGCGGAAGCCCAAAAATTGGCGAATAGGATAGCCAGCAACCAATAGGGGCCTTCGGCAAGTAGGCAAAGGGCGGAAAGGCTGAACGCAAACCATACGAATACTAAGCCCTGTTTTAGCGTGTAAGGCTCGCCGCTTTCGGTCTTCCCGAATATGGCCGTTATTATGTCCTGTTTGCTCATGCTGTGATGTTGAAGGGGGTTAATAATTCTTCTTCTCTGCCTTTTCTGCGCTGCGCCCTAATGGTGCGTGTAGTCCGGGCGGTAGTCCTTTGCGTGAAGTTGTCGGTATCGGGTCGTAACTCGTAGGGAAGGAAGGCAAGGAGTAGCACCGTGGCAATGAAGGCGCGTTTTAAGGGGTCTAATCCAACGGGGACGCCGCACTTGTTGCAAAACCACCATACGCAAAGTTCCGTGGCCTTTTGAATGCCTATTTTGGCGTATATGTTCCGGGCGGTGTTCTCTACGGTGCGCGGCGAAATAAAAAGCCTATCGGCGGTTTCTTTCTTGCTTGCGCCCCATGCCAATAACTCGGCTATCTCGGTTTCGCGTGGACTTAGTTCCGCGTTGAGCTTCATATATCCCAAATTTTAGTTATACCGTAGCGTTCAAACACGGCGGTTACTGCTTCGGCCTGAGTTGCTTTTGGCTCTTGTTTGCCGTCGCGGTAGGCGTAGAAGCTGTTTCGGTTGCAAATGCCCAACGCTTTCCACAACGCGGCTACGACTTCTTTATAGTCGCCCATCTTTACTTGTGCGAGGGCTGTTCGGAAGCCCCGGTAGCTGCACTTTTTTGTAGTTGCTGTTTCGGTCATTACCATTTTATTGAAATTTTGAAGTTTGTAATCTTGCTTGGTGCGCGGCGGAAGTTTCGGGCTTCCTACGCCTTGAGCGTTCCGCGCCGGGGTCTATTGCCGCCTGTCAACGGTTTATAGCCTTCACGAAAGGGATTCTTTCTCCGTTGGCTTTATATAGTGGTCATATTGCTTGCGTAGTAACTTGATACGAAGCCGGGCAAATTGTCCCTAACCATTCTTTCCTTCCCGGCGGCGTAGCCACTCATCGCGCTTTTTCCGGCAGTCGTCAATGTCTGCGCCGACACAAGCGAATAGTTCCCCGTCCGGGGTGCAGTAGTCGTATTGTGTACGGCGTACTGATTTGCCGCGCAGTCGCGTCGTGAAGTGTTCGTAATTCTCTTTTCCGGGTTGGCAAACGCTACAACCTCTTTCGTCGTTCATGCTCATTATTGTATGGTATTACTTGTTATCTTCTATAAGTTCGCCGTTCTGTCCTATCCAAAGCATCGCGTCCTGTCCGTTCCATGTGAAGTCAAAGGCTTTGTTTATGGGGTTGTACCGGCCTTCTAATTCCGTGCCTTCTTTAAGTCCGCGTATTTCCGTAAGACACCAATAGCCGAAATCGGTCAGCACTTTTACTCGAGCTTTTGCCATTATGGTTTCTATTGCCATACGTCTGTATGTTTATTTGTTGTAGAAGGTGATTTTTAGCCCTCGGCGAAGTTTGCAAACGCACTTATCAAGCAAGCAGTTGAAAGCGCGTGTAAGCAGGTTGTTAGCCAACTTTTCGCCTATCAGTCGAAGAAGCCCGGAAACGCCTACTAAGGTGTTGATGTATGCTCCTTCGCCGTTCACGCCGCTAACCTTTATTCGGAAGTTGCGGTTAATTTGTGCTGTCGTATAAACCATATAGCCTGTTTTTAAGTAGTTTTTGTTATTGTCGGTTGGCTCAAAATTGCTTAACTTTGCACTTGAAAGCCTTACACAATGCAAAGTTAATACTTTGCCATACATAGTGCAAGGAATTGCCATACAAATATCGCAAATTTAACAAAAGATAACATTTAGCACTCTTAATATATGGAAGTATCAGTAAAAGAGCGTCTTAAAGAATTTATAAAAGCAGAAGGAATTAGTGAGCGCGAGTTCTGCCGCCGCGTTGGGGTCGGGTCGGCTTATATTCAAAGCATTAGAAAATCAATAATGCCCGACACACTGCAACAAATTACCATACAATTTCCCCGGCTCAATCCCCTGTGGCTGTTGCTCGGCGAGGGCGAAATGTTCATACCCGAAACAAAGCCGGAAGCCGAAGCCACTGAAATCCGGCCGTCGGAAATGCTTGCAAAACTCTTGGACGAAGCTAAGGACGAAAAAGCCCGGCTTCTTTCTATCATCGAAAGTCAACAGCGAATAATGGAAAGCCAACAGCGCACTATCGAAAACTTAACCGAACTTTCTAAAAAAGCAAATGCCCGTCTGGGCGACGCTGCCGGATGTGTCGCTGCCGGTTAGTGTGGGGTGGGAAAATACCCTTATATTAAATTTAAAGTACGCGCATACGCGTGAGTAAATCCCCCCCCTAAAAACGGCGTGTTATATTGATACGCCGAAAACGCACAGAAACGCCCCATTTTCGCACTTTTTTCTTGGGGTAGTAAAGACTACCATTAAGCACACAAACGCCGTTAAACGCAAAATTTGCTAAAAATAACTCGCTATATGGAAATCAAAGTAGATACATTCTATTCCGACAGGGTATATTACCCTTTTTTACCGCTCCACGTCTTCGACGCTTTGGAAGCCGCCTACCTTTCGGGAACGGAAAGTATAGTTATATCGGAAGCAGACTATAACGCTATCATGTCAAGTGCAAAAGCCGCCGGGGTATGCCACGCTTAGTTAATGATTCATGGCCAATCCGGGAAGAAATAAGCCGCCGTTTCTTCTTGGCTGTCGCTCGTCTTGTGGAACTTGAAAAGCTCGCTTCTCTTGAGGCGTTCTGCACTTCTAACGGTCTTTGTGCGGCCCGTTACCGCGAACTTCGCTTAGGCTTTGGCCCTACGCCTAAGCCGGGTTACAAGCCGCGTTATAAGGGCATAGAATTGGAAGCCGCCCACTACCTCGTAGCGAAGTTTCCCGTTTCGGCCAAATGGCTATTGACCGGGCGCGGCAAAATGCTGGCTATATGAAGTTCAAGGTTACGGTAGGTCTGCACGTCAAGCCCAACAACAAAGGCAAGGAAGTAGCCGAAGAAGTAGGTATAAGGCTTCGGGTCAGTTGGGCCGGTCTTCGGTGCGATATTCGCTCCGGCTATGTAATCGCGCCGTCAAAATGGGATGAAGCCAACAAGTGCGTTAAACTCGGAAATAAGAATAGCCACGGCGAAACTGCCGGGGCTATCAACAGGGGTATTATAACGCTGTCCGGGCAAATTGAAGAAGTGCTTACACGGTTTGAACTTGACAACAAACGCGCTCCTTCCGTAGCCGAATTTAAGGAAGCCTTCGACTTGCTGACCGGGCGTAAGAAGCCCGAAGAAAAGAAGCCGGAAGCCGAGCCGTTGGGCTTCTTCGCCGTGTTTGACCTCTTTACAAAGGAAGTCGGCGTATCGAATAATTGGACTACCGCGACTTATACAAAGTTTCGTAGCATACGGCAGCACCTATACAAGTATAACCGTAGGCTTACTTTGGAAGGCTTCGACAAAACGAAGTTTGCCGAATTTGTGGCGTATCAGCAAAAGAAGGCAGGGCTGCTTAATACCACGGTAGCAAAGAATGTGGCATTTGTACGTTGGTTCTTGCGTTGGGCCGCTGCCAATGGTTATTATTCCGGGTTGGCACATCATCAGTTTCGCCCACGTTTTAAGGGTTTGGACTGCAAGGAAATTATTTATTTGGAATGGGAAGAATTATTGCACTTCCTTTATTTTGACTTCTCAGACTCTAATAACTCTTTCGGTATTGTACGCGATGCTTTTTGCTTCTGCTGCTTTACTGGGCTGCGTTATTCCGACGTTGCGAAGCTGCGCAAATCTGATGTATATTGGGAAGCCGTGCCGCCTTATATTAGTGTGGTTACAAAGAAAACTACTAAGCGGTTGCACATTGAACTAAATAAATACGCGCTTGCTATTCTTGAAAAATACGCCGACATTGAATTGCCAAACGATGCCGCGCTCCCGGTTCTCAGTAATCAACGAATGAATAATAACCTTCACGACGCGGCGGAAGCTGCCGGACTTAATGCCCCTGTGCGCGTTGTGTCGTTTTGTGGGTCTGACCGTATGGAGGCCGTAGTGCCGAAGCACGAAGTAATAACTACCCATGCCGGGCGACGTACTTTTGTAGTCAATGCGCTACGCTTGGGTATTCCGCCGTCGGTTATAATGAATTGGACGGGGCATAATGACTACAAGGCTATGAAGCCGTATATAAAAATAGTAGACGCGGCAAAGGCTGAAAATATGGAACGCTTTAACACGTTTGGAACGGAACAGCACCAAACGAAGGAATAGCAAAAAACCGGGTACCCGAAAAAGTACCCGGTTTTAGGTTTATTGTTTGATTATAACCCTTTCAAGTGAAACAAGTGTTTCCACCTAATCGGCTGAACTTGCTAATAGTTGCGTATAGTTGGCAATAGTCTTAAATATAAGTCATTGAGTCGGTCGGTCTTGAAAACATAATGCAACGGAAAAGTAAAATCAGAACTGAATCATCAGGTTACAACCGTTTTACTTTCACGAAAACATATCTGTCGGCAAAAATTGGCGTGACATACAAATTCAACTCGGGAAAAGGATTCAGCTCCCCGAATATTGAAAAAAACACAGACAATTCAAGATTCAGCACGGAATGAAACGGTTATCAAACAGACAAGAACAGGTAATGTCACTCATTTGGGAATACGGACCTATGACAGTTAGTCGACTTATTCCACTGATTGACGAGAGCCTGCATTTCAACACAATATCGACAGTAGTAAGAGAACTTGACCGTATAGGATTTCTTTCCCACGAAAGCGAGTTCCGACCCTTTCTGTACTATCCCCAAGTATCGAAAGAGGATTATATCAAGGAACTGATAGAATCCATCTCTGTCAGATTTTTCGATAGTGATAAAAAGAAGTTCGCCGAGGCGATAACAATTCAATAGTTGTCGAAACTCTATACACTAATCATGCAGTCCTCGGCATTTTTGTCGGGGACTATTAATTAATAAATATCAATGTTAAATTAATTTTACGATGAACAAGGTACTCATTGTTGATGCCTACGAATCCGACCGTCGGCTTATGGCGGGCTTGCTTGTCAAGTCCGGCTATGAGCCAATAACCGTTGAGACGATGGAGGCTGAAAAGGACGAGGTGGCGTAATCGGCTTGCCGCTCTCGAAGAGAGAAACTGCCCCCGGCGCAGTGATTGTCGCGGATTGCAAACTCCCAGACGGCTCTGCCAAAGAGGAGTTCCTTGAGCCGTAGGGCGAAAAAATCAACTGGCAGAAGACTGAGGGATTCACGTTCCCGGTCATCGCCATAGTAAACAACCTGAACGGGCCAGACCTTCTTGAAGTGATGAAAGATGGCGGAGCGGTAGATGTCGTGCAACGAGCCGGCATTGACAAGCAGCTCATTGAAACGGTCGGCAGGTATGCCAAGCCAGAACACGTCGTGCTTCAGCTTGACCACACGCTTATCCCTCGAAAGAGCCAAAAGTTCGGGGAGATACAGCAGGACATTGCCGACGCACTCGGAGCGAGAACCATCGACGAGGGTGCAATGGACGAGAAGAATGGCATGAACTTCGTCAACGCTTTGGAGAAGATACCCGGCATCATTGCCCAATATGAGGAACGAACCGCCAAGCTCAAAGCCGACGTTCCCCAGCTCGAAGCCATCGTCGCCAAGACGTGGGGTAAGGAGAACGAATTGAAGCAACTCAAATATAAGAAATGGAAGGCACAATTTCTAAATGGAGATGATGTAGTAGAAATGATAAGATTTCTATCATAAAGCTTATTGAGGAGAATACATTCAGAGGATTGGTTCTCTATTTTTACATTTGTTAAATGCTTTGAAGAAGGTTATGCGTATCTTTGCATATGATTTATTTTGATAACGATTATATGGTTGGGGCGCATCCGAATGTTATGAAACGCCTCAATGAGACCAACGGACTTCACACCGTTGGGTATGGACGTGATGAGTTCACTAAAACGGCTGAACAGCTAATACTCTCGAAATGCGATTTATATAACGGTGCCGTGTATTTTCTTGAAGGAGGCACTCAGGCAAATGCCGTGGTGATAGACCGTTTGCTTGACCATAACGATGGTGTCTTGGCTACCGACACTGCACATATCAATGTCCATGAAGCCGGTGCCATAGAAGCCAATGGCCACAAGATTATAACTCTTCCGAATCACGACGGTAAATTGTCGGCATCCGATATAAGGGAATACATAAGAAATTTTTACAATGACGATACTCACAGGTATATGGTGAGGCCGGCAATGGTATATCTCTCATTCCCTACCGAGCTTGGCACAGTATATACGCGCGATGAACTTATTGAAATTTCATCCCTCTGCAAAGAGGCTGAAATCCCTTTGTATATTGACGGGGCGCGTCTTGCCTACGGCCTTGCCGCCGAGGGAGGAAATGTATTATTGAGTGATATTGCTGCACTTAGCGATGTCTTTTGTATTGGAGGTACAAAATGCGGTGCTTTGTTTGGTGAGGCAATTGTGACACGGCGTCCGGAATTGTTACCCAGATTTGATTCGCTCATAAAATTGCATGGGGCAACCCTTGCCAAAGGGAGATTGCTTGGCGTCCAATTCACACAACTCTTTACTGACAACTTGTATTTGTCCATAGGGAAACATGCTGTTTCTCTTGCGATGAGATTGAAATCCGGGTTTATAAACAGAGGATATCAATTGTACATCGATTCTCCTACAAATCAGCAGTTCGTTATATTGCCGAATGATAAGATAGAGCAACTGAGAGCAATTGCGTCATTTGAATTTTGGGGACCAAAGGGGGAAAAGGAAACACCTGTTAGATTCGTAACAGATTGGTCAATAACAAATGAAGATGTAGATACTCTATTATCAGCAATATGACATGAACACTGAACTGATAATGATTGGAACAGGGAGTGCATTCCCTAAACACTCCTACAACAGTTGCTTTGCAATAAGATCTGAATCATTTTTGCTTTTAGTTGATGCAGGCGGGGGCAATGGTATTTTTGCGGCTCTTCAGAAATCCGGGATAGCGGTTGCCGATATTCATCATCTATTTACTACACACGTACATACAGATCATGTGTTTGGTGCAATATGGCTTATCAGAAAGGTCGTCAATATGGCTAAAGAATCATTGTATTCCGGCAAATTAAATATATATGGTAATAAATCTGTTCTTAATACAATCTGGCAGATATGCCAATTAACATTTTTGAATGCTGACTATGATAAGATGGCCGACTGCATAAAATTTGTAGAAGTCTGCAATGATGATATATTTCAGATACAGAATGTTTCTTTCAAGTGCTTTGACGTTGGCTCCGCCAATGTAGAACAGACTGGGTTCAGAATGACTTTGGCAAGAGGAAAAGAAATTGTGTGCCTGGGTGATGAATCATTGACATTGCGCAATGCACAGAACGCAGCTAACTGCAACATCCTTATTTGCGGTGCTTTTTGCCGTTATGCCGACAAGGAAATTTATCAGCCCTATGAAAAGCATCATTCGACAGTGCGCGATGTTGCCGTATTGGCGGAAAGGTTTAATATTAGAAACTTGGTTCTTATTCATTGTGAGGATGATGATGTTGCTCACAGGCAAGAACTCTATCAAGATGAAGCGGCGGCTTATTACAGCGGAAAAGTTACTGTTCCCACTGACGGCGAAAGATTACCACTCTAAATAGATTGTTTATTTCCTTTGGCAATTGAAGCCCTTATACGACTTAGACTGACCTGCGTAATGCCGAGATATGAGGCAATGCATCCCAACGGCAGTCGTTGTAATAAATCAGACTGGTTATCCAACAGATCACGATAACGTTCGGTCGCTGTTGCAAGAAGCAAAGTTATAACCCGTACCTCAGCATCTAAAAGTTCTGTTTCCGCAAACCTCCGACCCCAATTGGCAATATGTATATCCTCATTGTACAGTTGCTGCAATTTTGCTCTCTTGATTACATAAAGTTCAGAATCCTCCATTAATTCCATTGTTTCATAGCCGGGTTCATTTTTTACATATCCCATCATTGATACAATTGTCGCGCCCTCTTTGCCAACCCAGAATGTCACTTCTTTACCATCTACAAGAGTGAATGCCCGCACTATGCCCTTGGAAATAAAGTAAATGTCCCGTTCAATTTTGCCGATTTCAAGCACATGGTGACCTTTCGGATAATGAACCAGTTCCATTGACCGACAAAGAAGAGCCAATGAGTCTTCAGGCAAGATATGCCTACGGTTTATGATTTCCTTAATTTCCATAACAATTTTGTGCAAAGTTACAAATTTTATGAATGTGTATCGCTATTTATCATATGTAAAAAGTCTTATCTCGAAAACTGTGTAACTTTGCGCCAAAATAAAAAAATATTATAAATAATATGGGTACTGTAATAACAATCTTATTCCCCAATTCGATAGAGAGCCGAAGAATAAATGTCGCCCTGTTAGCACTCAGACTCCTTTTTGGAATTCTCTTTATGGTGCATGGTCTGTCAAAACTAAATGATTTCAGCCAAATATCATCGTCGTTCCCAGACCCACTTGGAATAGGAAGTGAGGCCTCTCTTATTCTCGCAATATTTAGCGAAGTAGGTTGCTCCATTATGTTAATCTTGGGTTTGCTGACAAGATTGGCACTTATTCCTATGGTGTTCACCATGTGTATTGCATTTTTCGTGATTCATTCCGGAGACCCGTTCTCCGCCAAAGAATCAGCCTTCACTTTCCTGCTTACATTCATGATATTATGGATTTCCGGAGCTGGTAAGTATTCATTGGATTACATAATCAGAAATAAAATTAGAACATTAGTGTCCACTAAAAAAGCATAAGAGTACTTTGAAATTATTGAAATTCAATT
>OFGN01000302.1_pt1 | contig 58745 bp, 54 predicted proteins | sample 1521821 | NCBI WGS metagenome assembly OFGN01 (sample SAMEA3504094, study PRJEB24116) | mouse gut metagenome | biome: mouse gut; feature: mouse-associated habitat; material: faeces | place: Denmark | collected 2011
TAGCTGGAAGGACCAGCCGCCATATTGTCGGGGTGAAGCGTTCTGCCCGTGCCGCCGCCCGAAGCAACCGAGAAATATTTTTCTCCGTTTTCAACGCACCACTTTTTATATGTGCCTGCAACGGGGTGCTGGAAGCGGGTGGGGTTGGTGGAGTTACCCGTAATGGATACGGTAACGTGTTCGAGCTTCATAATGGCAACGCCTTCGGGCACGTTATCCGCGCCGTAGCACTTAACCTTAGCTCTGGGACCGTCGGAGAAAGCAACGGTGTCAACCGCCTTAACCGTTTCGGTGTAGGGGTCGAACTGCGTTCTTACGTAAGTGAAGCCGTTTATTCTCGAAATGATATAAGCCGCGTCCTTGCCCAAGCCGTTGAGGATAACGCGCAGGGGCTTAACCCTTACTTTGTTGGCGTTTTCGGCAATCTTTATTGCGCCTTCCGCCGCGGCAAAGCTTTCGTGTCCCGCAAGGAAGCAGAAGCAGTCGGTTTCTTCGGAAAGGAGCATAGCACCGAGATTTCCGTGTCCTAAACCAACCTTTCTGTTTTCGGCAACCGAACCGTTGATGCAGAAGCTCTGCAAACCGATGCCGATTGCGGCAGCGGCGTCAGCCGCCTTTTTGCAACCCTTTTTAATGGCAATCGCCGCGCCTACGGTGTACGCCCAAACGGCGTTTTCAAAGCAGATGGGCTGGGTGCCGCGCACAATTTTGTCGCAATCAACGCCCTTTGCAAGGCAGATGTCGCGGCATTCTTCGATAGATTTTATGCCGTACTCTTTAAGCACGCTTAAAATTTTCTTTTCCCTTCTCTCGTATCCTTCAAAAAGTGCCATAATCAGTCAACCTCCTTGTCGCTTCTGGGGTCGATGTGTTTAACCGCGCCCTGTTCCTTGGTGTATCTGCCGTAGGTGCCGATAGCCTTTTCGTATGCTTCGTTGGGGGTAAGTCCTTTCTTTATAAAGTCGGTCATCTTGCCGAGCGAAACAAACTTATAGCCGCACACTTCGTTATTCTTATCCAACGCGAGGGAGAGGACGTAACCTTCCGCCATTTCAAGGTACCTTACGCCCTTTGCGGCGGTGCCGTACATCGTGCCCACCTGCGAGCGCAGTCCCTTGCCCAAATCTTCGAGTCCCGCGCCGATGGGAAGTCCGTCGTCGGAGAAAGCCGACTGCGACCTGCCGTAAACGATTTGCAGGAACAACTCTCTCATAGCAGTGTTGATTGCGTCGCAAACAAGGTCGGTGTTAAGCGCTTCCAGAATGGTTTTATGGGGCAGAATTTCAGCCGCCATAGCCGCGGAGTGCGTCATACCGGAACAGCCTATGGTTTCAACCAAAGCTTCCTGTATTATGCCGTCCTTGATGTTAAGGGTAAGTTTGCAGGCGCCCTGCTGGGGTGCGCACCAACCTATACCGTGGGTAAGACCCTTAATGTCCTTGATTTCCTTTGCCTGTATCCACTGCCCTTCTTCGGGAATGGGAGCGGGACCGTGCTCGAACCTGCCGGAAACGCCCTTGGCAACGCAAATCATACTTTCAACGTCTTTTGAATATTGCATTACTGTCCTCCAAAAAATTTTCCGCCTACGTTTTATCCGTACGCGATTACTTACCCGTCAAGTATATCACAGCCATATAATTTTTTCAACAAGATAAGGCATAATTTTCGCGTTATATTGCAAAAAAACTATTTCAAATTTTGTAAAACTGTTTACACGCGCCCTAAAAGTATTATAATATAAGTAAGGGAATTTTTTTAATTTGCAAACGCGTGAACGGGGCGCGGCAGTTGTTTCAAGCTTACTAACGAACAATTCCTTTAATTGTTTTATGATTTGTCAAAATTGCAAAAAAAGAACGGCAACGGTAAACCACGTTGAAGTAATAAACGGCAAGGCGTGCGCCCAGCATCTTTGCGCTATGTGCGCCAACGAGCTGTTCGGCGGGTTTGAAAGCGAGGTGCAAAACGCCCTTTTGAACGGTCTTTTCGGCGGCGCTCTGCGCGAGGAAAAGATATGCCCCGCCTGCGGACTTAGTTTTTCCGAATACGAAAGAAGCGGGCTTTTGGGTTGCCCCAGCTGTTACGACGTGTTTAATGAGGAGCTTATGCCGCATATTGCCCGCATACAGGGCAAGACTATGCACGTGGGCAAAGGGGGCGGGGTGTACACCTCCGAACACGATATTCACATACGCCTTTCGGCTTTGCAGGAGGAGATGGAAAAGGCTCTTTCCAAGGGGGACTACATAGCCGCGGGCAGAATAAACGAGAAGATGAACGCCATTAAAAAGCGTTCGGCGGGGGGCAGAAGATGGTAGATTTTACCCTTGGCACCGCAGTATCTTCGCGCATACGCCTTGCCCGCAATTTAAACGGATATCCCTTTCCCGCAAGGTTGAAAAGCGACAGACAGGCGAAAGAAATAATACGCGCCGTTTCTGCGGCGCTCAATAAAGTAGACGAATTCAAGCTCTACTATATGGACGGCATATCGGAGGACGAGGCGCTCAACTTCGTCGAAAACAGACTCATAAGCCCCGCGCTGTTAAATACTCCGTCGCGTTCGGCGGCGCTCATTAACGAAAAGGGCGATATTTCGGTTATGGTCAACGAAGAGGACCACCTGCGCGAACAGTGCATATCACAGGGTATGTCGCTCCGTTCGGCGTATAAGTCGCTATCCGCAAAGGATTCCCTCATTGCCCGTTCAATACCCTTTGCGTACGACGAACAGCTCGGCTATCTTACCGCCTGCCCAACCAATTTGGGCACGGGTTTAAGGGCTTCGGTTATGCTATTTCTGCCCGCGCTTGCGCTCGGGGGAATGATGCCCGACGTGATAAGAAGCGTAAACAGGCTGGGGCTTACCGTGCGCGGCGCGTACGGCGAGGGCACTCAGGCGAAGGGCTATACATTTCAGGTGAGCAACGAGGTAACTCTCGGCGTCAGCGAAGAGGCTATCATTTCCGAAGTGGAGAGCGTGGTCGCCAAAATTGTGGAGATGGAGGCAAGCGAAAGGCGCAGGCTTAAAGACGGCGAAACGGCGTTGCTTATAAAAGATAAGTGTCTGCGCGCGTACGGCGTGCTTACCAACTGCGCGCTTATGACGCATACCGAACTTGACGAACTGTGCGCCGACTTGAAATTTGCCGCCTGCCTCGGCTATCTTAAAATCAACGATTTGTCGGCTATCGACGAGCTGACTTTCAAGATGAAACCCTCAAATTTAAACGTGCTTTCGGGCAGAACGCTTAAAGAGAGGGAGAGGGAAGAGTATTGCGCGCAGTACGTTTCCAACAGAATAAAAAGTTTGGTGTCGAAAGGTTGATTGGCGCGGCAATATGCCGCAAATAACGCGTTTTAAAGGTATTTTCCGCCCCGTTGTGGGCAAGGAGTTTTTTATATGGATATACAGAGATTTTCCCGCAATCTGCAAAAAGTTTTGGCTGTTTCCCGCGAGGTTACTTCCTCGCTCGAAATAAGCTATATAGGCAGCGAGCACATAGTTTACGCAATGCTCGTAACCGAGTGTACGGCGGGCAAACTGCTCGCCTCCCTCGGAGTTACGGAGGAAGTGTACCGCCGCTTCTTGGTAAAGGCTGTGGACAGGGATTGTAACATAAACGGTTTTACCCCGCGCACAAAAAATATGTTGGAGCGCGCAAAGGACTTAGCCCTTGCGTATAACGAGGACGGACTTGCGGGTACCGAACATCTTCTGTACGCCGTTTACCAGTCGGCGGACTGTCTTGCAATGTACATCTTAAAGGCGCTCGGCGTAAATTTGTCTACGCTTTCGGCAAGGCTCGAACAGGCTATTACGGGCGAAGGCGACGCAAGCGCGGACGAGGGCTATACTTCCGCGTTTTCGCCCTTCGACAGGTTTGCCGCGCACGCTTCCAAGGGCGCGGATGAGCGCAAGAGCGACGCGCGTCTTGACGAAAACATTTTACAGTACGGCACCGATTTAACCGCCAAAGCGCGCGAGGGTAAAATTGACCCCGTCATAGGCAGAAAGAAAGAAATAGACAAAATAATTCAGGTTTTGTCCCGCCGCACAAAGAACAACCCCGTGCTTATCGGCGAGCCGGGCGTCGGCAAATCAGCGGTTGTGGAGGGGCTTGCTCAGGCGATTGTGCATAACGAAGTGCCCGACCTTTTAAAGGGTAAAACGGTGTTTTCGCTCGATTTGTCCAGCCTTGTCGCCGGCGCAAAGTACCGCGGCGACTTCGAACAGCGCTTAAAGGACGCAATCAACGGTATTAAGACCAACGGCAACGTAATTCTGTTTATAGACGAAATTCACCTGCTTGTCGGCGCGGGCGCTTCCGCGGAGGGCAAGATGGACGCGGCTAACATCTTAAAGCCGCTATTGGCGCGCGGCGAGTTGCAGACGGTTGGCGCGACAACTCTGGACGAGTACAGAAAATATATAGAAAAGGACGCCGCTCTCGAACGCCGTTTTACCCCGGTGCAGGTGGAAGAGCCCACCGTCGAGGATACTGTGGAAATTTTGAGGGGCTTGCGCGATAAGTACGAAGCTCACCACAAAGTAGCAATTTCCGACGAGGCGATTATCGCCGCCGCAACCCTCTCCGACAGATACATTACCGACCGTTTTCTGCCCGACAAGGCAATCGATTTGATTGACGAGGCGGCTTCGCGCACAAGGCTCAACAGCTATAACGCCCCGCAGGAACTGACGGACTTGGAGGAAAAATTGAAGCGCCTCACGTTCGAAAAGAACAAGGCGGCTAAAAACGAAAATTACGACAGGGCTAAGGAGCTTGTAACCGAAATAACCGCCGTGCAGGAAAAGATTAAAGCCATTCACGAGGAGTGGAAGGGCGGACAGTCCGCGCCCGCAATCGGCGCAGACGATATCGCCCACGTGGTAAGCGGCTGGACGGGCGTGCCCGTTGTAAAGCTTACCGAGCAGGAGAGCGAGAAGCTGTTGCGTCTCGAAGAGAATCTGCACAAGCGCATAGTCGGTCAGGACGAAGCCGTTTCCGCCGTTGCAAGGGCTATACGCAGGGCGCGCGCGGGGCTCAACGAAAGCGGCAAGCCCATCGGCTCGTTTATCTTCGTAGGTCCTACGGGCGTAGGTAAAACCGACCTTGCCAAGGCGCTTGCGGAAAATATGTTCGGCGACGAAAAATTGCTCGTCCGTCTGGATATGTCGGAGTTTATGGAAAAGCACTCCGTTTCCAAGCTCATTGGCGCGCCTCCCGGATACGTCGGCTACGACGACAACGCCGGCGGTCAGCTCACCGAAAGGGTGAGAAGAAAGCCCTATTCCGTGGTGCTCTTCGACGAGGTGGAAAAGGCGCACCCCGACGTGTTCAACATTTTATTGCAGATTTTAGACGACGGCAGACTTTCGGACAGTAAGGGCAGGGTAGTCAACTTTAAAAATACGATTATTATTTTAACTTCCAACGTCGGCGCAAGCCAGATTAAAAAGATGTCGGGTCTGGGTTTTGCCACGGGCAACAACGACGGCTACGACGATATGAAGGACGCCATAAACGACGCGCTCAAAGAGCAGTTCCGCCCCGAATTTTTAAACAGGTTGGACGACGTTATTGTCTTCCGCAAACTGACCAAGGAAGAGGCGGGCTCGATTTGTTATAAAATAATAGACGGGTTGCGCGCACGCCTCAGGCAAAAGGGCATTTCTTTAAACGTTTCCGATGAAGCTATGGATAAACTAATCGAAGAGGGCTATTCCGAAGTGTACGGCGCGCGCCCTATGAAGCGAACGGTACAAAGAAGAATAGAGGACAGACTATCCGACGAAATTCTCGCGGGGCACGTTTTGCCCGGAGAGCTTGTTACGGTGGAGTTAAAGGAAGGGGAATTTTGTTTCCGTTCCGAACGCCGAACGGTTTAATTTAAGCAAAATAAAGCCCGCCCGCGCTAAGAAAGCGCGGGCGGGTTTCTGTTTTAAATTTCCAACGCCAAGCTTTTTAGTGCGGAGGCGAGTTGTTTTTTTAACGTTTCTTTGCTTTTGGAGTAGGTTTGGAAAGAGCCGCTTACGTTTACCACAAGTTCGTAATATTCGGCGTATGCGTTCATAACGCTTTTGATTTCCGCACTTAAAGATGTTTCTCTTACGCTTTTGTATAAGTTCTGTATAAGCGCGTCGTTACTTTTGATTGTTTCCAAATTGGCGCTGTTTTCCGTCTGGGCGTAATAAATGGCTAAATTTATACTTCCGCCAAAGGCATCGTTGTAAATAGCGTTATACCAGTTGCTGTAAATATCATCGGCAACTTCGTCCATACACTTTTGCGATTGCGTAACGGTTTCGTAAAATTGGTTTATCTTTGCGTTTGTTGCGCTTGAATTGCTTTTGCAAGCGGTAAAAATAAATAGCGGTATAGTAAAGAGTAACGTAATAATTGCAATCGATAGCCGTTTAGTCAAAGTTTTTCTCATTTGTGTACCTCGCTAATTGTTTTATACCCATATTATAACTAACCAACGGTTAGCTGTCAAGTATTTTCTAACCGTTGGTTACATAATAATCGTATGGAAAACAGTTTGTTAAAGAAGAGGTTGAGCGAGGAACTTAAAAACAGCGGGTTGACTACGGTGGAAATTGCAAGAAGAATTAAGGTTTCTCCCGAAATGATAACGCAGTACAGTACTACGAAAAAGCTTCCCAAGCTGGACACGTTTGCAAAGCTTTGCAAGGAACTCGATTTAGACGCCAACTATATTTTGGGGTTGACCGAATAAAACGGTATAATGCGCGGCGCGGCTGAAAAATTCAGCCGCGCTTTTCTGTTGGAAAAAAGCGTTTACAAATTATCCTTATTTTGCCTTTTTCCGTACATAAAAGTAAACGCAATGGCTAACACTATCGTTAATGAACGGTAAAAAATTACGCGGGCACACCGTGTTTTTCGAAAACAAGCCGCGCATTGTGGCAACCTCTTCGGTGGCGGGACCTAAGGAATGCGCGGGAATAATAGGCGAGTACGTAGACGTTGCGCTCAACGACGATATGTACGGCGAAAGCACTTTTGAAAAAGCCGAGTGCAAAATGCTTTCAAACGTTATAAACGGCGTTATACAAAACGCGGGGTTCGGCAGGGACGAAATAGACGTGCTTTTTTCGGGCGACCTGTTAAACCAAATCATTTCCGCAAGCTTTGCCGCGCGCGACTTTGATATTCCTTTTTTGGGGCTTTACTCCGCCTGCTCCACGATGAGCGAGGCTATGCTGTTGTCATCCGCGCTTGTAAACGCGGGCTATTGCAGAAGGGCGGTGGCGGCGACGGGCAGCCACTTCGCCTCGGCTGAAAGGCAGTACCGCTATCCTTTGGAGCAGGGAACAACCCGCCCGCCGCAGTCGCAGTGGACGGTTACGGGCGCGGGCGCGTGTCTTATAGCCGCCGAGGGGGACGGTATAAAGATAGTAAACGGCACGATGGGCAAGGTGGTCGACTTCGGCGTAACCGACGTAAACAATATGGGCGCGGCAATGGCGCCCGCCTGCGCGGATACGCTTATAAGGCACTTCCGCGATACGGAAACTTCGCCCGAAGATTACGACCTCATTTTATCGGGCGACCTCGGCGCGCTCGGCTCGCGCATTTTAAAGGACTTGACCTGGGAGAAAGGGTTTGACGTATCCGCCAATCACGTCGACTGCGGCGAAATAATCTACAAGGTTATAGAGGACGAATTTCAGGGCGGAAGCGGCGCGGGTTGCAGCGCGGTGGTGCTAAATTCATATATTCTTTCCAAGATGCAGGCGGGGGAGTACAAGCGTGTGCTGTTCGCCGCAACGGGCGCGTTGCTTTCAACCGTATCGTCGGGGCAGGGGGAATCTATTCCCTGCATCTCGCACGCGGTACAGCTTGAAAGATAGCTGAAAAATCAATAAATTTGCAATTAACTAAGCCATATTACGGGGGCAATTGAATGGGACAGGAAGTATTGGAAATAATTTTGGCGTTTATAAAGGCGTTTGTGGTCGGCGGGGCGATTTGCGTTATTGCGCAGATTGTCATAAACTTTACCGACCTTACGGCGGGCAAAATTCTGGTTTACTTTATGCTTGCGGGCGTGGTGCTTACGGCAATAGGCTTGTACCAGCCGCTTGTAGACTTTGCGGGCGCGGGCGCTACGGTGCCCATATCGGGGTTTGGCTACCTGCTTGCCAACGGAGCCATAAAGGGGGCGGAAAAGGGCTTCTTCTATGCCGTTACGGGTTCGCTTGCCGCAGCAAGCGCGGGCATTACCGCCGCGGTGGTGTTCTCCTTTATAATGGCGATGATATTCAAGGCGCGTACTAAAAAGAATTAAAAAAAGCCCTGCCGCTTTAATTCAAGCGGCAGGGCTTTTTAAACGCTTTAAAGCATCAAACTTTCCACGTAGTCAATCTGTTCTTTGGTGGCAATCGTTTCGGTAAACGCGCAGGCGCTTCCCGCCGCGGTTGCAAAGTTGAGCGATTTGAAATAGTTGTTGGTGCGTATATATTCGTGAATGAAGCCGGCAATCATACAGTCGCCCGCGCCTACGGAGTTTACAAGCTGACCCCTTGCCGCCCTAACGTAAAGGGACTGTTGCGTTTCGGTTACCATAACCGCGCCGCCCGAGCCAAGCGATACTATTACGTTGCGCGCGCCCGCCTCCTGCAATTTGCGCGCGTGCCGCGATATTATTTTTGTATCTACGGTGTGGGGCAACCCGAAAATTTCGCACAGCTCGAAGAGGTTGGGCTTAATTAAAAACGGATTGTATTTCAGCGTTTCCGTAAGCAGTTTGCCGCACGCGTCAACCACGAAGTTTACTCCCTCGATACTTTGCAGTTTGTAAATTATGTCGGCGTATACGCCTTCGCCGAGCGCCGCGGGGGCGTTGCCGCATATCACAACGTAGTCGCCCGCCTTAACCTTGCTTTTGAGTTTATCCACAAGCTTCTGCACGGCTTCGGCGTTTAAAAACGCGCCGTTGGCGTTTATGTCCGTTTCCGCAGTAGATTTTATTTTAACGTTTATGCGGCTTCTGCCTTCAACTTCCGTAAAGTCGTGCGCCAAGCCCGATTTTTCTATTTCCGCAAGTATTTCCCTGCCCGTAAACCCCGCCACGAAGCCGAGCGCAACGGAGGCGTCGCCCAGCTCTTTGAGTTCGAGCGAAACGTTAATTCCCTTGCCGCCTACGGTAAGCCGCTCGGCGGCTGCTCTGTTTACCGCGCCCGTCTTTAAATTATTAACTTTTAAATAATAATCCAGCGAGGGATTAAAAGTTACGGTGTATATCATATGTTTAAGCGTTTTTATAACACAAATACTTTATAACTTTTACGCGGTTTTGTCAATACAATTGCGCTTTATTTGTCCTTAGCGTTGCCGGCTGAGCCGCAACCGCCGTAAAGTTGAGCGTATGCGGGTTATTCATTTGACATTTTCCGGTAAAAATTATAACATTATAAGTATGAAAAAATACAGCGGTAAACTTCTTGCGGCGGATATTGCCGAGTGCGCGCTTTTCGTTGCGCTTATGATAGCGGGGGCGTTTATAAAAATTCCTTTCCCGTTTATGCCTTTAACCTTTCAAACTGTTTTTGCCATTCTTGCGGGGCTGTTGCTCGGCTGGAAAAAGGGAATGCTCGCAACCGGCGTGTATGCGATTATGGGGCTTATCGGCATACCCGTGTTTACAAGCGGCGGCGGAATATTTTACGTTACTATGCCGTCGTTCGGTTACATAATCGGCTTCATCGCTTCGGCGGGCGTTGCGGGTATCGCATATTCCAAACGCCTTAAACTCTGGCAGACGATTCTTCTCGCCGTTGCGGCGTTTTTAACCGACTATATATTCGGCATAGCCTATTTTATCGCCGTTTGGCAATTAAACGGCTATTCGGGGCTGTGGTCGGCGGTTGTAACTTACAACCTTTTCTATATGCCCAAGGACGCGGTGCTTACCTTGCTTGCCGCCGTTCTCGCCTTTGCGGTAAAGCCGGCTATAATCAAGCTCCGCGGCAAAGCCGCCTGCAAAAACCAAAATGAAAAAGACAATACCGAACCAAACGCCTGATTAACCTTTTTACCCGTCCGCGCGTATCTATGTGTTATGCAAAAAACACTGTCGGTAATCAATCTTTCGGCAATACGCAAAAACGCTTTACACGTTAAAAGTTTAATAGGCGCGCGCCGCTTTTTTGCGGTTGTCAAGGCGGACGGCTACGGACACGGCGCTGTGGAAGTAGCGCGGGAAATTCAGGATATAGCCGACGGCTTTTGCGTGGCTCTCGCGGAAGAGGGCGCGGAATTAAGGCTCAACGGCATAACCAAGCCCATATTGGTGCTTGCGCCGCCGTTGGACTGCGGCGACGCCGAAAGGATAAAATATTACAATCTCACTCCTACCGTAACGGACAGGCGAAGCGCGGTTTTAACCGACGGCTCGGCGTGCCACCTTGCCGTAAACACGGGTATGAACCGCTACGGCTGTTGCGGCGGGGAGTTGGAAGAGGTTTTAAAACTTTTACCCGAGGGCAGTGTGGAAGGGGTGTATTCGCACCTGTACGCCGCCGAAAGCGGGGAAGAGAGCGGCAAACAGCTAAGCAGTTTCAAAGTGGCGGTTGAAAGGGTTAAAAAGCACAGCCCGCAAGCTTGGGCGCACATTTCCGCAAGCGGCGGCATTCTGCGCGGCGGCGAGTATCTGTTGGACGGGGTTCGTTGCGGAATAATGCTGTACGGCTATACGCCCGTCGGGTTTAAAGACCCTTTGCTTACCCCCGCGCTTAAAGTTTACGCCCGTCTTGCGCGGGAAACGCCCGTAACGGGCGGCGGCGTGGGTTACAATATTGCCGACAGAGAGTATGAAAAGCTGTATACCTACCGTTTAGGTTATGCCGACGGTTTCAGGCGGTGCGTGCCTTTGGGTGAAAAGACGCTGTGTATGGACGCGTTTGTAAGCACGCAACGGTACAACTATCTGCCCGTTATGACCGACGCGGACGAATACGCCGAGGAGTGCGGCACCATTTCCTACGAGGTGCTGTGTTCGGTTACAAGAAGAAGTTTAAAGATTTATGAAAAGCCGACTGAGGTATAAATATAAAATCAAACGCCTATATTTCCAACATTCCGCCCGCGAGGTGGCGGACGGCGCCATTGCCGATACGTTTATGGCGGCGTTTGAAAGGTTTGAAAGTTTTTTTATATATTACAGCTTTAACTCCGAAGCCGATACCCGCGCCTTAATAGGGCGGTTGCTTGCGGCGGGCAAGCGGGTGTATCTGCCGCGCGTGGAGGGCAAAGACATTGCGCCCGTACGCTTTTACGGAGATGTAAATTCGCTCGTCCCCAACGTATACGGCATTTCGGAGCCGCAGGGACAAGCCTACGACGGGCATATAGACGTGTGCGCCGCGCCCCTTCTCGCCGTCAACCCTAAGGGATACCGTTTAGGTTACGGCGGGGGCTTTTACGACAGGTATTTTTCCGCGGACAAATGCTCCGTGCGCGCGGGGCTGGGGTATTGGTTGCAGTACACGGACGAATTCGAAGAACAGGCGGGGGACGAGCCTCTTGATTTATTTGTGTGCGAAAGGGGGATAATAGATTTTGGAAGAAAATAATTACGGCGAACAGTCCGCAGTTGCCGCGGGGCGCAAGGCTCTGTTGGAAATAAAGGACTTGCTTACGGGCGTGGCGTTTCCGTTTATAATAACGCTTGTAATCAGCTCAACCATTTTGGTGTTTGCAAGTTACTCGGGCGAGCTTGCCGTCAGTATTATCGCTACCGTCGGCGGCGAAGCTATGCTCATTGCCGCGCTCGTCATTTTCGGTCGGGCGAACGGCTCGGCGGCGTATAAAAAGACGGCTTTGAATAGTCAGAAGCGCGAGCTCGGTTCTAAGGAAGAGCAGGTTCTATGTAAAACGGGCGAGTACGCCGTATGGAAGGGAATAGTCATAGGTCTTATTCTGTGCGTGCCCTTTATAATATTTCAGACAATCGAGCTCTGCTATCACAACCTCGTTTGTTCGTTCTGCCTGCAATATATGTGCGGCTGGGCGTACTATCCTTTTTCATATATGGGCGAAGGTTTTCAAGCGCTCAACTATATACTTATAATCGTGCCCGTCGGCGCGCATACGCTGGGCTATTGGCTGGGCAAACTCAAACAGGAAAAGTTGCAGCGGCAAATCGCCGAAACCAACGCCGAAAAGAAAGGACGTAAAAGATGAGAATTATAGGCGGCAGGCACAGGGGTAGAAAACTTGCCGAGTTCGGCGGCGAAGAAATCCGTCCCACTGCGGATAGGGTAAAGGAAAGCCTTTTCAACATACTGTCCTTTAAGATTGCGGGCGCAACCGTTTTGGACCTGTTTTGCGGAAGCGGCAACCTCGGTTTGGAGTGCCTTTCCCGCGGGGCGGCAAGCGCGCACTTCAACGACTTTTCAAAGGAAAGTTTGCTGGTGCTGAAAAAGAATATAGCCTCCTTAAAGGTTGAGCGGGAGTGCGAAATAACCAATAGCGACTATCTTTTTTGCCTTGCCATTACGAATAAAACGTACGATTTGATATTTATCGACCCGCCATACGCAAAGGAATACGGCGTTCAGGCGTTAAAAATAATTGCTGGGCGCGGGTTGCTTAACGAGGGAGGCGTTGCCGTATACGAGCGCGACCGCGCTTTTACGGGCGAAGTCGCGGGGCTTGAAATGTACGACGAGAGGAGATACGGCAAAACCTATCTTTCATTTTTTAAAGTAACGGAGAATGTATGAAAACTTGCGTGTTTGCGGGCACGTTCGACCCGCCCACCGTCGGGCACAGAGAGGTGGTTAAAACCGCCCTTAAAATTTTCGATAGCGTAACCGTCGCGCTTATGCTCAACCCCGAAAAGGAATGCCTTTTTTCGGAAGAGGAGAGGCTACAACTTTTAAGAAGGCTTTTCGGCGGGGAAAGCGGGGTTAAGGTGCGCGCCTTTTACGGCGCCGCGGTAGACCTTTTAAAGGAGGAAAATACGCCCTTCTACGTGCGCGGAGTGCGCGACACAATCGACTTCGAGTACGAAAACCGCAACCGTTTCGCCAGCGAAAAACTTATGCCGGAAATGGTAACTATATACCTGCCCGCAGGGCAGGAAAATCTGCACGTAAGCTCCACGCTCATCAGAACGTCGCTCAAATTCGGCAAAGATTTCGAAAGGTATATTCCCGAAGAAATCGCCGCTCTCGTAAAAAAATTATTGGAGAATAAAAATGTTCGCTAAACAAATTAAAATACCCGAACCCGAAGAAATAAAACAGGCTCTGCCTTTACCCGAGGAGCTTAGCGCCGTTAAGGAGGCGAACGACAAAGCCGTGTCCGACGTTATTTCGGGCGCGAGCGATAAACTCATAATAATCGTGGGACCGTGCTCCGCGCACTCCGAAAAGCCGGTATTGGAATACGTTGAAAGGCTTGGCAGGCTAAACGAAAAGGTTAAGGACAAGCTTGTGTTGGTGCCCAGAATATACACCAACAAACCCCGCACCAAGGGCGTGGGGTATAAGGGTATGTTTTCCCAGCCCGACCCTACCAAGTCGGAAGATATTTTAAAGGGCATACGCGCCATAAGGGAGCTTAATATCAAGGCGATAGGCATAAGCGGGCTTACCGCGGCGGACGAAATGCTGTACCCTGCAAACTACGAGTATTGCGACGACCTTTTGTCCTACGTAGCTGTGGGCGCGCGCAGTTCGGAAAATCAGTTGCACCGCCTTGTGTCCAGCGGAATCGACGTGCCCGTAGGCATCAAAAACCCTATGAGCGGCTCGGTTATGGTGCTGTTGAATTCAATTTACGCGGCGCAGTCGGGGCAGGTTTTCAAGCTCAACGGCTGGCAGGTTAAAACGGAGGGCAACCCCTTGGCGCACGCCATACTGCGCGGCGCTGTGGACGGCTACGGCAACGACATACCCAACTTCCACTACGAAACGGTTATGCAGGTAATAGAGGGGTACGCCAAGTCGGGCTTGAAAAATCCCGCAATCATAATCGACGCCAACCATTCCAACAGCGGCAAAAAATTCAAACAGCAGATAAGAATAGTAGAGGAAGTTATGAACAACCGCCTCTACGACAACGATTTTAAAAAGAACGTTAAGGGCTTTATGCTCGAAAGCTTTTTGGAGGAGGGCAACCAGTCGGAGGACGTGGTTTACGGCAAGTCAATCACCGACCCCTGTCTCGGCTGGGCGGATACCGAAAGGCTTATTTCAGACGTTGCGGAAAAGGTGTGATTTTTGCGTTCGTCAAGGCATATTTGTGGGGCAATTAGCGTTTAAAGGAGGGTGAAAGCAGTTGAACGGTCTGAAAACAGGCTATCTTGGTCCCGAGGGGACGTACAGCTCGCTTGCGGCGAATAAGCTTTGCGCCGACAGTCGGCTTATAGCATATCCTTCCTTTTTTACGCTGTTTGCGGCGTTGAAGTCGGGCGAAGTCGGGGCTATCGTTTTGCCCATAGAAAACACGTTAAACGGCGCGGTTACGCAAAACTTGGATTTATTGCAGGAAACGGAGGGCGTGTACGCCAAAGCCGCCTGCGCCGTTAAAATAGAACACCGCCTAATCACCGCGACGGGGTGCGATAAAAGCAAAATAAAGCGCATATATTCCCACCCGCAGGCATTGGCGCAGTGCGCAAAATACCTTGCGCTCAACTTCCCGCAGGCAAAGCTTTTGGAAACGGCTTCCACAGCCGAAAGTTTGGATAAAATCAAATCGGAGGAGGACGCCTGCATTGCCGGCGCGCATTGCCGCCGTAACGGGTTCGAACTTTCCGAACACTCCATATCCGACGAGAAAAAAAATTATACGCAGTTTCTGCTTGTGGAAAACGGCGAACCAGCCGAGGACGCCTTTTCCGACAGGATATTTTTTACCGTAACCTGCCGCCACAAGGCGGGCGCGCTTGCCGATTTGCTTTTAATTTTAAAGGAAAACCAAATAAATATAACCGAAATAGAAAGCCGCCCCATAAAGGACAAAACGGGGGAATTCCGCTTTTTTATGGAAGCGGAGGGCAACTATGCCGACCCCGCTGTAAAGAGCGCGCTTGAAAAGTTGAAAGCCGCTTCGCACTCCTTTAAACTTTTGGGGTGCTACGTGTGCGGCTTACCAAAGTGAAAACAGGCATAAAAGAGCAAAACATATAACGCCCTGAATAAACTTAAACAGTACGAAAAAGCCTGCTTTAACTTTACATTTGCCAAGATAGCACAGCTGTTGAAACAAGATGGAAGCGCCGCCGAAAGTGATTAAAAAACCCGCCAGCGGCAGGGCGAAAAAGCCGCCCGTTGCGGCAAGAGCAAAACAGCCGCCAGTTGCTTCGCACAGCCCCGCGCTCAGCCCGCTTGCAAGCTCTCCGCCGAACAGCGGCGAAAGCGCGTATATGAGCGGCATAAAGATATAAAAGTCGGCAATAACTTTCGATAGAGTGTAAAAAAAACATATAAATCCTCCGGCCACAAGCGAAGCGTTTACCGCTCCGTAAAAGGCGGAGTACAGCGCGTCAGTTTGCTTTGCGGCGCTTTTAAGCTTGACGCCCGTAGCCGCGCGCTTGGTGAATAAAGAGTATATGAGCGAGGAGAGGGTAACGGAGATTATACAGGCGCAAAACAGTTTAACGCCCGCCCCGTTTCCGCCAAACGCCTTTACGCCCACAGTGCCCAGCGCAAACAGCGGTCCGCAGGTGGAGCAAAGGGGCGCAAGCTTTTTTGCCTGCTTTTGGTCTATAAGTCCCAAATCGCAGTATTCGTTTAGTATTCTCGAACCGGCGGGATAGCCTGAAAAAACGCTCATAATAAACAGAGGAGCCGCCGCGGCGGGCAGTTTGAATACGTTTAACAGCTTTGTAAACGGCTTTGCCGCCGCCTGCGCCGCGCCCATTTTTATAAGCAAAAGGGTTATAACCATAAACGGAAAAAGCGAGGGAAGCACGCACTCCGCCCACAGGCACAGCCCGTCGAAGCAGACGGAAAGATACCTGTTTGGAAAGGCTATTAAAATGGCGGCAAAAGCCGCTAAGGTAAATGCCGCGGCAATTTTTGTAAGTTTTGTACGCGTAAGTTTCATACGCTAAATAATTATTATATAAAAGGTAAAAATATGAGTAAAAAAATCGGACTTGCCCTCGGCAGCGGCGGCTCGCGCGGGGTTGCGCACCTCGGCGTTTTAAAAGCTTTGGAAGAGGAGGGTATACGCCCCGACTATATCGCGGGCTGTTCTATGGGCTCGGTGGTGGGCGCGGGCTATGCAAGCGGACTCACCGTAGAGGAAATGTTTAAAATAGTGTTAAAGCTTAAAGCCATTCAGCTTTTGGATTTAACGGCTATTCCCATAACCCGCCTTGCATTGACGCGCGGCAATAAAATGCAGAATTTGCTTGTTTCCAAGTTGGGAAGCATAAAGTTTGACGCGCTTAAAATTCCTTTCAGCTGTATTGCAAGCGACCTGTATTCGGGCAGACTTGTAACGCTTTCGGAGGGCGATGTCGCTCAGGCGGTGCGCGCTTCAAGCTCCATACCCACGGTATTCCCGCCCGTAAAGATAGGCGAGCAACTTCTTGTCGACGGCGGCGTGCTCTGCCGCGTTCCCACCGAGCAGGTAAAGGAAATGGGCGCGGACGTAGTTATCGCCGTGGACGTGTTGGACAACACAAGCGAAAGCGTAACGGAAGTTAAGACCATTTTGGGGTTGATTACGCGCATATTCGATATGATGGACTACAACGGCTCGGAAATGAAAAAGAAGATTACGGGCTGTAAAAACGAAGTGTGGGTAGTGCCCGAAATGAAGGGACTCAGCCAATACGCCGTAAAGGATATGGATAAGGCATATGCCGAGGGGTATTGCGCCGCCAAGCTTAAAATGGCGGAAATAAAGGAACTAATAAAATAATAACAAACGCGGTTTTCCAACGCACGGTTTACTATGGATTTATTCGATTTTAACGGCAATGAAGAGAGCGCGAAGCCACTTGCCGAGCGTATGCGCGCAAACAACTTAAACGATTTTATAGGGCAAAAGCATATTGTCGCCGAAGGCTCGCTACTGCGCCGCGCAATCGCTCTGGACAGGCTGGGCAGTTGCATTTTTTACGGACCTCCCGGCACGGGCAAAACCACTCTTGCAAATATTGTCGCTTCCACAACCCACGGCGAGTTTATAAAGCTTAACGCCGTGCAGGCGGGCGTTGCCGACGTAAAGGCGGCGGTAAAGCAGGCGGAAGACAACTTAAAACTTTTCGGCAAGCGCACTTACCTTATGCTTGACGAGTGCCACCGTTTCAGTAAAACGCAGTCTGACAGCCTTTTGCCCGCAATAGAAAAGGGCACTATAATTTTTATTGGCTCCACAACCGAAAACCCGTTTGCCTCTATGACGCCCGCAATAGTATCGCGTTGCAGGGTGTTCGAGTTTAAAAGACTTTCCGCGGAGGACATAAAAAACGCGCTTGTGCGCGCTCTCGAAGATAAGCGGCGCGGGCTGGGGCAATACGGCGCAGTGGTGGACGCGGAAGCTTACGCGCACATTGCAGAGATGGCGGGCGGCGACCTGCGCGCGGCGTATAACGCGCTTGAACTCGCGGTGCTTACCACGCCGATAAATGCGGAGGGTAAAATTCACGTAACGCTTGCCGATGCCGAGCAATCTATACAGCGCAAGGCGCTCTCTTACGGCAAGGACGATTTTTACGACTATCTTTCCGCGTTCTGCAAATCGCTTAGGGGTAGCGACGCAAACGCCGCGCTGTACTACGCAATGCGCATAATAGAGGGCGGTGGCGACCCGCTAATCGTAATACGCAGGCTTGTCGTTCATTCCTCCGAGGACGTGGGTATGGCGGACCCCAACGCGCTTGTTGTTGCAACTTCCGCGCTAACGGCTTTTCAAAATATCGGTTATCCCGAGGGGCTTATACCGCTTGCAAACGCAATAATCTACGTGTGCGAAGCCCCCAAGTCCAACAGCGTTGTAACCGCGCTGGGCAAGGCGAAAGCGGATGCGAGGGAGGTGCGCGACGACGAGGGCGTGCCTGCGTACTTAAAAGACAATTCTTTCGGAACCAAGGCTGATAAGGCGCAGTCGCGGCTGTATAAGTACCCGCACGATTACGGCGGATACGTAGAACAGCAGTACCTGCCCGATAAGTTGAAAGACAGAATTTATTACGTTCCGTCCGACAACGGTTTTGAAAAGACGGTAAAGGAAATTCGCAAACAAAAGGGCAAAATGAACTGAATATTTGTTATAGGCGGCTTCTATATAAGTCGCCTTTTTAATTTAATCGTAAATGTTGCGGTATACATTACCGAACCCTCACCACCGCTGTCGCGGAGCCTCCCTCTTAGGCGTAAGGAGGAAGCCAAGGGGGGGGAGTGAGGTAACCTTTGCTATTATCCTTAATAAAAGAATAGCAATGCATTTCTTAAATTTACTACCTTAAATCTTGCCTTCCTCTTTAACAAGAAGGGAAGACAACAAGAAACACAGTACCTAACCCTTGCCTTCCTCCTTAACAAAGGAGGAAGGTGGCGCCGTTTAGGCGATGGTTCAAGGATGTGTATTTTTACCTTATTTAAGCCAAGAGAAGTGCGGCGGTTTTGCCGTTAATTTTCTTTGTAAAAACATTCTAAGGCGAGCGATAAACCTAATTTAAAACCCTCTACGTAGTGGCATTTTACAGCCTGAGCGTTTTCGTAACTTTCTAAATCGCAAAGTTTTTCAAAAATTTCCCGTTGCTCTTTTGTCAGCGTTTCTTCAAATTATGCGCTTAAACTTGTATACTGCTTTAAATATTTTTTATATTCTTCGTCGTACTTGATATTGTCCGAACTTATATGATTACACAAAAATATATCTTCTATCGTAGATTTCATTTTTTTCTCCTTTTAGTTTCAAATATCAAAATATTGATAACAATATTATAATATCAATATATTGGTATTGCAAGTATTTTTATTAACAATTTGATAAAATATTAAATATGGATGGGAATGAGATAAAAAATGCAAGACAATTAGGCGGCTATACGCAAGTGGAAGTATCGAAAGCCACAGGAATTGCGCAAAGTACATTAAGTTGGATAGAAAATAATCAAGGTGATGCAAATATCACACAATGTATCAAACTTGCGGATTTTTATAATATTTCTCTTGACGAACTTGTCGGCAGAGAATATAACAAACAAACCAAATAATATTTTACAATCGTACAAAATAGCTTTTTTACGTAGTGGCACTTTACTGCCTGCGCGATTTCATAACTTTCATAAATAGCAAAGTTTTTCAAGAGTTTCCCGCTGCTCTTTTGTCAGCGTTTCTTCAAATTATGCGCTTAAACTTGTATACTGCTTTAAATATTTTTTATATTCTTCGTCGTACTTGATATTGTCCGAACTTATATGATTACACAAAAATATATCTTCTATCGTAGATTTCATTTCCAACACCTATTAAAAAGTTTATAAAAAATATACTATAAACAAGTTTATAAGTCAAGCAATTTTATAAACATTTTTATATAATGTAAATATGAATATTTGCGATACGTTAAAATATCACCGCGTTTCAAGAGGCTTGTCGCAAAGCACTATTGCAAAGGACACGGGTATATCACAGCCCAAAATAAGCTATTTTGAAAGCGGACAGCATTTGCCTATGATTGACGACTGCATTAAACTTGCCGATTTTTACGATATATCTCTTGACGAACTTGTCGGCAGAGAATATAACAAACAAACCAAATAATATTTGACAACAGTGCAAAATAACTTTATAATTAGGGCATAATCATTTAAAGGCTAAGACGAAGACACGTTCCGCAATATTTCACCGCTTTACAGAGAGCGGGGGCAGGTGAAAGCCCCGTATGCAGGAATTGCGAGAATAACACTTTCGAGCCGTTTATCCGAACACGCGTCAAATATTTGCGCGCAAAGTAGGGTAAGCCGCAAAACCCGCGTAAGTGGTTTATAAGCGACCGCGCGGCTTAACACGCCGCAGGTAACTTGGGTGGTACCGCGAATTTATCATTCGTCCCGAGAGATACTTTTTTAAAAAGTATTTCACGGGGCGTTTTTAATTTTAAAAACAGGAGTATAGAATATGAGCACTTTATATCGCACTAAAACTGCCGACGAAATAAGCGAGAAGCTTGTAGGAAGAGAGGTAACGCTTGCCGGCTGGATAGAAAACGTGCGCGACCACGGCGGCGTTTCCTTTATCGACCTGCGCGACTTTTACGGCGTAGTTCAGGTTGTAATGCGTTCGCCCTCGCTGTTAAACGGCTTGAACAGGGAGGACTGCATATCCGTATCCGGCGTGATTGAAAAGCGCGACGAGGAAACGTACAACCCCAAAATCCCCTCCGGCACGGTGGAGTTAAACTGCAAAGCGGTAAAAGTTTTGGGTAAGGTGCGCGAACAGCTTCCCTTTGAAATTGTAACTTCCAAGGAAACGCGCGAGGACGTAAGGCTCAAATACCGCTTCCTCGATTTAAGAAACCGCAAGGTTAAGGACAACGTCGTTTTCCGTTCGCAGGTAATTTCTTTCCTGCGCGAAAAGATGACTAAATTGGGCTTTTTGGAGGTGCAGACGCCCATACTCTGCGCTTCCAGCCCCGAGGGCGCGCGCGACTACATCGTGCCCTCGCGCCGCTATAAGGGCAAGTTTTATGCTCTGCCCCAGGCGCCCCAGCAGTACAAACAGCTTTTAATGGTTTCGGGCATAGACAAATATTATCAAATCGCGCCCTGCTTCCGCGACGAGGACGCGCGCGCCGACCGCTCCCCCGGCGAGTTTTATCAGCTCGATTTCGAAATGGCTTTCGCCACGCAGGAGGACGTTTTCAAGGTGGGCGAAGAGGTGCTGTCAGAAACGTTTGAAAAATTTGCGCCCGAAGGCTACGCCGTTACAAAGGCGCCCTTCCCCGTAATACCATACAAACAGGCAATGCTCGAATTCGGCACGGATAAACCCGATTTGCGCAATCCGCTGAGAATAATCGATTTATCCGACTTCTTCAACAAGTGCACGTTTAAACCCTTCCAGAAAAAGTGCGTAAGGGCGGTTAAGGTGCACGCGGAAATGAGCAAGGGCTTCCACGAAAAACTTTTGGCATTCGCACTGTCAATAGGTATGGGCGGCTTGGGCTATCTGGAAGTTATGCCCGACAAAACCTATAAGGGACCCATCGATAAATTTATTCCCGCCGAACTCAAAGAGGAGATGCGCACGCTTGCGGGGCTGGAAGTAGGCGACACCATTTTCTTTATTGCGGACAACAAGGAAAAGGCGCCCAAGTTTGCAGGGCAAATCAGAAACGAGCTGGGCGAAAAACTCGGCTTAACGGAAAAGAACGCGTACCGCTTCTGCTTTATAAACGACTTCCCTATGTTTGAAACGGACGAGGAAACGGGGAAAATCGGCTTCACGCACAACCCTTTCTCTATGCCTCAGGGCGGGTTGGAAGCGCTTGAAAGCAAGGACCCGCTGGATATTCTTGCATATCAGTACGACATTGTGTGCAACGGCGTAGAGCTTTCCTCCGGCGCGGTGCGCAACCACGATTTGGATATAATGGTAAAGGCGTTCGAAATGGCGGGATACGACGAGCAGACTTTAAAAGACAAGTTCGGCGCGCTATATACGGCGTTTAAATTCGGCGCGCCTCCCCACGCGGGTATGGCGCCCGGCGTCGACAGAATGATTATGCTGTTGAAAAACGAGGAGAACATCCGCGAGGTAATCGCGTTCCCTATGTCGGCTTCCGCGCAGGATTTGATGTGCGGCGCGCCCAACGAGGTTACCGAAACCCAGCTAAGGGAAGTGCACATAAAAATAAGGCAGTAACAAGCCGCTCTGCATATGTTCGGCGGGGGCGGGCTGTTCCGCGTTTCTCGCCGCACTGCGCAATTGCGCAGGCAAAACTTTTTTGCGTTGCCGCGCTTTGCGGATAAAAGTCGGTAGGAGAGTATTAAAATGTCAGTAACTCAAAAGGAAATTAAAACCCTTGCAAGGCTTTCGCGGCTGGAATTTTCCGACGGGGAAATTGAAAAGTTTGCGCCTGAATTCGAGGAAATTATAGACTTTGCAAACACAATCAACGCGCAGGTGGAGGGCGATACCGGTTCTATCCGAGAGGTTGTCGCGCGCACCGTCAAGTGGGAGGACTTGCGCGAGGACGAGGTTAAAGAGAGCCTGCCCAACGAAAAAATCACCTCCAACGTGCAGGCGGAAAACGGCTACTTCCCCGTCAGGAGGGTGGTAAAATGAGGAGCGTAATTTCCCAACTTTCAAAAAAGCTGAGCGGCGGCGAGCTTACCAGCGTCGAACTTACCGAGCGGTACATCGCCGCGATAGAGAAGCGCAACCCGCAGTTGAACGCCTACGTTCATTATACGTTCGACGAGGCGCGTAAAAACGCCGAGCAAGCCGATAAGCTCATAAAGGCGGGCAAAGCCACGCCGCTTACGGGCATACCCTTTACGCTTAAAGACAATATTGCAACCGACGGCTTGCCCACAACTTGCTGTTCTAAAATCTTGCAGGGCTTTAAGCCCTATTACGACGCAACCGTCTGGGCTAAGTTAAAGGCGCAGGGCGCGGTGTTGCTTGGTAAAACCAATATGGACGAGTTTGCAATGGGCTCCACCTGCGAAAAGTCGTGCTACGGCGCGGCGTTGAATCCCGTGGATAACTCCCGCGTTACGGGCGGCTCTTCGGGCGGCGGCGCGGCGGCGGTGTGCGCAAATCTGGCGGCTTACGCGCTCGGCTCGGATACGGGCGGCTCTATCCGTCAGCCCGCTTCATTCTGCGGAGTTGTAGGCTTCAAGCCCACTTACGGCGCGGTTTCCCGCTACGGTTTGATTGCGTACGGCTCTTCACTCGACCAGATAGGACCTATGACCCACTCGGTAACGGACGCGGCAATCGTATACGACGCCATCCGCGGCGAGGATAGGGCGGACGGCACAAGTTGTCCCACGCCGCAGAGTAAAACGCAGTTAAAGGGCGATATTAAGGGCTTGAAGATAGGCGTTGCGCAGGAGTTTTTCGAGGGTATTTCCCCCGAAATTAAGGGCGCAATCGACAATATGCTTGCCGAATACGAAAGGGCGGGCGCGCAGATTGTCGAAGTAAGCATACCCGCGCTTAAACTCGCCTTGCCCGTGTACTATATAATCGCCTGCGCGGAGGCTTCTTCCAACCTCGGCAGATACGACGGTATTCGCTACGGCTTCCGTGCGGAAAATTACACGAGCGTAGACGATATGATAACCAAAACGCGCACGCAGGGTTTTGGCAAAGAGGTTAAAAAGCGCATAATGCTCGGCACGTACGTGCTGTCTTCGGGCTACTTCGACGCGTACTATAAAAAGGCTTGCCTTATAAGAAAGACGGTGGAAAGTCAGCTTGCTCAGGCATTTGAAAAGTGCGGCGTACTGTTTGCGCCCACCGCGCCCGTAACGGCGTTCCCCGTGGGATATTCGGGGGGCAACGCGGTGGAAACGTACCTTTCCGACGTATGCACCGTGCCCGTAAATATAGCGGGACTGCCCGCAATTTCCATACCTTGCGGCACGGATAAGAAAGGTATGCCGATTGGTATGCAAATAATAGGCAAAAAGTTTGACGACGCGCTCGTGCTCGATACGGCGTACTTTGCCGAAAGGGAAAATATTTCCCGCGCGGCGCAGGTTAAGGGGGGCGTTGAATTATGAAATACCGTCTTGTATCCGGTCTTGAAACCCACGTGGAGTTGGCGACGGCAACAAAAATTTTCTGCGGCTGTACAACGGCTTTCGGCGGCGAGCCCAACACCCATTGTTGCCCCGTATGCACGGGTCAGCCGGGGGCGCTTCCCGTACTCAATAAAAAGGTTGTGGAGTACGCTATCCGCGCGGGTCTTGCAACCCATTGCACGATAAACACGACAACGCACCTCGACAGAAAGAATTATTGCTATCCCGACCTGCCCAAAGCCTACCAGATTTCGCAGTTCGACAAGCCGCTCTGCGAACACGGCTACGTAGAGCTGGAAAGCGGCAAGCGGATAGGCATAACGCGTATTCATATAGAGGAGGACGCGGGCAAGCTTGTGCACGAAAGCGGGTATACTTTCGTTGACTACAACCGCGGCGGCGTTCCGCTCATAGAAATCGTTTCAGAGCCGGATATATCTTCGCCTGAGGAAGCCAAGGAATACGTTGAAAAGTTACAGCTGATTATGCGATATATAGGAGTATCCGATTGTAAAATGCAGGAAGGCTCTATGCGTTGCGACGTAAATATTTCCGTTATGCCCGAGGGCGCCGCGCAGTTCGGTACGCGCACGGAAATAAAGAATATGAACAGCATTTCGTATATCGAAAAGGCTATGGCGTACGAGTACTCGCGGCAAATCGAGGTTATAGAGGGCGGCGGAAAAATCGTTCAGGCAACTCTGAGATACGACGAGCGCACGGGCGAAACTTCGGTAATGCGCACCAAAGAGGACGCGCAGGACTACCGCTATTTCCCCGAACCCGACATTCTTACTGTGGTTATTCCCGAAGAAAAGGTTGAAGAGATACGCGCGTCTTTGCCCGAACTGCCAACCGATAAATTGCACAGATATATCGACGAATTGCATATAAACCCCGCCACGGCAAAGCTTTTGTATAAGTACAAGCTCGTCTGCGATTTTGCGGAAGAGGCGATTTCCCTCGGCGCGGGCGTGAAAAATACCGTAAACCTCATTGTCGGCACGTTGTATTCCAAGCTTGTAACCGAGGAGGACAAGGAGAAGTTTGCGCTTCCCGTTTCCGCGGAGGAAATGGCTAAGCTTGTAAAACTTGCCGACGGCGGTAAAATAAATATTACCCTCGCGCAGAAAACTCTTTCGGCTATGGCGGAGGAGGGCAAGCCCGTAAGCCATTATATCAAGGCAGAGGATTTGCAGGGCGTTGACGAGGGGCAGCTGGAAAGTATTTGCAGGCAGGCGGTAGAAGCCAATCCCGCCGCGGTTGCAGACTTTAAGGCGGGCAAGGAAAAGGCGATTTTTGCGCTGTACGGCTTTGTTAAAAAGGCTACGCAGGGCAAGGCGGATATAAAAAAGGCGGACGAAATTATAAAACGCCTTATAAAATAAGTAAACATAAATAACTATATGAGAAAGCCGCCGACAATGTGTCGGCGGCTTTAATTCATTTCAGAATAACCTTATTTAAGTATAGGCTGCGCCAAGGATATTCTTTATAAACCCGTCAACCGTCATAAAGCGACAATATTCAACATATAAATACCCTGTAAAGGGGAGTAGATATGTGGGATATTCATATGCGCATACTTGCAGAAGCCGAATACATAGTAAAAACCGACAGCACCGTCCGCGCGGCGGCAAAGCACTTCAATATCAGCAAATCCACCGTACATAAAGACGTAACCGAGCGGCTTATTGAAATAGATAAAAATCTTTACGGGCAGGTCAGGGACGTCTTGGATAAAAATCTGTCCGAGCGGCATATCCGCGGCGGTATGGCAACCAAGAGCAAATACGCCGTCCGTAGGAAAAATTTTTCATAAAAATTACTTTACAACGCCGAGTTTATAATTTGTAAATTGCCTTTTTGTATGATATAATCTAAAAGGTATAATATTGCATTAGGTAATTTTATGGCAAATTTATTGGGAATCGACGTCGGTTCGACAACGGTAAAGGTTGTTGCAATCGACTGTTCGGGTAAAATTTTATATAAATCTTATGTGCGGCACTTTGCCAAGGTAAAGGAAACGGTGCTTTCCGAGCTTGACAACGTGCTTAAAAAGTACCCCGCAAAATACAGCGCCTGTATTACGGGAAGCGCGGGTTTGGGGCTTTCTCAGCGTAGCGGCATAGCCTTTGTGCAGGAAGTTCAGGCGGCGTTTACCGCCATACGCAAGTATTACCCCGACGCCGACGCGGCGGTGGAGCTCGGCGGCGAGGACGCCAAAATTATATTTATTACGGGCGGCACCGAACAACGTATGAACGGCAGTTGCGCGGGCGGAACGGGCGCGTTTATCGACCAGATGGCAACGCTTTTAAACGTTACCGTGCCGGAGATGGACGAGCTGTCTTTGAAAGCCGAGCGCGTGTACCCCATAGCTTCGCGTTGCGGCGTGTTTGCCAAGTCGGACATACAGCCGTTAATAAATCAGGGTGCAAGCAAGGCGGATATTTCCGCTTCCATATTTCAGGCGGTTGTCGACCAAACCGTTTCAGGGCTTGCGCAGGGCAGAAGAATTAAGGGCAAAGTGCTGTTTTTAGGCGGTCCTCTTCACTTTTTAAAGGGGCTTAAAAACGCTTTTAAAACTACGTTGAAACTCGACGACGAAAACGCCGTTTTCCCCGAGGACGCGCCCTGCTTTATGGCTATCGGCGCGGCGTTGCACTCTTCGACCGTGCGCGAGAGGGAGCTGACCGAAATTATAGAAGCGGTTGAAAACTGTTCGGGAAGCGAGGAAATAATAACGGGCGAACCGTTGTTTTCTTCCAAGGAGGAATATACCCGGTTTGTTGCGCGCCACCGCGCCACCGACTTGAAATTTTGCGAAATTTCTTCCTATGAAGGGGGCGCGTATCTCGGTATAGACAGCGGCTCCACAACTACAAAACTCATTTTAATAACGCCCGACTGCCGAATTTTGTATTCTCATTACCAATCGAATAACGGACAACCCCTCGATATAGTAATAGAAAAATTAAAGGAAATTTACGCGCTTGCTGGCGGTAGAATTAAAATTTTGGGCAGTGCGGTTACGGGTTACGGCGAGGACCTTATAAAGGCGGCAATCAAAGCCGACTTCGGCATAGTTGAAACCGTGGCGCACTTTAAAGCCGCGCTTCACTTTAACCCCAAGGTCGACTTTATAATCGACATAGGCGGGCAGGACATAAAGTGCTTTAAAATTAAAAACGGCGCAATCGACTCCATAATGTTAAACGAAGCCTGTTCTTCGGGTTGCGGGTCGTTTATACAGACTTTTGCGCGCGCTATGGGGATGGAAATAGATAAGTTTTCCCTTTGCGGCTTGTACGCCAAGCACCCCGTAGAGCTCGGCTCGCGTTGTACCGTGTTTATGAACAGCGCGGTAAAGCAGGCGCAGAAGGAGGGGGCTACGGTGGAGGATATCTCCGCGGGGCTGTCCTCTTCAATCGTAAAAAACGCCATTTATAAAGTTATCCGAGCGGCAAGCGCGGACGAGCTTGGCGACAATATCGTCGTTCAGGGCGGAACGTTTTTAAACGACGCCGTTCTGCGCTCGTTTGAAAAGGAAACGGGCAAACAGGTCATACGCCCCGGTATTGCCGGGCTTATGGGCGCGTTCGGCGCGGCGCTGTACGCCAAGGAGAACGTTGCGAGCGACAGCACGACCATTTCCGACGGAGAAATCAAGAACTTTTCCTACTCTTCAAGGTCTACAAACTGCAAGGGCTGCACTTCCAACTGCAACGTAAACATAATTACGTTCGCCGATAAAAGCAGGTACGTTTCGGGCAACAAGTGCGAACGCGGCGCAGGTCTAAAACCGGCTTCCGCAGACCTCGATATTTATGCGTATAAGCAGGAGCGGCTGTTGCAGAGCGTTACGGGCGCAAAGGGTAAGCGCGGCAAGGTGGGAATTCCTTTGCAACTTGTAATGTACGAACAGCTTCCTCTGTGGGCGGGCTTTTTCGAAGCTCTCGGCTTCGAGGTTGTACTTAGCGAAAAATCTTCGCGCGAACTGTATTTCCTCGGTCAGCATACCGTTGCAAGCGATACGGCTTGCTATCCCGCAAAGCTTATGCACGGGCATATAGAAAGCCTTTTGGACAGCGGCGTAGACTTCATTTTTCTCCCCTGCGAAAGCTACAACATTGACGAGCACTGTTCCGTCAACCACTATAACTGTCCCGTCGTCGCATATTATTCCGAGCTTTTAAAGGCAAATAACGAGCGGCTTACGGACGAAAATTTCATAATGCCGTACGTAGATTTGAATGCGGAAAAGACGGCGGTGTTAAAGCTTCACGCCGCGTTGGGTAAGTACGGCGTTACTAAAAAGCAGGTGGCAAAGGCGCTTAAAGAGGGCTTCGAACGGCTGAACGCCTACCGCGCCGACGTGCGCGCGCGCGCCGACTATATTATAAAAAAGGCGGGCGAAGAGGGCAAACAGCTCATAGTGCTTGCGGGCAGACCGTACCACTTGGATAACGAAATCAATCACGGCATAAACAAGTTGCTCACGTCTTTAAACCTTGCCGTACTGTCCGAGGACGCCGTTTACGACCGCGCCGAACAGGTAAAGGTAAACGTTTTAAACCAATGGACGTATCACGCAAGGCTTTACAGGGCGGCGCAGTACTGTTGCGGGCAGGAAAACGTAAACCTTGTGCAACTCGTATCCTTCGGGTGCGGCATAGACGCGATAACGACCGACGAAGTGCGTTCGATAATGGAAAAGAACGGCAAGTTGTACACGCAGATAAAAATTGACGAAATAAACAACCTCGGCGTTGTAAAAATCAGGCTTAGAAGTATGCTTGCGGCAATCGAAGAGAGCAAGCGCAGGCAAGGGCGGTAATTTTATGGAAGAAGTAAAGACGATAGATTATACCGAAAATTACCCCAAATGGAAGGCGGAATACAAGCATACTCATAAAATACTTATTCCCGATATGCTCCCCTGGCACTTCGCAATTATAGAGGAGTTGTTGAGGCAGGAAGGCTACGACGTGGAAATTTTGAAAAACGACTCCCGCACGGTCATAGACGAGGGGTTGAAGCACGTCCACAACGATACCTGCTATCCCTGCCTTTGCGTCGTCGGGCAGTATATCGACGCGTTAAAGAGCGGTAAGTACGATTTGGAGCATACAGCCGTTTTAATAACGCAGTCTGGCGGCGGGTGCAGGGCTTCCAACTATATTCCGCTTATACGCAAGGCTTTAAAGGCGGAGTTTCCCAAGGTGCCCGTCGTTTCGGTGAATTTTTCGGGGCTGGAAAAGGACAGCTCTTTCCCTATGAGTTTAAAGCTTATGCTTAAACTCGTGTACGCCATTTTCTACGGCGACACCGTTATGTGGTGTTATAATCAGACAAAGCCGTACGAAGAGGAGGCGGGCGCGTGCGATTTTGTGCGCGACAAAGTGGTTTCGGAGATTACCGAAAGCTTTAAAAGTAAAAAGTACAAGCAGTTTAAAAGGTTAAACAACAGCATAATTACGGCGTTCGGCGCGGTTAAGCGCAGGGCTGAAAATAAGGTGCGCGTTGGCATAGTCGGCGAAATTTACGTAAAATACGCCTATCTCGGTAACAATCAGCTTGAAAAGTTTTTGCTTTCCGAGGACTGCGAACCCGTTGTTCCCGCCCTTATGGACTTTGTTCTGTACTGTATAGTCAACAATATAAACGACGGTTATTTTTACGGAAGAAAGGGCGTATTTTGGCAGGCGAACAAAATTTTATATAAAATTTTACACGGCAAACAGAAAAAAATTATTTCCTATTTTGAAAAGGTCGGCAATTTCGAACCCATTCACGACTTCGAACACTTGCGCAAATGTGCGGATAAAGTGTTAAATCAGGGCGTTAAGATGGGCGAAGGTTGGCTGATTGCGGCGGAAATGGCGGCTCTTGCCGAAACGGGAGTACAAAATATAGTCTGCGCCCAGCCGTTCGGGTGTCTGCCCAACCACATAGCGGGCAAGGGCGTTGTGCGCACGCTTAAAACTATGTACGGCGACGAAAACATAGTGGCGGTAGACTACGACCCTTCGGCAACCAAGGTCAATCAGGAAAACCGCATAAAGCTTATGCTTGCCACCGCAAGGGAAAATTTGAATAAATGAAATAATAAATAAAGACGCCGTGCGGCGTCTTTATTTATTAAAATAATTCATTGTTTTGCAAATCGTTTCGCCTTTTAAAATATGCCACAGCCGTTTTGCGGTTAGTGTGCGAAAGTACGGCAAGTGTGCCGACATATAAAATCAAAAAACCGATAGTAACGAGAGCAGAGCCGTCGTGGGTTATTGTAAATCCGCTTTCCGTGTCGGTAATTTCCGCAGTTGTAAACACCAAACTAAGCACAATTACCGCCGCAATCAGAAAGTTGTCGACTATAATTTTTGGCAGTCTGACAAAACCTTTACCTTTCTTTATAAGGACGACCGTACGGTACACCATTGAGCCTGTGCCGACGGCTATTAGCGGAATTCCTAAAATGAAAAAAGCGGGTGTGTAGCAGAAAAAACGGTGCGCTAAAAACGTTCAACCGCCCCAATTCCTTAAAGCTCATATCGCCCGCCGCGTCGGGTTGTTTATCATTGATTTGAGTATCTTTGAATTTGCCGTATAGCTTAATCGAAACGATTTCAATTGCCACCGAGGCGACAAATAATACGCATACGGCGACAAGTCTTATAATAAACACGTTTCTTAAAGACGGTATAGAAAATGGAAGGGCAAGCAAAATATATACTATCGTTTTGCAAAAGAAATCGGCAATACTGAGCGGTCTTAAATGTTGCGGCACGAGCTTGGAAAAGCTCGCCGACGGAAAACCCAACAGAAGTAAGAGGATAAAAATCAATAACACGTTGAAGCCGTGCAATTCCGACGAATTTTTCAGAAAGCAGACAGCAAATACGGTAATTGTGTAAAACGCAACCGACCATATTAAAGAACGGTTTATAAAACCTAAATGCATTATCCTTATATATAACTGCCGCGCGGCGAGTACTCGCCGCGCGGCTTTTAAGTTTTGTGGTGATAAGTCCGTACGTTTAATCCGTTAAATGACTTGCCCGCGGAGGCTCGCCGATTAGTGGCTGTATCTGTCGTTCTTTACGTTGTCGATTGAAAGTTTTGCTTTTTCAACAACGTTTTCTGCGGTAAAGCCGAAGTGCTCGAACAACTGTTTTGCAGGTCCCGATACGCCGAAGCCCGTCATAGTAATAAGCTCGCCGTAGTCGCGGCAGTACTTGTACCAGGCAAAATGGCTTGCCGCCTCTACGCATACGCGTGCCTTTACGTTTTTGGGCATAACTTCCTCTTTGTATTCCTCGCTCTGGCTTTCGAAAATTTCCATACAGGGTAGGGAAATGACCCTCGCCTTTATTTTTTCTTCCGCAAGCAGTTTCTGCGCCTCTATGCACTGCTCTACTTCCGAACCGGTGGCTATAAGCAAAACGTCGGGCTTGCCAGCGCAGTCGGAAATTACGTAGCCGCCTTTCAGCGCACCCTCGCCCGAATTTTCGTAGCAGGGCAGGTTTTGGCGCGTTTCAACTATAACAGTGGGGTTATGCGAGGTAAACGCCGTAACGAACGCCGCCGCCGTTTCCTTGCCGTCGCAGGGGCGGAATACGTTTACGTTGGGTATGGAGCGCACCATAACAAGCTGTTCCATAGGCTGGTGGGTAGGTCCGTCCTCGCCGACGCCGATGGAATCGTGCGTCATAACGTAAACTACGGGCAATTTCATAAGTCCGCTCATTCTCACGCCGGGCTTCATATAGTCGGCAAATGAGAAGAAGGTGGAGCAAACCGCCCTAAGACCGCCGTGCAACTGAATACCGTTGCAAATAGCGCTCATAGCGTGTTCGCGTATGCCGAAGTGAATGTTGCAGCCCTCCCTGTGTTCGGGCGAGAAGTATGCGCTTCCCTTAATTTCCGTCTTGGTGGAGGGAGCGAGGTCGGCGGAGCCGCTCATAATATTGGGTGAAACCTTTGCAATGGTGTTGAGTATCTTTCCGCCGCAACTGCGCGTTGCTTCGGGTTTATCGAAGTCGTACAGTCCGTTAATGCCCTTAACGTCCAAATCCACCGCGCCCATAAACTGCTTATACTGCGCGGCAAGCATAGGGTAAGCCTGTTCGTACTGTGCAAACAGCGCTTTCCATTCCTCTTCGGCTTTGCACTTGTCCTCGGCAATAGCAAGGCAGTGCGCCTTTACGTCTTCGGGGGCTTCGAACGCGGGCATAGTCCAGCCGAGCGCTTCCCTAAGCTTTTGTACGTTGCCTTCGCCCAGGGGCGCGCCGTGGCAGTCCGCGCTTCCCGCAAGGGGAGAGCCGTAGCCTATTTCGGTTTTGCATATAATTACGGAGGGGCGGGTCAAATCGCTCTTAGCGCGCTCGATTGCCGTGCGGAGAACGCCGAGGTTATTTGCGTTGTTCACCCTTATAACCTGCCAGCCCTGAGCCATAAATCTTGTTGCGGCGTCTTCGGAGAAGGTGTTTCTCATATCGCCTTCGATTGTTATGTCGTTGTTGTCGTACAATAAAATGAGTTTGCCAAGCTTTTGCGTGCCCGCGAAAGAGCAGGCTTCGTAGCCAATGCCCTCTTCTAAACAGCCGTCGCCCGTAAGCACGTAGGTGTAGTGGTCTACAATGGGGTATTCGGGCTTATTGAAAAGTGCCGCAAGGTGCGCCTCCGCAACGGCGAAGCCCACGGCGTTGGCTAAACCCTGACCGAGCGGTCCCGTAGAAGTTTCCACGCCGTCGGTGGTGCCGTACTCGGGGTGTCCGGGGGTTACTGAACCGAGCTGGCGGAAGTTTTCCAAATCTTCTTTCTTTACGTTAAAGCCGAAGAGGTGGAGCAGGGAATAAAGAAGCATAGAGCCGTGCCCTGCCGACAATATAAATCTGTCGCGGTTATCCCATTTGGGGTTTTTGTAGCTGAACGACAGGAAGTCTGCAAATAACTCGTAACCGAGCGGCGCGGCGCCTAAGCAGATTCCCGGGTGTCCCGACTTGGCTTTTTCGATAGCTTCCGCCGAAAGTACTCTGATTGTGTCAACGCTTTTCTGCTGTACTGACATTTGTTATCTCCTTACTTTTGTAATTTACACGTGCGGACTTTGCCGTCCGTCCGTTATTTTTCGCCGTTGATAAATTTTTTAAGGTTGGTTATATCCAAAAAAGGATATTTGTCCAACATATAATATAACTGTTTAGCCATGACTTTGTTGCCGCCTTCTTCGCCGCTTGCAAAGTTTATGGGTAGCACGGGGTCGTGCACGCTCTGTCTTAAAAGCGTCCAGCCTCCGCCGAAGCCCGCGGGGAAGTTGATTCTCACTCCCTCGTAATTGTCGGGCGCAAGCAGTATGCGGCTGTCGCTTTCTACAAAGTATTTAAGCTCTTTTATAATTCTGTCGCCCTCGTGCCTGAAATTCACCGACTGCTCGTTGAATTTTACGCGTATTTCGTTTTCTTCCACGGGGGAAACGAGATTGGCAATCAAATCGCTGAGTTTTTCGTGCTTTTGCGATTGGCGCGCATATGCAACAAGCAGTTTGCAAATGAGGTATGCGCCGTCGTCCATAAAATGGTTTTCGGCAAACGCCGCGTGCCCGCTCGTTTCCATAGCGAGGGGGCAGTACTCGCCGCGCTCGTTTCTTCTCTGCGCTTCCGAAATTACGTTTTTATATCCGCGCTTGTATCTTATGTGTTTGCCGCCCAGCGAGGCTATAAAGTCGGTCAAGCCGTCGCTCGTAACGCTGTCGGTTACAACCATGGCGGGCTTGTCCTCCAACAAAGTGGCGGCAGTAAGCGCAATAAGGTTATCCCTGTTGATAAGTTTACCGTTGCCGTCCACTATTGCCGCGCGGTCTACGTCGGTGTCGAAAATTACTCCCAATTCCGCGTGCGAAGCCAACACCGCCTGACAGAGGGCGTTTATCGCCACGGGGTCTTCGGGGTTGGGGGCGTGCGCGGGAAAGTTGCCGTCGGGAGTAAGATTGATACTGCCGTCGGTTATCGCGCCAAGCTGTTGCAAAACTTTCTTTACAAAAAAGCCGCCAACGCCGTTGCCCGCGTCTACTATAATTCTCTTGCCGAACAGCGGAGCCGATTTGCCCGTACCCGTTCTCACCACGCCCACAAGCTTGCGGCAGTACGCGTCCATATAAGATTTTTCTTCAACGTTGCCCCAGCTACGGGGAAGCGCTTCGCCCTTTTCTGCAAGCGCGATAATTTCGTCTATGTCAGCGCCGCTCAAACCGCCTTCGGGGGTAAAAAATTTAAGTCCGTTTCTGTCGTAAGGCAGGTGCGATGCGGTAATCATTATCGAAGCGTCGCACTCCCAATCGCTCTCTTTCAAAAGCATAAACATAGAGGGGGTTGTGCTTACGCCGCAGATTACAAGGTTGCAACCGCTTTCCACAATCGACTTTTGCACCGCCGCATAAATGGCGTTGCTGGAAATTCTCACGTCGTTGCCCACAGCCACGCGTAAAGTTTCCTTGCCCGTCTTGTCGGCCAGCCATTTCAAAAAGGCTTTTGTAATGTCGTAAATAGCTTCGATAGTCAAAGTTACTTCGTTTTCTTCGGTCTGCACCGCTATGCCGCGGATATCGCTTCCGCTCTTTAAAGATTTATATGATTTTTCTTCCATAGTAACCGTATTATACAATATATAGCGTTTAAATTCAAGTGTTTAAACGTAATTCCGTTTAATTTTGCTATACATAATTTTTCCGCATATAATGTCTTAAACACTTTATTTTTTTGCCGCACTATGTTATAATACGTATGTAAATAATTATTTTTGCGCAGTGCGGCGCGCATAAAAGAGTAAAGGAAGTATGGCAAAGGACAATTTTGTAGAAAATATCGCGGATATCGAAGCCGATTTTCCGCAGTGGTACACCGACGTATGTAAAAAGACGGGGCTTGTCGATTACGGTCCCGTTAAGGGCACAATGGTAATAAGACCGTACGGCTATGCTATCTGGGAAAATATCCAAAGGGAGATGGACTCGCGTTTCAAGGCTACGGGTCATAAAAACGCATATTTCCCTATGCTCATTCCTATGAGCTTTTTCACAAAGGAAGCCGAGCACGTTGAAGGTTTCGCCCCCGAAGTGGCTGTTGTAACGCACGCGGGCGGCGAAGAACTTGCCGAGCCATTGGCAATACGCCCCACTTCCGAAACGATAATAGGCAATATGTATTCCAAATGGTTGCAGTCCTACCGCGATTTGCCCATTTTAATCAACCAGTGGGCTAACGTTATGCGTTGGGAAAAGACCACCCGTCCGTTTTTAAGGACTTCGGAATTTTTATGGCAGGAAGGGCACACCGTGCACGCCACCGAAGAGGAGGCTATGGAAGAAACCATAAAGATGCTCGGCGTTTATAAGGAGTTTGCCGAAAACGTGCTCGCCATTCCCGTACTCTGCGGAAGAAAGACGGAAAAGGAAAAATTTGCCGGCGCGGTAGCCACTTTCGGTATGGAAGCTATGATGAAGGATGGCAAAAGCCTTCAATCGGGAACTTCGCACTACCTCGGTCAGAATTTTTCCAAGGCGTTCGACATAAAATTTCTTGATAAGGACGGCGTGCAGAAGTATGCCTATACCACAAGCTGGGGCACTTCCACGCGTATGATTGGCGCGGTTATAATGGCTCACGGCGACGCGCGCGGTCTTGTGCTTCCCCCCAAGGTAGCTCCCGAACAGGTGGTAATCGTTCCCATAGCCGCCAAAAAGGGCGGGGTTATGGAAGCTTGCCAAGACATAAAAACCAAGCTCGAAAAGGCTGGCGTAAGGGTTGTTTTAGACGATACCGACAACTCCCCCGGCTGGAAATTCAACGAATGGGAGATGAAGGGCGTGCCCGTAAGAATAGAGGTGGGTCCGCGCGATTTGGAGGCGGGCAAGGTTATGCTTTTCCGCCGCGACACGCTGGAAAAATCGGAGTGCGCGCTCGGCGCGACCGTTGAAACCGTCGTTTCGCTCTTGGAGTGCGTTCAGCGAGATATGCTCGAAAGCGCGCGCGCCCGCAGGGACGAAAAAATCGTTTCCGCAAACGACGCGGAAGGAATTTTAAGCGGCGTTGAAGCGGGCAACTTCGTAAAGGCGGGTTGGTGCGGTTGCCGCGACTGCGAGGATAAGATAAAGGAAAAAACAAACGCCACGGCAAGGGTAATTTGCGATAAGTTACAGCACGAAGTTTGCGCCGTATGCGGCAAGCCCGCCAAACACTCGGTTTATTTTGCCCGCGCGTATTAAAAATTTCGGTAATTTCGGGACAAACGTGCGCCTTGCGGCGTTTAAATATCGAAAGGCGATAAAAAAGACGCGGATAACAGATTATTCGGTTATTTAAAAGTCTATAATTATAAAAATTCCGTTAAACGGGGGTGTATTATGAAATATTGTATTCATTGCGGTTCAAGCGTTTTAGACGACGCCATCATCTGCCCTAAGTGCGGTTGCAGCGTTCAGTACGACAACGTAAGCAAAGCTAACGACTATAATAACTACAACGGTTATAACAACGTCGGCAACGGCTACGCGCAAAACTCCGCGCCCCGCCCCGTAGTAGATTCGTACTCTTCTATGTGCATAGCAGGGTTTATATTGTCCTTTTTCTGGACGCTTGTGGGGCTTATTTTAAGTATCGTCGCGCATAACGAAAGCAAGAAGACGGGTAGCGCAAAGTCGCTTTCCCTGTCCAAGGCGGGAATAATCGTTTCCTCGGTATTTTTGGGTATCGAGGCGTTTGCGGTTATAGTTTGCATTGCGCTTATAATTGTCGGCGCGGGATTAAGCAGCGCGCTTGTCTGGTATTGAGTAATTTACAATTTAAGCCCCGTTCCGTAAGGAGCGGGGCGCATTTTTGTTTTTAAGGTTGCAAAAGCGGCGCGGGCGTGGTATAATATACGCGTATTTTTTTATGGACGTAATAAAGGAAAAGTTAAAACTGTTGCCCGACAGTCCGGGCGTATATATAATGCTCGATTGTTACGGAAACGTAATATACGTGGGCAAGGCGCGCGTTTTAAAGAACAGGGTGCGCCAATATTTTCACAGCGCGCCCAAGCCCGAAAAGGTTATGCGTATGGTGGAAAATATAGCCGACTTCAACTATATTATCACGGCAACCGAAATCGACGCGCTCGCCCTTGAAAACAACTTAATAAAAAAATACAAGCCCAAGTACAACATACTTTTAAAGGACGATAAAACTTATCCGTATATCAAGGTGGACACGCGGGAAGAATTCCCCGGGTTTTACGTAACACGCAAAATAAAAAAGGACGGTTGCAGATATTTCGGTCCGTTTATGGGCGGCATAAATTATAAGGATATATTGGAAACCTGCCAGCTTTTGTTTTGCGTGCGGCTGTGCCGTACGTCCATAACGGCTACGCCCAAGCGCGAGTGCTTAAACTATCATATCCAAAAGTGTTGCGCCCCCTGCGCCCACAGAATAAGCAGGGAGGAGTATGCCGAAAGGGTAAAACAGGCGTTGAATTTCCTCGACGGCAACTATTCCGCCGCAAGCGAAATTTTAAAGAGCAAGATGCTCGCCGCCGCCGAAAACGAAGCTTTCGAGCTGGCTCTCGACTATAAAAACAAGCTTTCTATGCTATCCAAGCTGGAAGCAAAGCGTATAACCACCATAAATAAAGCTATCGACGCGGACGTAATAGCGTACGCCACAAACGGACTTTATTCCGCCGTGAGTATGCTTGTAACGCGCAAGGGGATAATGCAGGGAGGCGCGTCTTTCGCGCTGGACGACGCGCACACTTCCGACGCCGACGCGCTGACTTCGTTTATAACGCAGTACTATTCGGTACACGAACCGCCCGCGGAAATAATTGCGCAGGAGTATTGCGAAAAGGAGTTTTTGGAAGCGTTCTTTAAGGACAAGCTTAAAAAAAACGTTACAGTAACGCTTGCCAAGCAGGGCGTAAAGGCGCGCCTTTTGGATATGGCGGGCGAGAACGTGCGCGACTATCTGCTCAAATCGGTGGAGAGAATCAAGCACAAGGACGATATGACTTTAAACGCCTGCGAAAGGTTGCAAAATTTACTAAGTCTTTCGCGCTATCCGCGAAGAATGGAGTGTTACGACATTTCCAACGTTTCGGGCGTGGACAAGGTCGCCTCTATGGTCGTTTTTATCGACGGCGAGGCGGACAAAACTTCCTACCGCCGTTTCAGGATAAAGACGGTGGAGGGCGCGGACGACTTCGCTTCGCTTAAAGAAGTTTTGTTGCGCAGGCTTAAAAAGCTGGGCACCGAGGAGGAAGAGCGTTTCCCCAAGCCCGACCTTGTTATTATCGACGGCGGCAAGGGGCAGCTGAGCGCGGTAAAGCAAATATTCGACGAGTTGGGCGTGGACGGCATAGACTTGGTCTCGATAGCCAAGCAGGAAGAAGAGATTTTCACTCTGTCGAGCGCGGAAAGCGTAAAACTTCCCAAGAGCGATTATTCGCTTCGGGTAGTGCAGAGGATAAGGGACGAAGCCCACCGCTTCGCCGTAACCTACTTCCGCAACCTGCACTCCAAAAACAGTCTGGCGAGCGTGCTGGACGGTATAGAGGGGGTGGGCAAACGCAAGCGCATCGCGCTTATGGAAAAGTTTTCCAATATAGAAAGAATTATGAACGCCACGGAAGAAGAGCTTGCCAAAACCGAGGGAATAGGTCCCGCGTTGGCTAAGAAGATAAAGGCGTATCTCAGCGAGAATTTATGAAAGAATTGAATTGCAGACTAATAGTTTCCGACTTTGACGGCACGCTTGCAAACTCGGAAAATCAGGTTCCCGAAAGCGTGGTAAACGCCATAAATGCCTACGTAAACGACGGAGGAATCTTTGCCGTGTGCACGGGCAGGATATTGCCGTCCGTGCTTCCCCGCGCGAGGGGAATGGGCTTAAAGGGCTTGGTCGTCGCCTGTCAGGGGGCGGTTATTGCCGAAATTGAAACGGGCAAAATTATAAGAAACGTTTGCCTTGCCCCCGCGGAGGCGGCTGAAATTTGCAGCGCGGTAGAGGAGCTGGACGAAAACGTTCAACTCTACTTCGAGGACGGTTTTTACAGCAGTCTGCCCGCGGACGAAAAGCATTTAAATTATTACGAAAGCATTATAGGGGTAACGGCTCTGCATTCCGATTTGCCCCTGTCCGAGGTTGCGGCGGGCGGAAAAAAGGCGTTTAATAAAGTTGCGGTATTGTGCCGCCCCGAAGCTCAGGCGGAGCTGTTTAAAAAGCTTGCGGCGCGGCTTGGAAGTAAGTTCGACGTTACTTGCAGCGCAAAAGTGCTTATTGAAATTGCGCCGCTCGGCGAAACCAAGGGCGCGGCGGTTGAGTTTTTGGGCGCGCATTACGGCGTGCCCGTCGAAAGCTGTTGCGCCGTAGGCGATAATTTAAACGATATAACTATGATTGAAAGGGCGGGCGTAGGCGTGGCTGTCGGCAACGCCGAAAAAGAGCTTAAAGAGGTTGCCGATTACATAACCGTAACCAACGACGAGGGCGCGGTGGCGGCGGTCATTGAAAAGTTCGGGTATAAAGAAGTATGATGGAAATTTTAGCCCCCGCGGGCGACGAAAGTTGCGCGTACGCCGCAATCAATGCGGGCGCGGACGCAATATATCTCGGGCTATCGGCGTTTTCCGCGCGCAGTAGCGCGGCTAATTTCGATTGGCAGTCGCTGGAAAATCTAATTGCACGCGCGCACCTTTTCGGCGTAAAAATTTACGTGGCAATGAACACGCTCGTAAAAAATTCGGAGCTGAAAGAGTTTGTAAATAGCGCGGTTAAGGCGCACAATGCGGGCGCGGACGCACTAATAATTCAGGATATTTATCTCGGCGCATACTTAAAAAAGCTCTGCCCGCAAATGTGCCTGCATCTGTCCACGCAGGCGGGGGTAAACAACGTTTTAGGCGCGCAGTACGCCAAAGAGCTGGGTTTTTCGCGCGTAGTGCTGGCAAGGGAAACGACAATTGCCGATGTCGAAAAAATCTCCAAAGTTATAGAAACGGAGGCGTTTATTCAGGGCGCGCTCTGCACCTGTTTTTCGGGGCAGTGCTATCTATCTTCGTTTGCGGGCGGCAACAGCGGCAACAGGGGTAAGTGCAAACAGCCCTGCCGCAAGCAGTATAAAATAGACAGGCGGGGGTTCGAGGAATACGCGTACCGTATTTCCCTTTCCGATTTGTGCGTGGGCGAGGATATTAAAAAACTTGCGCAGGCGGGCGTTTCTTCCTTTAAAATAGAGGGGAGAATGCGCCGCCCCGAATACGTTTCCGCCGCGGTCGATTACTATAAAAAGCTGTTGGACGGAAGCGCGTGCGCCGCGCAATTTTCCGCATTGAATCGCGCATATAACAGGGGCAATTACACTAAGGGGCTTGCATTCGGGCAGGACAGGTCGCTAATATCTTCCGCCGTTCAGGGGCATATGGGCGAGTACGTCGGCGTAATTTCGGTTGAAAGCGGCAAGTATATCTGCCGCACTTCCGCGCGCGCGGGCGAGGGCGACGGCTTTAAAATTTTGAGAAACGGCAAAGAACTGTGCGGCGCGGCGTTCGGCGAAAGGGTAAAGGGCGGCTTTACGTTAAAGTGTTCCGTAAGGCTGAAAAACGGCGACAAAGCTTTTATTACAACCGACAATTCTTTAAGCAAAAACCTGTCGTCCGTAAGCCGCAAATACGAGTTGAAAATTTCGGCTGTGTTCGCTTGCGGCAAACGCCCCGTTGTAACCGTAAACGGCAGGCAATATACGGCGGATTTTGATGCGGAAGCTTCCCGCGGGAGCAGTTTTACCGCCGAAGATTTTAAAAAAAGCTTCAATAAAACGGACATATATCCGTACCAATTGGTTTACGGCGACATCTCCGTTGTTGGCGATATTTTTGTGCCCGCTTCCCTTCTCAACGCGTTCAGGCGCGAAGTTTACGCGCAGATTATGCGCGAACATTGCCCGAACGGTTCGGCAATGTACAGTCAAAACGTATGCCTTCCCAAACCCGAGGCTCAGCAAAAAAACGACAAAACGGCGATTATCGCGCGTTCGCTCCGCGGCGTAAAGGCGGATATAGGTATATTGAAACCCGACGCGTATAAAGGCGATTTGTCGCCGCTTTTAAAGGGCTTTACGGGCGAAAAATTCCTCTATCTTCCGCCCCGCCTGACGGACGGTGAATTGGAGGGTGTAAAGGGGCTTTTGCAGCCGTTCGACGGCATATATTGCGGGGGCAATTACGCCGTTCCGCTTGCAAGAGCGCTTGATAAAAAGCTTTTTGCGGGCGCGGGTTTCAATCTATTCAACTATGTTTCCGTAGATATGTGCCCTGCCGACTATAAGGTTATTTCCAAGGAACTTACCGTGGCGGAAGCCAAGCAGCTTGCTCGCTTTAATACGTTTTATCTTACGAGCGGCGATATAAAGGTTATGGACCTCGTTTACTGTCCGTTCGGTAAAACCTGCCGCGATTGCGATAAAAGGGACTTCTATATCCTTACGGACGGCGACGGCAGGGCGTTCCCGCTCAGGCGGTACGAAACGGAGGGTTGCCGCTTCGAACTGTACAACTGCGCGGAACTCAAATGTCAAAACGCGTTTACGGGAGCATTGAAAGTCGAAGTTTGTCCAAGCGGTTTTTACGCCCGAAACTCCAAGCGCGGGGAAAGCGGCTACACGAAAGGGCACTCCGAAAAACCCGTATTTTAAAAAATTTATTGTTTAAAAGATTATGGATAAATCAAATTTACGCAAACTCGAACTCGATAAAATCCTATGCGCCTGCTCGGAGTTTGCCTGCCTCAACTCCACAAAGAGCTCGCTTAAAAACCTTGCGCCATCGAGCGACGTTGCAGAGGTGCGCGAAAGGTTGGCTTTCACGCAGGAGTGCGACAGGCTTCTGTTTAAATACGGCGTGGGCAAAGTGGAGTACTTCCCCGACGTTCTGCCCCTTGTCCGCCGCGCGGCAAAGGGGGCGGCGCTTTCCTGCGGGGAGTTGCTCGACGTAAACGCCCTGCTCCGTTCGGCGCGCGCTTCGTACCGCGCGGTAAATTCGGCGGACGAAGATATAGTAATAATGAAAGGGCTTGCCGCGCGTCTGTATTTTGACGAGGCGCTCGAAAGGGATATAACCGAAAAGATTATAAATTCCGAACAGGTAAGCGACTTTGCAAGCGACGCGCTGTACTCAATAAGAAGCAAAATCAAAAGCTTAAACGAAAGGATAAGGAGCAGTCTTTCCGAGTATGTTACGGGCGCCAACACGGCGTATTTGCAGGACAGCATAGTAACCATAAGAAACGACAGATACGTAATTCCCGTCAAGGCGGAGTACAAGGGCAGGGTAAAGGGCTTTGTGCACGACCGTTCGCAGTCGGGCGCGACTTTCTTTATCGAGCCGGAGTACGTTTTGAATTTAAACAACGAACTCATTTCCCTTACGCTCGACGAAAAGCAGGAAGTGGAGCGCATTTTAAAAGCCCTGTCGGCGCGCGTCGGCGCAATGGCGGATTTGCTGGAAAGGGATATAGAGGCGCTTACGGAAATTGACTTGAATTACGCGAGGGCGGAGTACGCCTACTCTATAAAGGCGACCTGCCCTAAAATAAATAAGCGCGGTTATGTAAACATCGTAAAGGGGCGGCACCCGCTGATAGATAAAAACACGGTTGTGCCCGTTTCGGTAGAGCTGGGTAAAGACTATTCTTTTTTACTTCTCAGCGGCGCAAACACGGGCGGCAAGACGGTAACGCTTAAAATGACGGGGCTGTTCTGCCTTATGGCTGAATGCGGACTGTTTATACCCGCGGCGGAGGGCAGCGAAGTGTGCGCGTTCGCCAACGTGTTCTGCGACGTGGGCGACAGTCAGAGCATAGAGGACAGCCTTTCAACCTTTTCCAGCCATATGACAGCCGTGTCGGCGATTTGCGACGGAGCGGACGGCGACAGTCTTGTGCTGATAGACGAGCTGGGCGGCGGCACCAATCCCGACGAGGGGCAGGCAATCGCCCGCGCCGTAACCGAGTACCTGCTTGCGTGTGGTGCCAAGGGAATTATAACCACGCACTTCACCGCGCTGAAAGAGTTTGCCTACGCGTTGGGCGGCATTGAAAACGCGTCTATGCAATTCGACAGCGCAACGTTAAAGCCGCTTTACAGTATAAAAATAGGTCTTGCGGGCGCAAGCAACGCGCTTGCCGTTTCCCGCAGGCTGGGTATGAAGCCCGAAATACTTGCCGCGGCGGAGAGCTATCTTTCCGACGAGGGCAGAAGTTACGACAATATTTTAAAGAGGGCTGAGGAGAGCCGTCTGGAAGCCGACGCGGCGGCGGAGCGCGCCCGCAGGCTGGAAACCGAGTGGGGCGAAAAGACGGAACAAGCCAAAAAGGTCTTGGCTTCGCTCGAACGGGAAAAGAACAGTCTGGGCGCAAGCGCAAGGGCGGAGAGCAGGCGCATTATAAACGAACGCACAGCCCGCGCCGAGCAACTGCTTGAAGAAATCGAGGGTATATTTGCCAAAGAAGAACTTACGCAAAGCGATTTAATACGCGCGCGTACTCTGAAAAACAAATTAAAGGACGAAGCGTACAGGCAGGAAGAAACGACATCGGTGCAGGAGTACCGCCCCGCTACGGCGGACGATATTAAGGTGGGCGGCGAAGTGTTTGTTGAAAGTATGCAAAGCGTAGGTACGGTGCTTTCGTTCAACAGGGCTAAGGGCGAGGCGGAAGTTGCCTGCGGAAGCATTAAGTTGAGAGTAGGGCTTTCGGGCTTGAAATATCTGCCGCCGTCAAAGCGTCAACCCGCGGCGCAAAAGGGGCAAAAGGTTAAGGTGGTTAAAAAGTTTTCTCCATCGCAACCGACGTTTGAAATAAACGTAATCGGGCTTACGGTGGAGGAAGCTCTCTACGAAGTGGAAAATTTTCTCGATAAGGCTTTAACCGACAATTTGGAGCAGGTTAAAATTATACACGGCGTAGGCACGGGCAAACTGCGCGCGGCAATCGCTCAAAGGCTTAAAAGCCACCGCGGGGTAAAAGAATTCCGCGCGGGGGCGTACGGCGAGGGGGAAATAGGCGTAACCGTTGTCCTTCTTAAATAAAACTGCAATTCTACATTTGTCAAACCCTAAATAAAATAGTAATACTATTATATTTTTAGGGGCAAACTATTGAAAAATAAAATAATATCGGTTATAGTTAATATCGCATTGTGCGCAATAATCGCTTCGATTAGCATAGTAGGCTTTGTCGGCGGCGAAGCGGCGGAAGTTACTTCCGACGGCGAAAACCTGTACTATAAGTCGGAGGCGGGCAAGGGCGTAAGCTTAATGTTCAACGTATACCAAAACACCCGAAACGTTGAAGCCATTATGGACATTTTGGACGAATACTCGGCAAAGGCGACTTTTTTCCTCGGCGGTTGCTGGGCGGACGACAACATCGACTGCGTGCGGCAAATTGCAGAGCGGGGGCACGAGGTGGCTTCCCACGGGTATTTCCACAAGGACCATTCCAAAATGACTTACGAGCAGAACCTTGCGGAAATACGCCCCAGCGTAAAACTTGTAAACGCCATTCTGGGTAAGGAAATAACTCTGTTCGCCCCGCCATCGGGCGCGTTTAACGACAGCACCGTAACGGCGGCGGCTTCGCTTGGGTTAAAGACGATTATGTGGAGCAGGGATACAATCGATTGGCGCGACGGCGACGTGGCTCTGATAACGAGCCGCGCCACAAAAAATTTGCAAACGGGCGAATTTGTGCTTATGCACCCTATGGACGTAACGGTCAAAGCGCTTCCGCAAATACTCGGTTACATAAGAGAAAACGGCTTAACCGCCGTAACCGTCTCTTACAATTTAGGAGAATAATGGTACATTTTAAACAACTCGACAACGGTATAAGGTTGATAGTAAAGGAAATGAGCGGGCTTATGTCCGTAAGTATGGGCATTATAGTCGGCACGGGCGCGTGCGTGGAGAGCGACGTCGAGGACGGAATTTCTCACTTTATCGAGCATATGCTCTTTAAGGGCACAAAAAAGCGCACCGCGTTTCAGATTTCCGACAGAATGGACGCAATCGGCGCGCAGGTAAACGCCTTTACGAGTAAAGATATAACCTGTTACTACGCAAAGTCCACTTCCAATCACGCGGCGGAAGCTTTCGAAGTGCTTTCCGACCTGTTTTTAAACAGCGTGTTCCCCGAAGAGGAATTGAAGAGGGAAAAGGGCGTTGTGGTTGAAGAAATAAGTATGAACGAAGATACTCCCGACGACCTTTGCCTCGATTTGCTTTCGAAAGCTTTTTTCGGCGAAGAGAATTACGGCAGAAACATTTTGGGAAGCAAGAAAAACGTCAAGGGCTTCACCCGCGAGGATATTCAGGAGTATATGAAGGACAGATATACCGCCGACAATATAGTAATATCTATGGCGGGCAATATCTCCGTCGCGCTCGCCGAGGAGCTCGTCTGTAAATATTTTTCACAAGTGCCGTCGGTTAAGGTGCAAAAGCGCGCGTTAAACGTAAATTTAAAGTCGAAAAATCTTTACAAATCCAAGGATATCGAGCAGATGCACATAGCCATAGCCTATCCTTCTATGAAGAGGTACGAAAAGCTGTGCGACGCAACGCAGATTATGAACGCCGTGCTCGGCGGCAGTATGTCCTCGCGCCTGTTCCAGACCGTGCGCGAAGAGCTGGGGCTGGCTTATACCGTTTATTCCTACGTTACTACTTACGAGCAGTCGGGCGCGCTCACCGTGTACGCGGGCGTAAACGCCGAGCATTATATGCAGTCGCTCGAAGCCATTGAAAAATGCATAGGCAATTTAAGAAAGAAAGACTTAACCGAGGACGAGTTTAAGAGGGGCAAAGAACAGCTTCTCTCTTCGCTAATTTACGCGCAGGAAAGCACAAGCTCGCAGATGCTTCTGTACGGCAAGGAACTCATTTATTCGGGCAGGCTGTACGACTTCGAGGACAGGGTGGGCAAGCTTAACGCCGTAACCCTTGCCGACGTGTGTCAGGCGATAGAGTACAACTTTGACGAAACGTACCGCGCCACCGCGCTTGTCGGCAACGTGGACAAGCCGCTGAAATGAGCGAACGTATAATCGGGTTTGCGCCGTTTTTTCAAAGCGACGCAAAAGTACTTATTTTGGGCAGTTTTCCGTCGGTTAAGAGCAGGGAGCAGAGCTTTTATTACGGACACCCGCAAAACGCTTTCTGGCGCATAATTTCAACCTTTTTCGGCGAGGACAAGCCGATTTGCGCAGATGAGAAAAAGGCGTTTTGCCTGCGCAACAAAATAGCGCTTTGGGATATAGTAACCGACTGCGAAATAGTCGGCAGCCGCGACGAAACAATTAAAAATTTTACCGTGGCAAATTTGCAAGAAGTCTTGCAAAACGCGCCGATAGAGTGTATACTGATAAACGGCGGTCGGGCGTATTCCATATTCGAAAAGCACTACGGCGGGCTTGAAATACCGTATTTTAAGCTTCCGTCAACCAGCCCCGCCAACGCGAGAAGAAAAGATGACGAATGGTACGTTGCTCTACGGAGAGCTTTTAACAGAGATTAAAAAATACTCCGAGCCAGATTACGCCGCGTTTCATAAGCGGTTGTTAAAAAACGAAAGCCTGAACGTATTGGGCGTGCGTATCCCCACTTTGCGAAAGCTTGCAAAGAAGTATAAAGATTGCGTGCCCGCGCTGTTGACTTTCCCCGACGAGTACTACGAAGTTACGTTTTTAAAACTGCAAGCCGCCGCGTTTTTGCCCTACGGCGAATTTGTAAAATATGTGGATAAATGCGTTGCTATAATTGACAACTGGGCTGCTTGCGATTGCTTCGCTCCCAAATGCATAGCAAAGCACAGGGAAGAATTTTTAGAGTACCTAAACGGTTTTATGCTTGCGGGCGGGGAATACGAACAGCGGTTTGCGCTTACTACGCTATTGCATTTTTACGTGGAAGAAAATTGGCTAAAAGTTATATTTTCCTTTGTTAGCAAACGCGCGAATTTGCAATTTTACTACGTGCATATGGCGGCGGCGTGGCTTATTGCCGAAGTTTTGGTAAAGCATTACGACCGCGGCGTGGAGTTTTTGCAAAGCGGCGCGCTGGAAGCTAAAACCCACAACAAAGCCATACAGAAAGCGCGCGAAAGTTACCGCCTGACCAACGAGCAGAAAGATTATTTAAAAAGTTTAAAAAGATAATAATTGCAACAATTTTTGCAAGAGAGGAATTTAATGGAAATCGTTAAACAACTGACGGAAGAATTCAAACTCAGACCCGACCACGCCGAAAACGTGGTAAAGCTTTTGGACGAGGGGAATACGATTCCCTTTATCGCGCGCTACCGCAAGGAGCTCACGGGCGCGATTGACGACCAGATTTTAAGGCAGTTTGCCGACAGGTACGAGTATTTGCAAAATCTGGAAAAGCGCAAGGGCGAAGTTGCCGCGGCTATAACCGAGCAGGGCAAAATGACGGAAGAAATAACCCTCGCTATTGCCGCCTGCGCCACGATGACGGAAATAGAGGACGTTTACCGCCCCTATAAGCAAAAGAAAAAGACGCGCGCGTCGGTTGCAATTGCAAAGGGCTTGCAGCCGCTTGCCGACTACATACTCGCTCAGGAGGGCGACCCTTGGGCGGAAGCGGAGAAGTATATTTCCGAAGAGAACGGCGTTGAAACGGCGCAACAGGCTGTCGACGGCGCAAAGGATATAATCGCGGAAATGGTTTCCGACAACGCCGAACTGAGAAAGAAGTTGCGCGCGCTTATGGAAAACCACGGCGAAATACAGGTAAAACTCGTCAAGGACGACGGCAAGGGCACATACGATATGTACGCCGACTATTGCGAGCTTATACCCGAAATAAAAAATCACAGAATTCTCGCCATAAACCGCGGGGAAAAGGAGGACTGCCTTCGCGTAAAAATAGCGTTCGACGCGGACGTTGCAAAGCGCGTTTGCGCGGCTAAGTACGTAAAGAGCAAGGGCGAGTGCGCCGAACTCATCAAACAAGCCGTGTCCGACGGCTACGACAGGCTTATTCAGCCCTCAGTCGAGCGCGAAGTGCGTTCTATTTTAACCGACAGGGCAAGCGAACAGGCTATTCGTATGTTCGAGGTAAACTTGCGCCCCCTTCTCTTACAGCCCCCTGTAAAGGGCAAAGTAACTCTGGGGCTGGACCCCGGCTACCGCACCGGCTGTAAAGTTGCGGTTGTCGACGATACGGGCAAAGTGCTTGCCACTTCCGTAATCTACCCCGTGCCCCCGCACAGCAAAATAGAAGAGAGCAAGCGCATAATCAAGGACTTGATTGCCAAACATAAAGTCGACGTTATTTCCATAGGTAACGGCACGGCGGGCAAGGAAACTGAAATCTTCGTTGCCGAGCTGTTGAAGGAAGTCGACAGGGAAGTTTCTTACGCCGTCGTAAACGAGGCGGGCGCCTCCGTATATTCTGCAAGTCCGCTTGCCGTGGAAGAATTTCCCGACTACGATTTAACGCTCCGTTCGGCGATATCCATTGCCCGCAGGTTGCAGGACCCTCTTGCCGAACTCATTAAAATCGACCCCAAGTCGATAGGCGTAGGTCAGTATCAGCACGATATGGATAAAAAGCGTTTAGACGCCGTTTTGGGCGGCGTGTTGGAGGACTGCGTGAACAGCGTAGGCGTAGACCTTAACACCGCAAGCGCTTACCTTTTGCGCTACGTGGCGGGTCTTAACGCGGGCGTTGCCAAAAATGTTATTGCCTACCGCGAGGAGAACGGCAAATTTACCGAAAGAAAACAGCTTTTAAAGGTGCCCAAGCTGGGCGCCAAGGCTTACGAACAGTGCGCGGGCTTTTTGAGGATAGTAGACGGCAAAAATATTTTCGACAATACCGCCGTGCACCCCGAAAGCTATGAAAAGGCGGAAAAACTTTTAAGCCTTTTCGGATATACGGCAAACGACGTAAAGGCGGGCAATTTGAAAGAATTACCCGTAAAAATCAGGCAGTACGGCGACGACAGAGCCGCCGCATACTGCGGATTGGACAAGGCGACTATGAACGACATAGTAACCGAATTGTTGAAGCCGGGGCGCGATATCCGCGACAGCCTGCCCTCGCCCATACTCAGAAGGGACATAATGAGCATAGAAGATTTGTCCGTGGGAATGGTTGTTGAAGGCTCGGTGCGCAACGTAATCGACTTCGGCGCGTTTATAGACATAGGCGTGCATCAGGACGGGCTTGTGCACGTTTCCGAAATTACCGACCGCTTTATCAATCACCCTTCCGACGTGTTGAAGGTGGGGCAGAAAGTAAAGGCTGTAATAATTAACCTCGACGTCAAAAAACAGCGCATAGGCTTATCCATCAAGCAGTTGAACAAGTCGCAACAGGCAAAGTAAAAACTTCTTGACACGAACGCTGTTTGGGAGTATAATTTTTATATAAATTTTCAGGAGATTATCGATTATGTTTGATAAAATAGCAAAACTTCTTGCGGAACAGCTTGGTATACCGCAGTCGAAAATTACGTTGGAAAGTAAGATTGTAGAGGACCTCGGCGCCGATTCCCTCGATGTTGTAGAGCTGCTGATGACCCTCGAAGACGAAACGGGTAAAACCATTCCCGACGAGGAGGTAACAAAAATCAAAACCGTCGGCGAGATTGTGGAAGTGATTGAAAAGCTTTAATTTTTAACAGAGTATTTTCAGCCCGCGCGTTAAAAAAACGCGCGGGCTTATTTTGTTTTTTGCCCATAAACGCGCCCGCAATTGCAAAAACGCAAACTCCCCGCATATAATGCAGTAACTATATTTTTTACGGGAGAAAAACGTCTTGGAATGGTTTATGGGACTTTCGGGCTGGCTTCAAGCGCTTTTGGCAACTCTGTTTACCTGGGCGCTTACGGCGCTTGGCGCATCGCTCGTATTCTTTTATAAAAACGTAAGCAAAACGGCGTTTTGCTTTATGCTTTCGGGCGCGGCGGGCATTATGCTTGCGTCGTCCTTTTTTTCGTTGCTTTTACCCGCGCTCGAACAGGGCGGGCAGTATTCGTATATCATACTCACCGCGGGCTTTATACTCGGCGGCTTGCTTATAACGCTAACCGATATTTTAATAGGCAAGCTGAGTAAAAACAAGGATGAAAAGAGCCGCTCCTGCGCGGTTATGTGCGTTGCGGTAACCGTACATAACATACCCGAGGGCTTGGCGGTAGGCGTGGCGTTCGGCGCGCTGTCGCTCGGCGGCGGCGTGGGGGCGGTCGCGGCGATTATGCTTGCGGTGGGCATAGGCATACAAAACTTTCCGGAAGGAATGTGCGTTGCTTTCCCCCTGCGCGCAAACGGCTATTCGCGCGTAAAGAGCTTTTTAATAGGTCAGCTTTCGGGCGCGGTGGAAATAGTAGCGGGCGTAGTGGGCGCGCTTGCCGTTACGCTTGTAAGCGGTATTCTGCCTTTTGCCCTCGCGTTTTCCGCGGGCGCAATGGTGGCGGTAGTCTGCTCCGAACTTGTGCCGGAAAGCTTTGAAACGGATAAGTTAAAGGCAACTATCGGCGTGGTTTTAGGCTTTGCGCTTATGATGATATTGGACGTTGCGTTCGGATAAAAATAAAAAAATTTTTATAAACGGTTGCAAATTTTGTTTGTACGTGATAGAATACAGTTGCCAGACAAGTTGAATAAAAAGTTATCGGATGGGCACACTATATGCGCAGTAGTGTAACCCTTATTTTAGCGTTACGTTTTTAGCAACGCGTTTGCGGAATTTATCCGACTCATTCGATAACTCCATTCGAATAACAACTGTCTGGCGACTGTTTAGGGTACGCATTGCGGGCGGTCCTTAAACGGACCGCCTTATTTTTTGCCCGCAAATTAGGAGTTATCGAATGAAAATAAAATTTTTAACGGTTTTAGCCGTTTTGTCGGCTATGCTTTGCTGTACTCTTTTTCCGGCGTGCGGCAGTACTTGTAAAGCCGAATATAGCGATATGACGGTTTACGAGTACGTTGAGCCTACCTGCACTAAAAAGGGAAGAGAAACTTACTATTATTGTAATTTATGTAAAAAATATTGGACAACCCCCGCGCATAAAAAGGAGACAAGCCCCGAAGCCAACGTTTTGGATAAGTTAGGGCATATTTACAAATATGGTAAATGCGTGCACGAAGGTTGCGGCAAAATAGACCCCGCTCTGCTGCCCGATACGTTGAATATCCCCGACATAGAAGTTTCGGATATAGGTATGCTTACTTGGGGCGGTATTAAAATCGCCAGCAAGTACCGCGTGGAAATTACTGACGAAAACGGACAAAAACACGCGTACGATATTTCCGACAGTCAGCCCTGCGAGTTGAATTTAGCCAACCTCGAAGACGGGCTCCAACTTGCCTACGGCAAAAATTACGCCTCTATCACGGCATATAAACCTTACAGTGAAAATATCGACGGCGAAACGGTAGCCGACGATATCCCCGTAACTGAGAGCAAGAGCGATTTTATTGCAATCAAGCAAAACAGCGGTTATTCGTCAACGACCTTAAATTATGCCGACGAGCTTATATCCATAAACGGCGCATATTCCGACGTGCGCACGGATAACGGCGAAGAATACATACTCATCGAACAGCAGATGAGCGCCGACGCACAAAACGTAAAGTTTAATTTAAGCAGTAAAGTTAAAGCGGCTTCGGGTTGTTTAGTAAGCTACTATAAGGATAAAAATTGCACGAAAGAAATAACGTCTATGGATTGGAAATTCTGGTCTACGCCCGCAGGCGCAACCGATTATTACGTAAAGGTGGAAGGCGTCGTTTCCAAAGTTTATACCGTGCGCGTTTTGGCGGTTAAGCCCGTAGAAGTCAACTTGCTCAAAGCCGAAAGGACGGGTATGTGCCAATACTATTTCACAAAGCTTATCGATGGGCTAACCGTTTTGGAAAACGACTATATCGACGTAAATATGTTCTATGCAAAGGTAGAGAGCTCTTCCGACGTGGTAATCGACGCCGACTTTAAAATGTACGGCGGTTCCACGGACTGCATAATGCCCGTATGCCAGGGCAAATCTTATAACTTCTACGTTATAGACGACAGTTTGCTCGGTTCGGTGGAATCTTCCGTCAAAAAGTACGGCGCTATGTTCGACAGTAAATTTGTTTGGGGCGATAACGGTATGCCGTCGTATTGGACACTGTCGCTCCGCAGCGATTACACGGGTAATGGCGCGTACGTTCCCTATTACTTCGGCGAGGATTGCGTAGTGCCTACCGTACATACGCTGGGGTACAGCAACAACCTGCAAAGGGTAGTATTTGAAAGCGGACATACCGCGCTTGCAAGTCAGCTTTTCTCCGGTTGCGGAAGTATGACCGAGGTATATATACCTAATTCCGCAAAGGACAACTTGGGCGACTTCCTGTTCCCTGCGGCGTTAAAAGATACTTTAACCGTCTATTGCGAATACAACATACCTAACGGCAGATGGAATCAAATAAGCGGAAGTATGAAATATTTCAACACCGTACAAAACGCTACAATTCCGTCGTATGACCAAATAAATTATTAAGCGGTAAATTCAAGCGCCCGCGGAAGTATTTCCGCGGGCGCGGTTTTTTTGCACTCAATTTTGTGATAAGCTGGAAGTTGAAACTGTAAATTTTATAAAAAAATAATTTATTACCGTAGTAAAACCGCGGGCAACCTTAAAATAAGTTGCCCGCGGTTTTTGTGATTATTTTAAAGTAATATATTTTTCAGGGTCTTCTGCTTGTCCGTTTACAAAAACTTCAAAATGCAGGTGGTCGCCGTCATTGTTTTCCGCGCCGCAGGCGGGTTGCACGGTTGCTATCACGTCGCCTTTATTAACGGTATCTCCCACGTTTAATGTCGGTATTGCAACGGCGTAAGTATACTTGGTAATAAATTTGTCGTTGTGCCTTATGGTAATTTCAGAGCCCAATATCTCGTCTTCTTTAATCGCCTCTACAACGCCATTTTCAGCCGATACGATTTGCGTATTTGCAGCGGCTCCGAAATCTATGGCTCTATGCATTACCCAAGCACCCATACCGTTTTGCACAAACTCAAACTTTTTCAAAACTGTCGCGTCTAAGATTGGCAAAATAAAATTTAATACAACGGGTTCCGGATACCCGCAAACGGTGCAAACTTTGTTTTCAAAAGTGTGTTCGCCGATTTCGAGCGATTCATAACAATCCGAACAGGAAATATAGTGTTTGCTTTCATCTTTATTGACGAGTGGTTCTCCGTGTCCTTTCGGCGGCAATACTTTCATTTCCATATGTCCGCACGCGCATCCGCGCAACTGTACCTCCGATTGTGTGCAGTTGCTTTTGTTTACCGGTTGCCATTCCCCGAAAGAATGGGTATGTGCGCCTTCTATTTCACCGCAGTCGATTTTGTCGCCGTTGGTAAGCACAACAAACAGACGCCCGTCTTCGATATAAGCGTTTTCAACGCCTACGCCGTCCTTACCGTCAACTCCGTCCTTACCGTCGGCACCGTCCTTGCCCGAAATCAAAGCAATAAATTCTTCCAACGTGCCGCCGTAACCTAATTTTTGCGCTTGGGCGTAAACGGTAGCTTCGTCGTAATATTGCGCGTCGGACGAGCGCAGTTTGCAGGCGGACGCGGCAAACGAAAGGGTTGTTGCCGCAACGGCGCAAGCCGCTATTGCTAAAATTTTTTTAATAGTTCCGTTCATTTTATTTCTCCTAAAAAAATAAGGGCGCACCTGAAAGGAACGCCCGCATATTGTTCCCGTATAGTTGCGCTAATTTTCCGAATACACAGAAAAAAGGGTACAATTATGCCTCAGTAACCTCTGTGTTCATCATTAAATTAGCGCACATCTATTGTAAATACTAATTGCAAAAAAATCAAGTAAAAATTTTAAATTGCATAAAAAAAAGACATAGCCGCAAAATATTTGTATGGAAAATAATTCTTTAAAAGTAAAATCTTCGCGCCCCTCGGCAATCGTTATAGGCGGCAGTTCGGGCATAGGGTACGAAACGTGCGTGCGCCTTGTAAACCGCGGCTGGGCGGTTACCAACATTTCCCGCACGCCCTGCAACAACGCCAAAGTGCATAATATCTGCGCCGACGTGGCTTACGGAAGCGAAGCATTCGACGCAATTTCTTCCACGGCGGAAAAGTTGGGGCTTAACGCGCTCGTTTATTGCGCGGGCTTTTCAATGGCGGCGCCCATAGAATACGTTAAAGAAACCGACTATAAATACCTTTTCGAGGTAAACTTTTTCGGCGCGCTCAAAGCCGTTCAGGCGGCGATTCCGCATATGAAAAAGAAGGGCGGCAAAATCGTGCTTGTCGGTTCCCTCGGCGGCGAAGTGCCCATTGTTTACGACTGCTTCTATTCCGCTTCGAAAGCCGCGCTCGAAATGCTTGCGCGCGAAGCCAACAGCGAGCTTAATTGCTACAACATCACCGTAACCGCGCTTCTGCCGGGCGGCACGGCAACCAACTTTTCCTACAAGCGCAAAGTATACTCCGAGGAGGAGAACGGCGCGTATGCCAAGCCCTTAAACAGGGCGGTGGCGGCTCTTACCAATATGGAGCAGAGCGGTATGAAGCCTACGAGGGTTGCCGAGGATATTTACAAGATTTTAATATCCGACAAGGCGCCAATAATAAAGACGTGCGGCGCGAAGAATACGGCAATGCGCTTTGCCACACGCGTAATGCCCGAAAAGCTTACTACCTACGTCAACGGGAGAATGTATAATCAATGAGAAAGGAATACGATTTGACCCGCCGCGACGAGCGGGAAACGCTCTACAAGGGAGTAAAGGAAGGAATTATAAAAAATGACAGGAAAGCATAGAGAAAATTATAACGCCAACTATCTCGAATACGTAAAGAGGCACGAGCCAAAGTCCAAGCACTTCAAAAACTGCCTTTCGGCTTTCGGCGTGGGCGGGCTTATTTGTTGCATAGGTCAGTTTTTCCGCTTTATGTTAGAATATGCGGGGCTGTCGGGCGACGTGCTTGCGGGCACCGTATCGGCAATACTCATATTTTTAAGCTGTCTTTTAACGGGCTTGGGCGTTTACGACAGAATTGGCAGGCACGCGGGCGCGGGCTCAATCGTGCCCATTACGGGGTTTGCAAATTCCGTCGCTTCGCCTGCAATCGAGTTTAAAACCGAGGGCTGGATATACGGTATGGCGGCGAAAATGTTTACGGTGGCGGGTCCCATAATCGTATTCGGAGTTTTTTCGGGCGTGCTTGTCGGGCTTATATACTGCTTTGTGTAAAAATCGCCTAATATTGTATCAAATTTACTTCCGTATACAATATATAGTGTAAAAAGCTTGATTATAATCGAGTATTTTATTGTAAAGTGTTGACAAGCATAATGCCGTATGATATAATTCAATCGAACTTAAAGGGCGCGCCGTAACTGACGAGGAGAGCGGAATACCGCAGGGGAGCGGCGCCTTGGCTTATTACCGCCGTTCGTCTGGGCAAATTTACTGCAACGCAAGTAGATTGCCCTGTTTTTTTTCGGGAGGTAAACCGTGGTAGGAAAAATTCATTCCTTCGAAACGTTCGGCACCGTTGACGGACCGGGGATACGCTTTGTTGTGTTTATGCAGGGTTGCCCTATGCGTTGCCTGTACTGCCACAATCCCGATACCTGGCGTACGGACGGGGGCAGGGAGTATACCGCGCAGGACGTCGCCCAACGCGTTTTAAAGTATAAAAGCTATTTTACGGGCGGCGGTGGCGTAACCGTATCGGGCGGCGAGCCTATGTTGCAGGCGGAGTTCGTGTGCGAACTGTTCGGTATTTTAAAGGGCAAGGGCATACATACCGCACTGGACACTTCGGGAATCTTATTCACGCCCGAAAACCGTTCTGCGGTAGACAAGTTGCTCGAAGTTACCGACCTTGTGCTTCTCGATATAAAGCATATCGACGGGGAGGAGCATAAAAAACTGACGGCACATTCCAATAAAAACGTGCTGGCGTTTGCAAAGTATCTTTGCGAAACGGGCAAACCGACGTGGGTGCGGCACGTGCTTGTGCCGGGCATAACGGACAACGACGAATATTTAAGCCGCCTTGCCGAATTTATCGGCGGTTTGGATAACGTGCAAAAGGTAGAGGTTTTGCCCTACCACACAATGGGCGAAGTCAAGTACGGTAATTTAGGTTTGGAGTATGCGTTAAAGGGCGTTCAGCCGCCCGACGGCGTGCGCGTTCAAAACGCCAAGCGCATTTTGGGAGTGATAAAATGATTAGCGAAATCAGCGGCGACTGCCTTGTGGAAGTCAGCGGGGAGGGGTGCGCGGCTTGTCTTGCCGTACTGCCCAACTGCGCGGCTGTCGCAAAAAAGTTTGGTTTAAAGTTAGTTAAAATTAGCGTTGAGGAAGAGCCGCAGGCAATCAACAAGTTTTCGCTGTCGCGTATTCCCTCGATAATAGTAGTTAAGGGCGGCGAGGTTGTCGCCGCGTGTTCGGGCTATCAGCCGCCCGAAATTTTGGAGCTTTGGGTACAGGCAAAGCTGGGGCTGTAAATTTTTAATACATAAAGAGGAGTAAGTTTAATGCTTTTTAAACAATGGGAAGGTTTTAACGCAGGTAAATGGAGCGACGACGAAGTCAACGTAAGGGACTTTATTCAGCATAACTACACGCCTTACGAGGGGGACGGCAAATTTCTGGAAGGTCCTACCGAGGCGACAAGCAAGCTCTGGAAGGAAATAATCGACTTGACCGAGCGCGAGAGAAAGGCGGGCGGAGTGCTTAAAGCCGACACTAAAACGGTGTCCACGCTTACAAGCCACCCTGCGGGGTATATAGATAAGAAGCTTGAAAAAATCGTCGGTTTGCAAACGGACGAGCCTTTCAAGCGCGCGTTGCAGCCTTTCGGCGGCATAAAGATGAGCGAGCAGGCTTTAAATATGTACGGGTACGAGCTCGACCCCGAAATCAAGTATATCTTTACGCACTACCGCAAGACGCATAACGACGGCGTTTACGACGCGTACACGCCCGAAATGCGCCGCGCGCGCACCGCGCATATCCTTACGGGTCTGCCCGATACGTACGGCAGGGGCAGAATCGTGGGCGATTACCGCAGGGTTGCGCTGTACGGCGTGGACTATCTCATAGAGCATAAAAAGCGCGATAAAGATTTTATAGACGGCGATATGACCCCCGACAAGGTGCGCGACAGGGAGGAGCTTTCCGAACAAATCAAGGCGCTTGCCGCGTTAAAGGAAATGGCGGCGCTTTACGGCTACGATATTTCTCAGCCCGCGCAGACGGCAAAGGAAGCCATTCAGTGGCTGTACTTCGGCTATCTCGCCGCGGTAAAGGACCAGAACGGCGCGGCTATGTCGATAGGCAGAAATTCCACCTTCCTCGACATATATATCGAGCGCGATTTGAACAACGGCACGCTTACCGAGCGCGAAGCGCAGGAGCTTATCGACCACTTCGTAATGAAGTTGCGCATAGTAAAGTTTATGCGTATCAAGGACTATAACGAGCTGTTTTCGGGCGACCCTACCTGGGTTACCGAATCTATCGGCGGTATGGGCGTGGACGGCAGAACGCTCGTAACCAAAAACTCTTTCAGAATTCTGCACACGCTCGCCAATCTCGGTCCCGCGCCCGAACCCAACCTCACGGTGCTGTGGTCGCGCAATCTTCCCGCAGGGTTTAAAAAATTCTGCGCGGAAACGTCAATTGCAACTTCGGCTATTCAGTACGAAAGCGACGATTTGATGCGCCCCGAAATGGGAGACGATTACTGCATCGCGTGTTGCGTAAGCTGTATGCGCGTAGGCAAAGATATGCAGTTTTTCGGCGCGAGGGCAAACCTTGCAAAATGCCTGCTGTACGCGATTAACGGCGGCAAGGACGAGGTTACTTTGGATAAGAAGACGGGCAAACATTTGCAGGTTTCACCTATGTTCGCCCCCATACTCGGCGACGGACCGCTCGATTTCGAGGAGGTTAAATGCAAGTACGAGCAGATGCTCGACTGGCTTGCGGGCTTGTATGTAAACACCCTCAACCTCATACACTATATGCACGACAAGTATTCTTACGAGGCTTTGGAGATGGCGTTGCACGATACTAAGGTAAGGCGCTTCTTTGCAACGGGCATTGCAGGGCTTTCCTGTGCGGCGGACAGTCTTTCGGCGATTAAATACGCCAAAGTTTATCCCGTGCGCAACGAGGAGGGAATTGTGGTCGATTTCAAAATCGACGGCGAGTATCCGCAGTACGGCAACAACGACGACAGGGTGGACAGCATTGCCGTTTGGCTTGTAAAGACTTTTATGAGCAAGATAAACAGCCGCTACACCTACCGCGAGAGCGTGCCCACAACTTCCATATTAACCATAACTTCAAACGTCGTTTACGGCAAAAAGACGGGCAACACGCCCGACGGCAGAAGGGCGGGAACGCCGCTTGCGCCCGGCGCGAATCCTATGCACGGCAGGGATAAGAACGGCGCGTTGGCTTCGCTTGAAAGCGTTGCCAAACTTCCCTACGAGTACTCGCGCGACGGCATATCCAATACCTTCTCGGTAACGCCCGCTTCGCTCGGTAAGGACGATTAAAAGGCTCTCGCTTTTTTCGATAGGCGAAATCGAAAAACGTTAAATTAAAAATTTATTAAAAGGAGAAACTACAATGTCAAAGGCAGATAATCTTGTAAATATGCTGGACGCGTACGTTGCGGACGGCGGTCATCATTTAAACGTAAACGTGTTCAGCCGCGAAACGCTGTTGGACGCGCAGGCTCATCCCGAAAAATATCCCCAGCTCACAATTAGGGTGTCGGGCTATGCGGTAAACTTCAACAAGCTTACCAAGGAACAGCAGGACGACGTAATTTCGCGCACCATACACACCAATCTTTAAT
>OFGN01000306.1_pt1 | contig 58490 bp, 53 predicted proteins | sample 1521821 | NCBI WGS metagenome assembly OFGN01 (sample SAMEA3504094, study PRJEB24116) | mouse gut metagenome | biome: mouse gut; feature: mouse-associated habitat; material: faeces | place: Denmark | collected 2011
TCGAATCCACCCCTGCCCACCAAATCACTAGACAAGTAAATCTAGTGATTTTTTATTTTCTTTTAACATTATTTTCGAATAAGTTTTATATTTATTATAAATTAAAATGCCAAATATTAATTCAATGTAACAAAGAGTAATATTTTTTCACTTATTTCAGTATTATCAAAACAGTTTTCTTATTCAACAAGAGCTTCATTGTCTACTTTTAGATTATCTTTAATAATGTATAGATATTATATTTATTTTTTTGATTTTTTTCTTTCTTGCTACTAACTTTATTGATAATATACAAGTTAGGCTTAAATGTTGATATATCTAATGGGTATAAATTAAGACTTATTTATACCTATCAGGTAAAATTTAAAAAAGGATATTGATATGGTTAATTTAATTCAAATTCGACAAAAAAATTGCAGAAGTAATTAAACAAAGTGGTTTAACACAACAAGAAATTGCAAAAGCCCTAGGAATTAATCAAACACAAATTTCGTGTTATGTGCACGGGAAAAATGCCAGCGTTAGACACACTAGCAAACTTATGTGCTATACTAGATTTGGATGCTAACGAAATACTTTGTTTAACTGAATACAATCGCAAAACATTTAATATAGTAAATAGTTTTAATAACAACATAAATTCTAATATTACAATCAAGTAAAATAAGGAGTAAATTATGGCAGGAAAAACTTGTGATATATGCGGAAAACCAAGTGGAATGTACCCATTATGTAATGATTGCTTTCGTTTAAGAGACGAAGGAAAGGTTATCAAAGATGAAAACACTGGTAAATGGGTTTTAAGAAAAGAAGAGATAGAACTTCCAACTGAAGGTTATACTCAATGTATTATTTGTGGTAAAAAAACAAAAGGTTACGCTTTTTGTAAACTATGTTATAACAAACATACACTGGAAGAATTAAATGAACTTTTGAATAATTATATTCAAAAGAATAGTGAAAATGCTGCAGAGAATAATATAAAAAAAGAAATTGAAAATAAAGAAATAAACGAAGAACCAAATAAAGTTCAGAAAAATAGAACAATAATAATTGATAACGAACACAAGAACAGATGTTTAACTTGTGGCAGAGAAACAGATGGTTTACTTTTTTGTGCTTCGTGTTATAAAAAGTATAAAAATAAAGGCTTACTTTTTAAAATAACAAATTGTAGCAATGTAGAATTACTTGACGAAAGTTATGAAGGTATATATGCTTGTGATGATGGACATATTGTAAAAAGTAAATCTGAAATTTTAATAGATAATTATTTATTTGAGAAAAAAATCCCACACGCTTATGAAAGTGGTATTAAATATGGGAATGGAAAAGATGATATAATAAAACCAGATTTCTATTTACCTAATTACTTGGGTGATGGCAAAGATGTATATATTGAACATTGGGGTTATAATGAAAATAATAGGAAATATACTGAATCTAAAAACTTTAAAATGCCTATATATAGAGAAAAAGGTATAACATTAATCAATACATATGAAAACTCAGATATGAGAGATTTAAAGGCTTCATTGAATTGGAAACTTGATAAATCCAATATCAAAGAAAAAGAAAGCAATTTTGAAGAATAATAAAAAAAGAGAACTATTTTGTTCTCTTTATTTTTTTTGCCTAAATTTTAAATTGTCTTGCAAATGAATATACATTGCAGAAGATTTAAAAGTTTTAAATATTGCAACTAAACAAGTTAAAATAATTACTTTGCTTTTGATAGTTTGAATAAATTAAATTAGAAACTCACTCTATAATAATGAATTTTAGAAGATTATTATAATAAGAAAGTTTGATAATAACAATTGTACAATCTTTTTATTTTGATTATATTGACTTATTTAATAAAAAGTGATATTATATGTATAAAGCGATATTATATATATAATTTACACATTTATTTTATTAGAAACTTTGTTTAAATTTGAATAATCGCTATTGTTTTTTACTTGATAAATCAAGTTTGACACAATTTAGAATCTCTGTTTGTTGTGAAAAATACGCTTTCGGGTGTTAAGTATGTTAGCCACAAAATGGCCTTTTTGCGGTGGAGTAAACAGGCAAATTTGAATAATAAAATATATTGTTTGCAATACAATATCGGCAAGGAATTGCAAATGTTTGAAATTAAAGTGATAACTTGTTTAAGTTGTCGCTAAAAATTGAAAGAGAGAGGTGATAAATTATGAGAATTGCAAAGAACAACAAAGTTATATCTTTTGTTATGCTTGCAATAATGCTTGTTTCGGTTGCTATCACAGCGAGTTTGCTTGCTGTTTTTGCAAAAAACAAGAATGATTCGCTGACTATTGATTCTGTACAATACACGATTGATACTGCAGTGAGAAATAATAGCAATGTAAGTGTGGCTAGGTTGGAGTCCAGTGATGCTAACGCAGGTGAGACATCATATACAAATATCCTATATCCAAATCACATTTACTTGGATGTAAACGATGATTCACTTGAAAAAGCTGGGTATTACTTTGATGTTAAATCTAGTTTTTCATCTGGTCTTATGCATCGAATTGTCTATTTTAAAAACACTTTTGGTTATTGGGATGGCAAATACAATGACACAAATGTTGCAGACATATTGAAAAACGACAATAGTTATACTTTAATGAAATTGTTTAACTATAATTTGGAATATCAAAATGTTAATAATGTTTGGGAAGATGTAAAGAATGTTACAATTTCTGCTGATAGATCGTCAATAAAAGATGTTTCTGCGTTTGCTATAGGTGCAAGTGAAGGAAATCTTTTTGATTGGAAGTACAACATGAAAGGCTCTCTTAGAAATAATATGGCGGTCGGCGAATACACATATCGAAGTGCTCTTAATGATGGTAGTTATGTTTCCACTCATTATTTGACTTGGGGTGAGTACGATAGGTGGGGAAATTTATACGATATGCAAAAGATAGATAATTCCGAGAAAGTAGGTTTTGTTAACAAAACTGGAACTTTAAATGTGGGTGGTGTAAACTATTCATACACAAATGGTATGAAGATTGATATCACAATTTATGATAAAACTAACCTTAAGAAGGCTATTGACAGTTTTAATGAGAAACTTAGAAACAACTCGGGAATTCTTACGAATATCAGCGGATATAATGCCACTGAGCACGCTCAAAAATTTATTGCAGATATCACAAAAAATTATTTGAACAAAAGAGAAGTATCAAGCGCAGATATTGAAAAAGCAATTGGATTAATCAATGACTACAAATATCAAATAAGTGCGCCAATGCTTAACGCTGGCAAGGTTTATGATGGAGAACCTTTTTACATATCAACTGCATTTACCAAATATGACAGCAGATATTTTGATGTAAAATTGTTAAATAGCAGCGGAGCCGAAATTACTACAGCGACAATGGTAGATATCGGATCGTATAAAATCAAAATTGCTATTAAGAATGAGGTTTATGGCAGTAAATTTGCTTGGGCAGATGGCAGTGGTAATGCGTTTAAGGAATTTGCTTATACAATACATGCGAAAGCATTTACGGCACGAGTCAATAATCAAAATTACAAATATAAAGTCTCCGCCTATGATGTGGGGATAGATGCTACTTATGAAGGTCATATTCGTGAGGATCTTAACCCGATAAATGTTGCGTTGAGCCGTGACAAAAGCACATGGACAAGTACAATTAGCAAAAGCGATATTGGAAGTGAGACTATTTTTTACAAAATAACTTCTAGTAATCACACAGCTATTGAGGGTAGTTTTACACTTGCAATTGACAAAGCGGATATTGTGCTTTATACAAAAGAGAAAACTGACATCTTTGGAAATATAGTGCCTAACCAAGAGAATATATTGAACGAAATATTTGATTGGGACAAAATAAGTATTTTTGATGCAGAGAGTGAAACACAAAAACGCAATTACATTAACGAAGTGTTGACAAGTCTTGCTATTGCAAAAGATGGCATTGCAGTTAATGCCGGTGAGTATGTTAATGTTGGCAAATATGACCTTTTGATAGAAAATAATAGTGCTTATGCAGACAAGGCAAACATTTCTTTTGCACAAAATGGCGACAAGACAATGGATGTTGGTGTGTATGTTGTAAACCCGCGTTCTATCAAAATTGACTGGATTATGCAAGAGCATATGTGGTATGACTCAACTGACAAAAAACCTAGTGCAGCCATAAATGCGGATGAAAATTTGTTTGGTCAAACTGTCAATGTTACTGTTAATGCAAAAGTGAATGGAACAGATACAGTGTTAACAGATGTAATTAATGCAGGTGGCTATGTTGCACAAGCAGATATCGACAACAAAAACTTCGTGATTGAAGATAGATTTGCAACAAAAGATTTTGAAATTTTGCAAAGAAAAGTTAATGTTACAGTAAAAGATATACAAACAGTTTACGGAAGCAATACTGCTAAAGATTTTTGGACATCTTATACTACCTCTTTTGAGGAAAACAAAAACGATGCAATTTATGTGTTGACACTTGATGATAGTGTTGCTGATGGCAAAGGTGCTCTTGTGGGTAATGATGTCGCACATTATGTGTTTAAGATTTCGCTTAAAGGTGAAAAATATACTGATGATTCAGAAAATAAATATTATTTGGTAGGCACATATGCACTTGAGCCTAGCAAACTTGAAACTGGCGTGGCAAAAAACTACATATTTGGAAGTACTACAAACGGTGAACTTACAATAAGCAATGCAGGCATCGACTTTTCATTGCAAGCTCTTCCTTCACTTGTATATAAAGGTGTAGCGCAAGACAGCGGTTTGACAAAATCTGATGTTCGTATCGCTTTTAAAGGTTGGGAAAATGCACATAGAGATAATGTACAACTTTATTTTGCAGATAATGCGGATGATATAAAGACAAGCACAATAGACAAGTTTGAAGTCACAAATGCGGGACATTATACTATTTATTACAGAATAGTTGCTCCTAACCATGATGACTTGATTAGTTCTTGTACTTTGGATGTTGCAAAATCTTCTATTAGTATTGATGTTACAGGGCAAACAAGTGACTTTATTTATGGAAACGGAGTACCAACTTCTGATGAATTGATAACTTTGTTGGGAATACGCTACTTATGGTCAGCAGGTTCGGTAGAAATCCCAGACATGGCAAATAGAATTTCTTTCCATTTGTTGGATGGTGCGGGTGGTCGTTACCAAACTGGCGATAAAATAGTAGTGGATAGTTATACTGTTGTTTATGTACTTGCTGAGAGCGAAGTTAACAACTTTAGTGTTGAATATGTGCAAAACAATGGAGTTCCTAAAAATGTTAACTCATTTAAGGTTTCACAAAAAGAGTTGCATGCAGATTGGACTCAAACTGGCGATGGCTGGAAGTTTGACCAAGATACAAACAAATGGCAGTTTACATACAATGGAAATGTTCCTAAGATTAGTGTAAAAGCTAAAGATGGAGAGATTGCTTTTGATGATAAGATAAGTCTTAGCACAGAGATAAGCGGAAGAGTTGTTGGCAGCTATACTGCAACAACTGCTTTGACTAATCCTAATAACATAACTAACTATAAACTAGTTGACAATACTTTTGAGTTTGACATTGTGCGTTTGAATATAGAAATCAATGTAAATAATATAACAAGAAAATTTGGTCAAGCGCAACAAAACAGACCAATTGGTTCTGATATGCCTTTGCTATCACCAAGTAGTGAGGGGGTTATTTGGAATTATGCTGATGGTAGTGCTAGATTTATAAGCGATGATTACAGAAACTTCTGCTTTAAGTCAGATGCAATCGTTGGGGAAGGAAAATTACAAAATGTAGGTGAATACGATATTTCTATTGCTGCACTTGATGGTACTACTGGTGAAATTACTAATAACTACAATGTAATTATTGTAAACAATCCTAAATTTACAATTACTCCTGCTGATATTAGTTACAGCGGACTTAGATTTAATGTGGATTTTGAAGAAGAAGATGCTATCAGATTTATCACCAAAGAACTTATAAAGGGATTTATATCAATTGATGGTTTCAATGGAGTAAGCCTTGATGAGTTTGAGATTTTTATGTCAGATCTTAAGGAAGACGATGTTAAATCTGAGGATTGGGTTGACCAAATTTCGCTTGAGAGAAAACCATCTGCAAAATATTATTTCTCACTAAAAATTGTACACTCAAAAGACAATTTCAAAAATTTCAACGATTTTGAACTTGAAGTTGAAGTTAATGTATTCCAAGGTTGGATTAATGTCGCTATCAATGGGCAAATATCAGTTACATATGGCGATGAGTTGATTCCATCAGATGTACTATATGATATACTTAAAGACAAAATCGAGATTACAGGTTTGCATGATATGACTCAAGAAGATGCATTTAATTATATTAAATCTGTGTCTACAATTTATGTTGGTACAAGTGATGGTGCACTTCAATCAAATGGTCCTATTGGTTCATATTCAATTTACTTTGCTTCTAATGTTGCGGATGGAAGAAATATCCGTTTTGTGAATGATAGTAATATAAATGTATATATTATCAATCCAAAAGAACTTGAAATGGATTGGGATGGCATGGATATTAACGAAGTTTATGGTGCACATAGCGAGGAGAGTGCTAGCCACGATTGTGTAACAAAACTAAAACTTGTCAATGGAGACAAAGATGTAATAGCTACTGCTAAATATGAAATGTTTGTTGATGGCGAGTGGGTAGCTGTTAATGGTCACGCAAAAAATGTTGGAAAATATAGAGTTATTATTACTGGAGTAAATAGCAACAATTACTTTGTTACCGAAGGCAAGCTTGTAAAAGAATTTGAGATTACAAAAGCAAGCATTGAAATCAAATTGAATGATAGAGATAGCATTATATATGGTGGTCCTCGCTCTTCAAGAGATGGAATTATCGCTTATCTAAATAGTATACCAGATGACGCTGAGCAACCATTTGAGCTAATCAACGGAAATTTCTGTTATGATGATATGGATAACGTGGCTGATATCTTCTCATATACATTAATCGATACTATTGCAAATGGAAAGAATTATTTTGATGCAGGTACATACAAAATCGGTATTGAGGTAAAATCAAATAACTACAATATTACATTTGAAAACGGAAATCTTGTTGTGGAAAATGCTACTATAGTATACAACAGAGCACAATTTGTTCCGCGTGTATACACTGGTAAAAACATAAAAGTTGAGCCAGTAAACGGCAACATTTACTATACTTTGCAAGGTGATGTTAAAGACGCAACTGTGGAGTACAAAATTAAGGGAGCTAGCAATGACTTTGCAACTGACTTGTTTGTGACTAAGGCTGGTGAATATGAAATTTTGATTAAAATTTCTGCACCAAACCACAATGTGTACATTACAGATGAGACAAATGCGGTTAAGTTTGAAGTTAGAAGGCTTCATGTAGAAATCAAAATGTCACAAGCAAACAAAGTGTATGGCGATACTTTAGATACGCTTTTGGCTAATGCTAATGTGAATACTTTCAGCGAGTGGCTTGTTAAAAATTGCAATATTATATTTGAGTTTTACAGTTTGGATGCAGACAATAATAGAGTGCCATTAACTGACATTGAAAACTTAAAAAATGACTTTGTATTTAAGGTTGTTCAAAATGCACAAGGTGGAGAAGATCCAATTGTTGTAGGAAAAAACGATGTAGGCACTTACACTGTTACTCACGAGGTTGATGGTGATTATGCAGAAAAAATGAAAAACTACATTGTTGACTATTACAAGGATTCTGATACACCTTACAGATGTAACTATGATGCATACAATATTGTACGCAGACAAATTGATGTGGTTTGGACTGGTAATGAGTTTGTTTACAACGGCAACTCTCAAGCCCCTACAGCAAGTGTTAAGGTTGGCGATTTGATTGGTGATGACACATGCGTAGTCAATGTGACAGAAAAACAAGTAAATGTAGGAAATTACATAGCACAAGCTACACTTTCAAACAATAACTACTACATTATTGATAGCAACGCAAAATGTAACTTTGTTATCAAGCCAAAGAGTGTTAATGTGGTTTGGACTGGTAATGAGTTTGTTTACAATGGTGACTCTCAAGCCCCTACAGCAAGTGTTAAGGCTGACGATTTGATTGATGATGATGTATGTGCAATTGATGTAAAAGGCGGACAAACAAATGCAGGCTCTTATACAGCACAAGCTATACTTTTAAATAAAAACTATATAATTGCTACAAACGAAACATTTAACTTTGTTATCAATCCAAAGATAATTACATTCACTTGGTCTGATGATGTGTTGGTTTACAATGGTAGCCAACAAGCCCCTAACACAACTGTAAGCGGTTTGGTTGATGGTGACATTGTAGAGTTTGTTATAGATGGTGCTGCGATTAAAGCGGGTACTGGTTATGTCGCAAGAGTAACTGGAATCAAAAATAACCCTAACTACATTGTTGATAACAATGCTATGGAAAACACTAAGACATTTAGTATTCAAAAGGCTAAAAATGAGTTTGTACAAATTGAGGAGTTGCCTGATGAACTAGACAAATTACCATGGATTGACGGCGGTAAGCCAGTGGCTAAGTATGGTAACGTTGTAGTTAAATATTTCTCTGATGCAGATTGCACTCAAGAAGTTAATGATATCACAAAAGCTGGCGATGGTAAATATTGGATTGTTGTAAGTGTTGAGGGTACTGATGACTACGAGGCTATTAGCAGAATATTTGAGATTGAACTAACTAATAGTACTAATTTGGTTGGTATTATTGCAGGTTCTGTTGCTGGTGGCGTATCACTTCTAGCTATTGTTGCTGTTGCAATCGTATTGGTTATCAAGAAAAAGAAAAAAGCATAATTCCTAGTATTTGCATAAACGGGATAATTAAAATAGGGCAAGCAATTCTGCTTGTCCTATTTTCTATAAATGCAATATGATTATTAAATTCGTACTACTAAGACAAGCATTTGAGTATGCCGTACTTTCAAAAAAAAGCATAAATGTTGCCTTATTTGTAGTTAGATATGTAAAATGTGTATTATTTAAAAAAAATATGCTGAAAACTCTTTACACAATCATCATAAATATTATACTTGTAAAAGTAATTTAATTATGTTATAATATTTATGTTTATAAAGTAAAAAAGTAATTAAGGGAGACAAATAAATGAATGATAAGGCATTGGTTGTAATTGACATTCAAAATGACATTACAAAAAATTATAAAGAAATTATAGGTAACATTAATACAGCTATTGATTGGGCGCTAAAAAATAATCTGCATATTGTATATATTAAACATAATAATTTGACTATAGGTACAAGGACTTTTAAACCTAACACCCGTGGGGAAGAGTTGGTGTCAGATATGAATGTTGTTTCAGATAACATATTTGTAAAAAGCAAGAGTAACGCACTAACTAGTGAAGGCTTTGCTAATTTTATAAATGAGAATAATATTAAGGAATTTTACATTGCTGGTGCAGATGCTACTTGCTGTGTTAAATCAACTTGCTATAATATGGCAAAGAAGGGGTATATTGTTCACGTATTATCTGATTGTATAACAAGCTATGATAAAAAGAAAATTCCTGAAATGATAGCATATTATGAGCGTAATGGCTGTAGTATTGAAACTATATATAAAGTTTAGGATGTAAATTGTTATGGCAATATCTGAAGAAAAATCAACTATTAAATATTTATATTATGATTATCATAATGGTCATATTGCAAGAGAAGAATATGGAAATGATAAATGTGCTGCCAATGCTTTCGATTTTTATATAGACGGAGAATGGATAAACGATTACACTTTGAGTTTGCACCTTTCTGATGCGATAAGAAATTGCTGTGGTTATACTTTTTCTGATTATGAAGAAATAACTGAAGAAGAAGCAATGCGTCGTATAGCTGAAATTGACAGAAAATAAGCTAAATTTAAATTGTTAAAAAAGTATATTTTAACATTTACAAAATAGCAAATTAATTTAATATAATAAGTTTTTTAAAATAATTTAAAAAAATGACCGATAAGAATTATAATCTTGTCAGTCATTTTTATATCGTACTTTTATATTTAAATTAGCTAATATCAGTTATTTGTTAGTGTTTATAATGGAATTTATAAATTCACCAATTTCACGCCAAGCTTGCTTACTTTCATTCAAAAACGGAGTAAGGTATTGAAAATCGTGCCACATTCCGTAATATTTTGTCATCTTGACTAACACGCCGCTTTTTAAAGCCGTTTGTATGATAAAAAAATTATAATTAATGAAAATTATTGATTATATGTTTAACGTATGAGCTAGCTGTTGTAGATCTAAATACTGATTTAGTTAAAAAACAAATGGACATTAATGCTTGTTCCTTGTTTGGTGTTTACAAATTTAAAAATGGTTATTTTATTCACGGAGAAATTGAAAATATTTATTTAAATGAAGATTTTGATATTGTATGGACCGAGTCTTGTGGAAACATATTTTTTAATTGCAAAATAGATAACGATTTAGAAATATTTGATAATTATATAACAAGTTATGATTGAAATGGTTATAAGCATTACTATAATGAGCAGGGTGAGTACAAGACGCAATATTTTCCTGAACTAGATTGCGATAGTATAGAAGAAAGTAATGCTTAGTTAGTATAGCAATCGCAGTCTGGTGTGTGAGCATTTAATATGCCAATTGCTTGAAGATAGGCGTAAATAATTGTTGAGCCGACAAATTTCATTCCACGCTTTTTTAAATCTTTTGAAATTTCATCAGATAATGGCGAAGTTGACCTGATATCACAACTTTCATTTATAACTTTTCCATTTGTAAAACCCCAAATATACGCGTCAAATGAGCCAAATTCTTTTTGAATTTGCATAAATATACGGCTATTTGTAACTGTGGCTTTTATTTTTAGTCTATTTCTTATAATAGGTGTGGAAAGCAATTGTTCGCATTTAGCGTCATCATATTTGCTTATTTTTTGCATATCAAAATTGTCAAAAGCTTTTCTGAAATTTTCACGTTTATTTAAAACACATTCCCAAGTTAAGCCTGCTTGGAAACATTCTAAAATTAGCATTTCAAAAAGTTTAGTGTCATTGTGTTCAGGGATTCCCCATTCATTATCGTGATAGTCTACATATAATGGGTTATCTAAATTGACCCACGAACAACGATTTATTACTTTTTTCTTTTGATTATCCATATTTTCACCATTTTATTTAATTATATTTAAAATTTAATTATTAGTTAATAAAATATCGCTTTAAGCTTTTTTGTTTAAGGTGATATTTTTATTATATAAGTTTGTTGTTTTTTAGGTGTTGCAAAAAGGAAGTACAACCATCAACTATATCGTTATAAGCCCTTTCAAAATCTCTTGTATACCAAGGGTCTGCAACATCTCTTGGATTGCTTGTAAAATCACAAAGCTTGAAAACTTTGTTTTTATCCACACCATTAATTTTTATAATATCTTTATAATTGTCACTGTCCATAACTAAAATAAAATCGCTGTCAAGGTCTTGGTTGCTTATTCTTTTTGCAATATGAGTGCCACTTATATTGTGTTTTCTTAAGGTGCTGCTTGCTAAGTAATAAATTGGATTGCCTATTTCATAACTTGAAGTTGCACGAGATAAAACTTCAAATTTATCTGTTAGTTTACTGTTTTTTATTATATCTTTAAAAATAAGTTCCGCCATAGGTGAGCGACATATATTTCCTAAACAAACAAATGTAATCTTTAACATATTTTTCCTTTAAAATATTTTTAGTCTTCAATATTTTGTATAAATTCGTTTAAATTATCAACTTTGTATTGATTTAAAAATTTATCATTTGCATTAACATATATTACTGCAGAAAGATAGTTATCTCTATAAGAGTCTTGCCATATAGGCTTATCATTTACAGCAAATTCGCAATTTGCGAATAAATAGTCTCTAAAATTTGGGTTAACAATATCTTTACCATTAAAAAATTCGCTACATTTGATTTCTCCTTCATCTTGTGAAAAGAAAAGCCATAAATGAGAATCTGAGTAAAATATTTTGCCTTTTTTTAATTTTGCATTGGTATCAATGTCGCTTTCCAATTCCAAGTATTTATAAGGTTTCATTACACCACGCCATTTGTTTCTGTTAACATTATATTTTAAATAAAATACAGATAAATAATCAAATCCAAGTTGACGATATTTGCAAAATCTGGTTTTATAATTTTCTTCTTTAACTTCAATTATTATATCTTTTCCGTAAGCAGTTACAACTATGTCGCCCGCATCTGCATCGCTACATTTTCGTATATTTGTATATGGTACATCTGCATTGTCAAATAATTGTTTCACAATATCCAATTCCACATTTGTGGTATTATAATTTCCTGATAAATTTCTCATATTTTTCTCCATAATTTTATATTTCATTGTATTTATTATATTATAAATGTTTTTTTAAATTTGTCAATAAGATTTTAAACAATAAATTTAATATTTAATTTTTGTCTTGAAATTGCTAAATAAATATGTTATAATTAATAAAAAATGGAGACTTAATTATTATGGATAAAATGCTAACTATTATAAAAGAAAAATGCCCACAAAATCACCCTTGTCCTGCGGTAAAAGTTTGTCCTGTAGGTGCATTGGTGCAAACAGGATATTTGGCACCTGTAATTGACCAAAATAAGTGTATTAAATGTGGTAAATGTTCCAACTTTTGCCCTAAAAAAGCTTTAGTATTGGAAAAATTTTAATTTAAAGTGCTATTTTTGATATTATTGGTACAACTATGGAAATTTGGGATTTATACGATGACAATAGAAATATAATTGGCGAGCATATTCGCGGAGAGAAGTTGCCTGATGATGGTTATCATTTGGTTGTACACGCGTGGATAAAAAATAGCAATAATGAGTTTTTGATAAGCAGGCGTGCAGCAAATCGTCCAACATTTCCGCTTATGTATGAATGTGTCGGTGGTTCTGTACTAAAAGGCGAGAGTAGTTTGACAGGTGCTATTCGTGAAATTAAGGAAGAAATAGGTTTGGATTTAGCTGAATGTGATGGGAAATTGCTTTTTAGCAAAGTTAGAAAAATTATAAATGGCGTAAAATTCAACGATATTCTTGATGTATGGCTATTTAATTATAACGGAGAAATAAATCTGCACAACGCTATAACAGATGAAGTAGATTTTGCTAATTGGTTAAGTTTAAAAGAGATACAAGAGCTTTATAAGCAAAACAAATTAGTTCCAACATTGGAGTATATTTTTGATATAAAAATCTAAATATAGGCTTTCTAATAACTTTAAATTAAAGTTGGTAAATATTATAATTGTATTTTATATAAAACAGGCGATACAAAATTGTATCGCCTAGTTTAGTTAAATTATTTATTTACAGTTAAAATATTTTTTAAATTTTGCAGAGCGCGCCCACGGTGACTGACAGCATTTTTTTCTTCACTTGTAGCTATGCCAAAGCATTTATTCAAGTCGTTTGAGAAAAATAATGGGTCGTAACCAAAACCATTATTGCCTTGTGGGGCAGTTAATATGCTTCCAAAAGTTTGACCTTTTGCAGTAATTGTTTCACCATTTGGAAAGCAGATTGCAATAACACTTGTGAAATTAGCTGTTCTATCAGATACATTTTTTAATTCTTTTAACAATTTTTCATTGTTTTTATTGCTGTCACTAGGTTCGCCTGCATATCTTGCAGAATATACACCCGGCGCACCGCCTAAAGCTTTTACTTCAAGCCCGCTATCATCGCTTAGTGCAGGAATACCTGTTAAATTTGCGATATATTGAGCTTTTATAATAGCATTTTCTTCAAAAGTAGTTCCTGTTTCTTCAATTTCTACATTTATATTTTTGTCTTGCAAACTATAAATATTTTGAAAAAACTCTCCTAAAATTGCTTTTATTTCAATTATTTTATGTTTGTTATTGCTTGCGATTATTAGTTCATTGATTTTCTGCATTGTCTTCTTCCTTATTCCAAATATCGTAAATTATCAAATTATTTTTTTCTTTAATATCTTTTACAAAATTATCTAAATCTTTTTCATTCATATTTAAATATAGCATTGCGACTAATTGTTCGCCTTTTTTATTGTAAGTGTAATAGTAAACAATTGTTTGCTTTGTTTTGCTATCGTGTCTTATGTTTAAAATATCTTGATAATAGATTTTCTTTTTATAAAAACACATTGATATAATAAATTTGTCTTTGTTTATGTTGTAATAACTTCCAAAAATAAAAATAGGTATAAAAGCAAGAAGTATTACAAGCAATGTTAGGCTTGTTATATAAGCCGAAATATTTAGTTTGTCCCGCACCGCAAAAGCCAAAAAGACTGCATCGCAAATTATGCCGATTAAGCATATTAAGGTTACTGCAATAATAGTTAAATTAATTTTGTTATTGTATTTAAATCTGTATTTATTATTCATATTTATTATTATAACAAAAATTAATCAAAATTACTATTCTTTTTAACAAATTTCTTGTATTTCTGCAGTGAAGAGATTAATTGTAAAGTAATATCTACATATTGTGGATAAATTATTATATAATTAGATAATTTACGCTTACTAAACAGCTGAAACTAAAAATATATTGAAAAAATCATAATTGTTAAGCAAAAGTAACAATAAAACTCATAATTAATAACTTCCTTAAATATCCAATATTTTTTCAATATATGTAGAAATATGTATTTTTTTTCAAATAACCCTTGCAAAAAACAAAAAAATATTGTATGATATTAGAGTATATTATATTAAAATAAATAATTATGCTTATTTTAGCTTGTTAAAGCATTTATGGCATAATTAATGAACAAATTAAATTTACAAATTACTTGATTTAAAAGGAGAAAATATGATTAACATTATCAGTGGCAAAAAGTTTTTGTATAAAGGTCAGTTTGTTGATAGTGATTTTTTGACGGCTCAAGGTGTTTCTGCTAAAGCTATTGACGAAGCATACAAAGGTACAATTGCTTATGGCATACTAAAAAATCACAATATTAGTGGAGTTACTGAAAAAGGTAAAGGACTTCAAATTAAATTTGATGCAATGGCATCTCACGATATCACTTATGTAGGAATTATCCAAACAGCAAAAGCAAGTGGACTTGAAAAATTCCCTATACCTTATGTACTTACTAATTGTCATAATTCACTATGTGCAGTTGGCGGAACTATAAATGAAGATGACCACGTATTTGGTTTGTCTGCTGCAAAAAAATACGGCGGTATCTTTGTACCACCACATCAAGCAGTTATTCATACATTTATGAGAGAGAATATGTCAGGTTGTGGTAAAATGATTTTGGGTAGTGATTCACACACTAGATATGGTGCGTTGGGTACAATTGCGGTTGGCGAAGGCGGACCGGAACTTGTTAAACAATTGCTATCAAGAACTTATGATATTAATTATCCAGATGTAATTGCTATACATATTACAGGAAAACCAAGACGCGGAGTTGGACCACAAGACGTGGCACTTAGCATAATCGGTAGCGTATTTAAACAAGGATTTGTAAAAAATAAGATTATGGAATTTGTAGGTAGTGGTATTGCTAATTTGCCTATTGAATATCGTAATGGTATTGATGTTATGACAACAGAAACAACTTGTTTAAGCTCAATTTGGGAAACTGACGATATAGTAAAAGATTATTATACAGAGCATTGCAGACCTAATGACTACAAACAGTTAAAGCCTGCAGAACTTGCTATGTATGACGGAGTGGTTGAAGTTGATTTGTCAACTATTGAACCACAAATTGCACTTCCTTTCCACCCAAGTAATGTGTTTAATCTTAGCGATGTTATTGCTAATCCTTATGATATTTTTGCAAAGGTTGAAGCTGAAGGTAATAAACTTTTATCTGCAAACAAAGTTAAATTTAACTTAATGGATAAAATTACAAAAGATGGCAAAGTACAAGTACAACAAGGTATTATTGCAGGTTGTGCCGGTGGTACTTATGATAATATTATTGAAGCAAGTAATATTATTGACGGAAAATATATCGGCAAAAATGAGTTTACAATGAGTGTATATCCATCAAGCCAACCAATTTATTACGATTTGATGAATAAAGGTGCTATTGCTAAACTTGTTAAATCAGGTGCAAATATTAAAACTTCTTTCTGTGGTCCTTGCTTTGGTGCAGGTGATGTTCCTGCAAACAATGCACTTAGCATAAGACATACAACAAGAAACTTTGAAAGTCGTGAAGGTAGTAAACCAGCAAATGGACAAATTGCATCTGTAGCACTAATGGACGCAAGAAGTATTGCCGCAACAGCTATGAATGGTGGTATACTAACAAGTGCTATGGAGCTTGACTACGATAACACAATACCAAAATTCTGCTATGATAAAAGCATTTATGAAAACAGATGTTATAACGGCGTTGCAAAACCTGCTGAACAGGAATTGGTATATGGACCAAACATTAAAGACTGGCCAGAAGTTATACATTTGACAGATAATATAATGTTAAAAATGACTGCAGTTATAAATGACCCAGTTACTACAACTGACGAGCTTATTCCTTCAGGTGAAACATCAAGTTATAGGTCAAATCCATTGAAACTTGCAGAGTTCGCTTTGTCAAGAAAAGTGCCTGATTATGTGCCAAGAGCAAAAGCTGTATATGCTGACGAATTAGCAAGAAGAGAAAATGCTACATTACCAAAAGAGTTTGCAAAAGCGCTTGAGATAGCAAAAATTAAGCCACAAGGTAGTATATCAATTGCAAGTGTAATTTACGCAACAAAACCAGGTGACGGCAGTGCAAGAGAGCAAGCTGCAAGCTGTCAAAGAGTTCTTGGCGGTGCAGGTAATATTGCAAGAGAGTATGCAACAAAGAGATATCGTTCTAACCTTATCAACTGGGGTATGATACCATTTATTAGCGATAATGATAATTTTGAAGTTGACGATATTTTGTATATACCTAATGTTAAAGCAAATATTGAAAGCGGTGCTAAAGAGTTTGAAGTAGTTGTTATTAATGGTGATAAGGTTCGCAATATTACTTTAAAATTGGATAGCCTTACAGATACAGAAAAGGATATTATCGTATCTGGTTGCTTAATGAATTATTACAAGGATAGAAAATAAGAGGAAAATTGGAGATGTTTTTTGATGAAAAAATAGAGCAAATGGAAAGGGCAGAAATGCGTAAATTACAACTTAAAAGATTAAAGAAAATTGTAAAATACGCTTATGAAAAAGTGCCTTTTTATAAAAATAAATTTGACGAAATCGGTTTGAAACCTGAAGATATTCAAACTTTGGAAGATATTAAAAAGATTCCTTATACAACAAAAACCGATTTAAGAGATAATTATCCTTATGGATTGCTTGCTGTGCCAATGGATGACATTGTAAGAGTTCACGCATCAAGCGGTACATCAGGGAAGCCAACTGTTGTAGCTTACACAAAAAATGATTTGGATATGTGGTCAGATTGCGTTGCAAGACTTATTGTTGCAGCAGGCGGAAGAAAATCGGATATTGTTCAAATTTCTTTTGGCTATGGCTTGTTTACAGGAGCTTTGGGCTTGCATCAAGGTTGGGAAAAAATTGGTGCTACCGTAATTCCTGCATCTTCAGGCAATACTGAAAGACAAGTTATGCTTATGAAAGATTTAAAAGCAACAGCACTTGTTGCAACTCCTTCTTACGGCTTATACATTAGCGAAGTAATGGAAAAAATGGGCTTAAAAAAGGAAGATATGAATTTGCGTATAGGCTTGTTTGGAAGTGAAGCATCAAGCCCTGAAATGCACAAAGAATTGCAAGATAAATTGGGCGTTTTCCCAACAGATAACTATGGATTGAGTGAAATCATAGGTCCTGGCGTTGCAGGTGAGTGTGAGTATAAATGTGGTATGCACATTAATGAAGACCATTTTTATCCCGAGATAATTGATAGAGAGAGTCTAGAGCCTGTTGGAGACGGCGAGTGGGGTGAGCTTGTAATAACCACTTTGACAAAAGAAGGTCTTCCTATGCTTAGATATCGAACTAAAGATATTACAAGATTGATTACTGAAAAATGTGAATGCGGCAGAACTACTACAAGAATGGATAGAATCCAAGGCAGGTCTGATGATATGCTTATTATTCGTGGTGTAAATGTGTTCCCATCACAAATTGAAGGCGTATTAATGAGTATTCCTGAAATTGGCGGTAACTATGAAATAGTAGTTGAAAGAATAGGTCATCTTGATAAGCTTACTATCAATGTGGAAGTTAAAGACGATTGCTTGTTGGATAATTATTCTAAACTAGAAGATTTGGTTAAAAAAGTAAGACAAAAGCTAAAAGTAGTTTTGCAGATAGATGCAGTTGTAAAACTTGTTGAGCCACAATCTTTAAAAAGATTTGAAGGTAAAGCAAAAAGAGTTACCGACCTTAGAAAATTATAATTTTTGATTAATATCAAATTGGTTTGATTGTATTTTATAAGAATAAAAATTTGAATTGAAGATACAAGTAAAAAATATAATTTAATAATAAAAAAATTATAAAAACCTTTGAAAATCGTGACTAAAATAATATAAAGAGGTATTTATGAAAAAAATATTGTTAGGAAATGAAGCTATTGCACGCGGTGCTTACGAAGCAGGTGTCAAGATAAGTACAGCTTATCCAGGTACTCCTAGTACTGAGATTACCGAAGCAATCGCAAAATATAATGAAATATATGCTGAATGGTCGCCAAACGAAAAAGTTGCTTTGGAAGTTGCTATTGGTAGTAGCGTTGCAGGTGCAAGAAGTATTGTTTGTATGAAACACGTTGGTGTTAACGTTGCAGCTGACCCATTGTTTACACTTGCTTATACAGGTGTTAACGGCGGTTTAGTACTAGTGGTATGTGATGACCCTGGTATGCACAGCTCTCAAAATGAACAAGATAGCAGATATTATGCAATTGCAAATAGTATTCCTATGCTTGAGCCTAGTGATTCAAGCGAAGCAAAAGAGTATACTAAGCTTGCTTTTGAAATGAGTGAAAAATATGATACGCCTGTAATGCTAAGAAGTACTACAAGAGTTTCACACTCTCAATCATTTGTAGAACTTGAAGAGAGAAATGAAGTAGGAGTTAAACCTTATGTTAAGGATATAACAAAATACGCAATGATGCCGTCAATGGCAGTTGGAAGGCATAAAGTTGTTGAAAGCAGAATTAAAAAATTGGCAGCAGACAGCAATAGCATGGAAATTAATAAAATTACATATAAGTCTACGAAAATTGGTATTATTTGCAGTGGTGTTGTTGCAAAATATGCTGAAGAAGCAATGCCTGATGCAAGTATTTTAAAACTTGGTATGGTAAATCCACTGCCAATGGAAATGATTAAAGAGTTTGCATCAAAAGTTGAAAAATTGTATGTAATTGAAGAATTAGAGCCTATTTTTGAAACTCAAATTAAAGCACAAGGTATTGATTGTATTGGTAAGGAAATTTTTTCTATTCAAGGTGAGTTTTCCGTTGCGCTTATCCGCAATAAATTGCTTGGTGAAGAAATTCCTATTGCAGACACAAGTTTGCCAGTAAGACCACCAGTTATGTGCCCTGGTTGCCCGCACAGAAGTGTCTTTTATATATTGAAAAAATTAAAACTTATGGTTACAGCAGATATCGGCTGCTATACTTTGGGTGCAGGAGAACCGCTTAACGCTGTAGATACAGTTGTTTGTATGGGTGCAAGTATTGGTATGTGCCACGGTGTAGACAAGGCACTTGGCAGAGAGCAAGCTAAAAAGACTGTTGCCGTAATTGGTGATTCAACTTTTGTACATAGTGGTATAACAGGTGTAGTAGATGCAGTTTACAATCAAGGTAGTAGTACTATTATCATACTTGACAACTCAACAACTGGTATGACAGGACATCAACCTAACCCAGCAACTGGTAGAACTATTCGCGACCAAGTAACTCACAGGTTAGATTTGGAACAAGTTGTTAGAGCTTGTGGCGTTAATAGCGTACAAACGGTTGATGCTTATGATATGGTAGCTGTTGAAAAAGCAATTAAAGAAGAACTTGCAAAGGACGAAGTAAGTGTAATTATTGCAAGAAAACCTTGTGTATTGCTTACAAAAGAAGTAAAAATGCCTTATTATATTGAAAATGATAAATGCAAAAAATGTGGAATGTGTATGAAAATAGGTTGTCCTGCAATAATGACAACTAAAGATAAAGTTGTAAGTATTAAAGCTGACCAATGCGTTGGTTGTGGAGTATGCTTACAAATGTGCAAATTTGATGCTATAAAATTAGGAGGTAAAAACTAATGGCTAATATTTTGATAGTTGGTGTTGGTGGACAAGGTACTCTTTTAGCATCTAGAGTTTTGGGTAATTATGCAGTACTTACAGGACAAGATTGTAAATTATCTGAAGTACACGGAATGAGCCAAAGGGGCGGTAGCGTTGTGACACACGTAAGAGTGGGACAAAATGTGCTTAGTCCTATTGTTGCTGTAGGTGATGCCGATATTATTATAGCTTTTGAAAAATTAGAAGCTTTAAGATGGCGTCATTACCTTAAAAAGGGCGGTATGATTGTAGTAAATGAACAAGAAATTTTGCCAATGCCGGTGATTACAGGTGCTATGGAATATCCAAAGGATATAGATATTAAATTTGCAGCAATGGACGCTAAAGTGCTGTATATTAATGCAGCGGAGCTAGCACGCGAATGTGGCAATGTTAAAGTTGCAAATGTAATTATGCTTGGTGCACTTGCAAAAAATCTTGGCTTTAAATATGAAGATATTATTGAAGCAGTAAAAATGACTGTGCCTGCAAGATTTTTGGATATTAACCTTTTAGCAATCGAAAAAGGTTATAATGTTAAATAATAAACTAAAGTAAAAATGTATAAAACAAGTTTTTTTATAGATAATGGGGAAATAAAAATTTGCTAAACATTCGGAGGAATAGATTATGTATAGCGACAATATGCAATTTTTAAGTAGAGAAGAACTTGAAAAAGTTCAAAGTGAAAGACTGGTTAAGGTTGTAAAAAGAGTTTATGACAATGTTGAAATTTATCGTAAAAAAATGGATGCAATTGGCTTAAAACCTGAAGATATCAAATCAATTAAAGATATTACAAAATTGCCATTTACGGTAAAGCACGATTTAAGAGAAAGTTATCCGTTTGGATTCTTTAGTGCTCCGCAAAGTGAGATTGTCAGAGTTCACGCATCAAGCGGTACAACTGGTAAATTGACTGTTGTTGGATATACTCAAAATGACCTAGATATGTGGGCAGATATGGCTGCAAGATGCTTAAATATGACAGGCGCAGATAACAATTCTGTTGTACAAGTATCATTTGGTTATGGTTTGTTTACAGGTGGACTAGGACTTCACGATGGTAGCCAAAGATTAGGTGCTATGACAGTTCCTACATCAAGCGGTAATACATTAAGACAATTGCAACTTATGAGAGACTTTGGTGCGGATACTCTTTGCTGTACTCCATCGTATGCAATATATCTAAGTGAAGCTATGGCTAAGGAAGGCTTTACAGATAGAAGTCAATTTAAATTGAAACGCGGTATTTTTGGTGCAGAGCCTTGGTCTGACGAAATGCGTCGTGATATCGAAAAAAGATTGCAAATTAAAGCTTATGATATTTATGGCTTGAGTGAAATTATGGGACCTGGTGTAGCAATGGAGTGTGAAGAGCAGGACGGACTACACATTAACGAAGACCATTTCTTCCCTGAAATTGTTGACCCAGACACATTGGAACCTGTTCCTTTTGGTGAGAAAGGTGAACTTGTTATTACTACACTTACTAAAGAAGGTATTCCACTTATTAGATACAGAACAAGAGACATTACAAGCTTCAAAAAAGGCGAATGTAAATGTGGTAGAACACTTGTTCGTATGAACAGAGTAACTGGAAGAACAGATGATATGCTTATTATTCGTGGTGTAAATGTGTTCCCGTCACAAATTGAAAGCGTATTATTTAATATAGGAGACAGGATTTCTCCACATTATCAAATCGTTGTTGACAGAGTTGGTGCATTGGATACATTTGAAATTCAAATAGAAATCAGTGAGTCATATTTCAGTGACGAAGTGGGCAAATTACAAGCATTAAAGAAAGAGATTGAACACGAAATGACATCTAATCTTGGAATTAGTGCAAAAATTACTTTAGTCAGTCCTAACAGCTTAAGCAGAAGTGAAGGAAAGGCAAAAAGAATTATTGATAATCGCAAAAAATAATAAATTTTAAAATTTATAAGGGAGAGATATATGTTAGTTAATCAAATTGCAGTATTTTTAGAAAACCGCAAAGGAAGAGTCGGTGATTTTTCTAAAGTGTTGGCAGATAACAAAATCGACTTAGTTTCAATGAGCATTGCAGATACAAAAGAGTTTGGTATTTTGCGTGCAATTACTCGTGACAACTCAAAAGCAGTCAAAGTTTTGCGTGAAGCAGGTTTTACTGTTACTAGTTCCGACTTGATTGGTATTGAAGTTGAAGATAGAGCAGGCGGATTATCTGAAGTATTAGAGCTTTTATATGCAGGTGGCGTTGAAATAGAGTATTTATATTCTTATGCAAGGACTGAAGCAAAAAAGGCTATAATAATGTTAAAAGTATCTGATATTGAAAAAGCTATGGTTGTAATAGAAAAAAATAATATAAAAGTATTGGAAAATTCTATTATTTAATAACAAAAAAATCGCTTTATGAATAAAATATTTATGTCGTAATAACAAAGTTTTGGGGGCATAATATTTTAGTAAAGCATATTGATATTAATCAAATAAAAAACAATATATTAAGTGCAAGCGAAAAAAGTGGCAGTAAAGTTATGGCAGTTGTAAAAGCAAACTGCTATAGCAATGGTTTGCAAATTGCAAGTTTTATACAAGATTATGTGTCTAGCTTTGCTGTTGCAAATGTTTTTGAAGGGATAAGATTAAGGCAAATCGGCATTAAAAAACCTATACTTGCTTTGTCCTTTTGTAAAAGCGAAAGTGAACTTTGCAAAAAATATGATATAAGTGTTTCTATAAGTTTGCCACAAAATTATGTAAAAGGTTTGAAATATCACATTGCAATAGATAGTGGAATGAACAGAAGTGGAATGAAGACTAAAGAGCATTTGCATTCACTTTTGGAAATAATGCAACCACGCGATATTGAAGGTGTATATTCACATATTTTTTCCGCAAACGACATTTTGACAAATAGTCAAATTGATAAATTTAGCGATTTTGCAAATTGTGTTAAACTTTATAATAGCGATGTGCTAACTCATATATTTGCAACAAATTACAAAAACTATCAAGGTGATTTAAAAACCGATATGGTAAGATTAGGGATTGGTTTGTATGATAATGCAGTTGGCGTAACTTCAGAAATTATGCAAATTAAGGATATCAAAAAAGGCGAAAGCATTGGCTATGACGGAGAATTTATAGCAAATAAGTCGTTAAAAGTTGCATTATGTAGCGGTGGTTATTACGACGGAATAATTAGACGCTTTACAGGTCATAATATGGGATATAATACCGATTTTTGTAAGGTTTTAGGCAAAATTAGTATGGATTCTCATATAATTGATATAACAGATAAAAATGTTAAAGTTGGAGATAAAACAATAATTTACGATACAGATATTTTGTCTTTTAACAATAGAGCAGCCGAAATGAATATTTCAGAATATGAACTTATGACGGCATTAAAAGGAAGATTTGAATATGTCTACTATTACTAAGGAATCTCAAAGGGCAATAGCTCGTGAAAAACTAAATAATATGTCTTACTTTGACAGGAGTTTTAAAAGTCAAATGATAGTTAGCGATATTATTAATAGCAAGCTAATTAACAATCATAGCCATATTTTACTATACAAAGCGTTGATTACTGAAGTGAATATTGATTGGCTTTTAGAGTTTACAATGACTTTTGGTAAGCAGTGTTATTTGCCTAGAGTAAACGGCGATGATATAGAACTTGTTAAATATCCTTGTATGTTAAAAAAAGGTGCATTTGGTATTTTAGAGCCTATCGGACAAGCTGTAGATACAACTATTGATTTGTGTATTGTGCCTGTGCTTGGGGTAGATAGTGAAGGGCACAGACTTGGCAAAGGTAAAGGATATTATGACAGATTTTTTGCTAAGTTTCCTAATTGTGAAAAAGTTGCAGTAGCGTTTAAAGAACAGGTTTTTGATAAAGTTGTAACAGAGTCACACGATATAAAAATGGATAAAGTTTTTGTGAGGTAAAATGAGAGTAATAGCAGGAAAACATAGGAGCAGACCGCTAATATCACCAAAAAATAGTGATGTTAGACCTACAACAGATATGATAAAGGAATCAATTTTTAACATTATACAAAATGATGTTATTGATTGTGATTTTCTTGATTTATTTGCGGGCAGCGGTGCTATTGGTATTGAAGCGATTAGCCGTGGTGCAAATAAAGTTGTATTTTGCGATAATAGTAAGGAAAGTATTAAGTTGATTAAACAAAATTTGGCTATGCTTAAAGAAGAAGCTGAGATTTTGTTTGGCGATTATGAATATGCTTTGACAAGACTTAAAAATAGACAATTTGACATAATATTTTTAGACCCGCCGTATGAGTTTAAAGATATAAAAGCTGTACTAAATAAAATTGCGGAAAATAATGTTTTATCCGATACGGGAATAGTAATTTTTGAAAGCTTATACGATAAAAATTTTGATAAAAATGTAGAAGGTTTTAATATTATAAAATCAAAAAAATACGGCATTACTGCAATTGATATTTATGAGAGAATAGTATGAAAAAATGTTTGATAAGCGGTAGCTTTGACCCGATAACTTGCGGACATATTGATATTATTGAAAAAGCACTTGCAATGTCTAATAAGGTTGTTGTAGGGGTATTTAATAATGAAGAAAAGACATATTTGTTTAACTTAAATGAACGGGTGCAGTTATGTAAGTTAGCACTTGAAAAATATGATAATGTTGAAGTTGTTGGCGATAGCGGAATGGTTTTTGAATTTTGTAATAAATACGATATTGATATAATTATTCGTGGTTTTAGAAACAATGTAGATTATGCTTATGAAACTGAAATGGCTAAGTTTAATTATGATAAATGTGGTGTTAAGACAATTCTTTTGCCTGCAGACAAAAAATTTGATAATATAAGCAGTACTATTGCAAGGGAATTGATATTGCAAGAAAAACAAAATTTTGCACAAAATAATGTGGAAGAGATAAATGCAGAGTTAAATAAATATTTGCCTGCTAGTGTACTAAGCTTGATAAGGAGAAAAAATAATGAATGATTTTTTAAAAATTTTAAATGAACTTGAGAGTGAAATCAAAGACTCAAGAAGGTCAATGCTAGGCGGAAATAGATACATTGACGAAGGTAAATGTATGGATTATATTCTTACATTAAAATCTCTTTTGCCACAAGAAATTAAAGAAGCACAAATCATTTTAACTGAAAAAGAAAATATTATGAGTGAAGCTGAAGACTATGCTGCTCATATTATAGGCGATGCTAAAGCAAAAGCAAACAAAATCCTTGATGAGTCCGAGCTTACAGAGCAAGCTAAATATGAAGCTAATCAAATTTTAGAGAGTGCAAAGAAGGAAAGAGATAGATTGATTTACGAAACAATGGATTCACTAATGAATTTGCTAAAAGAATCTGAAAATAAGATGATTGATATAATAAATTGTGTAAGAGATTCAAAAAATACTATACTTGACGAATTTCAAAACTTGTATAACAAAAAATAATGCTTGTATGGATATTTAAATAGATAAACCTTTTGAAAATCGGTATTATTTGCGTTAAATGATAAATTTGTATATCTTTTTTAAGTGCGTTTAAATTGTGTTTTTACGATATGATTTAGATGCACATTTTGTTTTTTATATTGAAAAATTGTGTGATATGCTTTTTATATATATTTAATTTAAAAATAATACTTTACAAATTTTAAAAATAATGTTAAAATAATTATGTATATTAATTTGGCTAAATCGAAAAAATTGTAATAGCAACAAATATTATATTACTTAGGAGAAAGTTGGCTTGTGGAAAATCAAAAGAGATTAGGACTTGTTTTAGAAGGTGGCGGAGCAAGAGGTGCTTATCAAGCAGGAGTATTGAAAGCTCTTTTTGAAGCAGGCTTTAAGTTTGATGGCGTTGCAGGCACTTCTGTTGGTGCTTTAAATGGCGTAATGGTTGCTCAAAATAGATTTGAAGATAGCATAAAAATATGGAATGAAATTGATTTTGCCAATGTACTTGATATTAACAATAGCTATGGCGAAAATGTTGCTAAAAAGAATATTGACCAAGACACTATAAAGTACTTTTACAACTACTTTAAAAAAATTATCGGACAAGGCGGGCTTGATACAACAAAGATAAAAAATTTAATCCGTTATAATATTGATGAAAATTTACTTAGAAATTCAGGCATTGATTTTGGAATTATGACATATTCTGTTACAGAAAAACAGCCGTTATCTATATTTGTGGAAGATATGGGAGAAGGGCAAGTTGCAGATTATGTTATGGCATCAGCATCTTTCCCAGGATTTAAAAAGACTGCAATTGATGGAAAAGAATTTATTGACGGCGGTGTATACGATAATATGCCAATCAATATGATGCTTGACAGAAATTACAAAGATATCGTAGCAATCGAAACAAAAAGTTCAATTCCAAAGAAAAATCCTAAAAACAAAGATTGTCAAGTGCTGTATATAAAACCTAGTGAAAAACCGGGAAGAGTAATGAACTTTACCCCCGAGTCAACAGAAAGGGCAATTTTGATAGGTTATCTTGATGCACTAAAATTGTTAAGAGGCTATGCGGGGCAAAGCTACTTTATTGATACGGAAAATAAGTCGCCATTTGGATATGGATTATGTGATTTGAATACCGATTTGTATGTTGAAATTGCACATATTTTTGGCGAAATATATGAAGGTTTAAATGAGTTAAATTATGTTATTGTTAAAGAACTTAAGGTAAAAGGCAAAAATTTTGCGGAAAGTGTATTGCATTTATATGAAAAAATTGCTTTCTATGAAGGTATTGACAGATTAAAAATTTATTATTTTGACGAGTTTTTGGGACTTGTTGCAGATAACTTATACAAATTACCTGTAGACATTGGCAGTAAAATGTTTAAAGAAATCAAGTTAATTATGACTATTGATAATTATTTTAGGAATAATAAAATGTGATAAAATTTTATTAATTTGTAGCGTATTAAGGAGTATGTATGTTAAGAAGTGAAATAGACGACAAATACAAATGGAATCTTTCTGATATTGTAAAAGACGAGACGGAATGGGATAACTTATATAACGAAATAAAAAATTCAACCTGTAAAATTGCAAGTTTTGCAGGAAAACTTGATAATAAAAAAGATATATTGGATTGTTTAAATTTAAACTCTAGTTTGAGCGAAAAGCTTGAGCGTATTTATGTTTATGCAAAAATGAAAATGGATGAAGACGCAGACGTTTCAAAATATCAAGCATTAAGCGATAAGGCAGAAATGATACTTGTTGACTATTCTGCAGAGTCAAGCTTTATAACTCCTGAAATTACAAAACTAAGTGATAAAATTTTAAAAGAGTTTATAGCTGACAAAGATTTTGAAAATTTTTCATATTATTTTGAAAGCTTACTGCGTAGCAAAAAACATATTTTGAGTGAAAAAGAAGAGAAACTTCTTAGTAATATGCACTCATTTACTGGTAATTTTAAAGCAGCTTTTAATATGTTTGACAATGTTGATGTTGATTTTGGCGAAGTTAAACTTGATGGCGAAAAAATCAAACTAACTCACGGAACATATAGTATGGTTTTGCAGTCACCTGACAGAAAAGCAAGAAAACTTGCTTATCAAAAAATGTTTGGTGCTTACAAAAAAATGATTAATACAATTGCAAGTATTTATGCAGGTAATGTAAAGAAAAATTGCTTTTTTGCAAAAATGCGTGGCTACGAAAGTGCTATGTCAGCTGCAATGTTTAATGAAAATGTGCCTGACATTATTTATAAAAATTTGACTGAAAGTGTAGATAAAAATATCAAGCTATTGCATAATTATCTAGCACTTCGTAAAAAGGAATTAGGATATTCAAAAATCGCAATGTGGGATATGCACACTCCTATTGTTAGTGAAATTGAACATTCTTACAAATATGAAGATGCAATAGAACTTGTAAAAGCCGCATTAAAACCATTGGGCGATGATTATAGTAAATTGCTTGATAGTGCTTTTAATGATAAATGGATTGATGTTTACGAAAATAAAGGCAAAAGAAGTGGTGCATATTCTTGGGGTTGCTTTAGTTCACACCCTTATGTGTTATTAAATTACTCAGGTGTTACTCACGATGTTTTTACAATCGCACACGAATTAGGCCACGCTATGCACAGCTATTATTCAAATTCAAGTTTGCCTTATGAAAAAGCAGGTTACGAAATTTTTGTTGCAGAAGTTGCAAGTACAGTAAACGAAATTTTGCTTTTAAAATATATGATTAAGTCAGCGGCCGGCGAAGAGAAAAAGTATTTGCTGTCATATTATCTTGATATGTTTAGAACAACGCTATTCAGACAAACTCAATTTGCAGAGTTTGAAATGATTTGCCATAATGCAGTTGAAAAAGGCGAAGCACTTACTGCGGAATTTTTGTGTAACACATATAAAAAACTTAATGATAAGTACTATAAAGCTAATACGTTAGACGACGGCTTGATTCAATATGAATGGGCAAGAATACCACATTTTTATAATAGTTTTTATGTTTATAAATATGCTACAGGTATTACTTCTGCCGTTGTTATTGCAAACGGAATATTGGAAAATAGCGAAAATGTTGCAAAATACAAGAAATTTTTAAGTTTGGGCGGAAGTATGCCGCCATCTGAAATATTGAAGGTTGCAGGAGTAAATCTTGAGAATAAAAAGACTTTTGATATAGCAATGAATGAGTTTAAAAATACTTTGCAACAACTAAAAGAACTTACAAGGGGATAAAAATGAACGAGATTAAAAACCCAAAAATTATGCCTAATAATATAGAAGCAGAGCAATCACTTTTAGGCAGTATGATGATTGACGATACAGTCAGTACCGAAATTTTGAGTGAGCTTGAAGAGATTGATTTTTACTATTCTTCTCACAAAATGATTTATACTGCAATGAGTGATTTGCAAAGGGAAGGCAAGCCGATAGATATTATTACTTTATCGGATAAACTTTCCAAAACTACAGAAAAGGATAGGAATGGCAAAGAGAGCAAAACCGATAATCTTCAAAAGGTTGGCGGTATGTCTTATCTTACAGAACTTACGGATACCATTCCGTCTTCTGCAAATTTTAGATACTATTTTAATATTGTAAAAAAGAATAGTATGCTTAGAACGATAATAAATGCGTCTAATAAAATAACTGAAAATACATACAAAAGTGATGATGCTGATATGGCACTTTCATTTGCGGAAAAAACTATATTTGATATTTCCGCAGATAAGGAAAATAAAGATTTAGTTCACGTAAACAACACAATTAATCAAGTGCTAAAAGGTTATGAAGATGTGCTTATTAATCCTGATTGCAATAAGGGACAATTGACATACTTTAAAAATTTGGATAAAATTACAAATGGCTATAAAGGTGGTCAAATGATTATACTTGCAGCCCGTCCCGGTTGTGGTAAAACATCTTTTGCAATGAATATTGTTTGTAATATTGCCAAAAACGAGCCTGAAAAAGTTATTGCTTGTTTCAACTTGGAAATGAGTATTAGCGAACTTACTCAAAGAATATTGCTTACTATGGCAGGCGTACCTAATGAGAGCGTTATTTCTGGAGCATCTGCAGACGAGTTCAAAAGATTGTGGCAAGCAAAAAAAATACTTGAGCAATCAAATGTTTATATTGACGATACTGCAGGAACTACACCCGAGCAAATTATGAGTAAATGCCGTAGACTAAAACAAATGAAAAAACGATTGGATTTTGTTTTAATCGACTACTTGCAATTGCTTAAGGCACATACTTCAAGACAAAGTATTCAACAAGAAGTTACTGAAATTTCAAGAAGTATAAAGATTATGGCAAAAGAACTTGATGTACCTGTGTTTGCTTTGTCACAAACTTCACGTGATTTGGAAAAGCGTGACGACGGCGACCCTAAAATGTCCGACCTTAGAGAATCAGGTGCAATTGAGCAAGATGCCGACCAAGTTTACTTTTTGGTTAAGAAAAAGGCGGAAACAGATGGTGGTGATGAGATTATTAACCTTAATATCGTTAAGCATCGTAGCGGTCCTTGCGGAGTTGTAAGCTTTAAGTGGGAAGGTAATATGTATAGATTTACGCCTACTACTTTTGAAGAAGCAAGAAATAAAAAACAAAATAAAGAAGTTGTTGAAAAAGCAATTGATGCTGGTAACAAAGCTGAAAATGATAGTGATGTAGATTTGCAAACTAATCAAAATGAGCAAACTGACTACGATAATTCGTTTACAAATAGTGACGAGCTTGTTAATATTGAAGATAAAGATATTCCACCTGTTTCAAATGGTACTACAATCACATATAGCGACGATTTGCCACAAACAGATAGTAACGGAGAACCTAACTGGGGTAGCGAATTTGATAGTGCTGTAAAAATCAAAAAAGTGCCTGAAGTTTTAGACGAAGAATAAATTATTTGTCTATTATAATTTTAAATTAGTTATAACTGAATAATCAAATATGCTTAAACATAAAATTAAATAGCGAGGTGTTTATGGCATATTTAGACGATATTTATAAGACAATAAAAGAAAAATTAGGCTACAAAATAACTATTACAAATGACGGGTTTGTTGTTGAAGATTTTAAATCGATAATTTATCAAAGCAGAGAGCATATAGAAATAAGAGCAGGCAAAATAAAGCTTGAGTTTGACGGGAATGATTTTGTAATAAAAGAACTGCAAAATGGATTGTTGATTGTGACAGGTAATCTTGAGAATTTTAAGGCGGTAAAGCTATGATTTTATCAAGATACAAAGTTGTCGCAACAGGCAGTAATCGTACTCGTCTTATCAATAAACTCAATAACAAAAATATTACTATTTATAATCTTGTAACTTTTGAAAAAACAACCTTTTGGGTAAACGCAAAAGATTATAAAACAGTAAAACATTTTGCAGAAATATACAGCGTACAGGTAGAGATTGAAGCAGATAGTGGATTATCTAAAGCTTTGCGTGATAGTCTTAAAAATCTGCCATATATGATTGCAGCGGTAGTGTGTTTTATTATATTGCTTGTGTCAACAAACTTTGTGTACAATATCAAAGTAGAAGCTCAAAATGATATTTATGCAAACAAAGTTCAAACACTACTTAATGAAAACAAATTAAATGGTGTTATACCAAAAAACAAAATCAATTTAAAAGAAATTGAAAACTTGATTTTAAATAATGTGGACGAAGTCAGTTTTGCAACTTGTTATATTGAAGGTTTTTCTTTAATGGTTAAGATTGTTGCAAATGACAATCCTAAGCAATCAGAAACAAAAAAAGATTTAACTTCACGTTATGATGCTGTAGTAACAAGAGTTATTGTGCGGTCAGGTACAAGTGAAGTAGCGCCCGGAAAAGTTGTAAAAGCAGGCGATATATTGATTGGTGGTTATCACATTGCGGATAATACCCCTTCCGACGGAGAAGAATCGGGGGATAGAATTGATGTAAATGCTGACGGAGAAGTTTACGGAAAAGTTTATACACATAAACGATTTGTAATACCAAATAAAAATTACGCCTTTGTAAAGACGGGAAAATCCAGTATAAAAAGGCAATTGGGATTTAATAATTTGACTATATTAAAGAGCGGCAAAATCCCTTATGAATTTTTTGAAGTTGCTACAACTGAAATTAAATTGTTTGGCGTTTTACCTTTAAAAGTGGTAACTTTCGAGTATTTTGAACTTAAAAAAGTTGAAATTGAGCAGAATACATATATAGAAAATCTAAAAAACAAATTTGATAGTGAATTTATTGAAGCAATGAGTGGTGAAGCAAAGTTGCTTTCAAAAAATTACGAGATAAAAACGGTAGAAGGTGTTAAATATCTTGACATTTTTTACGAAACAGAACAAAGATTAGATAACGGAGGACATTATTATTAATTTAAACGATTATACACCAGAACAATTACGAGAAGTTTTTGGGGAATACGATAGTAATATTAAATATTTGTCTAAAAGACTAAATATAAGCGTTGTTAGAGATACCGATGGTTTAAAAGTACTGGGTGATACCACAAGTGCAGAAAAATTTGAAGAAATAATTGCATCGCTTATAGAAAAAGTTCAAAAAGGCGAAAACATTAATAAAACAACATTAAGGTTGATTACGGATATTGTGCTTGACGGAAAATATGAAAATGTTGAGAGTTTGACAGAATCTGTGACATACACATATAAAGGTAAACCGATTAAGCCCAAAAGCATAAATCAAGCAAAATATTTGCAAGCAATCAAATCAAATTCCTTAACTTTTGGTATTGGACCTGCAGGTACAGGTAAAACTTATTTGGCAGTTGCTATGGCAGTTGCTGCGTATAAAGCAAAGCAAGTGAAAAAAATTGTTTTGACAAGACCTGCTGTTGAAGCGGGAGAAAAATTAGGTTTCTTGCCCGGTGATTTAGGACAAAAGGTTGACCCATACCTAAAACCACTTTTTGATGCTTTGGCGGAAATGTTAGGTCTTGAAGTGTATAATAGATTAATGGAAAAAGGAGTAATTGAAGTAGCACCGCTTGCTTATATGCGTGGTAGGACAATCGCAAATGCTTTTATAATACTTGACGAGGCTCAAAACACCACAAGGGAGCAAATGAAAATGTTTTTGACTCGTATTGGAGAAGGTAGTAAGGTTGTTGTTACAGGTGATATTACTCAAATAGATTTGCCTTATGGTAAAAAAAGTGGACTTATTGAAGTCTCACAAATTTTAAAGGATATTGAAGATATTTCGATGAATTATTTTAATGAAAAAGATGTTGTAAGACACGAATTGGTTATGAAAATAGTCAAAGCTTATGATGATTTTTATAAATTAGGAGAAAACAATGGAAAGAACGAGAGCGGGTTATCCGATTAAAAAGAAAAAAATAAATAAAGCCGAATTGCTGGAAACTTTGCATAAAGAATGGGTTCAGCAACTGATTATCATTTCAACTATTATTATAATAAGTTGTTTGCTTGCTGTTACTGCTGCCACTACTTACAATTGGAGTACTACTGTTCTTTACACAAACTGGGTAGACGTACTTATCATTGCGGCTGTGTACTTTATTGCGACATTAATGTTTTATGAGTACTATACTTATATGTCAAAGGACAAGTCATACAAAAAACTTATAATAATAGGTGTTACACTTGTTGTTACAGTTGTTTGTTGTCAATTGTTTAGCCATTTGATAAGCCCATATTGTTCACCACTTGCGGTATTACCTATTATTTTGAGTATTATGATAGGCGGTAGAACAGGTTTTATGGGACTTGTGGTTACAATTTCAACATTGCTTTTGTCTTATGCAGTTATGGATTACGGAAGAGTGGGTGTCTTATCAAATACCTTTTACGAAATTACTACATCACTGATTGTATCAATGATAAGAGTACTTTTAATTATGTTTTTGATTAGACGCAACTATTCACGTTTTAAATTAATGTGGGGTGCAGCAGCAATTAACTTGGTTGCGTCATTACCGATTGTTTTGCTTGCAATGATTGTAAATACATCCACTAAATATTTGATTTTATCTTATACTTATTCAATCATTGGTGGATTTATCGCGATTATCATATTCACAGCATTAATTCCGCTTTACGAGCAGATATTCAATGTATGGACTAACTTTAAACTTGCGGAAATATGCAGTTTGTCAAGACCGCTATTACAAAGGCTATCAAATGAAGCACCAGGTACTTTTAACCATTGCATTATTGTTTCTAATCTAGCAGAAGCCTGTGCTATAGCAATCGGCGAAAACCCTTATCTTGCAAAAGCCTGCGGTATTTATCACGATATTGGAAAGTTGAGTGCTCCAGAGTTTTTTACTGAAAACCAACAAGGCTATAATCCACACGACGATTTGATACCTATGCACAGTGCAAAAATGATTATGTCTCATACAAAAATAGGTTATGATATGTTAAAAAAGGCGCATTTGCCTGACGAAATAGCAAATGTAGCATTGCAACATCACGGAACTACAACTGTTAAATATTTTCATAACAAAGCGAAATTGCTTACAGAAGGTACGGTAAATGACAAATTGTATATGTATGAAGGTCCAAAACCAACTTCTAAAATAGCAGCAATTGTTATGATTTCAGACGTTGTAGAAGCAATAACAAGGTCAAGACAAACAGCAAATATGGACGAACTTAAAGCTATTGTAGAAAATGTAATTAAGGAAAAAATTGCAGACCATCAATTTGAAAATTCAGAAATTACTTTTTCAGATTTGCAAAAAATCTCAATTGCTATTTGTAAGGTTGTACCAGCAGTGTATCATAAGAGAATTGACTATAACAAAAAGAAATTATAATTATTTTGTCTTGTTAAAATACAAAATAGCAAAAGTTAAATTATTTAGAGATACAAAAGAGAGGTTATATGCTAGGACTTTATAATTTGTCTAAAGAAGAAGAGAAAATTGTAAAAAAAGTTTTCAAAACAGTATGTAAATTGCACGGCATAAGACAAAATGCAATAAGTGCAGATATTTCAATAGTAGATATAAATCAAATACATAAGTTAAATATGGAAACTAGACAAGTGGACAAGCCGACAGATGTTTTGAGTTATCCCGCGCTTGAAAATATAATTTTTCCATTTGATAAAAAAAATTATGCAGATATTTTGTCTCCAGAAGATAAAACTTTGTATATTGGCGAAATTATTATTTGCCACGAAATAATGGAAGAACAGGCTACTGAGTACGGACATTCGGTCACTCGTGAACTTGCATTTTTGACAACTCACGGCTTTTTACATTTGTTAGGCTATGACCATATAGAAGAAGATATGCGAAAAGTTATGCGTGCTAAAGAAGACCAAGTGTTAACTACTGCAAAATTTTTTAGAGAGTAATTTTTTAGCTAAAGATTATTTAAGATTAAAATAATTAATAAACTTAATAACGGCAAATATCGTTTTGCTAACTAAATAGAACAAAGGAAAAATATATGTTTAAATCAGGATTCGTAACAATTATAGGTAAGGCTAATGTGGGAAAATCAACATTGCTTAATGCTTTAGTGGGTGAGCAAGTTGCTATTGTTTCCCCAAGACCGCAGACTACAAGGGATAAAATTATAGGAATAATGAATGGGGATAATTATCAAGCAGTATTTATTGATACCCCTGGTATACACAAGGCAAAAAACGAACTTTCTAAGTTTATGATGAAAAATGTGGAGTCTGCTCTTGACGGAGTAGACATTGTAATTTATGTTATAAATGGCGAAAAAAATCTTGATGATAATGACTTTAAATTAATTAATCAATATGCATTATCAAATGTGCCTTTTATAGTTGTTATTAATAAAATGGATATTGCAGACAGAGAGAAAGTACTTGCTATGATTAATACACTTAAAGACATTGAAGGAATAGATAGTATTATTCCTGTTTCTGCAATGAAGAATAAAAAACTTGATTTGCTTAAAGAGAGAATAGAAGCTAATTTGAAGGAAGGTGTACAATTCTATCCCGAAGATATGATAACAGATAAGTCTGTGAGATTTATAGTAAGCGAAATTATCCGTGAAAAAGCAATGAAATTTTTGGGTGAAGAAGTGCCTTATGGTGTAGCTGTTAGTATAAATCTTTTTAAGGAAAGAGACGATAATTTGATTGATATTGATGCAGATTTGATTTGTGAGAAAAAAGCACACAAACCTATTATTATTGGTAAAGGTGGCGCGATGCTAAAAAAAATTGGTACTTCTGCAAGATATGATATTGAAAAATTACTTGATAGCAAAGTGTATTTAAATTTATGGGTTAGAGTAAAAGACGATTGGCGAGATAAAGAACAACTACTTAACGAATTAGGATACAATATTAAGGATATTTAATATATTTATATAAATAAACTAAGTATATTGTTTGTTATTTGACAGTAGCAAAAAAGAATTATTATATATAATTTCTGTCAAAAATCGATACTAAATTATAAAAATCTTAAATTTTTCAAAAGTGAAATTTAATCTTTTTAACAATTAATTATTCTATTAATAATCGCAAAAATATTTAGCTTAAATTTTCTTGTATTTTTATATCAATTTGAGTCAATACTAAAATTGGAGGGACTTTTTATGGATATAAGAGAGAGAATTTGGCAGCAATTTACAAAAACTGGTGACCCTGGATTATATATGTTATATAAGGCTTTGGGTGAGGAGCAAGATAAAGATAATGGAAAAGGAGAGAACCTTTGATTGCCTTTGTATAAAAAGCATTGATTATAAAGACAATGACAAATTAGTCACATTATACGCGTTTGGCGAAGGTAAAATTACGGCATCGTTAAAAGGTGTTAAAAAAGCAAAAGCAAAGCTGAAATATGCAAGTGCTTTATTTTGCTTTGGGAAATACTATCTTGCAGGTAAAAACGGATATAACAATGTTATCGGTTGCGATTTGACCGATAGCTTTTATGGTATATGGACAGATATCGACAAGTATTATCCGGCAGTATGCAGTTTGGAGATTTTGGATAAAATTGCAGATGATAGGGAAATCGGAGATAAACTGGCTGTTTTGACATTGCAATTTTTAAACGAACTATGCTATAAAAGCACAAATAATTTTATTGCGTTTGCAAAATTTTTATACAATGCTATAAAACTAACAGGGTATAATTTGCAAATTAATTGTTTGAATTGTGGGGATAACAATCCCGACAATTTTTATTATAGTTACATAAAAAACAGGCTGTTATGTGGCAATTGTCACGATTCTTCCGCAGTACAACTATCAAAAAATGTGATTTTGTTTTTAAAAAGTTTATTAAATGGCGAAATTGAAAAAAGTGAATTTGACAATAAGACTTATCTTAGTTCAATCAAAGTATTAATGGATATTATAGGTAAGAATTTGGCTAAAAGGTTTAAAACCTTTGACGAATACTTTTTATTTTATAATAAAATGAATAATTATATATAAAACACTTGAAATAAATGGTAAAATAGTGTAGGATATTATATATAAGTTATTAATTTGTTTGGAGGACAAAATGGCTAAGAAAAAGTTTGTTTATTTATTTATGGAAGCAGACGGCAATAATCGTGCGTTATTTGGTGGTAAAGGTGCTAATTTGGCTGAGATGACAAGACTAGGTATGCCTGTACCACAAGGTTTTACAATCACAACTGAAGCCTGCACACAATATTATAATGACGGTGAAAAAATCAATGATGAAATCACTGCTGAAATTTTTGAAAAACTAGCAGAAGTTGAAAAAATGGCCGGTAAAAAATTCGGCGATAAGAAAAATCCATTTTTGGTATCAGTTCGTTCAGGTTCAAGAGCAAGTATGCCAGGTATGATGGATACAATTTTGAATTTAGGTTTAAATGATGTAAGCGTTGAAGGTTTGTCAGAACTTACAGGCGACCCAAGATTTGCTTATGACTGCTATAGAAGATTTATTCAAATGTATAGTGACGTTGTAATCGGCGTTGGTAAAGAGGCATTTGGTAAAATGCTTGACGAATTAAAAGAGCAAAAAGGTGTTAAACTTGATACAGAGCTTACAGCTGACGATTTGAAAGAGTTAATTGCTAAATTTAAAGCTTACTTTAAAGCTGACCAAGGTATTGATTTCCCACAAGACCCAAAAGAGCAATTGATTGGTGCAGTAAAAGCTGTATTTAAGTCTTGGAATAACCCACGTGCTATTGTTTATAGAAGAATGAATGATATCCCTAGTGACTGGGGTACTGCAGTAAACGTACAATCAATGGTGTTTGGTAATATGGGTGATACATCTGGTACTGGTGTTGCTTTCACTCGTAACCCATCAACAGGTGAAAAGAAACTTTATGGTGAATATTTGATGAATGCTCAAGGCGAAGACGTTGTTGCTGGTATTCGTACTCCAATGTCTATTGACCAACTTGCAGAGACAAACAAAGCAGTTTATGAACAATTTGTTGAAATTGCAAGAAGACTTGAAGACCACTATAAAGATATGCAAGATATGGAGTTCACTATTGAAAGAGGCAGACTTTATATGTTGCAAACTCGTAATGGTAAGAGAACAGCTCGTGCAGCTTTGAAGATTGCTTGTGATTTGGTTGAAGAAGGAATGATTACAACCGATGAAGCACTTTTAAAAATTGAGCCAAAACAATTAGATGCTTTGCTTCACCCAACTTTTGACGAAAAAGTAATCAAAAAAGCAAAAGCAATCGCAAAAGGTTTGCCTGCATCTCCAGGTGCTGCTTGTGGTAAAATTGCTTTCTCTGCAGAAGAAGCTGTTGAAAGAGCTAATAAAGGTGAAAAAGTTGTCTTAGTCAGACTTGAAACTTCTCCAGAAGATATAGAAGGTATGTATGCCGCTGAAGGTATTTTGACAGCTCGTGGTGGTATGACATCTCACGCTGCAGTTGTTGCTCGTGGTATGGGTGCTTGCTGTGTTGCAGGTTGTCAAGAACTTATTGTTAACGAAGAAGAAAAAGTTTTAACAATCGGCGGTAAAAAGTATACTCAAAACGATTATATTTCTATTGATGGTAGTACAGGTAACATTTATGGCGAAAAAATTGCTACAGTTAACGCAACTGTAAGCGGTGAATTTGCAACTATTATGAAATGGGCTGACCATCGCAGAGCTTTAAAAATCAGAACAAACGCAGATACTCCAAATGATGCAAAACAAGCTGTAGAGTTTGGTGCTGAAGGTATTGGTCTTTGCCGTACAGAGCATATGTTCTTTGCTGAAGACAGAATTCCTGCAATGCGTGAAATGATAGTTTCTAAAAATGAGGACGAAAGACGCAGAGCATTAAGCAAATTATTGCCAATGCAAAGAGCTGACTTTATCGGACTATACGAAGCTATGGGTGATAGACCTGTTACTATCAGATTCTTAGACCCACCACTACACGAGTTCGTACCACACAAAGATAGTGAAATTGAAGCTTTAGCAGCAGAGATGGGATTGTCTTTTGACGAACTTAAGAAAACAATTGACGATTTGCACGAAATGAATCCAATGCTTGGACATCGTGGTTGCCGTTTGAGTATTACTTATCCTGAAATTGCAGAAATGCAAACTCAAGCTGTAATTGAAGCTGCAATCGAAATTAATACAAAGAAAGGTGGCAACATCGTTCCTGAAATTATGATTCCGCTTGTTGGCGATGTTAAAGAGCTTAAGTATGTTAAAAATGTTGTAACAAAAGCTGCAGAAAAAGTTATGGCATCTCACGGTGTTAAAATTGACTTTATGGTTGGTACAATGATTGAAATTCCAAGAGCAGCTATCACTGCTGACGAAATTGCTCAAGAAGCTGAATTCTTCTCATTTGGTACTAATGACTTAACACAAATGACTTTTGGTTTCTCTCGTGACGATGCAGGTAAATTCTTAGACGAATATTACAACAGAAAAATTTTTGAGTCAGACCCATTTGCTAAACTTGACCAAACAGGTGTTGGTAAACTTGTTGAAATCGCTATTCAAAATGGTAAAAAGACAAGACCTAATATCAAACTTGGTATTTGTGGTGAACACGGTGGTGACCCTTCTACAATCGAGTTCTGTCACAATGTTGGTTTAAATTATGTTTCTTGCTCTCCATTTAGAGTTCCAATTGCAAGACTTGCAGCAGCACAAGCAAATATTAAAAACCCTAGAAAGTAATTTTTAGATAATTAATATATTGCTTAATTAACAAATATAAATTAGTTTATTCAATACGGTTGTCGTATTTTGTATGACGGCCGTATTGTTTTAAATTATATAGTAATTTTATGTTGATATAAATCAATGTAATCGTAACATAATTATAAAATATCAATTTTGAAATATTGTTACCAAAATAGCAAATAGCTATTTTTAAAAGGAAGAAATGACAGATTTTAATGACTTTAAAATTGCGGAAGAACTAAAACGCGCTGTAAATGATATGGGATTTGAAAATCCTACACAAATTCAGGCAGAAGTTATACCTGCAATGTTAGAAAAACACGACATATTGGCACAAGCACCTACAGGTACGGGTAAGACCTGTGCTTTTGCATTGCCGATAATTAATAATACGCCCAAAGATAGCAAAGATGTAAAAGCTTTGATACTTTGCCCAACTAGAGAGCTTGTTATTCAGATAGCAAATGAATTTAAAAAATTTCTTAAATATACAGAAAATGTTAGAGTCTGTGCTGTTTACGGCGGACAAAATATAGAAAGACAACTTGCAAGTTTAAGGAAAAAACCGCAAATAATTATTGCGACTCCAGGTAGGGCGTTAGACCACTTAGAAAGACGAACAATTAAGCTACATAATATAGAGTGTGTAACTTTGGACGAAGCTGACGAAATGCTTAATATGGGATTTAAACCTGATATTGATAAAATATTAAAGGCTTGCCCAAAATATAAACAACTTGCATTGTTTAGTGCAACAATGCCAAAGCAAATTTTAGAAATGGCTGCAACTTATCAAGTTGACCCTGTAAAAATTACAGGTAAAAACGCCGAGCAACCACAGATTGAGCAAATAGCAATAAAATGTAAAGAAGCTGATAAAATACCATTTATAACAGATATTTTGAATATAAATGACTACAAATTATCAATATGCTTTTGCAATACTAAAAAAAGAGTGGACGAACTTACAAAAATTCTCAATAGCTTTGGATATGTAGCGGAAGGCTTACACGGAGATTTAAAGCAAAGCCAGCGTGATAAAATAATGAAACGATATAGAGCAGGTGAGATTAATATATTGGTTGCAACAGATGTTGTTGCACGCGGTATTGATGTAAGTGACATTGACGCAATCTTCAATTTTGACCCACCAATTGACGAAGAATTTTATGTTCACAGAATAGGCAGAACGGCAAGAGCTAAGAAAACAGGTATTGCATACACATTTTATACAAAAGGACAAAAACATTTAATAGAAAATTTTGAAAGGATAACAAAAACAAATATGACAAAAATGGATAATATGCAAGCGAGCAGAGATTTCGGCAGTAAAAAACTAGCAAATATCTTTAAAACGCTTGATAAAAATAGAGAAAATACAAAAGAATTCTTAATAAAAGAATTGGACAAATACAACAAAGAAAATGAAACAAATTATACTCCGCTTGATTTACTTGCTGTAGTTATTGATGGTAATAATTATATGCAAATGACAGAAAGCAAAGGTCAAAAGAAAAAAGAGAGTGTAGCAAATAAAGTTGATTCTACAAGATTTTTTATAACAATTGGTGAACTTGACAATGCTCAAGAGAAAGAAATTATTAATTTTGTGGTATCAAAAGCAAATATTTCAAAAGAAGATATTGTTGATATTAAAATTTTAGAAAAATTTAGCTTTGTAGAAGTTAAAAAAGAATGTGAGCAAAATTTGCTAACATTAAAAGATATGAAATTTAATGGAAGAAAGATTAATATCGAAGTTGCTGGAGAAAAATCTAAAAGCAGAAGTAATGATAAAAAAGGCAATTTTAAAAGTAAAGGCAAAGTAAATTCTAACACTAATTTTAGTAATAATAGCAAAAGTTCAGGCAGAAAGTCTGATAAATCAAAAGATTTTGGCAATAAAAATGCTAAACCTAGAAAAGCAAAAAATAAATAATCCCCTAAAAATCGGTATTAAATTAATATTAAAATTGTGATTTATTTTTAATTTTTGCAAAATTTATATAATTTATGAAAAATGATTGTCAAAATTATGTATAATATTTCATAATCTATTGATTACTTGTCCATAATATGGTATAATTTGTATATAATTAAAAGTTCATAAAAATATTTAATTATGAATGTACAATTAGGAGGAATAAAATGACTAATAAAGAACTTATCGCAAGTATTGCAAGCGAGTCTGGTATGACTCAAGTTGATGTAGCAAAAGTTATGGATGCTTTTACAAAAGCAATTGCTGAAAATGTAGCAAAAAATGACAAAGTTGTTGTTCAAGGTTTAGGTAGTTTCGAGCTAAAAGAAAAGCCTGCAAGAACTGGTCGCAATCCTCACACTGGTGAAGCTATCACAATTGCTGCTAGCAAAGCTGTTGGTTTTAAAGCTACTAAATCTTTGAAAGACTTCTTGAATGCTTAATTAAATTAACAAAAAAAATAACACTGCAAATTGTAGTGTTATTTTTTATAAATATTTTTGTAATTATTTTATTAAAAACTTAATAAGCAATAATTATTATTTTAATATATAAATTATAATATATAAAATTGTAACAATGCTTAGGCAACCATAGGTTGTCTATTTTTATTTTTAAACATAATTTTACTTTTATTAATTTTTCAAAATAAAAAAACATACAAGCAGTAAGCTTGGTTTATGGAATTATATTTTTTTTGTGAAATAAAGTAAATATGAGGTGAAATTATGATTTCGGGAGTATTTGATTTTTTATCTAATGTTATTTTTCAAACTTGTTATGTTGGGTCGGACGGAAATTTTCCTAAACCGCTTGACAAACAAACAGAATCCGAACTGCTGGATAGAATAGCAGAAGGAGACATCGAAGCAAGAGATAAATTAATAAAACACAATATGCGACTTGTTATACACGTAGTAAAAAAATACAATAATTATTATGATACAGACGAATTGATTTCTGTTGGTTCATTGGGACTTATTAAAGCTGTAAAAACATATTCTAAAGGTAAAGGCACTGGGTTAGCAACTTATGCCGCAAGGTGTATTGAAAATGAAATATTAATGACGCTCAGAGCATCTAAAAAAAGAATACAAGACCGCTCCTTGTATGAGCCGTTAAGTTTTGATAAAGATGGAAACGAAATTTCATTTATTGATATAATTGCAACAGACGAAGAAGGTGTGTTCCAACAAGTAGAAAATGAAATTATGGCGGAAAAACTAATGGATATTATGCAAAAAATATTATCTGACAGAGAATATGAAATAATAAGGCTTAGGTATGGTTTGCAAAACTCTGCAATATACACTCAAATTGAAATTGCTAATATGATGAAAATTTCGCGTTCTTATGTAAGTAGAATAGAAAAAAAAGCTTTGCAAAAAATGAAAGATTATTTACTTGAACATTCATTAATAAACAGATAATATTTAAGAGAATTTTACTGTTTGCTATATGTATCGTTATTTTTATACATATTTGGTAATTTTAATAATATTGGCAGATTTATGTATATTATTTAAACAAATAAATACTTAAAAGTGTTGACAATAAAAAAAATATATGTTAAAATTAATCCTAGTAAAATAGTAGGAATTATTTATATGAAATTATCGTCAAAATCAAGATATGGATTAAAAGCAATGTGCGAACTTGCCGTTAAATATGATGAAGTAGTTAGCATAGCTCAAATTGCAGAAAATACAAAAACGTCTGAAGCTTATCTTGAGCAACTAATGGCAATACTAAAAAGGTCAGGATTAATACTTTCGGTACGTGGTGCAGGTGGTGGATACAAACTTGCAAAAAGTCCACAAGATATTAGCGTTGGCGAAATTTTAAGAGTGCTTGAAGATGATTTGAAATTTGTCGATTGTATAACTGGTGAGTGTGAAAATAAGTGTAAATGTTATACTGTTTGGCAAAAGCTTTATGATACAATAAATAATTCTCTTAATAATATGAAATTAATTGAAATTTGCGACGGAGGAGAAAATGAATAAAATATACTTTGACCATTCCGCTACAACACCTACAAGTAGAGAAGTTTTAGATGAAATGTTACCTTTCTTTACAGAAGTTTATGGTAATGGTAGTTCTCAACATTTTCACGGTAGGGAAGCGGGAAAATATATAGATATCGCAAGAAGACAGGTTGCAGATGCTATTGGTGCTAAAGCAAGTGAAATTTATTTTACAAGTGGTGGTACAGAGTCTGACAATTGGGCAATTCGTGGAGTTTTGGAAGGATACAAGGACAAAGGTAAGCATATTATTACAACTTGCATTGAACATCCAGCTATGATAAAAACGCTTGACACCCTTCAAAAAAACGGACTTGCTGAAGTAACTTTTTTAGGAGTAGATAGTGAAGGCTTTATTTCAATTGAAGAATTGAAAAATGCTATAAGACCAGATACAGTACTTATATCTGTAATGACTGCAAATAACGAAATTGGTACAATTCAGGACATAAAAACTATCGGTAGCATTGCTAAAGAAAATAAAATCATTTTCCATACAGATAGCGTTCAAGCAATAGGTAATGTTGAAATTGATGTTAAAGAAATGAATATTGATTTATTATCAATGTCTGCTCATAAGTTTTACGGACCCAAAGGCATTGGCGTTTTATATAGGCGTAATGGTATAAGATTAGGCAGTTTTATGACAGGTGGCGAGCAGGAAAGAAATATGCGTGCCGGTACTTTGAATACACCTGGTATTGTAGGTTTAGGAAAAGCTATTGAAATTGCAGTTAGAGATATGGATAAAAACAACAAATATGTATCTGAACTTAGAGATTATTTTGTTAGCCAAGTTGAAAGCAAAATTGACAATGTGTATTACAATGGCACTAAATCGGATAAAAGACTTGCATCAAATGCAAACTTTAGCTTTGAATTTATTGAAGGGGAGTCATTGCTATTAAGACTTGATTTGGCAGGAATTTCTGTGTCAAGCGGTTCAGCTTGTTCTTCAGGTAGCTTAGAGCCTTCTTATGTATTACTTGCAACTGGAAGAGCTATAGAGCTTGCTCACGGCTCATTAAGATTCAGTTTTGGTAAAAACAATACAAAAGAAGAGATTGATTATTGCGTAGAGAATTTGGTAAAAATAGTAAATGATTTAAGAGAATTATCACCACTATTTTTAAAGAAAAAAGGAGAAAACAAATATGTATAACGAAAGAGTAATGAAAGAATTTGCAGAACCTAAAAATGTTGGTTTTATCGAAGATGCAGATGGTGTTGGCAAAGTTGGAAATGCTTCTTGCGGTGATATAATGGAAATAAGTCTTAAAATAGAAAATGATGTTATAACTGATGCAAAGTTTAGGACTTTTGGCTGTGCTGCGGCAATTGCGAGCAGTTCAGTTGCAACACAAATGGTAATTGGTAAAACTCTTGACGAAGCTTTGGATATTAAAAATAGAGATGTTGTTGAAACTTTACAAGGTTTGCCACCACAAAAAATACATTGTTCTGTTTTGGCAGAAGAAGCTATTAAAAAAGCTGTAGAGGATTACAGAGCGAAAAAAAGTAAATAAGAAATTAAAAAACACCGAATATTTATTTGGTGTTTTTTTATCACATTATACACTAAACTCTAATGAAAATCGGTATTAATTTATTATTTATCGCCTTTGTTAAAACAATTTATTTTTAAAAAAATTTTTAAAGAACGTTAATGTTAGCTGTGCAAGTAGTTAGTAAAAGATAGTAAATGCAAAGTATTTTGCTACAGCTTTAATAATTTAAACTTTTTTAACCAAACTATCTTTAGGAGGTGAATTATGAAAGTTGGAATTCTGCTTGGCTGTGCAGCAGGGGCAATTGCAACTTATGCGTGTATGTCAGATAGTAAATTAGAAAAAACAATGAAAAAGTTTGCGAAAAAAATGAAAAGCAAATATAAAGAAATGATGGACTAAACTAAAAAAATTGTGTGATATTTCACACAATTTTTTGTTTTAGTGCCGATTTTTGATAGTTTTTAAGCTTAATTAATTTAATATAAACTACAATGTCGAATTATGCAAAAAACTTAAATTAATTACACAATATTAAAGCTATTTGTGTCTATATAAATAAAATAAGTCTTAAATCTATTTACTTTTATTAAAATATATGGTATAATTTACTAAATTATATTAATTTGGAGGTGCTTTATGGACAAAAAAATTATTTACAGCGGTATTCAACCTACAGGCTTAGTTACTTTAGGCAATTATATAGGTGCACTTTCCAATTGGCTAAAATTACAAAATAATGAAGAGTATCAATGTATATTCAGTATTGCAGATTTACATTCTTTAACAGTAAGACAAGTTCCTGCAGAGTTTAGGAATCGTGCTTTATCTTTTTTTGCGCAATATTTAGCTTGTGGCTTAGACCCTGAAAAGAATATTATGTATTTTCAGTCACACGTACACGAACACGCAGAACTAACTTGGATTTTAAATTGCTACACTTATGTAGGTGAAGCAAGTCGTATGACACAATTTAAGGAAAAATCATTAAAACACCCTGATAATGTAAATATGGGACTTATGGATTATCCAGTTTTAATGGCATCTGATATTTTACTATATAATACATCGCTTGTGCCAGTAGGTGTTGACCAAAAACAACATTTGGAAATTGCAAGAGATTTGGCAATTAGGTTTAACAATGCTTATAGTCCTACTTTTACAGTGCCTGAACCACTTATTTCAAATGTCGGTGCAAAAATTATGAGCTTGCAAAATCCACTTGCAAAAATGAGCAAGAGTGATGAAAACCCTAATGCGACAATTTCTATTCTTGATAGCGAAGACGATATTATGCGTAAATTTAAAAGAGCAGTAACAGATAGCGATAATGAGATTAGATTTGGCGAAGACAAACCGGGAATATCAAACCTTATTACTATTTATGCTTGTAGCAAAGGTATTTCAATTGATAATGCAGTTAAAGAATTGCAAGGCTTATCTTATGCAGCATTAAAAGAAGCGGTTGGTACAAGTGTAGCTACACTTTTAGCTCCTATTAAGTCAAGATATGAAGAGCTAATTAAGGATAAAGAAGGACTTATGTCTATTGCTAAACGTGGCCAAGAACAAGCGTCTAGTATTGCTCGCAAAACACTAAGAAAAGTTTATAAAAAAGTTGGATTGGTACAACTATAATGTTTGGATATGTAATACCTGACAAAATGAATATGTTTATGAAAGACTACTATAATTACAAAGCATATTATTGTGGACTTTGTAAACGCATTGGCAAAGATTGTGGACAATTAATGAGAATCAGTACCAATTATGATATGGTATTTTTTGATATGTTCTGTCACGCTGTTATGGAAGTTTCTCCTAAATATCACGACGAACCTTGTATTTTATCGCCTAAAAAAAAGACAGTTGTAAAAGGCGATGAGCTTACAGATAAAGTTGTTGATATTAATACGTTGCTTATGTATTATAAATTGCTTGACGATAAACTAGATAGCAAAAAGGCAGATATTGCAAAAAGCCTTGCAAGAAGTTTAGTTGTTAGTGGCAAATACAAAAAAGCTAAAAAGAATTTTCCTGAACTTGACAATCTTTTTGCTAGTGAATATGAAAGATTGCGTGATATGGAAAAACAGGGGACTTTTAGTATTGATATGCTTGCAGACCCGTTTGCAAATATGCTAAGTCAGTCGGTAAAAAGTGTACTTGGCGATAAATGCAGTAGTGATATAGAAAATATGTTTTACTACTTAGGCAAGTGGGTATATATTATTGATGCAGTCGACGATGTAGAAAAAGACTTTAAAAACAAAGAGTTTAATCCATTTTTTGTAGGGTATAATTATCAAAATCAAGATAAGTTTTTTGAAGATAAAGGTAAAGAACTTGAATTTTTGTTAATGTCAAGTTATAACGCAATTAAAAATGCGTATAAAAATATTGAGCTCAAATTTAATGAAGGTGCTATAACCAATATTTTATGGTATGGCATATTGATGAGAACACAAGATGTTTTAGGGAGGAAAGGAAATTGCAAAAAAATCCGTATTTGATTTTAGGTGTCAGTGAAGATGCAACTTTTGCAGAATTACAAGATGCTTATACAACATTGCAAAATAAATATAAAGCTGACAGATTTCTTGAAGGTGAAGCTGGAGCGGAAGCAATCAGAAAGCTAGAAGAATTAGAGTGGGCATATACAGAATGTCAAAATAGTTTGCACGATAAAGCTACTGTTGCAGACTCAAGCAGAGTATATGAAGAAGTAGGTAGCCTTATTAAGCAAGATAAATTGATTGAAGCTCAATCTAAACTTGATAGTATTGATACACGAGATGCTGAATGGCACTATTATCAATCTATAGTTTATTATAAGAAAAAATGGCTTAGTGATAGCAAAACTCAACTTGAGATTTGTGTAAGTATGGAGCCTAAAAATTACAAATATGCCGAAGCTCTTCGTAAACTTAACGAAGATATGGCACAAAGCGACCCATTTGTAAATCAAAATCCTAATCAAAATACAGGTACACAATATAATGGGCAAAACAGAGGCGGTTATACTGAACCGCAAATGAGCAATTCTCAACGTAATGCAGATGCTTGTTGTAATACTTGCTGCACTTTGTATTGCTGTGACACTTGTTGTGAGTGCTGTGGTGGAGATTTGATTAGCTGTTGCTAAAAAGGTGAAGTAATGAAAAGAAGTCATATAATTGCCTTGTCAGGTATTTCTTGTGCGATGGCACTTATTTGTGTAGTCGGTTCTATTTATGTGGAATTTATGACTTTATCTTTTGCTGTATTGGCAGCGGTGTGCATTCAAATGCCACTTACTCAAAAATATTGGTTAGGAGGGATATTATCCTATGTTGCTACAAGTATTATAGCTTTTTTAATAGGTAATATAAATGCTTTGCCATTCATATTATTTTTTGGTGCTTATACAATAATTCAGTGGACAGTTGAACAAAAACTTTATAAATTAATAAAAAGTAAAATCTTAAAATACACAATCGGTTATGCAATTAAAATTGCATATTTTGAAATTATTATCGCAATATTTTGGTTTTTATTTAATGCAATTATACCAACATTTGTACTTTTTGGTAAAACTATTAAATTGACTTATTTGATAATTAGTCTTGCAGGTATACCATTATTTTTGATATATGATTTGTTAATGCACTTGATATTTAAAAACTTTACTTATATAATTAACAAAATCATTAAAAAGACTTCAAAAACAACTACACCAGATGACATTATGTATAATGGTGAAGAAGAAAAAGAGAATAATTCAAGTAATGATATTTTTAAAAATAACACAGATTTGGACTCTAGTAATGATAATGGCAGTATAGTGAATAACGAGCAAGACGATAGTGACAATAAAGATGCTTAAATTAACAAAAATTAATAAAACACAACAAAAATCGGGACTATTTTTAATAGTCCCGAGATTTTATTTTATGACAAATTAAATTATTTTAATAATATGCGGTATTATAGTATTAATTTATTTATTAATACATTCCGTCCATACCGCCACCTGCCATTGGTGGAGCAGGCTCAGGAATATCTGTTACAAGTACTTCTGTTGTAAGTAGAGTTGTAGCAACACTTACAGCATTTTGAAGAGCAGACCTTGTAACTTTTGTTGGGTCAATAATACCTTCTTCAATCATATCGCAATATTTGTTTGTAAGAGCATTGTATCCGTAAGTTGAGCCTTTTTTAGCACTAACAATTTTGTTTATAATTACGCTACCTTCAATACCAGCATTTTTTGCAATTTGTTTGATTGGTTCTTCCAAAGCTTTAAGTACACTCATAGCACCAGTAAGTTCATCACCAGTAAGTTTTGAAATAGCTTTTTTAACATTAGGTATTGTGCTAAGAAGTGCAATACCACCACCAGGGATAATACCTTCTTCAACTGCTGCACGAGTAGCTGCCAAAGCATCTTCAATACGCAATTTCTTTTCTTTCATTTCAATTTCTGTTGCAGCACCAACATTAATAACAGCAACACCGCCTGCAAGTTTTGCAAGTCTTTCTTGCAACTTTTCTCTGTCATAGTCAGATGTAGTTTCTGCAATTTGTGCTTTTATGCTTGTCATTCTAGCTTTAATTTGTTCACTATCACCAAAGCCGCCAACAATAGTAGTGTTATCTTTGTCAACTTTAATTTGTTTAGCTCTACCCAAATCATTGATTGTTGCATCTTTTAATTCCAAACCGATTTCACTACTAATAACTGTACCACCTGTTAAAATTGCAATATCTTCAAGCATAGCTTTTCTTCTGTCGCCAAAACCAGGAGCTTTAACTGCAACGCAATTGAATACGCCTTTTAGTTTGTTTACAATGATAGTTGAAAGTGCTTCGCCTTCAATATCTTCTGCTATAATAAGTAATTTTAAGCCGTTTTTAACAACTTGTTCTAAAAGTGGTAGTAATTCTTGAATAGTGCTTATTTTTTTGTCTGTAATCAAAATTACTGCATCATCAATGATTGCTTCCATTTTATCTGTATTTGTAACCATATATGGTGAAGAGTAACCACGGTCAAATTGCATACCTTCTACAACAGAAAGGTTAGTTTGCATTGTTTTTGACTCGTCAACAGTTATAACGCCGTCTTTGCCTACTTTTTCCATAGCATCACTGATTAATGTTCCGATTGACTCATCGCCTGCAGAAACACTTGCAACTTGAGCGATAGCATTTTTACTTTCAATTGGCTTAGAAATATCTTTTAAGCAATTAACAACTTGCTCACAAGCAAATTTAATGCCTTTATTAAGTATAACAGGGTTTGCACCTGCTGCAACGTTTTTCATACCTTCACGAATGATTGCTTGTGCTAGTACGCAAGCAGTAGTAGTTCCGTCGCCTGCAACATCGTTAGTTTTAACGCTAACTTCTTTGATAAGTTGAGCCCCCATATTTTCAAAAGCATCTTCAAGCTCGATTTCTTTTGCAATGCTTACACCATCGTTAGTGATAAGTGGAGCACCATATTTTTTATCCAAAACTACATTTCTACCTTTTGGACCTAAAGTAATTTTTACAGCATTAGCAAGTGTATTTACGCCTGTTTCCAAAGCTTTTCTTGCATCTTCGCCATATTTGAATTTTTTAGCCATTTACCTATTCCTCCAAAATTTATTTTTCAACAATTGCAAGCACATCTGCTTGTCTTAAAATTGTAACTTCTTTATTTTCAAGTTTAAAGTCTGAACCTGCGTATTTATTGTATAAAATAATATCGCCTACTTTGATTTGCATAACGATTTCTTTGCCGTCAATAATTCCGCCAGGACCAACTGCGATTACCTTTGCCATTTGTGGCTTTTCTTGTGCTGTTCCCGGTAAAACTATACCGCTTTGAGTTTTATCCATACATTCCACACTTTCAATAACGATTTTGTCAAATAATGGTTTAATTGTCATATATATACCTCCAAAAATATCTATGTAAATTAGCAATCAAAGCAATAGACTGCTAACATTGTTTATTATAGCATAACAATAGTAATTTGTTAAGTAGAAAATGACAATTTTTCAAAGAAATTACAAAAGTTATTAAATGTAAGGTCGATATGTGTAAAATTATGTAACTTTTTTACATTTAAAATAGTATTGACAATAGTTAATTTATTTATAGTTAAAATATTTATCGATTTATTATGCTGTAACAAATTTTGATATCATAAATTTAAATATTTGTTGTAAATAAAATTAATAATAAAAAAATATAAAACTGTTGATATTTTTGACGTTTTGGTGTAAAATGAAAAAGTAAAATAATTATAAATAACTTTTGGGGGTTAATATGAACAAATGGGATAAAAGAATGATGGATATGGCTAAACTTGTTGCTACTTGGTCAAGCTGCTACAAAGTTAACAGAAAAGTCGGTGCTGTCATTGTAAAAGACAAAAGAATTTTAACAACAGGCTATAACGGAGCTGGTAGTGGTATTTCAAGTTGTGTTGACAGGGGATATTGTTTAAGAGAACAAATGAATATTCCAAGTGGCACAAGACACGAAATTTGCTATGCTGTTCACGCAGAGCAAAATGCAATTATTCAAGCAGCAAAACTTGGTATTAGCGTTCAAGGTGCTACTTTATTTTGCACCCATCAACCTTGTTCTATTTGTGCAAAAATGATTATCAATTCAGGTATAACAAGAGTAGTGTTTGACGAAGGCTATCCTGACGAATTTAGCATTAAAATGTTCAATGAAGCAGGCGTTTTGATAGAAAAATATTCTGATTTAAATTAATCTTTATTGCAAATTACTATTGCTTGTCCTAAAATTTAGAGTGGTTGTCCTAAAAATCGGTTAATGCGTATAATGGAAAAATTACTTTCATAATCTTTAATAAAAGCAAATTATACTTGTTTTTTAGGAGAATTATGGCAGATTTTGATTTAACCGAAACAAATTATGAAGATTTTTATTTAAGTAATTTTTTAGGCAAAAAGAAAACTAAAAAAAGTGTAGAAGTTGAAGTTATTACAATTGAAGAGAATAGTATTCCAGCTGATTACAGCGATACTGAAATTGAAGAGAGTAATCACATAGTAATTGATGAGAGAAATAATAAAAGGATTGAGAGTGATTATTCTATTTCAAATCATACTCAAGCAGAAAATAGCAGCTTGCAAGTTGTAAGGTCGGAAGTAATAAGACATAAAAGTCCTTCCTGCGATAGGTGTGAACCACTTACTTTGCAAGTGGCAATTGCGGGCATTGAAAAAAATAAGCATATTAAAAAAGCTGTTTTACAAGCGGAAAAAGAACGCTTGGAAAATAGTGAGTGTGATAAATGTACTTCTACAAAAAAACTTGGTAAAAACAAACCAAAGCGCTCAAAAAGTAGAAAATTTGCAATAGTATTGTTTGTTATTGTATTTGCGTTTGTATCCTGCTTTTTAATTGCAGATGTTTTGTCAAGCGGATATTTAATTGATAGTGTGGTTAACAAAATATTCAAAAATGATATAACGGCCTATTACTATGCAGTGGAAATTGCAACTTTCAGTGATGTAGATTCTGCAAGAATAACATCGGAAGAAATAAGGGCTAGCGGTGGTAGCGGTTATGTTGTACACGATGATTTGTATAGAGTAATTGCCGAAGTATACAGCACTGAAAAAGATGCGGAAAGTGTATCTACCAATCTTAATTTGGCAGGATATGTAACTAATATATATGTTTTTAAGATAGAAGATATAGATTATCATTTATTGCCAACTTCAGTTAGAAATGCAACAAAAAATGTTTTGAAATATCAAGATATAATGTATAAATCGCTTTATGCAACAGCAGTTAGTTTGGAAAAACAAGAAATAGACTACACATCTGCACGAGAAGATATAGCTATGCTTAGCAGTCAGATTTCAAATATGCTTATAGATTATGAATCAAGTGTAAATAATAAAATTGACGATAAATATGTTCAAAAAGTGCGTGTTCAAATTTCTTCAATGATTGGAGCTTTGGAAAATTTAACTGCAGAAGGTAGTAAAAACGATAGATTACTTAGCGATATAAGATATATAAATACAATGATTTTAAATACTCACAGGGCAATGATAAAGTCTTTGCAATCGGAGAGTAATTGATATAAGGAGTATAAATATGGAAAAAATTAAAGTAGGTATTTTGGGATACGGCAATCTTGGCAGGGGCGTTGAGCTTGCAATCAGCAAAGCACAAGATATGGAATTGGTGGCAGTTTTTACAAGACGTGACAATGTTGTTACCGATATGGGTAAAGCTTGCATTAATGTTAATAAAATAGAAAATTACAAAGACAAAATTGATGTTTTGATTTTATGTGGTGGTTCTGCAACAGATTTGCCAGTTCAAGGCGTAGAAATGGTTAAATTATTTAACACTGTTGATTCTTTTGACACTCACGCTAAAATACCGGAATATTTTGCTAATATAGATAAAGCTGCAAAAGAAAGCGGCAAATTAGGAATTATTTCTGTTGGTTGGGACCCAGGACTATTTTCTATTGCAAGAATGTTGTTTGGTGCTATTCTTCCTGAAGGTAATGATTATACATTTTGGGGAAAAGGTGTTTCTCAAGGACATAGTGATGCAATAAGAAGAATTAAAGGTGTAAAAGACGGCAAACAATATACAATACCAAAAGAACAAGCTTTGGAAATAGTAAGAAGCGGTGAAGTTGCTGATTTAACAGCTCGTGATAAACATTTGAGAGAGTGTTTTGTTGTTGCAGAAGAAAATGCAGATAAAGCAGCTATTGCAAATGAAATTAAAAATATGCCAAATTATTTTGCAGATTACGATACAATTGTACATTTTATTTCTGAAGAAGAATTGAAGAAAAATCACAGCAAAATGCCACACGGCGGTTTTGTTATCAGGTCTGGTAAGACAACAGATGAGCATAAACATATACTTGAGCTTTCTATCAAACTTGATAGCAATCCTGAATTTACATCTAGTGTTTTAGCAGCCTATGCAAGAGCAATCGCAAAACTTGCAAAGGAAGGTAAGAAAGGTGCAGTAAGCGTATTTGATATTCCACTTTCTTATTTATCACCTGCATCTAACGAAGAACTTAGAAAGCACTTGTTGTAAAATGAATAATTTAAACAAAGATATAAAAAATAATTGTGTTAATGATAATAATTCTAATAATTATTTAATGATAAAACAATTATCAAAAAGTTATATCGGCGGTTATAACGCCTTAAATAATATTAATTTTAGCTTGGCTGATGGTGGAAAATTACTAGTTTTTTCAGAAGTAAAAGGTGGTAAAACCACACTTTTAAGCTGTATTGCAGGATTGGAGAGTGTTAGCAGTGGCGAAATTTATTTAAATAACAATTTGATAAATGATTTAAAGATAAAAGATAGAGATATTGGGTATCTTGATAGTGATTTACATTTGCAAAAACACAAAAAAGTAAATGAAATAATCGCATATCCGTTAAAAATTAGAAAATTTGATAATAATACAATAGTTGAAAAAGTATTGGGAATTGCAAATTTACTAAATATTAATGATATTTTAAATTGCAGTGTAAAACAGCTTACAAATTTTCAACAAATAATTGTTGCTTTGGCAAGACTTGCAGTTTTAGATAGAAAATTGTATTTAGTTGATGATATATTTAGTGCATTGCCAGCGGATATACAAAAACAATTATTTGAAATTATTACTAAATTGTTTAAAAATAAAACATTAATTGTTGCAGTAAATAGTTTGAAATTTGTACCAAATCCTAGTGATTACAATATTTTATTGTTGGGATACGGAACTGTAATAGGTTATGGCAATATCTACGACAGAGAGATATATTTTGAAACATTAGCAGGTGTTAAGCTTTATTACGAAAGGAAAGTTTGTGCTATACCTTGCTATATAGATAATGATAGTATCTGTATAAATGGGGTAGAATATAAACATAACATAACTTTAAAAAGCAGTGTTTTTAACGAAGGTATACTTTGTTTAGAAAGTGATAAAATTGCTTTTGATAATAGTAAAAACTGCGTTATTACTGCTGAAATTGGATATATTAATAAAGATAAAGTTGCATATTTTGATATTGATAATAAAGTAGCAACAATATATATAGGCGATAAAAAATATTCAACCTTTGATAAAATCATATTTAGTTTTAATATTGAAGATTGCAATATATATGATTATAACTCTGAAAGAATAATATCCACTTAAGGGGGCAAGATGTATAATTTTCAATACAATCAAAATCCACACAACGAAGATAAATATAATCAAAATGGTAATAAAAACTCTAATTTTACATCAGGTAATAGAATCAATAGTACAAAGGTAATTGTTGCAGTTATAATTGCAGTATTGTCGCTTATAATTGTACTTGGTGCCTGTATCGGTTGTTATATTGGTGGTAAAAATAGTGCTTTGAATGATAATATGAAGGAAGATTTAGCGGTTGCTAATGAAGTATATTCTTTAATCAAAGATTACTATTATATGGATATTTCAAAAGACGAGTTTAATAAATGGGCATCAATCGGACTTGCTAATACAATGGATAAATATAGTAACTTATATTTATCAAATGCTGCACCATCAATGCAATTTGGTATATCAATCAAAAGCGATGCTTACGATAATCATATAATTACAGAAATAAGTCATTCTAGTAACAGCAGTTATCCTACACCAGCAGAAGAAGTTTTAGGAACAATTGAAGGTTCAACTGAACAAGTTCATTTGGAAAGAGGGGATATTTTAATTTCTGTTGATGGCAAATCTGTTGTAGGTCTTAATACAGATATTTTGAATAGCGAGCAGTTTTTAGGAAAAGCTGGCGTTTTAGATAGTATTGAATTGGTTGTTAAAAAATCCAATGGCAAGCTTGCTAAATTTAGGTTGAAAAAGTCAGTATTTAACACAAAAGAAGCAAGTTATTTGAATATTGGTAATGGAATAGGATATATCAAATTAAATTCTTTTACAGGCACAGCTGCAAATGATTTTAAAGAATGTGTTAAGTTATTTAAAGAAAACGGAAATAAAAAGCTTATTTTTGATTTAAGAGATAACGGCGGTGGTTCAACTGATATTCTATCTGTTATTGCAAGTTATATTATTCACGATAACAACGGAAAATCAAATGGACTTGGAATAATAAAACTTGAATCAAAAAAGACTCAAGAAATTTCAACTTATACAGCAAAAGGTAATAACTGGTTAGGATTAAATAGTGATGGAAGCATAGATTCTGATTACAAACTTGCGGTTTTGGTAAATGAAAACTCTGCAAGTGCTAGTGAAGCTTTATTGGGTGCAATAAAATATTATTGTGGTGAAGCTACAATTATCGGTTCACCAACTTATGGTAAGGGCATAGCTCAACAAACTTTTGAATTGAATAGTACTAAAGATTTTGTGCTTAGTATGACAATTGGTTATTTTTATGTTCCTGTTGAAGGCGGAAAGTGGGTAAGTTATCATGGTCAATCAATGATGCCTTCTGAAGAGCAATATACTATCGAAAAATTCTCAAACGTTTTGGATTTTACCGCAAATGACAGCGATGGTAAAGTAATTTATCCAAACTATTACAATAACGATATAACCAAAGAAAAAGCTATGATTTTAGCAATGTCAGTATTAAATAAGTAGATATTGATTTGTTTTTAATCAAATTTGAAAAAATTAGTGGTAAAATTATTCTTGTAATTAATTTTGATAACCTGTTTTTTATGGCAGGTTATTTTTTTATTAAATAAAAGCTATTATTTTAAATTAAAAGACTTGAAAAAATATTATTTTTATATTATAATAATGTAAATAGTTAAAATTCAAACTTTTTTATTAAAATTTGTGTTAAGGAGTCGTTATGGATAAGAAAATTAAGGACATTGCAGCTAGAATAAAAGATTTAAGAGAATTTTCAGATTATACTTTGGAAGAATTTTCTGCAAAAGTTAAAATGACTGTCGAAGATTATAAAAATATCGAAGAAGGTAGCGTTGATATACCTATTGGTACAATGTATAACATTGCGGCTGCTTTGGAAATTGACCCAACAGTATTGCTTACTGGACAAAATAGTGATAGGAAAGAAGTTGCTGTATGCTATGCAGGACAAGGTTTGGAAATTGAAAGATATGACGGCTATAGCTTTAGTAGCCTTGCACACAAATTTTTTAATCGTGAAATGGAGCCAATGCTAGTTACAATTAGCGAAGGTGTAGCACCTGAACTTGTTAAACACACAGGCCAAGAGTTTAACTATGTAATAAGCGGAAAGTTAAGAGTATTAATTGGAAATAAAGAATACTATTTGCGTGCAGGCGATTGCATTTATTTTGACCCTAACATACCACACGCACAAGTTTCAATGCAAGGCGAAAGCACATTTTTAACAGTGATTTTGGAAAAATAATAAAATAATATCGATTTAAAATAAATAAAGCAGATTTGTCGTATGGTTCTGTTTCTATTCTATTGTTTTAAGCGATGAAATGTATGCAGTTTTATATTATTACTTTATTTAAGCATTGTGATTTTTTATCTACTTTGCCCAAACAAGCATTTTAATAGGGAACTGATGTTTATCATCATTGATATTAATTATGATAAATTCAAGCTGTTCATAACCTTTTACATTGGTAATAATTCCACCTTCATAAGTCTGTTTTCCTTTGTGGTCAAAGAATTCTTCAGTTTCTTGTGAATCGCCTTTAAATAAGTCTAAAATTGAAATATACTTATATTTTTTATGCTTTTCACAATCGATATAGCCAAGTTTTTTGAGTTGTTGGTTAATTTTTCTTGTGTTAGCAAGTTGAATGATTTTAGTTAGATTATTGATATCCATAATGTGTTTTTCTCCAATTCGTTTTAAAGTTGCTTGACTTGCATTTGCATTTAAGCATAAAATATGTAAGTTATCTATGGCTTTATTATACAACTTTTTGC